>JAESFN010001230.1_pt1 | contig 12590 bp, 13 predicted proteins | sample 9269411 | NCBI WGS metagenome assembly JAESFN01 (sample SAMN14505399, study PRJNA617100) | algae metagenome | isolation source: Iphinoe sp. HA4291-MV1 and co-occurring heterotrophs from trail next to... | place: USA: Maunawili Falls, Hawaii | collected 2009-07-25
CGCGAACGGCAAGTACGACGCCTTCGCCAACTTCTCCCGGATGCTGGTGGCCGGCGGCACCCCGAGCCCGCACATCACCGGCGAGCTCACCGGACAGCAGATCGCCAACGCGGTGACCGGGGCCTGGGACGACGAGGCGCCGTACGTCCCGGTGCCCGACGGGGCCGACCCGCGGGCGGTGCTGGCCGAGGCGTTCCGGTCCCGGCTGCGGCCGCTGCTCGGTGACCGGGTGGCGCGGATCAGCGACGCCGAGATGGTCGACACCATCTCCTACCAGCTGTTCCCCAACCTCAAACCGTGGGGCGGCTGGATCTTCGGGCTGGTCTACCGGCTGCGGCCCTACCGCGACGACCACACCCGCTGCATCTTCGACATCTACCTGACGCAGCCACTGCCCCCCGAACAGCGCGTCCAACCCACCACGGTGTGGCTGGACGAGGGCCAGTCGTTCACCGACGTCGCGGAGCTGGGGCTGCTGGGCGGGGTGTTCAACCAGGACACCTTCAACCTGGACCAGATCATGACCGGGCTGCGCAACAACCCGCGCGGCAAGCTCACCCTCGGCCGCTACCAGGAACTGGACATCCGGCACTTCTTCGCGCTCTGGCAGCGCTGGCTCGGGCTGGAGGCGACGTCGTGACCGCCCTGGACGGCTACGAGCCGCTGTCCGACGCCGTCCACCAGGACCCGTGGGAGTGGTACGACCGGGCCCGGCGGCACTGCCCGGTGCACCACTACACGGTGCCCGACGAGCTGCGCCGGCCACCGAGCGCCAACCCGCTGTTCGGCCGGCAGCCCGAGGAGTTCTTCACCGTCGTCCGCTACGACGACGTCCGCGAGCTCGCCTCGGACTCGGGCCTGTTCTCGTCCCGGTACGGGCCGGGACCGGAGTTCGCGGTCGCCCCGAACGGGGTCGGCATGCTGATCTACGCCGACGAGCCCGCGCACCGCCAGCAGCGACGGATCGTGGGCAAGGCGCTCACCCCGAGAGCGGTGGCCGACCTGGAACCGGCGATCCGGCGCACCGCGCGGGCGCTGGTCGATGGCTTCCGCGAAGCCGGCGAGGTGGACCTGGTTCCGGCGTTGTGCGAGGCGCTGCCGGCGGAGATCTTCTCCCGGATCCTGGGCGTCTCCCCCGACGACCGGGCGCTGTTCAAGCGCTGGACCGACGGGATGGTCAGCGCGTTCGGCGGGGACGAGGAGGCCGAGCAACACTCCATGCAGATCATGGGTGAGCTGGCGCAGTACTTCCTGACCGTGCTGGCCGGGCGGCGGGCCGCCCTGGAGCGCGGCGAGACGCTGCCCGACGACCTGATCACCGCCCTGATGCTCAGCGACTACGACGGCCGGACCTTCGACGACACCGACATCCTGCTCGCGGTGCACATCATGCTGGTCGGCGGGCACGAGACCACGATCGCCGGGCTGGCCAACATCGGCTACCTGCTCGCCACCCACCCCGACCAGCTGAAGCTGCTGCACGAGGACCGCGCGCTGATCCCGGCGGCCGTCGAGGAGGTGCTGCGCTGGGACGCCCCGGTCACCGGGGTCTTCCGCACCCCCCACCGGGACACCGCCCTGCACGGCGTACCGCTGCCCACCGACACCAAGGTCCGGCTGGTGCTGGGCTCGGCCAACCGCGACCCCGAGGTGTTCGCCGACCCGGAGCGCTTCGACATCCGCCGCGACCCCCGCACCCTGCGCCGGCACCTCGCCTTCGGCGCGGGCATCCACTCCTGCGTCGGCGCCGCGCTGGCCCGCCTGGAGATGACCGTCGCGCTGGAGACCCTGCTGGACACCCTGGGAAGCTGGCGGCTGGACCCCGAGCACCCGCCGGTACGCGGGGACAACATCGCCGTCCGCAAGTTCACCAGCCTGCCGATCATCTGGGACCGACCGTGACCGCGGATCCGGTGCCGGCCGCCGCCGTCGCCCGGGCCCGGCTCACCGAGGCGCACTGGCCGGCCTCCGGGACCGTCACCCCTCGACCGATCACCACCGGGCAGCTGCTGGCGGAGGCCGCCGCCGACACCCCGGACCGGACCGCCCTGGTCGAGGGCATCGCCGACCGGCGCGCGGCCCGCCGCTGGACCTTCGCCGAGCTGCACGACGCCGCGCTGCGCACCGCCGGCGTGCTGGCCGAACGCTTCGCGCCGGGAACCCGGCTGGCCCTGTGGGCACCGAACCGGCCGGAGTGGCAGATCGTGCAGTACGGCGCCGCCTACGCTGGGCTGGTGCTGGTGCCCCTGAACCCGGCATTCACCGCGGCGGAAGCCGGCTACGCGGTGCGGCAGTCCCGGGCCGGCGGCGTGGTCGTGGACCGGGATCACCGCGACGGCGAGCTCGGCCGGATCGTCGACCCGATGCCCGGGCTGGTCGTCGAGGACCTCTCGACTCGCTCACCGCTGTGGGCCGGAGCCCGGCCGTCGTCACTCCCGCCGGTCCGTCCCACCGACCCGGCGATGATCCAGTACACCTCGGGCACCACCGGAGCGCCGAAGGGCGCCGTGCTCAGCCACGCCGGACTGGTCGGCAACGCCCAGGTGTTCGCCCACCGCTTCGGCATCGAACCGGGCGCGGCCTGGCTGAACATGATGCCGATGTTCCACATCGCCGGTTGCCAGCTCAACGCCATGGGCGCCCTCTGGAGCCGGGCCCCGTTCGTGCTGGCCGCCTACGAACCCGGGCTGGCCCTGCGGCTGATCGAGCGCGAGCGGGTCGCGTTCTTCCCCGCCGTACCCACGATGATCATTCGCATGCTGGAACACCCGGAGTTCGGCCGCCGGGACCTGTCCAGCCTCCGGCACATGATGTCCGGCGGCACCCCGGTGGCCCCGGAGCTGGTCCGCACGATCGAGTGCACCCTGGGCGTGCGCTACGGAATGATCTACGGGCAGACCGAGAGCAGCGGCATCGTCTGCCAGTCGCACCCCGGAGACAGCGTCGCCGAACGGACCGAACGGGTCGGCCGACCCGTCGACGGGACCGAGGTCAGGATCACCGACCCGGACACCGGTGCCACCCGGGCCTGCGGCGAGGTGGGCGAGATCCAGCTGCGCAGCGCCGGAGTCATGCTCGGCTACTTCGACCTGCCGGAGGCCACCGAAGCGGCCGTCACCGGCGGCGGCTGGCTGCGCACCGGGGACCTCGGGACGATGGACGACCGCGGCTTCGTCCAGGTCACCGGGCGACTCAAGGACATGATCATCAGCGGTGGGGAGAACATCTTCCCCCGGGAGATCGAGGATGCCCTGCACGAGCACCCCGACATCGCCGAGGTCGCCGTCCTCGGGATGCCCGACCCGCGCTGGGGGGAGCAGGTGACGGCCTGCGTCCGGCTGGCCTCGGGCGGCGCCGCGGACGCCGACGGTTGGGCCCGGTTCCTCCGCGACCGGCTCGCCGGGCACAAGATCCCGAAACGCTGGTTCGTCCTGGACACCCTGCCCCTCACCCCCTCGGGTAAGATCCAGAAGTTCCGGCTACGTGAGCTGGCGCTGGACGACGCCCTCGTCGAGCTCACACCGTCCCGACCGGGGTGACCCGTTCGTTCGCGGCCGTAGTGGTGAGACCTCGGATTCTGTCGATCACCGAGTCGAGCACGGCGCGCAGGGCGGTGACGTCGCGGCGGGCCTTGCCCATCAGCAGGCCGCCCTAGAGCGCGGCCAGCAGTGCGAGGGCATCCGCCGACGCAGTCACGTTCGATCCGCGGGGCGAGCACGGTGTCGAGACCCTGCCGATCGGCGCGACGTACGGCGACCGGCAGCAACTCGACGCAATCGTCCGCCACGACCGGGGTACCCAGCATCACGCGCGCCAGCCGCTAGAAACTGCGGTGAGCTGGCCGCGAGTTCCGCTGCCATCTGTACCCGGCAACGGCGGAGCGGCTCGCTCCCCCGCGACCGGTCACAGTCGGTCGGTGAGCTGACGGCAGCGGGTGGGATCCCCGGTGATCAGTCGAGGTAGTCCCGCAGGACGTTGCTGCGCGCTGGGTGGCGCAGTTTGGATAACGCTTTGACCTCGATTTGGCGGATCCGCTCGCGGGTGACGCCATAGACCCGGCCGATCTCGTCCAGGGTGCGCGGCTGGCCGTCGGTGAGCCCGAAGCGCAGCCGGACCACGCCGGCCTCCCGGTCGGTCAGCGTGGCCAGCACCGACTGCAGCTGGTCCTGCAGCAGGGTGAACGAGACCGCGTCCACGGCCACCACGGCCTCGGAGTCCTCGATGAAGTCGCCGAGCTGGCTGTCGCCCTCGTCGCCGATGGTCTGGTCGAGGCTGATCGGCTCGCGGGCGTAGTGCTGGATCTCCAGCACCCTCTCCGGAGTGAGATCCATCTGCTGGGCCAGTTCCGCTGAGGTGGGCTCGCGACCCAGTTCCCGCAGCAGCTCACGCTGGATCCGGCCGAGCTTGTTGATGACCTCCACCATGTGCACCGGGATACGGATGGTGCGGGCCTGGTCGGCCATGGCCCGGCTGATGGCCTGGCGGATCCACCAGGTGGCGTAGGTGGAGAACTTGTAACCCTTGGTGTAGTCGAACTTCTCCACCGCGCGGATCAAACCCACATTGCCCTCCTGGATCAGGTCCAGGAACGCCATACCACGACCGGTGTAGCGCTTGGCCAGGCTGACCACCAGTCGCAGGTTGGCCTCCAGCAGGTGGTTCTTGGCGTGCTCGCCGTCCCGGACGAGAAAGCGCAGATCGCGACACAACTCGTAGCCGCTCGAATCGGTCGTCGTCGTGTGCAACACCTCGGTTGCGTAGAGACCGACCTCGATCCGCTTGGCGAGTTCGACCTCCTGAGGAGCGTTGAGTAGCGCCACCTTGCCGATCCGCCTCAGGTAGGCCCGTACCGAGTCGGCGGTCGCGGTGAGCTCGGCGTCCTTGCGGGCCTGCCGCAGGGCGGCGGACTCCTCTTCGTCCCAGACGAAATCGGGCGGGGACCCACCACTGGGCGGCAGCTGCCCAGCCGTGGGGACAGCCAGCGGTGCGATCCCGTGTCCGGGTCTTGTCGACGCCATGTCGGTGCTCCTAGCGGTGCTCGGTTCCCGGCCGGTCGAGACTGGGCAGCCACTGAGCCGATCTCCTCGACTTTGTGTTCATCTGCTGAGGCGGCAGGCGCACTGCGGGCGAGTTGCAGAGGAGCCTCGCGAGCAACTGCTCGTAATGCGCTCAGGTGGTAGGCCCCTGCCTCCGCCGCGGTTGTTCCTCAAGGATCAGGGCCGCACGCAAGGCTCGCACTCACCCAGGTCGAGCGGGCCCATCGAAGCCGCACGGCACGGGGTCGGGCGGGAGCTACTTCAGCGGATCTTCTCCGGAATATGGTCGAGGACCTGTAGGACGTGCGCCGCGAGTTGCGCAGCGGTCTCGTTGTCAATCTGAGAATGATCTACTAATGCGCTGGTGACGAGCTGGATTCGGTGCTCGTACGCCGAGACATACTTGCGCTCAACGGTCATTTTGCTCCTCGAGTCGGGATCGGCGTACTCATCGCCCGCTGAATCGGCCACGGCCGTACATCGGCGTGGCTGACGGCTCGTCCGGCGGGTCGCAGACACAGCCTCGGGCGAGGGCTCGGTCCAGGGTTGCCCGGCAGAATCGTGTCGCGGTTGCGCCGTGGAGGCGCCGTTGGTGGCCGCATGCGAGGCACGACACCTCCAGGTCGTCCTCGGCCCCACCCACGGATGTCGGCGACCGGGGGTCATAGGTGTTCGTCATCGTGCGTCATCGCTTCCTCGTCGGTTCCTCAGGCGGCACTGGCGCGATCGCCGATTTCCCCGTTGACGGCGCGCTGCGCCGCCGAGGTGCATGATCTCCAGGACCCGCTCGCTGCTCGGCTCCGCGTCCAACTCAGCATCAGCGGTTCCGCACTGAGCCCGACCGCATATCGATGGACACGCCCGGTGGATCGGTTCTCGACGGAGGGTGGCCGCCGGACAGGCCAGGCATTCTCCCCACTATCGGAGATGATGATCGGTCGATACGTGCCCAGCTCGCGTCTTGCTCACATCCAGCCCGAGCATGGCCAACAACTCGACGCAATCGTCCGCGTCGTGAGCGTGGCCGGCGACCACCTGAACAGCGAGCGCGTCTCTTCGGTCCTCGACATCGGTCCGATCGGACGGCGGTCGGAAGCCACCCGCGGGACCTCCGGAGCGGCGACCTCGCACGGTCACGGCGTCGGCTGCCGGTGCGTCGGCACGACCGGGGCATCGAGCATCACACGTGCCATCCGCTCCAGGAACTGCGGTGAGCTGGGCGCGAGTTCCGCTGCCAGCTGTACCCGACAACGACGGAGCAGCTCGCTCACCTCAGGCAGCCCGCGCGTCGCGCCGAACTCCATGAACAGCCGTTCGGTGACGTCAGCATGGCTCAGGCCCGTCATGCCCTGGCCAGCCGGATCGTCAAATTCGAAAAGTAGTCGAGCGGGAGGGGAAACTTCGGTCATCAGACGACCTGACTGCGTCGATGTATCGGCGCACTTGGCGTTCCCTCGGCTCGGCACCTCGTCGAGGTGCGCTTCTACCCGAGTTCCTCCACCATACAGCGGGGTCCATCTTTCGGGGACGACGCTCGACCTCGATCGCACGGGGTGAAGTGGCGTGGGTCCAGCCGAGCGGTATCGACCACTTGGGCTGTGGCTCGGCCTCACCCAGTCGGCGCTCTGCCCCGCCGGCGTGGATGATGAGCCGATGGTGTTGCGCCGAATCCGGGTCGGCTGTCGGTTCACCTACCTCGCGGCGGTGGACACACCGGTCATCTTCCAGGTGCAGCCGGGTGCGTCCCGGTGGAGCGCGATCGAGACCGAGCGGTGGACCTCGGCGCCGGTGATGCCGACCCGGGGCTACTCCGACCTGTACGGCAATCCGTGCGTCCGCGCGGTGCTGCCGGTAGGGCGGTCGAGCTTCGGCTACGACGCCATCGTCGCCTGCCCGGATGCCACCGAGGACGTCGACCCTGGTGCTGAGGAGTGCCGGCCCGACGACCTGCCCGACCACACGTTGCAGTTCATCCTGCCGAGCCGCTACTGCCTGCCCGACATGCTGGGCGACGAGGCCTGGTCCCGGTTCGGTGGGGTTGCTCCGGGCTACCGGCGGGTCGAGGAGATCTGCCAGTACGTCCATGATCATTTGACTTTCCAGCCGGGCAGCTCGACCGCCCGTTCCACCGCGATGGACGTGAATCTGGCCGGACGTGGTGTCTGCCGGGACTTCACCCACCTGGCGATCTCGTTCTGCCGGGCGCTGAACATCCCGGCGCGCTACGCGTTCGGCTACCTGCCGGACCTGGAGATCGACGGGGATCCGGAGCCGATGGACTTCGCCGCGTGGATGGAGGTCTGGCTGAAGGATCGCTGGTGGACCTTCGACCCACGCAACAACACCCCCCGCAAGGGCCGCATCGTCGTCGGGCGGGGGCGAGATGCCTCCGACGTCGCCCTGGCCACTACTTTCGGCGGCCCTGAGCTGGAAGCGATGCTCGTTTACGCAGCTGAGGACATCTAGCTGAGGGGGTCGCCGCCCGAACGCCATCACCTTGTGGTCGTGTGCCCGTTTGGGTTGCTCACGGCCCCGGGGCGGCAGGCCTTGTCGCTGAGGCCCTCAGGTCGGCGATGTGTGCGTACTGTGAGGGCAGTCGGGAGCAACTCGCGCGCAGGCGGTCAAGCTTGCGCCGTTACCGGCACCTTCCCAGGTTGCGGCATCGCCGTACGCCGGACGGGAGTACCGACATGACGTCGGCGCCCATCACCCACAACACCGGACCCCTGCCCGAGCGAGGGGTCCAGAACGCCGGCCGAGCAGTGCGTTTGAGGTTGAAGCCGGGAGCGGCGACCACCGGTTTCGTGGACGGGGCGTGGTGGCCGTACTCACGGGACCTTCTCTCCGAGCTGCCCGTGCTTGTCCGGGTCTTGGGCGACCCCGCCGAAACCGGGGCTCGCATGCTGCGTGTCGAGCGGGTGAGCTACAACCTGGGCGTTTGGGACCCGACCGATGGCAAAATCGACGTGGACGGCCTCGTGGTCCGGCTCGGCGGCTACCGCTCACAGGACGCGAACACGGTGGACCTGATCGGCCACCACCACCGGCTCACTCTGCTGGTCGTGCCGCCGGAAACGGCCGTGGAGACCGGCTACCGAACGTTGATCACCGCCGCTGAGGCCGGGAACGCAAGCTCGATCGCGCATCTGCTCCATGCCGGTCCAGCACCGCTACCGGTGGACCTGGCCAGCGTCGAAGTCGCTGATGACGACCTGAACTCGCCTGGGCGAACGTGTTGAGACCCGAATTGAGACCCGGAGACCCCGACAGCACAACGCCGGGCGTCCCGCTGCGTGCGGGGCCCGGCGTTTGTGCTGGTCAGCTTGGCGGTGGCGGTGGGATTTGAACCCACGGAGGCTTGCACCTCACACGCTTTCGAGGCGTGCTCCTTCGGCCGCTCGGACACGCCACCGCCGACAAGAATACAGATCGGCCGCGGCGGCAGCCGGACGGGTCAGGGTGGATCGGCGGGCGGGGCGGGGGTCAGGCCGCGCAGGGTGATCGGGGTACCGACCCGGGTGCGGGCCGGGGGGGCCGCCCGGTCGACCAGCGGTGGCCGGGCCGGGCGCTTCCGACCCGCCCTCGCATCCACGCCGGCGGGCGACGGGGTCGGGCGCAGCCGGGTGGCCGTGGCGTCGTGCAGGTCCTTCCAGGCCTGCCGGTTGATCTCCAGGGTGGCGACCGCCGCCGCCAGGCAGCCCTCGTCCGGCTGGGCGGCGGTCAGCTCCCGCAGCGCCCGCTCGAAGCGTCGGTAGCCGGCCGGGGCGGCCAGGTCCGGACCGGGCAGCGACTCGAGGCCGTCCGGGCGGGCACCGGCCAGCAGCGCGGCCAGCGCGGTCGCCCGCTCGAAGCCGTAGGCCGCGCGGCGGACCAGCACGGCGGCCAGGTCGGGGCGGTCGGCCCGGGCGGCGGTGGCCCGCGACACCAGGTCGGTGAGGTGCCCGAACACCAGCTCGTAGGCCTGCAGCACCCGGATGACCAGGTACTCGTCGTGCGCGGTGGTCATCGGCAGCGCGGTCAGCGACAGCCACTCCCCGGCGGCGGTCCCGGGCGGGGCGGGGACGGCGGTACCCATGGTCGGGTCGTTCTGCGCGATGCAGACCCCGATCCGCTCGATGCGGCGGGCGTAGGCGAGGGGGTCGGGGTGGTCCACCGGGTCGGCGAACTGCTCGTGCCACAGCAGGTCGGCCAGCAGCAGGGTGCACAGCCGGGCCGGGTCCAGGTTGGAGCTGCGGTCGGCGGCGACCAGGCGCAGCAGCGGCAGCGCCAGGTAGCTCTGCTCGTCCAGGCCGGTCCTCGTGGTGAGCACCGAGTCCAGGTAGGCGTCGACGAACGGGTCGGCCTCGCGCAGGTGGTCGGCGTGCCGGCGGCGGATCTCGGCGAGCACGGTGAGCAGCGGTTCCCACAGCCGCAGCCGGCCGACGATCCGGATCCGGGCGGTGATCAGCCAGGCCAGGGTGAAGCCGTCGGGCGCGTGGCCGGGTTCGGCGGTGGCCCAGCGGCGCAGCTCGGCGCCGAGCTGGGCGTCGAACCCGGACAGGGCCGACGCGGGCACGTCCACCGCGATCCCGCCGAACGACTCCCGTCCCATGTGCAGAGCCTGCCCGGGTCCGGGCCGCGGATCGAGGGGGCCGGCACCCCGTCGGGGTAGGGACAACCCCACCTTCTACGCCGCGGCGTCCGTCTCGGCGGCGAGCAGCCGTCGGGCGAAGCCCTGCCGCACGGTGTTCCAGCGGCGGTGGCTGGTCTCCAGCGAGCGCAGCGCGGTCCGCAGCCCGGCCAAGTCCGCCGGTACCTCGGCGAACGCCCGCTCGAAGTCGCGGTAGGCCCCGGGCAGCTCGGCGCCGGTCGTCCAGCGGTTGCGGCCGAACTCCCGGACGTCGGCCGGGCGGGTGGTGGCCAGCAGCCGGGGCAGGACCGAGGCGCGACGGAACACCCGGTCGGCGTGTTCGACGGCGCTGACGGCCGCACTGGTGTCGCCCTCGCGGGCCAGCCGGGCGGCGGCCCGCAGGGTGTGGGTGAGGGTGCCGAAGACCAGCTCGTAGGCCTGCAGCGCGCGGATGAACATGTGCTCGTCGTGCGCGGTGGACACCGGCAGCACGGTCAGCGACAGCCACTCCCCGGCGGCGGTCCCGGGCGGCGCGGGGACCCCGAAGCCCAGGCCGGGTTCGGCCTCGGCGACGAACCGGGCGGCGTGCCGGGTGCGCCGCTCGCGGATGGTCGGCTTCAGCGGGGAGTCGTCCCGGTTCTCGCGGGTGATCACGTCGGCGATCAGCAGCGCGGACAGCCGGTCGGGGTCGAGGTGGGACCGGACGTCGCCGGCGATCAGCTCGAGCAGCGGAAGGGCCAGGTAGGTCGGTCCGTCGCGGCGGTCCCGGTGGCCGGCCAGCACGGCGTCCAGGAAGGCGTCGAGGTAGCGGTCGGCGCCCCGGTGCCGTTCGTCGATCCCGGCCAGCGCGGTGAGCAGCCCCGGGTCCAGGTTCTCCCGACCGACCGCGCGGACCCGGGCGGTGACCAGCCAGGCCAGCAGGAACCCGTCGCCGGGCTGGTCGCCCCGCCAGCGGTGCAGCTCGGCGGCCAGCCGGGCGTCCGCACCGGGCAGCGCTTGGATCTCCATGGGACCAGCGTGCCGGGCCGGGCGGGCGTGATCGATGGGGCGGGCCCGAGATCCACCGGGGGCCAGCCCTACCGTCAGCTCGACGGGGCTCGCAGGAGTCGGAGCAGCTCCACGGTCTGCCGGGACAGCGGCCGGACCACCGGCAACCGGGACAACCGCACCAACCGGCTGACCATGGCCGCGGTGTGCTCGATCAACACGCCGGTGCGGGCCTGCCCGGGCGACGTGTCGTGCACCCAGTACAGAACGATGCCCAGCTGGTAGAGCCAGAGCAGCTCGGGCAGCGCGGCGGCCAGTTCCGCCCCGACCCGCGCCGAGGACCCCTCGACCAGCTCGGAGTACAGCGCGATGGCCGCCTCCCGGGGCGCCGAGCTGGCCGGGCTGAACGGCGACAACGGGTTGTCCGGCTGCGCCGCGGTGGCGAAGAACTGGCCGGCGAACTCGTGGTACGGCGCCGCGACCTCGAGCCAGGCGCGCAACGCGCCGACCAGCCGCTCGGCGAAGTCGTCGGTGCCGGCGAAGACGCCGGCACAGGCGGCGGTGTGGTCGGCGACGAGCTGGTCGTAGAACCCCTGGACCAGCTCTTCCTTGGCGGAGAAGTAGTAGTACGCGTTGCCGACCGACACCCCGGCGGCCTGCGCCACCGCCCGCATCGTCGTGCTCTGGTAGCCCTGCTCGCGGAAGAGTCGGAGCGCGGCGTCGACGATCTGCGCCTTGGTCCGCTCCGACTTGGCCCGGGTCGGTTCCTGGTCCGGCGAGGTCACGCCCGCGCCCGCCCCGTCACGACCCGCACCCGCTCCGTCACGCCCGCGCCTTCGTCACGCCCGCGCCTTCGTCACGCCCGCGCGGCCCGCATCGCGGCGGACAGCTCCTCGTCCAGCGCGGCGCGCCGTCGCGCGTCCCGGACCCGACCCAGGAGCACCAGGGTGAGCCCGTAGACCGCGCCGAGGATGAGCGACACCACGCCGAACTTGGTGACCACGGTCTGCACCACGCCGTCCACCGGCACGTCGACCGTCGAGATCAGCGCCAGCACGCCGAACGCGACCAGGTAGAACCCGACGGTGATCAGCTGGACCAGCCCCCGGGCCCTCGGCTCGGGGTACGCCTCCACCAGCATCGCCTGGCCGCTGCGGCGCAGGATGGCCCCGATCGCGACGGTCAGCGCGACGCCCGCCACCAACACCAGGAGGTAACTGACAAGACCGACATCCATGGGGATCGCCCCTTCGTAGGTCTGATTTGAACGTGTTCAAAACCCAGTGAACACCCCGACGACCTCGTGCGCAAGTGTCCCTCGACACCGGGCTGTAGCGGAAAACCGCTACACTCGGTTCATGAGTGAGATCATCGCCCAGCGCGACCTGCGGAACGACAACGCGGAGATCATGCGTCGGGTCGAGGCGGGCGAGAGCTTCATCATCACCCGCAACGGCCGGCCGGTCGCCGACCTCACTCCGCACCGGCCCGCCCCGCCGCGCCGCAAGACCCTCGGTGAGTTGCAAGAGGAGTTGCGGCGCAATGGCCCGCACCTCAGCCTCGAGCAGTGGCTCGCCGACCGGGAGGCCGACGACCTGATCTTCGGTGACGACCGGATCGAGTACTGAGTGTCCGGCTTCGTACTCGACACCTGTGTGCTGATCGACTTCCATTCCGTCGACCTCGGCGAGCACGGACAGGGCGATCCGACCGTCACCGCGATCACCGTCGGCGAGCTGGCCTTCGGGGTGGACGTCGGATCCGCCGAGGAACGGGCCGCGCGCGCCGCCCGCCTGAGCTGGACGCTCGCCAACTACGAGGTGCTGCCCTACGGCGTCGAGGAGGCCAAGCTCTACGGGGTGCTGGCCACGCTGACCCGGGCCGCCGGCCGCAACCCCCGACCGCGCCGGCTGGACCTGCAGATCGCCGCCACGGCCGCCGCCGCCCGGTTCCCACTG
>JAESFN010001231.1_pt1 | contig 12560 bp, 11 predicted proteins | sample 9269411 | NCBI WGS metagenome assembly JAESFN01 (sample SAMN14505399, study PRJNA617100) | algae metagenome | isolation source: Iphinoe sp. HA4291-MV1 and co-occurring heterotrophs from trail next to... | place: USA: Maunawili Falls, Hawaii | collected 2009-07-25
CGGCGCGCGGGTCGTCCGATGTCGGCATGTGGTACCCCTTGTCTCTCGTGATCTTGCGCCGTGCGCCGCCTAGCGGAGCGCGGCGCAAGATATACGACATGGGTGCATGCGGCGAGCCGCGCGCCGGAAGGGGCCTTACTCCTTCGCCGCGACGTAGCAGGAGACGCCGGCGCGGTCGTCCTCGTGGTCCTGGAAGCAGAACTCGATCCGGTTGCCGTCGAGGACCTCGCCGAACAGCCCGGCCTCGTCGCCGGCGATGATCAGGTGGTCGCCGTCGAAGCTGATCACGCCGACGATCTTCTCCTCGGCCCCCTTCGGCGACACCGCGGCGCCGGAGAAGGCGCGGCCCTTCTGCTCCCTGATCACCATCGACCAGGCGTCGGCGGGCTCGCCGTAGGAGGGCGTGGCGTATTCGGGGTGGTGGTCGTTGTCGTCGCCGAGCCGGACCGAGGCATAGCTCTCGCCCGTCGCCTTCCAGGTCCCGACGAGGTCGGGCGGGTCAGCCGCGAAGGCCGCCGATGCCGCGAACACGCCCGCGCCGAGCGCGGCCAATCCGAGTGCCAGTCTCATAGTCATCCTCCTTCAGGTGCGGGATGCCGTGCCCTTGCGGCAAGGCGGGGCGACCGTGGCACGGAGAGGCTTAACGGTTGCGACCGGCCGGCCGGAAATTGCCGCGATGATGAAGGAAATGCGAAACGGGGCGGGAGGGCCTCGGGAATAGTGACGAGAGGACAGGGCCGATGCTTCCCACGCTTCCCCGAATCCGACAGGATCGGCGGGTGAAGGAGAGCCGATGACGATCCGCCGCCTCAGCGAGGACATGGTCAACCGCATCGCCGCCGGCGAGGTGGTCGAGCGGCCGGCGAGCGTCGTCAAGGAACTGGTCGAGAACGCGATCGACGCCGGCGCGTCGCGGATCGAGATCGTCACGGCGGGCGGTGGCGTGGCGCTGGTCAGGGTCAGCGACGACGGCGGCGGCATTGGCCGCGACGAGCTGGCGCTTGCCGTCGAGCGGCATTGCACCTCGAAGCTCGAACGGGGGCTCGACGACATCCGCTCGCTCGGCTTCCGCGGCGAGGCGCTGGCGGCGGTCGGCGCCGCGGCGCGGCTGACGGTGGCCTCGCGCCGGGCGGGCGCGGACGCGGCCTGGAGCATCGCAGTCGAGGGCGGCCGGGTGGGGCCGGTCGAGCCGGCGGCGCTCTCCGCGGGCACGCGGATCGAGGTCCGCGACCTGTTCTTCGCCACGCCGGCGCGGCTCAAGTTCCTGAAGTCCGAACGGGCGGAGGCGTCGGCGATCACCGAGGTGGTGCGGCGCCTCGCCATGGCCCACCCGGAAGTCCGCTTCGCGCTCTCGGGCAGCGACCGCACCCCGCTCGACCTGCCGGCGCTCACCGGCGATGATGCGCGGCGCCTCCGGCTCGGCGACGTGATGGGCCGTGACTTCCGCGACAATGCGATCCCGATCGAGGCGGCGCGCGAGGGGGCGCGGATCGCCGGATTTGCCGGGCTGCCGACCTACAGCCGCGCCAACAGTCTCGGCCAGTTCCTCTTCGTCAACGGCCGGCCGGTGCGGGACAAGCTGCTCCTCGGCGCGCTCCGCGCCGCCTATGCCGACCTGATGAAGCGGGACCGCCACCCCGCGGCGGTGCTGTTTATCGAGGTCGAGCCGCGCGAGGTCGACGTCAACGTCCATCCCACCAAGGCCGACGTCCGGTTCAGGGATTCGGGCCTGGTGCGGGGGCTGATCATCGGCGCGATCCGCGAGGCCCTTGCGGCGAGCGGGCCGCGGACATCATCGACCGCGGCGAGCGCGACCATCGCCGCGTTCCGGCCGGCCGGGCGGGGGCCGATGCGGCCGCCGTCGTGGCGCCCGTCGCCGGCCTATGGGTATGCGGCGGCGGCGCCGGCCCATGGCTTCGCCGAGGAAACCCAGGCCGCCTTCTACATCGCCACGCCGTCGGCGGCGGTCCGCCCCGCGGCGCCTCCGCCGGAGGCGGAACCGCGGCCGCTCGGGGCGGCGATGGCGCAGGTCCACGACACCTATGTGGTGGCGCAGACCGCCGACGGCCTGGTGATCGTCGACCAGCATGCGGCGCATGAGCGCCTGGTCTACGAGCGGCTGAAGCGGGGCCTCGATACGAACGGCATCCCGCGGCAGATCCTGCTCATCCCCGACATCGTCGACCTGCCCCCCGACGACGTGGCGCGGCTGACCGAGCGGGCGGAGGACCTCGCCGCGCTCGGCCTCGTGCTGGAGCCGTTCGGGCCGGGCGCGGTCGCCGTCCGCGAGACGCCGGCGATGCTCGGCGCGCTCGACGGCGGCGCACTGGTCCGCGACCTCGCCGAGGAGATCGCCGAGTGGGAGCGGACCGACGCGCTCCGCGACCGGCTCGAGGCGGTCGCCTCGCGCATGGCCTGCCACGGCTCGGTCCGCGCCGGGCGGAGGCTGAAGCCGGAGGAGATGGATGCGCTCCTCCGCGAGATCGAGGCGACGCCCAATGCGAGCGAATGCAACCACGGCCGGCCGACCTTCATCGAACTGAAGCTCGCCGACATCGAGCGGCTGTTCGGGCGGCGGTAGGGGCGCGCCTCACGGTTTGGCGCGCGGCTTGCGGAAATCGAAGAGATCGGCGTCCGGGTCGCGCCGACCGGCTATCGCTCCGGCAATGACGTCGGCCGCGATGCGGCTGTAGGTGATGCCATTGCCGCCGAAGCCCAGCGCGGCGTAGCAGTTCGGCATGCGCGGCACCGCGCCGATCGAGGGCAGTCCGGTTGCCGTCGAGCCGAAGGCGCCCGCCCAGGCGAATTCCGGGGTGGTATCGACACGGGGGAGGAGCCGCTTCAGCTTCCGGGCGATCGCCGCAGCCTTCTGCGGGATCAGCGCATCGCGGGCGTCTTCGTCCGAGAAGTCTTCGTCTTCCCCGCCGCAGATCACGCGACCGTCCGGCGTGGAGCGGACATAGAGATAGGCGTCGGATGCCTCCCAGATGAAGCAGTCCTCGGGCCACAGGTTGCGGGGCTGCGGCTTCGTGGCAATGGCATAGGTCGAGATGACGCGATGCCGGCGCTGCGGGATGACGCGCGGCATCTCGTAGCCCGTCGCGAAGATCAGCGCCTTGCATCCTATGGTCGGGCCGCCCGTCGTCGCGGCGGTCACGCCGTCCGCAGCGGTCTCCACGTCCGAGACATCGACCGGCGCAAGGAGGCGCGCGCCGCGGGACAGGGCGGCGTTGAGATAGCCCGCGGTCAGCCGGCGCGGATCGAGCGCAAGGTCACCGTAGGCGAGGAGCGCTGCGGACCGCGCGATGCCGAAGCGGGCCTTCAGCTCGGCCCGCGACAGGAAGCGCGTCTCGAGTCCGAAATGGCGGCGCATCGCCGCCTCCTCCTCGAGCTGGCGCGGGTCGAGGACGTTGCCGGCGAGGTAGAGGTTGTCGGCGGCGCGCAGGTCTGCGCGGATGCCCAACTCGCGGGTGCGCGCGCCCAGCGCATGAAGCGCGAGGAACGAGCGCCGCCAGGCCCGCACCGCATTGGTCCGGCCGATCTGGCCGGCGAGCAGCGAAAGCGGCGTATCGATCTCATACTCGACCAGCGCGGTGCTCGCCGCCGTCGAACCGCGCGCCGGCCCGCGCCGGTCGACGATCGTCACGCGATGATCGCTCGACAGCGCTTCCGCGAGCAGAGCGCCGGTCACCCCGGCACCGACGATCAAGACGTCGGTTTTGATGTCGCGGCGGAGCGTTGTGAAGGGAACCCGCGGCATCGGCCGGCTCAGCCAGTAGCTTCGTCCGGTGTGCAAGTCGCGGCTCTGGGTGACCATGGAGGTTCTTTCGATCAGCCGCGTCGATCCGATCGGACGACCGGACCCCGAGGCAGGCGATTAGAACGCACTCAACGGCAATTTGTGCCGCTTCCGCAGCGCGTCGTCGACGCCCGCTGCTCACAGCATCCCCGGGCGGAACTGTGCGCGGCGGCTGATGATCTTGCCCGCGACCATGAACGCGCCGTCGCCGGTGTAGTGGATGGTCCGCGGATGGCGGGGCGAGGGCCGCACCCGGGCGGCGACCACCTCGAAGATGAAGAAGTTGTAGCGGGCGACCAGCGCATCGTCGTGGAGCCGACATTCGAAGCTCGCGTGGCATTCGGCGATCGACGGCACGTCGACCTCTGTGGATTCCTCCGCCGTAAGGCCGAAGGTCGCGAACTTGTCGATGTCGCGGCCGGAGGTGTTGCCGATGCCGACCACGGTGTCGGCGAGGGCGAGCGTCGGCAGGTTGATGACGCACGCGCGGCTCTTACGGACAAGGTCGAAGCTGTGGTTGCCGCCAGCGATGACGCAGCCGACGAGCGATGGGGTGAACTCCATCACCGTGTGCCAACCCATGGTCATGATGCCGGCCTCTCCCCGCCAGAGCGACGAGACAAGGACGATCGGGCCGGGCTCGAGGTAGCGGCGGACCTCGCCGACCGGGAACGGGACCTTCTTCGAGGCGGACGGCATCGCTCCCTCATCCTCGGCCGGAGCCGCCGCCCTGAACCTGGCGGAGCGGCGCCGCAGCGTACCATGCTCGCGCGCCGGCTACCGCCCCTCGGCAGCGCGGCGGAGCCTGTCGTTGATCGCCTCGCCGAGGCCGTCCTGCGGGATCGGCATCACCGCGATGCGGCCGGCCTTCTCGTCGAGCTCGCGGAGCGCGGCGAAGAGCCGGGCGGCGGCCTCGGTGAGGTCGCCCGACGGGCTGAGATTGACGATGGCCGCGGCACCATCAGCACCCGGCGGCAAGCTCGGGCCGAAGGCGAGCAGCGCCTCGCCGGGCTCGACGTCGCGGGCGTCGAGCCGGAGACGGGCGGCGGGTGCGTAGTGCCTGGCGAGCATGCCGGGCGAGGGGGGGCGGTCGGGATCGTCCCCCGGTGATTCGAGCGGCGCGCCGAGCACGCGCTCGATCTGGCCGCGCGGCAGGCCGCCGGCGCGGAGGAGGAGGGCACGCTTGCCGTCGACGCCGACCACGGTCGACTCGAGCCCGACGCGGGTCGGGCCGGCATCGAGGATGACGGCGACCGCAGCGCCGAGATCGGCCGCGACGTGGGCGGCGGTGGTGGGGCTGACGTGGCCGGAGCGGTTGGCGCTCGGCGCGGCGATGGGCAGGTCCACCGCGGCGAGCACCGCGCGGGCCACCGGGTGCGCCGGGACACGGAGCGCCACCGTATCGAGGCCGGCGGTGGCGAGCGGGCTGATCCCGGCGGCGGGGCGCCTCGGCAGCACCAGCGTCAGCGGCCCGGGCCAGAAGGCCTCGGCGAGGCGGCGGGCGGCGGCGGGGAAATCGGCGATCCGCTCGGCCGCGGCGAGCGACGGCACATGCACGATCAGCGGGTTGAAGCGGGGCCGCCCCTTGGCGGCGAAGATCGCCGCGACCGCCTTGTCCGACCTTGCATCGGCGGCGAGTCCATAGACGGTCTCGGTGGGGAGGCCGACGAGCCCGCCCCGGGCAAGCGCGACCGCCGCGGCGGCGATGCCGGCCCCGGCCACCGCAGGATTGCTCATGGCGAAGATTTCGGGCAATTCGGCCTCTCGGCTGCCGCAAAGCGGATCTGGCGCGGGGTCTTGTCGCCGGACGGGACAGGACGGTCAAGCCGGACCGGGAGAGAGCTCCGCCCATGGCCTTCACCGCACCGCTCGCCGACATCGCCTTCACGCTCCGAAGCATCGCCGGGTTCGACGAGGAGCGGTTCGGCGACGTTCCGCTCGAGGCGATCCTCGACGAGGCCGGCCGGTTCGCGGCCGAGGTGCTCGCGCCGCTCAACCAGGTGGGCGACCGCAACGGCGTCACACTCCGCGACGGGCTGGTGACCACCGCCCCGGGCTGGCGGGAGGCCTACCGCCGCTTCGCCGAGGGCGGCTGGACTGGGGTGAGCGCACCGGAGGAATACGGCGGCCAGGGCCTGCCGGCGATGGTCGAGATGGCGGCGCAGGAATTGTGGAACGGCGGCAATGCAGCCTTCGCCGTCGGGCCGATGCTGACGGTGGGGGCGATCGAGGCGCTGGCCGCCCACGGCTCCGACCAGCTCAAGGCGGCGTATCTGCCGAAGCTGATCGCCGGGGAATGGACCGGGACGATGAACCTGACCGAGCCGCAGGCCGGGTCGGATGTGGGGCTGATCCGGACCCGGGCGCGCCGCGCCGGCGGCGGCACCTACCGGATCAGCGGCCAGAAGATCTTCATCACCTATGGCGACCACGACCTCACCGCGAACATCGTCCACCTCGTGCTGGCGCGGCTCGACGACGCGCCGGAGGGAACGGCGGGGCTGTCGATGTTCCTCGTGCCGAAGGTGCTGCCCGGCGACGGCGGGGGCCCCGGCGTCCGGAATGGCGTGACCGCTGCCGGGGTGGAGCACAAGCTCGGCCTCCACGGCTCGCCGACCTGCACCATGGTCTATGACGAGGCGGTCGGGTTCCTCGTCGGGGAGGAGAACCGCGGCCTTGCCTGCATGTTCACGATGATGAACCTCGCCCGCCTTTCGGTCGGCATCCAGGGCGTGGGCGTCGCCGAGCGCGCCTTCCAGGAGGCGCTCGCCTATGCCCGCGAGCGGCGGCAGGGGCGGGCGGCAGGGGCGACCGAAACGAGCCGCATCGTCGAGCATCCCGACGTCAGGATGATGCTCCTCCGCATGGCATCGTCGGTCGCCGGCGCGCGGGCGCTCTGCTACGCCTGCGCCCATTCGATCGACATGAGCCGCCGTGCGCCGCCGGACGAGCGGGCCGCCTGGGCCGACCGCGCGGGCCTCCTCACCCCGCTCGCCAAGGCGTGGTCCACCGACACCGCGATCGATGTCGCCTCGCTCGGCATCCAGGTGCATGGCGGGGCCGGCTACATCGAGGAGACCGGCGCCGCGCAGCATCTTCGCGATGCCCGCATCTTCGCGATCTACGAAGGCACCAACGGCATCCAGGCGATCGACCTCGTCACGCGGAAGTTGCCGCTCGCCGACGGGGCCGCCGTGAACGCCGTCACTGCGGAGATCGCCACGATCGTCGATGCTCTCCGCATGTCCCGCCGCGTCGAACTCCAGGCCATGCACGAACCGATTGCCAAAGCCGCCGACGATCTCGGCGCGGCCACGGCGTTCGCGCGCAAGGCCCTCCGCGGCGAAAGAAAGGGCGAAGCGCTGCTCGCCGCCGGCGCCTACCTGCGAGTCTTTGCCTTGACATTTTCTGCAGCGCTGCTCGCCAAGGGTGCGCTCGCGGCAGAGAACGACCGGGCCGGCGAGGGCGCATTTGCAAAGGCCACATTTTTCGCCCACACGATGCTGCCGGAAGTCTCGGCGCTGAGGGTGGCGGTGGAGAATTCGGGGGCAGCCGTGGGGGGCGGCGCCGCCGTTCTTGGGGACTGACTGACGCGATCGCCGTCGCGGGCCGTGGCGGAGAAGGACAGGGGTGACGCCGGAATGAACGACCACATTGCGATCGACGTGCGCGACGGCGTGCAGACCATCCGTTTCGATCGTCCCGAAGTGGGCAACGCGCTGACCGGCGACATGTTCGACATGGCGGCGGATGCCATCGCGCTGGCCGAACGCAACACCAGCGTGCGGGCGGTGGTGATCGCCGGCATGCCGGGCCTGTTCACCGCCGGACAGGATGCGCAGGAGATCCGGAAATACGTCAGCCAGGCGAAGTTCGGCGACGCGCCGATCCGGTTCATGAAGACCTTCGCCACCATCGACAAGCCGGTGGTCGCCGCCGTCGACGGGCTCTGCGCCGGCATCGGCACCGTGCTGCTCCTCCATTGCGACTTCGTCGTCGCCGGCGAGTGGTCGGTCTTCTCCGCCCCCTATGCCGACATCGGCATGCCGCCCGAAGGCGGGGCGAGCCTGCTGGCGCCGATGATCCTCGGCTATCACCGCGCCTTCGAACTGCTGGTGCTCGGCGAACAGTTCGACACGCAGCGCGCCCTCCAGTGCGGGCTGATCAACTGCGTGGTGCCGCCGGACCAGGTCGACGAAGCGGCGTTCGGCCGCGCCAAGGCGCTGGCGGCCAAGGCGCCGGAGGCGGTGCGCATGGGCCGGCGGCTGATGCGCGGCGATCGCCGCGACGTGCTCACCCGCATCAACCAGGAGGCGACCGGCTTCGCCGAACTGATCCGCTCGCCCGCCGCGCTCGACGCGCTGACGTTTTTCGTCGACCAGAAGCGGCAGTAGGGGCGGCGGTCGCTGGAAGTTTGACATCGGACGTCGAGTGTTGGTACAAAATCCAACATGAAGGCGGACATGCTGCTGCGTGAGCGGCATCAATTACGGCCTGATGCCTTTGTCGAATTGAAGATATGGCGGGTGCCCGGCGCGGTACGGGGATCGCGGCATGCCTTCAAGTACTCGCTTGCCTATGTCGTTCGCGACGCGTGCGTGCTCCGCTACGACAACAAGGCCGGGAAGGGCGATCACAGGCACCTTGGCGGGGTTGAGACGCCCTATGTGTTTCTGTCGCCCGAGCGGCTTCTGGATGATTTCTGGCGGGACGTCGATCAATGGCAAGCAAAGTGAACACCATCACGCTTTCTGTCGCGACCCGCGAAGAGGTCACGCGTCGGGCTGTTGCGGCCTTTCACTGCCGGAAGCAAGGCTCCCGAATCACCTTCGCGTCGCTCGAACTGCTCTGGAATACGCTGACCGCCAAGCGATGGGAGATCCTCAAGGCGATGACCGGCCAGGGCGCGCTGACCATCCGCGAGGTCGCGCGCCGCGTCGGGCGCGACGTCAAGGCCGTGCATGGCGACGTTCACGCGTTGCTTGATGCGGGCGTGCTCGAGCGCGACGAGAAGGGGCACGTGGTCTTTCCGTATGATGCTATTCACGTCGACTTCGTGCTCGAGGCGGCGTAGGGCCGTCGCGGCCCCGAAGGGCCCGCCCGGATCGGGTCGGGCATCGCGACACCAATTGAAGGAGCGGCGACATGCGCGTGAACCATCTCAGTCTCGGCGCGTGTCGCAGGGTGGAAACGCCGCGTACCGTTCTGTCCCCGGGAAGCGCGGAGCCAAACCCGTGACCACGCTTCTCGTCGCCGACGATCTCTTCCTCGAGCACATCACGCCGACCGGACATCCCGAGCGGCCGGATCGTATCCGCGCGATCCGGCGAGCCTTGTCGGACGAGCGTTTCGCCGGGCTGAAGCGCGTGGGGCCGCGGCCCGTCGACGAGGCGGTGCTGGTCACCGCGCATGACCCGCGCTACGTCGCCACGGTGAAGGCGGCGATCCCGGAGGAGGGCATCGCCCAGCTCGACGCCGACACGTGGGTATCGCCGCGGAGCTACGAGGTGGCCGTCAATGCGGTGGGCAGCGCGATGCTCGCCGTCGACGCGGTGTTCCGCGGCGAGGCGGCGAACGCCTTCTGCGCCGTCCGCCCGCCCGGCCACCATGCCGAGGCGGATCGCGCCATGGGCTTCTGCCTCTTCGCCAACGCCGTCATCGCCGCCCGCCACGCCCAGTCCGCCCACGGTGCCGAGCGGGTCGCGATCGTCGACTGGGACGTGCATCACGGCAATGGCACCCAGGCGATCGTCTGGGACGACCCGAGCATCCTCTACGGCTCGACCCACCAGATGCCGCTCTATCCCGGCACCGGCGCGGCGAGCGAGACCGGCGCCGGCAACATCTTCAACGCGCCGCTGCCGCCGGGGGCGGACGGGGTCGAGTTCATCGAGGCCTTCGAGGCCCGGATCCTGCCCGCGGTGGCGGCCTTCAAGCCCGACCTGATCGTGATCTCAGCCGGATTCGATGCCCACTGGCGCGACCCGCTCGCCTCCCTCAACCTCAAGGAGGACGATTTCGCCTGGGCGACGGAGCGGCTGATGGATATCGCCGACCGCCACGCCGGCGGCCGCATCGTCAGCCTGCTCGAAGGCGGCTATGATCTCAAGGGCCTGTCGGATTCGGTCGCGGCCCATGTCGCGACGCTGATGGGCGCGTCCCGCCCCGAGGGCGAATAGGGAGTCCCCGCCGCGCATGCCAGACAATGCCGCCACGCCTGTCGCCGACCTCTCCTTCGAGAAGGCGCTCGCCGAGCTCGAATCGATCGTCCAGCGGCTCGAGCAGGGCAAGGTCGACCTCGAGGAGTCGATCGCCATCTACGAGCGCGGCGAGGCGCTCAAGAGCCATTGCGAGCGGCTCCTGAAGGAGGCCGAGGGCAGGGTCGAGCGCATCCGGCTCGGCGGCAACGGCAAGCCGGCCGGCACCGAGCCGCTCGACGACGACGCGCCGTTCTGAAGGACGGGGGCCGCGGGAAACGCGTGCGGCCACCGGCGGCTACGCGACGATCAGGAAGTCCGCGGCGGTGAGTTCCGGGCTGCCGTCGAGGACGGCGAAATGTATCGCCTTCTTTCCGCCTTTGCCGTCGACATCGAAGAACAGGTTGCCCGTATCCGTGTCGTAGAGGATCTTGTCTTTCTTGTCCTTGGCCTTCCCCACCTTGCCGTTGAAGTCACCGGCCAGGAACGCATTGTTCTTGAGGTAGCCCGGCTTCAGCTTCTTGAAGATGGATCGGTCGAGCTGAAGGGTATCGTCAATCGGATTGTAGTCGAAGATGGTGTCGATGTTGAGGTTGCCCTTCTTGGCGATCTTGTTGGCGAACAGGAGTTTGTCCGGCCCCGGGCTGGCATAGAAGGTGTCGGGCTCGGTGGTGCCGGGAAGCGTACCGTCGGTCGATGTGGCCGCGGCGATCTTCAGATCGTAGTGGGCGCCGCCATTGGCCGGATATACGAAGGTGTCGCCATATTTCCGGGTGCCGCTCGGGTCACTGAAGCTGGTCTCGGTGTAGGCCCGGAGCGCATAGGTGCCGGGCTCCAGCAGCACCTTGATCGCCCGGTCGCCGCCGCCGGCGTGGATATCGGTGTAGGGCCCTGGGGTTTCGCTGGCGGTGGTCGTCCCGGTGAGCGCAATGTTGATCGAGGCATCGGCCGCGGGGTTGTCGAGATCGATGCTCACCGCCGAACGCTTCGTCAGCGTGAACACGAAGTAGTCGTTGCGGTCGGCAAGGCCCAGGAAGTCGTCGTGGGCGAAGGTCCGGTCGTCCATGCTGCCGATATTGGCCGAGAGCGAATCCCCGCTCGGCTTGGTGATCGTCGGCCGGTTCGCCGCTCCGTCCGCCCATGCATTCACCGCGACGCTGTACTTCTCATCCTTCTTGGTGAGCCCGGACTTGTAGATGCTGATGTAGTAGGTGCCGGGGTCCAGCGGGACATTGCCCGGATCGCTGTCGTAGTAGTCGCCGGGCTGCGGCGGTATGTTTCCGGGGGTGACCAGCGGTCGCGTGAAAGCGGTATCGATGTAGGGCGAGATGGCGTCGGTGTGGCTGTCGAGAACCTCGTAGTAGTCGAGGGCACCGGCATCGGTGGTGATGGTGTAGTGGAGCGGCGGCGACCCATCGAGATCGATCTTCTGGCCCTCGACCGCGAGCGAAACCAGGACCGAGCTGCGCTCGGTCAGCGTGAATTTCCAGACATCCTTGTTGTCGATGGTGGTGAGCACACCGGTCTGTGGCGCGAGGCTGGTTCCGGTCTCCCGGGCGACGCCGATCTCCTTCGCCCAGGTGTAGTTGTTGCCCGTCTCGTCGGCCTTCAGATTGATCGACAGTTCTCCGCGCGCATCGCCACTGGCGCTGGCGTGGCGCGTGATCGTGTAGGTGTAGTGGCCCGGCATCAGCGGGTCTTCGATGACCTGCGGCGTGTCGCCGGTGCCGCCAAAGCCGTGGTCGGCGCGCAGGTGCCGGTCGGGCCCGGCGCCCAGGGTCGGCTCCTTGTTCCCGGCGTCCGCTTCGAGGATCGCGTCGAACTGCGATCCGCCCGTCATCGTGCTGCTGAAGCTGACGGGGTCTTTGACATTGAACTTAAAGACATACTCTCCGTCGACGCCCTCCGGGATGCTGAAGGTCTTATCTATGTTGGGCACATTCGACGATAGGGTTCCAAGATCAACAACTCGATCTTCCCAAGGTTTGACGACAACTTTCACGCCGGTCGAGATGTTATTCGTCTCGTTCTTCTCTACGATCTTTTGATCATAATCGGCGATCATCCCAATATAATAGGTGCCGTTGGGCCAACCCTTAGGTATCGGCACCTGCGCAATAATGGTGTCCTCTTCTCCGGCGTTGATGGCTTGCCACTCAAGGTAGCCAAGTTGGTGGTCGGAAGTGTCTATCGTGCTGTCGGATGATAGGTAGAAACCAATGTCCTGCTTGGGTGAGGCTGCGCTACCCAGATTCTTTGCAAGGAACGTGATCTCCACCTTGTCGCCGGGAGAAACTGTTGAGGCACTAGCGCTCGGCGTCCCTAGTGTCAGGTCAACCTTAGAATCCGACGACCCTGGTGACGAGTTGGCGTAAATCTTGACATTGTATCTCTGTACTAAAGTTGTGGTGACGCCACTCTTAGTTATTGTAGCTGTTGTTACTAGCTGAAAAGATTCTTCGCTTTCAGAGATTCCATCTTCAATAATAGGAACTTTTACGACCGTCGTGTAGGTCGTTATGTCGGCAGTTCCGCTCGAGAATTGAAAGTCTGATCCGGCTAAG
>JAESFN010001232.1_pt1 | contig 12557 bp, 8 predicted proteins | sample 9269411 | NCBI WGS metagenome assembly JAESFN01 (sample SAMN14505399, study PRJNA617100) | algae metagenome | isolation source: Iphinoe sp. HA4291-MV1 and co-occurring heterotrophs from trail next to... | place: USA: Maunawili Falls, Hawaii | collected 2009-07-25
TAGAAACTGCCTTCCGTGTGGGGGCAAGGGGAGCAAGCGATGGCGAAAATCGGCGTGCAACCGTGTTGCTGTGCGGGACACGTCGATCCGCCTGACTCGGACGACTGTGAAACGAATTGCCTGCCGTGCACGATCCCCAATGAGTTCGAGCTGATCGTGCCCCTCAATGCATTCAATCCGTTTCTCGGCTGCGGCGAGGCCTGTGCGGCTTTTGCGGGCACATTCGTGCTGACCTGGTTCGGCTCGGTTGGGGATATCTGTCGTTGGACCTACTGTCTCGACGATCCGTGCAATCCCGGGCTAAAGGCAATGTATGTGCTGAGCTACCGTCTGCCGAACCGAGCGGTGCTGCTCCTCGTGTACGGGCTTTCGTCCTGCAACGACATTGCCTGGACGAATTGGAACGAATGGCACCAAACGATCGGCGGCCCGGGAGACATCGACTGCCTGGCGACGATCGACCACCCGCTCGACTACTTCATCGACGCGGCCACGCCCAACTGCGGAATCTTCGCGGCGTTTCGACCGCACCTTCGCGCGCTCAATTGAGGCCGCATGGCTGACTGCGAATATCAAGAGACCGCCACGGGCATGGCCTGCCGCTGGTGCCATCGGCCGGCCCGCTCCTTGGGGCGGCGCAACTGTGTGGCCAGTCGCGGACTGGGCGACAGCCTGGCCGCGATGTTGGCGGCGATTGGTTTGCGAGCGCGACCGGGTTGCGGCTGCGCACGCCGGCGCGACTGGCTCAACCGCTGGTGGCCCTATCGCCGGGGCTAACAGGGCCTCTTCTACCCCGGCACCCAGAGCCCTCCGCCGTGCCGCACGTTTCCTACTCGGCGGGCCTTGATCCGCACGTAGGCAGGGAGGTAGCAGCAGCGCTCGGCAAAGCTGCCCCGTTCTGCCCGCGGGTCTCCCAGCGCCGGTTCGGCCAGGTCTTCGACCACGAAGCCGCTCCGGCACAGTCCGCCCACGAGCGCCTCCCACGTGTGCAAGAACTCGAACGTGCCGGACTCGCGATGCAGGCTTTGCTCCACTGCCGGCAGCGGGCCTTGGCGGTAGTAGGGCTCGCGGACCAGGTAGCCCCCTCCCGGCGCCGGCTGAACGTCTGCCTGCAGGCTGGCCGGCTGCTTGTGCTGGCTGACATAGAGCCCGCCGGGCCCTGTTACGCGGGCCACTTCGCGGTAAACGGTCGCCAGGTCGGGTACATAGCAGGTGCTGACGGGCTGGTAGACGAGTTGATAGGCTCCGTCAGCGAGTCCCGACAGATCGTCCATCGATGCTTCGACGATCCGCACGCGATAGCCGCGCTCGGCGGCCACTTCGCGATCCAGAGCCAGCATGGCCGGACTGATGTCGACCACGGTCACTTCGGCCCCGGCGGCAGCAAACAGGGCGCTTTGCCGGCCGCCCCCCGCCCCTAGGCACAGCACCGGCACGCCGGCCAAGTCGCTGGGAAGCCAGCCGCTGGCGTCGAGCGTCCCCCGCGGGTCGGTGAGCAAATCGTCGGCCGCGGGCGCGGCAAAACGTTCCCCCTTGCGAGCGCGGGCGTCCCAGACGCGGCGATTCTGTTCGTGAGCGGCGGATAGCGAATGTGAGGGGTGCATGAGCGTCTGGCGGGGGCCGAAACAGGGGCTGGCTAAGTTAGCAGCCCCGCCAGGCCGACATTTTCGTTGACAGAAAGCCCTGGCCGGGCTGCAATCAAGGTAGGCCAGCCTGCCAGGGCTGGGAATCCCGCGCCCCCAGGGCCGACAGTGTGCGAGCGGGCCGGAGGCCGCTTTTGGGTCGTCTGGCAAAGGACAAGCGAGCACTGTCGGGCCCGGGAAGCGCGGGGAGCAATTCGCTCCGCACACTCCGTTCCCTGTCGCTTCGGTGGCCGTGAGCTGAGCCTGACAAAACTATTCGAGCCTTCATGCCTTCACGCCCCGCCTTGCATCGTACCGGCTTCAGCATGGTCGAGTTGCTGATGGCGCTCGCACTCACGCTGCTCATGATGGGCGCGGTGGTCACCATCTTCGGCCTCATCAACACCGCCATGAGCGACTCGCGGGCAACCGTCGAGTTGAACGGCCGCTTGCAGGCCGCCGCCGATCGCGTGCAGCGCGATCTCGACGGGCTCACGCTGCCGGTGGTGCCCTGGACACGGCCTGAAGCGGGTCAGGGCTACTTCGAATATGTCGAAGGGCCCCGGCATGATTTCGATACGCCGCTATACCCGCAAGGCGTGAAGCGAGAGGACCATGAGCGGGATTGGAAGCAACCGAATGCCCCGCTGCCCTTGGTGGGCGATGTCGACGACATCTTGATGTTCACCACGCGTTCGCGAACGCAGCCGTTCGTGGGGCGACAAGATCTTGATCCTAACTCGAAGAATACGCCGCTGACTTTCGAGTCCGATGTCGCCGAGGTGATTTACTTCTGCGCACCCGATCCCACGTCGTATAGGCTTGCGCAGCAACTCACGGAATTGCCGACCGGCGCAAATTTCGCCGAGAAACAGGCTAACGAGCAGCGGCGTGAAGTCCTCTACACGCTCTATCGCCAAGTCAGGCTCGTCTATCCGACCACTAAGCTTTTCGACGGCCCCCAACGACAAGTGCCGTCGCTCGACCTTTCGTACCGCATGGAAACCGTGGGGGGCGAAAATCGGTTCGTGCTGAACTCCCTGGCCGATCTTACGAAGCGAGAAAATCGCGCCTATCGGCAACTCAAGGGTTTTCCGTTCGACATCTTCCCCAGTCCGATTTCGCCGAATCCCAGCTTTCCGCTGAATCCTTTGAACAACGAGATCACGTGGCAGTATGGGCGTAGTCCCGCCCATGATCGCACCTTTCCTGGCGGTAGTCCTTCGCGATCAACGGAGTCGCGCATCGGCCTCGATGTCTTGTTGACCAACGTGTTGGCCTTCGATGTGAAGGCCTGGGACCCGACGGCCGTGGTCAAAGGGAATCCCACGCTCGGAGTCGTCTATCAACCGGGCGATCCGAACTATCATGCCGGGGGGGCGGGAGTTACCAACATCTCGAGCGGCGCCTACGTCGACCTGTTCTATACCCGCCGGTATCCGAATCCCGGCTCGCTGGCCGCTTCGACGTTCTCCGGACCTCCGAATCCGAAGACTCGTACCTCGGTTCCCTACTACGACACGTGGTCGCTGCACTACGAGTTCGACGGCATCGACCAAGACGGCCAGTTCGGCCCGGATCAGGCCAACAACGGCATCGACGACAACGCCAACGATCCGAACAACGGCGGCATCGACGACGCCAGCGAGCGCGAGACCTCGCCCCCCTATCCGGTCCCCCTCCGCGGCATTCAAATCCGCATCCGCGCCTACGAGCCCGACAGCCGCCAGGTGCGGCAGGTCACCATCAACGGCGATTTCTTGCCGGAATAGGCTACTCGGCCCGCCCTAATCGCTGTCTCGCAAGCCGGTTACGCATTGCCGGCCGCCATGGCCCTAGGATGGAGTTGGCAACTTTTCGGCCGAACTCTTGCCGTCTTGTGCCCGCCTTGCAGTTAATAAGGTACGGCACGAAGGGCGTTATGCAGGATCATCCCGAAATCGAACTGTTGCTCGACCGCGCGAGCCTGGGAGACGAGCAGGCAGTCGAGCAGTTGCTCGACGCGCACCGCCGCCGCCTGCGGCGGATGGTGGCGATGCGCCTCGACCCTCGATTGGCGGTCCGCGCCGACGCCTCGGACATCGTGCAGGAGACGCTGCTCACGGCGGCCGCCCGCTTTCCGTCTTACCTGGAGAACCGCGAGAGCGTGCCCTTCTACGTTTGGCTGCGCGGGCTGGCGTGGGACAAGCTGCTCGAGCTCAACCGCCGTCATCGGCTGGCGCAGCGGCGGAGTGTGAGCCGCGAGTTGCCGGCCGCCCAACTCCCGCAGCATGCCAACGAGTCGCTGGCCGACCGGTTGCTCGCCGTGCATCGCACCTTGAGTGGTGAATTGATTCTCGAGGAGGTGCGTGGCCGCGTGCAGTCTTGCTTGGCCAAGCTCAAGGACATCGACCGGGAAGTGCTCGTGCTGCGTTACCTCGAGCAATTGCCGTCGGCCCAAATCGCGGTCGTGCTCGACCTGCCCGTGCGGACGGTGCGGGCACGACACGCCAAAGCGCTCGAGCGGCTGCGGCAGTTGCTGGAACCCCACCGCGGAAGTTCCGGGGATCTGTCATGACCGCCCACGGGTACGACTCGCACGGCGCACGCTACGAGGATCTGCTCGAGCTCTTGGCCGAGCAGTTGCAGGCGGGCGACCGCCTCGATGCGGCCGTGTTGGCCGAGCGTTATCCGAAGTATGCCCGCCGCCTGGCCGGCGTCTTGCCGCTGATGCAAGCGATGCAAGAACTGCGTGAAAGCGAATGCGAGCCGGCACGGCGCTTGCCAGCAGAGGTAGACGAGCCGGAGCGCTTCTTGGGGCTCGAGATCGGCGACTGCCGCATCATCCGCTTGGTAGGCCGCGGCGGCTCGAGCCTCGTGTTCGAGGGCATTCAGCCGCGGCGCGGCCGAGTGGCCGTCAAGCTCATGACCGCCGCCGCCGCTGGCGACGCCCAGCTAACCGCCGCGTTTTGGCAGGCAGGCGCCGTTGGACGCCGACTGCACCATTCGCGGATCGTGCCTACGTTCGAGCAAGGCGAATGGGAGGGCCGGCCGTACGCGATTTTGAAGCTGATCGACGGCTCAAACCTGGCCGTGCTGATCGCCGAACAATGGCTGAAGCTAGGACCCGCGATCGCCAGTGGAGCGGCTGCAGGAACGGCGGAACCGCGCGACGATTGGCGCAGACGCGCCTTGCAATGGGTGATCGATGCGGCCGAGACGTTGCATGCGGCTCACGGGCAGCGAGTTGTCCACGGCGATCTCAAGCCAGGCAACCTGCTGATCGATGCCGTCGATCGTTTGTGGGTGGCCGATCTATCGGGCGCCGACGGCAGGCAGACATGTTCGGCGTCGCCTACGACGCTCCGCTACCTTAGCCCGGAGCGCCTGGCCGGTGACCGCGGCCCCAGCGTGGCAAGCGACGTGTACGCTCTCGGAGCGACGCTCTTCGAGCTCTTGGCCCTTGAGCCAGCCTTTACCGCGACCTCGCCCGCAAGGCTGCGAAATAGCATCCTAAACGACTTTCCGCCGCCGCTCGCGGCATACGATCCGGCGATTTGTCCGGAGATCGCTGCCTTGGTGACGCGTTGTCTGGCCAAAGAGCCTTTGCTGCGGCCCTCGTCGGCCCTGGAAGTCGCCCGGGTGCTGCGGTCGTTAGGTGGTGCGGTGGATCTGACGCGATCGTCGCACAATACCGCGCCGCACGCTTGAGCGGTCTCATCGGGCTGGAATCAGTCTCGAGGCTTCAGCGCTCAGTGCCGGCGTGATCGAGGAGAATGAAACACAAAGGCACGAAGGCAAGAATGCAGCGAACGAAAGGTCCGTATCTCTTCGTGCCCTTCGCGTCTTTGTGGTGCAAGCTTCCGCGTATTGCCCTCTCCGTGTCTCCGTGTCTCCGTGGTTCAATTCGTACGAAGACTAACCCGCTGCCCCCTGCGGCATGCCCCAGCCTTCGCGGACCAGCAATTCCGCGATTTGCACCGCGTTGGTCGCCGCGCCCTTGCGGAGGTTGTCGCTCACGCACCAGAAGGCGAGGCCGTTGGGGCTCGAGATGTCTTCGCGGATGCGGCCGATGAACACCTCGTCGCGGCCGTCGCAATCCAAGGGCATCGGATAGCTCTTCTGCCCTAAGTCGTCGAGCACCACCACGCCTGGCATCGCCGTGAATAGCTTGCGGGCATCTTCGACCGAGAGCTTCTGCTCGGTCTCCACGAGAATGCTCTCGCTATGGCAGTTCGTCACCGGCACGCGCACGCAGGTCGGGCAGACCTGGATCGTGTCGTCGCCGAGGATCTTGCGGGTCTCGAAGACCATCTTCATCTCTTCCGAGGTGTAGCCGGCCTGCTTGTGCGAGCCGATCTGCGGAATGAGGTTGAAGGCGATCGGGTGGGCAAAGATCTCATAGCGGTGCTCCTCGCCGGCCAAGGCCGACTTTGCGCCCGCCACGAGATCGCGCTGCCCGGCCACGCCGGCGCCGCTGGTCGCCTGGTAGGTGCTCACCACAACACGCTTGACGCGGGCCGCCTCGTGCAGCGGCTTGAGGGCGACGACCATCTGCGTGGTCGAACAGTTAGGGCTGGCGATCAGGCCCTGGTGCTCGCGGGCGGCGACGCCGTTGACCTCGGGCACGATGAGCGGAACCTTGGGGTCCATGCGCCAGTAGCCGCTCTCGTCGACGACCACGCAGCCGCGTTCGACGGCCCAGGGGGCGAAGTCACGAGCCGTCTCATCGGGGGTGCTGCCGATCGCCAGGTCGATGTCGTTGAACGAGTCGGGCGTGAGCTCCTCGACCGTGTGCTCCTGGCCCGCAAAGGTGATTTTCGTGCCGGCCGAACGAGCCGAAGCCAGGAACTTGATCCGCTGAAACGGGAAGGCTCGCTGCTCGAGCAGCTCACGGATGATCGTGCCTACCGCGCCGGTCGCGCCGACAATGGCGATCGTTTCAAACACGGACAAGTTCTCCCTAGACAGATTAGTTGCGCACGCGGTCGGTCAACGCCCACGGCCAGCCGGCCATAAACCTATGGCCTGACGATCCTTCCGGCTCGCAGCAGGCTGCCTTTCGGCATCGACCAAAGCTGCTTACGTAGTCTACCCGCGGCAATGCCGACACGCCAATCGAGGCCCAGGTTCGCAGTCGCGGCCGAGACGACCGATTTCGTGAGCCCTCAGGCCCCCGATTCAGCGGAGGCGAAGATCGAGCGCAGCATGCCTACGTCGGCTGGCTTGACCAAATGGTGATCGAAACCCGCCTCGCTGCTGCGTCGGCGGTCTTCCTCCTGGCCCCAACCGGTCAACGCTACCAACTGGCAGTCACGCCACTGCGGATTCTCGCGAATGCGGCGGGCGACCTCGTATCCGTCCATGGTCGGCATGCCGATGTCGAGGAGCACGATCGTCGGCCGGTAGGAGTTCAAAAGATCGAGCGCGGCCGGTCCGTCGTGTACGACCTGCACCTCGGCCCCAAGGATGCGCAGCAGGTGGCCCAGGCTACGGCCGGCGTCTTGATTGTCATCGACGACGAGCACGCGGTGATGAGGCAGCGACGCTGAGTTCTTTCTTTCAGAATCTTGTCGAGCCTGATCGGACGCTCGCGTCAGCGGCAACGTGACCACGAACTCACTGCCTTGATCCAAGCCGGGGCTGAAGGCTTCGACGCGGCCGCGATGCAACTCGACCAAGGTCCGCACGAGCGTGAGTCCGATGCCCAGTCCTCCTTGGGCCTGTCGCTTCGAGCGGTCGACCTGCGTGAACATCTTGAAGATGTGCGGCAGCATATCGGCGGCGATGCCCACGCCGGTATCGCGCACCGACACGATCGCTTCGTCTCCGCGGCGCGTCGCCTTTACGGTGATCGCTCCTCCGGGGGCCATGTACTTCGCGGCGTTGTTGAACAAGTTGGCGAAGATTTGCGAAAGCCGCACGGAATCTCCCGTGACGACCAGCGGCTCCGCGGGCAGATCCATGGTCAATTGGTGCCCGGCGGCCTCGACGATCGGCCGCGTGGTCTCCGCGGCTCCCTCCAAGACCTGCGCGATCTCGACCGGCTCGAGCCGCAGCTCCACTTGCCCGCGGGTAATTCGCGAAACCTCCATCAGATCGTCGACCAGGCGGACCAGATGGCCGACCTGCCGCTCGATCATCTCGCACAGTTCGGTCGTCGCCGGATCGCGGCGTTCGGTGAGCCGGAGAATATGCAGCGAATTGCGGATGGGCGCCAGGGGATTGCGCAGCTCATGGGCGAGAATCGCCAAGAATTCATCTTTGCGGCGATCGGCGTCGCGGAGCGCCTCTTCCACACGGGCGCGTTGACGAATGCTCTCCTCGAGAGCCGCGTTTGTGCGCACCTGTTCGGCCAGATGGTCGCCGACTTCGAATTGCCGTCGACGCGCCTTGAGCGCGGCCTGAACCGTGCTGATCAGCGTGGCCGGGCGGACCGGGCGCTCGAGCAAGGTCACGTTGCCGAGCGAGCGCAGCGCTTGATCGACGATGGGCGAATCAGCGCCATACCGCGCCAGCAGCAAAATCGGCAGGTCGGACCAGGCGGGTTGTTGCGACAGCGTGGCCGCTAGCAAGCGTAGGTTCACCGCGCTGAGCGCCTCTTCCGCCACGAGCAGCACCCCCAGCCCCGCGGTCATGACGCGTTCGACCGACGGCAGGTCGGGACATACGACGCTTTCGATCTCGACCTTGGCAAGGACCGTGGCGGTTAAGGCCGCATCCTTGCCGGTTGGCGTCCAAAGGGCGACTTGCTGTGCGGCCGGATCGGCCGCCGAAGTACTCATGACCGCGAGCTCTGCTCAAGCGACTCGTGATCCTCGAGAGTCGGTACGCCCGCTAAGACGCCACGGAATGCTCGGAGCGGCTCGCCGATCAGAATGTGACCGCCGTTCAAGCTGAACTCCCGAATCGTTCGTTCGTGCCGGCCGCCGCGTTTCTTGATCACCGAAATCGCCTGCCGAATCGCTCCGCGATCTTCGAAGTACCGAAGCAGCAACACGGCGTCGGCCAGGTAGCTCGCGTCCACGGGCGAGTTCATTTGCGTGCCGATGATGCCTTGCTGGGCGCCGATCATGAGCGTGGCGACACCACTCTGGCCTAAATAAGTGAGCAGTTCGTGCAACTGGACCACCAGGAAACGCTCGCTGGGCATTGCCGCCAGATAGCCGTTCAGGCTGTCGATGACGATCACGGACGCGTTGTGTTTTTCAACGGCCCGGCGCACGGTGTAAGCAAATTCGCCCGGCGACAACTCGGCCGGATCGACCTGTTGAATGGTCAATAGCCCCGCGTCGACTAAGGGTTCGAGTTCGATGCCTAGGCCCGCGGTACGCGTAATGAGCGTGTTTCGGCTCTCGTCGAAGATGAACATCGCGGCATGTTCGCCGCGCTTCGCCGCCGCCGCGACGAACTGGGCGGCCAGTGTCGATTTGCCGGTCCCCGGCGGCCCGACAATCAATGTGCTCGTCCCTTGCTCGATACCACCTCCCAACAAGCTGTCAAGCGGGGCGAGTCCGCTCGACAAGCGCGTGAGCGGCTTGTCTCGCCGGTGCTCGGCGGCCACGAGCCGCGGGAAGACATCGAGTCCGCCGCGCACGATCGTGTAATCGTGATAGCCGCCACGAAAGCGGACGCCGCGAAACTTGACCACCCGCAGTCGCCGGCGCTCGGCGCCATACTCAGGGTTCATTTGCTCGAGCAGCAACACGCCGTGCGCGATGCTTTGCACCTGTAGGTCGTGATCGCTTGAAGTCAGGTCGTCGAGCAAGACCACGGTGCATTGGCGGCCGGCAAAAAACTGCTTGAGCGCAAGGATCTGGCGGCGGTAGCGCAGCGGGTTGCCTGCCAACAGACGCAGCTCGGAGAGTGAATCGAACACGATCCGGGCCGGTTTGACCCGTTCCACGTCGGCCAGGATCGTTTTCGTGGTCTCGCTCAGTTCCACGTCGGCCGGATGGAACATGGTGTACTGTTCCTCCGGATGGAGCGATGCTTCAGAGGGCATGAGCTCGCGGATAGTAATTCCGGCGAGCGACCAGCCGTGCGACTGGGCGACTTCCTCGAGTTCATCGCGAGTTTCGGAGAGCGTGATATAGAGAACCGGCTCGCCGAGCCGAACCCCTTCCCGCAGAAACTGCAGCGCGAGCGTCGTCTTCCCCGAGCCAGGCACCCCTTCGATGAGGTACAGCCGATTCTGGCGTAGGCCGCCGCCGAGAATGTTGTCGAGTCCTTCGATGCCAGTCTGGGCAAGTGCGGGAGCAGACGTTGTTGCGACGTGGTCGTCCGAAGTCGGGGACATGCGCGAGGTGAATGTTGGTGCTTAGGTTGTGTTGTATTCTAGGCGGGCGAACCCACTGCAAATCCGCTGCCACTACAGAGGGGCCGGCCTATTGGGTTGCCGGCTCTGCACTTCCGAAGTGGCGAAGTTCGCCGGTCGGCTGGGCCCCGAGGCCATTCGCCTCAGCATAGCCGCGTCCCGCGGCGGTTAGTAGGACGCGCCTTGGGCGACCCAGCCCCTGTCCCATTGGCAGTATCGTCACCATTGCTTGGCGCGCCGCCCCTGAGCAACTTCCGGCCACCGGACAGCCACCCGGCGCGATTCTTGTCTGCACTGGCCGAGGCTTATAATCTGGTAGAATGGAGATCTCCTCAATGCTGGGCTGGGCCGAGTTCCTGGCGATGCCTGTTCGGCGCTCCAGCCCAGCACAATCCGCACAATCGTTGCAGGGAAGTTCCCGTACCGCCTCGACAGCACACGGGTAGTCGATGACCTTTCGCTTGACCGGAACCGGCCGAACCGCACTACTTGCCTTGCTGGCGCTCCTGGCATTGCAGCGCTGTGCCGGAGCGGTTGAAAAGAGCCAAGAGTTCCTCAATCAACTGCGGGCGCGCGACCTGCACGACTACGCGGTCGTGTATCTGGAGCAGATGCGCACCAGCCCTCTGGCGAGCGAGGATTTCAAGCAGACGATCGATCTCGAGCTGGCCATCACCCTGGCCGACGGCGCGCGGTTGAACGGAGACCCGAGCGCGCGAGAGGAGGACCTGCGCCGCGCACTGACCGCCTTCGACAAGTGTCTCGCCGGCGGCGACGGCAACGAACCGTTTCGAGGGGCAGCGCTGCGGAGCAAGGGCAAAACGCAAGTGGCGCTCGCCGCTGCCCAGATCCTGCAGTCGGAGCGTCCGACCAATCGCGCGCGTAAAGGCGAACTCGTCGAGTCGGCGCGAAAGGTCCTTGTCGATGCTGGCAAGACCTTTAGCGAGGCGGTCGGATACTACCATCGCCGCAAAGAAGAACTCGCACGTTCGACGGCGGCGAACAAGAAGGAGCTCGAGGACGAACGCAAAGCAGGCGTGCTCGAAGCGCTGCTGCTCGAAGCCAACGCCGATCTCGAGTTGGGCCGGACCTACGAAATTGGTCAGGCCGACGGCAAGAAGGTGCTGGAGCGGGCCGCCGAGCGCTACGGCTATCTCGCCGAACAGTATCGCAAGATGCTGGCCGGCCGGCTGGCCACCGTGCGGCAAGCCGAATGCTACGAACTGCTGGGAGACGGCGACAAGGCGCTCGGCGCGATCGAGGCCGTGGTCGACACGACGACCAAGGCGCCCGAGACCGATCCCGTTGCGTCGGAGGCGATTCAGCTCTATCTGAAAATCGCCACCAGCGACAAACAAAAAAAGTTCGCCGAGGCCATGGAGGTGGGCGAGGCATTTCTCTCGAGCGTGGCGAACGACCAGTCGGTCGCTGCGCTGGCCGTGGAATATTACTTAGCGTTGACGCATCAGAAGCTGGCGGCGGCCTCGAAAAAGGAAGATGCCGCGGCCCGTCGCAACATTGGCGAGGCGCGGCGGCGTGCCCGCTATGTCGCTCGGTTCCCGGGGCCCTATCAAACGAAGGCTCAAGCGCTGATCGCCAGTTTGGGGCGCGGCGTGGCGGTAGCCGACGAGGGCGAGGCCACGACTTTTGCCGCCGCGGTGGCCAAGGCCGACACCGCGCGCGACGCCTGGCAGTCGATGCTGGCAACGCCCGCGGCCGATCCCAACTCCGAGCAGGCCCGCCTATCTGACGCCGCCGATCAGCGCATCCTCGCCTTCGAGAATTATCAGCTCGCCCTGCGGCTGGCCGATGCGCAAACGCCGCGCGAAGAGCTTACGCAGGTGCGTTACACGCTGGCCTATCTCTTTTGGGACATGAAGCTCCTCGAAGAGGCGGCCGTCTTGGGCGAGTTCGTCGCCCGAGACCACCCAGAGCATCAGTTCTCCCCCAAGTCGGCACAGATTGCCTTGGCGGCGTACCAAAAAATGGCCCAGGACGCCGCGCCCGCAGACAAGCCGAGCGCGCAGCGGCACGTGCAACGCCTGGCCGAGCACATGCTCGCCACCTGGCCCGACAAGCCCGAGGCCGAGGCTGCGCTGCTGACCATGCTCGAGGCCGCGATTTCGGCTGGTCAATTCGAGGCCGCCATCGCCCAGGTCGAAAAGATTCCGGCCGACGACCCCCGGCGTGCCATGGCTGAACTGCGCGGCGGGCAGCTTCTCTGGATCGCCTATCGCAAGGAGCAAGCGGCCGGCGAAAAGGCCAAGCAAGACCCCGAGCCACTCCGGCTGGCCGCGCAAAGGATGCTCGAGGCCGGCTACGAGCGCATTCGGCCGCGTGGGCCGCTCGACCCGGCGGCCGCCGGCGGAGTGCTCTCGCTCGCACAGCTCTACTTCGACGCGGGGCATGCCGACAAGGCGGTGCCGCTGGTCGACGATCCGGAACTCGGGCTGCTCGCGCTCGCGGCGAGCAAGAAGCTGCCTGCCGAATCTCCGCTCGCCTTGGAGATCTACAAGAATGCGCTCCAGGCCTACGTGTCGACCTCGCCACCCAAGTTGGCCGAGGCCGAGAAGACGATGAAAACCCTCGACGAGTTGGCCGCTAAGAACCCGCAGGCGGCCGCCGACCTGACGCTGGTT
>JAESFN010001233.1_pt1 | contig 12551 bp, 12 predicted proteins | sample 9269411 | NCBI WGS metagenome assembly JAESFN01 (sample SAMN14505399, study PRJNA617100) | algae metagenome | isolation source: Iphinoe sp. HA4291-MV1 and co-occurring heterotrophs from trail next to... | place: USA: Maunawili Falls, Hawaii | collected 2009-07-25
TGGGGACGGGGGCAAGTTGAAGGACAGCAGCCTATGAAACTCGATGGCAAGGTGAAGGGCGGATTGGCTTGGGCCGGTCTCGTCGTCATCCTCGCGGTGCCCGCCGCGAACATGGTCGTCGGTAACCCGACCAGCGGCGCCGCGAACAGCGCGGTGACGACGGCGGACGCCGGCGCCACCAAGCCCCTGTTGAAGGTTCCTGCCGCAGCCAAGCCTGCCGCAACCGATCCGATTCAGACCGCCAGCGCCACGACCAGCGACGATCCGGTCGACAAGCTGCTTTCCAAGGGCAAGAAGCTGCCCTCATACATTTCGGACGGCGACGGCGCCACGCCGTCGAAGCCGAGCGCCGCGACGACCGAGAAGCCGGCCGCGCCAGTAAAGCTGAAGCCGATTTCGCCGACGACGCCGATCAAGTCGCCGGACGTGGCGAGTGTCGCCCCGACCGAGACCCCGCCGGTGCCGCTGCCGCGCAATGCGCGGCCCAAGGCCACTGCGGTCGCCTCGCTGCCGGCGGCCGAAAAGCCGCTGATCGTCGACGAGAACAAGGTCAGGCAGCAGGAGAACGCCGGTGTCGAGCCGTTCCCCCTGAGCGACAACGAGGTTGTTACCGGCGACCAGCTCGAAGAATGGGATTCGGGTTCGCTCGCCGACTATCTCGAGCGTAAGGGCCTGTTGTCGCAGACCTCGGCCGAGGACAGTTACGACGCCGATGGGTTCTTCCTCGACGAGGGACCGAACAGGAAGAAGAAGCCGGTGCAGGACGACGACTTCTTCCTTTTCTAAGACCTGCGGCCGCCTCACGAGGCGGCCCAAAATTTCTAGTAGATGAGCATTTCACCGTTCGACGAAACGGCGAAATCTCCGAAGGGACCGACGATGCAATCCGCCGCATGTCTCATGGCTATGAAATTCCCGTTCGGCGGCTATTGTGCGCCGAGATCGGAGAGCCACATGTCGGTCTGGCAACGCCTTAGCGCCTTCATCGGGTCGGCCTCGGATCGGACCGGGCTGGTGGGCTCGATCATCAATGCGCTGGATCCCGATACCTGGCTGCCGGGTGGTCGCGACGCCGCGTTCACGCTGGCGATCATCGCTCTGTCGGCCAAGATGGCGGTATCGGACGGTGTAGTCACCGCATCGGAGCTTCGGGCCTTTCAGCGCACCGTCGAGATTCCGCCGGGGATCGAAGAGCAGGTCGACAAGCTGTTCAAGCTCGCGCAGCAGGATGTGGCCGGCTACGAAGCCTATGCCAAGAAGGTACGGCGCTTCTTTATCGACAGCCCGGATACGCTGGAGCACGTGCTCGACAGCCTGTTCTTCATCGCTTCGGCGGACGGGATGATCCATGAGGCCGAACTCGATTACCTGAAGAATGTCAGCGACATCTTCGGTTTCGACGATGCGCGCTTCGAGCAACTGACCTCGCAGCACGTGCTGTTCGACCGGGGCGCCGACCCCTACATCGTGCTGGGTCTCGCCCCGAGCGCCGAGCGCGACGAGGTGAAACGGGTCTATCGCCTGCTGGTCGCCGAGCACCATCCGGACCGGCTGATCGCCAAGGGCGTGCCCGAGGAACTGATCGATGTGGCGACTGCCCGCATGGCGGCGATCAACAACGCCTACAACCAGATCATGAAGCGCGCCGCCTGACGGCGCGCAACCTGCCTCAGCGCTTGACTGCACCCGGCCACGTCCCCCATATGCGCCTCGCCAGTTGACCGGGTGGCCGCTCCTGTTTCCGTGGGAGAGGAAAGTCCGGGCTCCATCGAAATACGGTGACGGCTAACGGCCGCCGGGGGCGACCCCAGGGAAAGTGCCACAGAAAGCAAACCGCCTTTGCTTCGGCATCGGTAAGGATGAAAGGGTGCGGTAAGAGCGCACCGCGGACCTGGCAACAGGGACGGCACGGCAAACCCCACCGGGAGCAAGACCAAATAGGGATGACACGGAGTAGGACGAAAGTCCTTCGCCAGCCGGTTTTCGAGGCCTGTCATCCGGGTTGGTTGCATAAGGCCGGCAGTAATGCCGGTCAAAGATGAATGGTCACCACGTCAGCGTCGTGAGACGCAGGCCCTACAGAACCCGGCTTATAGGTCAACTGGCACTATCGAGGGGGTGGGCGAAAGCCTGCTCCCTCGAACCATTTTTTGCGGGCACCGCTTAGGCGAAGCAAAGCCGAGCGACAACCGCGCCAAGGGCGGCCGAGACTGTTTGTGATTGACTGGCGGCACGGTGCGACGCGGAATGTCTATCTGACTGCATACGCGACAGTTCCGGGATACTTAGCCTCAGATGCGGACGCTTCTGGATGCTGGTAGCTAGCTCGTGACGACGCGATTGACGTGTGACTCTGGAGTCAGTTGCCGGGGGAGGGCAGTACTTTGGCATTCCTCGCATCAATCTGCGCAAGCTTTTTGGCGGGGAGCCGACCATAGAGCTCGTCTCGCAAACGAGGCTGCGTAATCATGTCGTTCGCCACAGCATTGAGAAGGGTGAATAGATGACCGACCGACTCCGCGTCATCACGCAGGTCGATTTCGCCGGGGTGTACTGCTTCGTTGCCGATCACTCGGACGGTATCAAGAGCCTTCTGAACTCGTACATCGAGCCCCTTCCGCACCAATGAACCGATGTCATCGTTAATGTTCTTCCCATCTTCGCCTAACTGGATACATAGTTTCTGCAGTGCAAGCCGAAGAAGTGCTGCAGCGCCACGTGGGCTCTTAGTTGCAATAGAGGCCGCTTCGGCATAGTCGGCGCGGATTTCCGGGCTTAGGTCCTCATTGGCGGAAGGTGCCGAAGAAACATCCGGAAAGATGATTAACTCGTTGTGCCAAAGCATTGCACCACCACAATGAGTGCATTCAGAGTGGGCGAAGTCGTCCATATCTGCGTTTGTGACGCCGGAAGCATACGCGATGATGTCCCGCCACTCATGCTGCGCGTAAACATGACATAGCGGGCAGTTGAACGCATTGGTGTGTAAAGAAGGAGGAGTATAGGGCGCCGGCATCGACAAATCTCCGAGATACGACGATGCGTCGATGTACCTGTTTCGTTCTACTCAGTCAACGATCAGCCCAGCCCTTTCACTACCTTCCCTCACTGAGTAAGCGCCTTTTTGAGCACCTCTGACAGGTAGTCGCAGGTGGTCCGGCCCATGGCCTGAGGACCACTGAGTGCTGGTGGCTATTCGTATGCGATAGATCTGGCTGCGGCGGGAGAAGGTCCGACCGTCAGCCTGCACGCAAGTCACCAAAGTCCGCTATTTGCGACTCTGTGTATGAAAAACTTGACACAATGTCTGCTTCACCTTACATGCCTTCAACATCGAGCTGAAGGCTGGGAGGCTGGGATGAGCTACAAGGAATGGGAAGCGGTGGTGAGCATCATCGCGGCAATCGTCATCGGCGCCTGGGTGATCTTCGAGGCATTGACCAACCCGCCGGCGACGGTCGCAGCGGTGGCCAGCCGGCTGTTGTGGGCGATCCTCTACGGGGTACTGTTCAACATCGCGGCCATGATCGTGACGGCGATCCTCGTCTCGATGGCCCGGCGGGCCGAGTTCAAGGACGAGGCGGCAGACGAGCGTGACAAGGCAGTGGGCATGAAGGGGATGCGCAACGGCTATGTCGTCGCCTCGATCGCCGGCATCGCCAGCCTGTTCTATCTGGCTTTCGGCGCTGATCCCGCGGTGGCTGCCTATGTGCTGTTCGGCGGGTTGCTGCTGGCCGGGACGGTCGATTCCGTATCGCGGCTGATCTACTACCGGATCGGCTGAGCGCCATGGGCAAGGGACAGGCGCGGATCGACAACACCATCCGCACGCTGCGCTTCAACGCCGGCGAGATGACCCAGGCGGCGCTGGCCGAGAAGGTGGGCGTCACCCGCCAGACCATCGTCGCCATGGAGCAGGGACGCTACTCGCCCTCGCTCGAAGTTGCCTTCCGGGTGGCCGAGGCCTTTGGCGTGCCGCTCGAGCAGGTGTTCCAGTATCGTGGGGAAGGCGAGTGATGCGTGCTGCAATCGTAGATCGCTATGGCGCACCCGAGGTGCTGTCGATCCGGGACGTGCCGACACCGGAGCCGAGGCCGGAACAGGTGCTGGTTCGCATTCACGCCAGCGTGGTGACGCCCTCGGACGTGGCGTTCCGCAACGGCGAGTTGTGGATCGCGCGGCTGTTCTCCGGTCCGTTCAAGCCGCGACTGCCCATCCTCGGCGATGCCTTTGCAGGCACCGTCGTCCAGGTCGGCGCCGGGGTCACGCGGTTCGCGGTGGGCGATCGGGTCGCCGGCTCGACCGGTCCCGAACTGGCGGCGCATGCCGAGTTCGCGGTCGTTGATCAGGCCGGCGCCATCATCAAACTGCCGGACGAGGTGGCGTTCGGCGCCGCGGCGGGGCTCGTCGACGGCGGACTCGTTGCCCTGCCGTTCCTGCGTGACCATGGACAGCTGCAGGCGGGCCAGCATGTATTGATCAATGGCGCGTCCGGCAGCATCGGCACCACAGCGGTACAGATTGCGCGGGCCATGGGCGCGGTGGTGACCGGCGTCACCAGCACCGGCAACCTCGAACTGGTCCGTGCGCTCGGCGCGGATCGGGCGATCGACTACACGGCCGAGGATTTTGCCGCCGCGGACACGGCGTATGACGTGATCTTCGACACTGTCGGCAAGAGCAGCTTTGCCCGCTGCCACGATGCGCTGAAGCCGGACGGCGTCTATCTGACACCGACGCCGATGCTGTCGCCCGCCATGCTGCGCAAGTCCGGACGGCGCGCCCGCTTCGCCGCGACCGGCCTCAGGAAGCCGGGCGACAAGGCGAAGGACCTGATCCAGCTGTTCGACTGGGTGCAGAACGGAAAGCTCCGCACCGTCATCGAGAGCGAATATGCGCTGGGCGAGATTGCTGCAGCGCATGCGCGGGTCGAGACCGGCCACAAGGTCGGCTCCATCGTGGTGAACGTCTCGTAACCTCAATGGAACCTTAACCTAACCGCCGCAAAGTGCGCCGATACCCAGTATGGGTGATTTCTTTGTACCGGCGGTGCCGGCGTGGAGTTCGAGCGGGATGAGTGAGCCCAAGGGCAGCGACAGCCAGGCGCCGCATGTGCCGGTGCTGCTGGCCGAGGTGCTCGATGCGCTGGCCCCGCTGGAAGGTGCCCGCATCCTCGACGGCACGTTCGGAGCAGGGGGCTACTCCCGCGCTCTGCTGGAAGCCGGCGCCTCGGTCGTCGCGCTCGATCGCGACCCCTCGGTGCTGCCGCATGCCGAGCGGCTGCGTGCCGATTTCCCGAGTCGATTCAACTTCGTGCCCGGCACTTTTTCCAATCTGGATGAACTGGCAGGCGGTGCCGTCGACGGCGTGGTGCTCGATATCGGGGTGTCCTCGATGCAGCTCGACCAGGCGCAGCGCGGCTTTTCGTTCATGCAGGAAGGCCCGCTCGACATGCGGATGTCGTCGGACGGTGAGTCCGCGGCCGACCTGGTGAATACGCTCGATGAGGCGGAGCTCGCCAATTTGCTGTTCGCTTTTGGCGAGGAGCGCAAGTCGCGTCGTATCGCCAGCGCCGTGGTTGCCGCGCGTGCCAGCGCCCCGATTGCCACCACGACGCAGCTGGCGCGGCTGATCGAAAAGACCATCGGGCGTAAGCCCGGCGATGCGCATCCGGCGACCCGTAGTTTCCAGGCACTGCGCATCGCAGTGAATGGCGAGTTCGATCAGTTGGTCGAAGGACTGTTTGCCAGTGAGCGGCTGCTGGTTGAAGGCGGACGGCTGGCCGTCGTCACCTTCCATTCGCTCGAGGACCGCATCGTCAAACGTTTCTTCGACCCCGAGAAGGGCGCGCCGACGCAGTCGCGTCACCTGCCGCAGGTTATCCAGGAGGCGCCGCGCTGGGCCAGGGCCGGCAAGGCACTGAAGGCCTCCGCCGCAGAACTCGGGCGCAATCCGCGTTCCCGTTCGGCGACGCTGCGTGCCGGGGTGCGGACAGCCGCGCCGGCGCGCGCCACGAGCTATGCCGGGCTGGGCGTGCCGTTGTCGCGAGGTGCCGCATGATCAAGATGCTCAATGCCGTGATGGTTTGCACCAGCCTTGTCGGGCTGGTCGGCGTCTATGCGCTGAAGTACTCGGTCGAGGACATTGCCAGCGACAAGGTGGCGCTGGAGCGCAAGATCGACCGGCAGGAGGGTGACCTCAGCCTGCTCAAGGCGGACTGGTCGTATCTCAACCAGCCAGCGCATGTGGCGCCGATCGTGGCGCGCCATCAGGAGGCGCTTGCCCTGGTGCCGACGGCGCAGGACCAGTTCGGCCGCATGGACAACCTGCCGATGCGACCGGCCGCCCCCGATACCCAGGCGCTCGATGCGCTGCTTTCCTCGCTCGATGCGGGCATCGACCCGATCGAACAGCTGATCGAGGCCAACTAGATGGCGATCATCACCGAAGGTGCCGAAACCATCTCGCTCGACGGCGGGCGGAAGTCGCGCGGCAACCTCACCAAGGCACGCATCCGGTGGGTCATCGTCGCACTGCTGTTAGTGTTCGGCACGGTCGGCGGCCGGCTGATCCAGCTGGGTGCCACGGTCACCGATTCCACCATCGAGGGCATCGAACGCGATGTCATCACCGCCAGCCGCCCGCCGGTGCTCGACCGCAACGGGCTCGAAATGGCGGTCGATATCCGCGTGCCCTCGCTGTTCGCCGAGCCGCGCCGCATCATCGATGTCGAGGAGGCGGTGCAGAAGCTCCGGACCGTGCTGCCCGACCTCAATGAGGATTGGCTGCGCAAGCGCCTCAGCGGCGACAAGGGTTTCGTCTGGGTGAAGCGCGAGCTGACTCCGGCGATCGAGGAAAAGATCTTCCAGCTCGGCATTCCCGGGCTCGATTTCGTCACCGAGAGCAAGCGCTTCTACCCCTCGGGACAGGAGGCGTCGCATATCCTCGGCTCGGTCAATATCGACAACCAGGGCACCATGGGCATCGAAAAGCACATGGATGACGACAGCCTGGCGCTGCTGCAGTCGATTGGCCTGGCGCGCGGCAACGAGATGACCCCGGTCAACCTGGCGATCGACCTGCGCGTGCAGCACGTCATGTACGAGCAGCTGCAGGATGCGCTGGTGCGCTACAAGGCCATCGCCGCCGCCGGCGTGATGATGGACGTGAAGACCGGCGAGATCGTCGCTCTGGCATCGCTGCCGGATTTTGACCCGAACAATCCTTCGACGCTGTTCCAGGATTACAACGGGGTGAAGAATGATCGCTTTAACCGCATCACCTCGGGCATCTACGAACTCGGTTCGACCTTCAAGACGATAACGCTGGCCGGGGCGCTCGACAGCGGCAAGGTGCGCATCACCGACCAGTTCGATGCGCGTTTCGGCGTGCGCTTTGGCCGCTTCACCATCGACGATTTCCACGGCAAGCACCGCGTGCTGAGCGTGCCCGAGGTCTACAAATACTCGTCCAATATCGGCACCATCAAGATCATGCAGCAGTTGGGCAAGGACGACTTCCGCGCCTTCCTGAGCAAGATCGGCATGGACAAGACGGTGCCGTTCGAGCTGCCGGAAATGCGCAAGCCGAAGGTGCCGGACAAGTTCTCCGAGATCGTCGCCGCGACCTCGAGCTTCGGCCACGGCCTGTCGGTGTCGCCGCTCCACATGGTTCGCGCCGTCGCGGCTTTCGTCAATGACGGCAACATGGTGCCGCCGACCCTCTACAAGCGCAGCGAGGCCGAAGCGCGCCCGCTCTACGAGCAGGTGATTTCGCCGGGCACCAGCGCCGAAATCCGCTACCTGATGCGCCTCAACGCACTCGAGGGCTCCGGCACGCAGATGAACAAGCTGGCCAACGGCTATCGCGTCGGCGGCAAGACCGGTACTGCCGAGAAGGTCGTCGGAAGGTCATACTCTTCCGACAAGACGTTCGCGGTGTTCGCTTCGGCTTTCCCGCTCGACAACCCGCGTTACGCCATGGTGGTCATCGTCGACGAACCGCAGGACGAAAACGCCCAATCGGGCCATACCGCCGGCTGGAATGCCGGCCAGGTGACGGGTCGCGTGGTGCAGCGGGTTGCGCCGATGCTTGGAATCGCGCCCGACTTCAGCGAAATGTTGGATACAAGCCTTGTCCCAGTCGAACTCCGCTGAAGCCATTCGAGAAGAAAGCGTGGACGTGCCTTTCGCGCTCACAGAACTGCTGAAAGGGGCAGGAGCCCCTTCCATCCCAGCCATCGAAGTCGAGGGCATCAATGCCGACAGCCGCGCCATCGAGCGCGGCGAGGCGTTTTTTGCGCTGCCCGGCACGCGGGTGCATGGCGACGGCTTTGCGGCGCAGGCAGTCGGCCGCGGCGCCAGCGTCATGATCAGCGATCGCCAGCCGGAAGCTGATCCGGGTATCCCGGTGGTGCTGGTCGGGGACGTGCGAGCCGCTTATGCGCAGGCCGCGGCTCGGCAGTTCGCGCCGCAGCCTGACGTCTCGGTCGCCGTCACCGGCACCAACGGCAAATCTTCGATCGTCTCGTTCGTGCGCCAGATCTGGGACGCCTGCGGCTTTGCCGCGGCCAGCCTCGGCACGGTGGGTGTCGAGACCCGCGCCGGCATCCGGCCGCGCGAGCTCACCACTTCGGACGCGCTGTCGCTGCATCGCGATCTCGGCGAGCTCCGAGCCGAAGGCATCGGCCACATCGCCATGGAAGCCTCGAGCCAGGGGTTGGACCAGCGCCGCGTCGACGGCCTGCGCTTCAACGCAGTGGCCTTCACCAATCTGAGCCGCGACCACCTCGACTACCATCGCGACATGGACGACTACCGCGATGCCAAGCTCCGATTGTTCACCGACCTGATTGCCGAAGGCGGCGCGGCGGTGGTCAATGCCGACGATCCCGAACACATGCCCTTCCTGTTCGCGGCGCTCGATCGTGGCGCGACGCTGATGACGGTCGGCAAGGAAGGCGCCTTCCTCGAACTCACCGACATTCGCAACGAGGGTTATGGCCAGCGGGTCACCGGCCGGATGGTCGGCGAGCCGGTCAGCTTCCTGTTGCCGCTCACCGGGGCGTTCCAGGTGAACAACGCCGCCGTGGCGCTGGCGCTGGCTGTTGCGACTGGCGCGCCTGCCGACAAGGCAGTACAGGCGCTGGAGCATCTCAAAGGTGCGAAGGGCCGGCTGGAACTGGTGGCCGAGCACAATGGTGCGGCGATCTTCGTCGATTACTCGCACAAACCAGTGGCGCTGCAGACGGCGCTCGAGTCGCTCAGGCCCTATGCAAAGAACCAACTGCGCCTGGTGTTCGGTTGCGGCGGTGATCGCGACAAGGGCAAGCGCCCGATCATGGGCGATGTGGCCGAGCGCATGGCCGATGACGTGATCGTCACCGACGACAACCCGCGCACCGAGGATGCCGCAACCATTCGCGCCGAAATCCTCGCCGCGGTGCCCAAGGCGCTCGAAGTGGGCGACCGCCGCAAGGCCATCGAAACCGGGATCTCACGTTTGCAGCCGGGCGACGTGCTGCTGATTGCGGGCAAGGGCCACGAGGACTATCAGATCATCGGCACCACCAAGCACCATTTCTCCGACCACGAAGTGGTGCTGGAGACCCTGAAAGGACTCTAGCGCCGATGCGACCACTCTGGACCGTCGCCGAGGTCGTCAAAGCCACCGGCGGCAGGCCCGAAGGCCTGTCGGACGGCCCGATTTCCTCGATCTCGATCGATTCCCGCGAAATCGCGCCAGAGGCGCTGTTCGTCGCCATTCGCGGCGACACCCATGACGGGCACGATTTCGTCGGCAAGGCGATCGAGGCCGGCGCGACGGCGGCGCTGGTCTCGGAGGCCTACCACGCCGCGCATGGCGGCAAGAACCTTATCGTCGTGCTCGATACCCTCAAGGCGCTCGAACAACTGGGGATTGCGGCGCGGGCCCGCAATCGCGGCCAGATTGTTGCGGTCACCGGCAGCGCCGGCAAGACCACCACCAAGGAAGCGATCCGCACCGTGCTCGCGGCCTATGGCGAGACGCACTACTCGATCAAGAGCTTCAACAACCACTGGGGCGTACCGCTGATGTTGGCGCGCCTGCCGCGCGAAGCGCAGTTCGGCGTGTTCGAGATCGGCATGAACCATGCGGGCGAGATCACCCCGCTGGTCAAGCTGGTGCGTCCGCATATCGCTGTCATCACCACGGTGGCGGCGGCGCATCTCGAGTTCTTCAACTCGGTCGCCGACATTGCCGCAGCCAAGGCCGAGATATTTCTCGGGCTGGAGCTGGGCGGCACGGCGCTGCTCAATGCCGATCACGACCATCTGCACATCCTGTTCGCCCACGCCCGTGCAGCCGGCGTCGGCAAGGTCGTGACCTATGGCTTCGACGACAGCGCCGACTGGCGCATCGGCCGAGTCGATACCTCGGCGTCGACGACGCTGGCCGAAGTGACGCACGGCGCCGACCGCTACGACCTGCGGCTGCAGGTGCCGGGCCGCCACATGGTGGCCAATGCCGTGGCGGCGCTGGCGGTAGCGCAAATCTCGGGCGAGGGGACCCGCGCGGCCATCGCGGCACTCGCCAAGTTCGGGGCGCCTGAGGGCAGGGGCCTGACGCTGCGGCTCGGCCCCAACGCCAAACCGCTGTTGCTGGTGGATGAAAGCTACAACGCCAACGTCGCTTCGATGACCGCGGCGATGGATCTCTACAGCTCAGTCCGGCCACCCGATGGCCGCAAGTTCCTCGTGCTCGGTGATATGCTGGAGATGGGGCCACAGGGCCCGCAACTCCACGCCGGACTGGCCAATGCGGTGCTGAAGACCGGAGCGACCGAGATCTACCTGGTCGGCGCGGCGATGCGTTCACTGGCGGAGGAACTGAGACACCGCGCCGAAAGCGACCGCGAGATCCCAAGTGTGACGCATATGACAACTGCCGAGGAGATCAGTGATACCGTTCTCGCGGCGCTTGCCTATGGCGACGCAGTTATGGTCAAAGGGTCGAAAGGCGTCCGCCTCTCACCTCTGGTGCAGAAGATCCGCGAGCGCTTCCAGAACGCCTAGAGCGCTTTCAGGAAAAGTTGCAGACTTTTCCGGTTCGAAAGCGCGACGAAATGAATGACCGGAGTGTTTCGACGTTTCGCAGAAACGGTGAAGCACTCAGGGGCGATGGGACACCGACAGCATGCTGTATTTCCTCGGGCAGTTGGGCGATAGCCTCGCCGCCTTCAATGTGTTCCGCTACATCACCTTCAGGACGGCAGGCGCGGTGATGACCGCGCTGTTTTTCGTGTTCCTGTTCGGCCCCGGCATGATCGCGGCGCTCCGCATCCGCCAGGGCAAGGGGCAGCCGATCCGCGAAGATGGTCCGGCCGGGCACCTGCTGACCAAGAAGGGTACGCCCACCATGGGCGGACTGATGATCCTGTCGGCGACGGTGATCTCGATCCTGCTCTGGTCGAACCTCTCCAACGGCTATGTTTGGGTGGTGCTGGGCGTCACCGTTTCGTTTGGCGCCATTGGACTTTACGACGATTACCTCAAGGTCAAGCGTATGTCGCATGCCGGATTCTCCGGCAGGCAGCGGCTGATTCTCGAGGCAATCATCGGTGCGGTGGCCTGCTACTTCATCTCGGTGCTCGGGGACCCCGCCACCTCGACCTCGCTGTTCTTCCCCTTCGTCAAAGGCCTGGCGGTGAACCTGGGCTGGTTCTTCGTCCTGTTCGGCGCCTTCGTCGTCGTCGCTGCCGGCAACTCGGTGAACCTCACCGATGGCCTCGATGGGCTCGCCATCGTGCCGGTAATGGTGGCGGCTGCCTGCTTCGGGCTCATCGCTTACCTCGTCGGCTCTGCCACCTTCTCGGAATACCTGTTCCTCAACCCGGTCCCCGGCACGGCCGAGCTCTCGGTGGTGTGCGGCGCGCTGATCGGCGCAGGCCTGGGTTTCCTGTGGTTCAACGCTCCGCCGGCGCAGATCTTCATGGGCGATACCGGCTCGCTGGCGCTGGGCGGCGCACTCGGCACCATCGCGGTAGCCACCAAGCATGAGATCGTTCTTGCCATCATCGGCGGGCTGTTCGTGCTCGAAGCGGTGTCGGTGATCGTCCAGGTGCTGTCGTTCAAGCTCACCGGCAAGCGCGTGTTCAAGATGGCGCCGATCCACCACCATTTCGAAATGATGGGCTGGACCGAAAGCCAGGTGGTGATCCGCTTCTGGATCATCAGCTTCGTGCTCGCCCTGATCGGCCTGAGTTCGCTGAAGCTGCGCTAGCGCGCATGCAGCGCTGCCGCGCGAAGCACGGCGGCTCAGCACCCACCGGCGTCATTCCCGCGCAGGCGGGAACCTAGTGGGATGTTGCATCGCCCGCTGAACCTGAGAGATCCCACTGGGTCCCCGCCTGCGCGGGGATGACGCCGGTGGCAGTGGCAGATCAAGCGTGGTCCTCTGCCGCCACCCCGACTCGCAAAACGCGAGTGTCGTTGCGAACTTGGTAACCAACCGGGCGCTACAATTTGCATCTAGTTGTGCGTACGGGAGGCCGTCCGGATCAGGCGGCATCA
>JAESFN010001234.1_pt1 | contig 12540 bp, 12 predicted proteins | sample 9269411 | NCBI WGS metagenome assembly JAESFN01 (sample SAMN14505399, study PRJNA617100) | algae metagenome | isolation source: Iphinoe sp. HA4291-MV1 and co-occurring heterotrophs from trail next to... | place: USA: Maunawili Falls, Hawaii | collected 2009-07-25
CGCGACCCTCCACCCCGACCAGCCCTACATCATGTGGAACGACCTGCCGAAGGTGGTGAGCCTCCGCGAGATGTTCCCCGACGTCTGGCGCGACAAGCCGAAGCTGGTCTTCGCCGAGAACGCGATGTAGGCGGCGGATTTCGGGAAAGCGGTTTCGGGCCCCTCCCGCGTTTGGAGAAGTCGAGCTTGGTGAGGGGCGAGACCTGGGGCGGCGCCCGCGCCGATGAGCTGGCAACCTCCGCTCCACCGATCATCCGGCCGGGATGGCCCGCCCTCCTCTCCCGGTCGGGGAGAGGACAACGAAGCCTTGCCTGCCTCTTGGCAGGCTTAGGCGAAGTCGGTGAGGGGTGATGGGAGGGAGAAGAAAGAGACTCCCGCCATGCCGTGCCGCTCGCCGCCGGGCCTTCCCTCGTCACGCTGCCATCACCCCTCACCAAGCTACGCATCGATCGCAAGCGATCGTGCTTTGCTATCCTCTCCCCGCCCGGGAGAGGAGGCGGGACGTCTGCTCGCGACGAGCGGTTCCCGGCGCTGCAAATTCAAGTGTCCACCGTCGGTCGTCGTCCATGGATAACGACGGTGCCGCTATCGGCTCCTCCGGCCGGGATGGCCCGCCCTCCTCTCCCGGACGGGGAGAGGACAACGGAGCCTTGCCTGCCTCTTGGCAGGCTTAGGCGAAGTCGGTGAGGGGTGATGGCAGGAAGAGGATCGTAGGGCACACCATCGTCACCCTCCCATCACCCCTCACCAAGCTCCGCATCGATCGCAAGCGATCGTGCTTTGCTATCCTCTCCCGCCCGGTAGAGGAGGCGGGACGTCTGCTCGCGACCAGCAGCGGCCACGAGGCTTTGTCCACGCTCACGCCCCGCCGGTGACGAAGCTCACGTCGCAGGCGGCGAAGACCTCGTGGCCGTCGCCGTCGGCGATGATGACGCCGCCGTCCTCCTCGTCGATCCGCGCCACGGCGCCGAAGCTCTCCGGGACCGCGGCGAGGCCGAACATGTAGGGAATGGCGACCGAGCCGTCCGGCGCGAGGGACACCGCCGTCGGGATGCCGCGGCGGGCGAGCGGGTTGTCGCCGATCGCGGCGGCGTGGCCGAGGTGGAAGTAGCTGCAGACCTCCTCGAGGCCGAGGCAATGGGTGTGGCGTCCGTTCCACGGGGCGTAGCGCCGGCCGCCGTGGCTCATCCACACCAGCGTCTCGGGCAGGATGCGCGGGTTCTTGAGGCCGAACCACACCCAGCCCGCACCGGCGCAGGTCGCCGCCGTCCAGCCGAAGGCGAGGTCGGGCTCCGAGGCGAGGCTCCAGATATCGTCATGGCCGGTGTCGAAGGGGAAGCGGGTGATGTCCGCCGTTCCGCCATCGGCGAGCGCCGCACGGGTGGGGTCGGAAATCTCCTGCCCGGTGGCGAGCGCGCTCCGCCCGTCCGGCGGCGTCTCGACCGGCACCGGCGGGGTGCCGGCCCAGACGAAGGTCGAGAAGGCGAGCCGGAGCGGCGGGTCGGCGTGGAGCATGGCGTGCTGGCCGAGCGGCAGGCGGCCGTGGCCGCCTTCGAGCGTGTGGCGCTGGTAGACCACCGCCTCGCCCGGGCGGACCTCGACGCGCTTGATCACCTTCGCGCCCATCACGTCCTTGGCGAGCACGGCCTCGATCCAGCCATCACCGGAGGCGGTGAGACGCCAGTCGGCGTTGGCGGGGGCGCCGTGGCCGCGGGTCTCCGCCGGATCGACGTCGTTGGCAGCGAAGGGCGCACAGAAGAAGTCGCCACGGAGCACCTGGAGGATCGGGTCGACGCCGGGCCCGAGCTCGCCCGGCTGCCAGGGCGCGGTGTGCATCGGCGTGACCGGCCGGTCGCCGCCGATGTCGAAGGCCACGTCGGAGAGATGCCCCCCGGTCTCGGTGACGGCGAGGGACACTCTGTCGGAGCGGAGCGGGAAGACCTTCATGTGCGTGGACCCGGGGGAGCTGGAGGAAACGGGGGAACTGGCCGATGCCGCTGTGCCGAAGCGCCGGCCCGGTGTCAACCGGCGGCGTGCTGGTCGCAACCGCATGCCGCCGGCCGACGATCGACCAGCCCGCGCGATCCCAAGGGGAGCCCGGCCCGCCCTACTCCGCCGCGAACGGGCGGCCGGTGTGGCAGCCGCAGGCGTAGTAGGCCCGGACCGGCGGGATCAGCTCGGCGCGGGCGATCGGCGGGGTCGTCCAGTTGGCCCGCGCCTCGGCGACCAGCTCGGCCTGCAGCGCCGGCAGGTCGACCGTCACGCATCGACCGTCGGCGACGATCGTCCGGCCGCCGACGACGAGCCGGCGGATGTGGCGGCGGGTGGCGCGGGTGAGGATGACGGTGAACGCATCCTCGTCCGGCGAGACGATGTCGGTGGACATCGCCGCGAGGTCGAGGACGAGGAGATCGGCCGGCACACCGGCGGCGATGCGGCCGCCGCCGTCCTCGCCGAGCACGGCGCCGCGGCCGTCGACGGCGAGCGCCTCGACCAGGCGGTCGCGGGCCAGCACATCCTCGACGCCGAAGCCGCGATGGTTGAGCCAGACCAGCCGCATCTCGCGAAGCATGTCGTCGTCGTCGTCGATCGGCTGGGCGTCGAGCCCGAGGCCGAAGCGGAGGCCCGTGCGCAGGAACCGGCCGACCGGCGCGATGCCGGAACGGAGCCGGAAATTGGACGAGGTGTTGACCGAGACGATGACGCCGCGCTCGGCGAGGAGCGCGCATTCATCCTCGCGGAGATAGACGCCATGGGCGACCGAGAGCCGCGGCGAGAGGAGGCCGATCGTGTCCATGAAGGTGACGATGCCCTCGGGATAGACGTGGTCGGCCCATTCGCGCTGGAGACGCGTCTCGAGGAGATGCATGTGTACCCGCCGCCCGGTCTCGGCCGAGGCCTCGGCGATCGCGGCCAGCGCCGGATCGGACACCCATTGCGGGCCGACGGGGCAATACTGGATCGCGAAGCCCGCGTGCTCGAAGGCCGCCATCCGCTCGACGCTCGCGAGGAAATCCTCGACGGTGCCGGTCATCTGCCGGCCCTGCATGCGGGTGGCAAGCGCCGGAGCGTTGGCGAGGAGCGGGGCGGGGTCGCCATAGACGACCGGGTTGCGGTCGGCGAAGGGCGCGGCGAAGGCGACGCGGATGCCGACGTCGCGCGCGGCGCGGGAGACCGCTTCGCACTCCCCGACGATCCCGCCCGGATCCTGCGGCCCGTGGCTGTGGTTGGTGTTGGCGACGCCGCCTTCGGCCATCCGCGCAAAGGCGACCGCGGCGCGACGATAGGCGTCGAGCTTCGGCTCGCGCGAGAGCGTGTGGAGCCAGCACTCGAGCGCATCGTCGACGGCGCCGAAGGCGAGCGTTCGAAGGCCGCGGCCATGGTCGTGGGCGTTGGTCGGCGCGGCCATGGCGACGGTACCGTTGGCCGGCCCCGCCGCCGGCCGGAGCGCGGCGATCCTGCCGCCCTCGATCTCGATCGCGACGCGACCGGGAAAGTCCGCCGGCGCGCCGACGATGCCGTCGACCTCGATCACCTCGGCGCCGGCGCCATTCGTGCTGCTCATCGCCGCCTCATCGGTTGCCGTTTGCGGTGACGTGCCGGCCCGGAGTCACAGCGCCGCCCAGCCGCCGTCGACGGGGAGGTCGACGCCGGTGATCTGCCGGGACACGTCGCTCGCAAGGAACAGGCATGCATTGGCGACGTCCGTGTCGAGCGAAATGCGCCGGAGCGCATAGTCGGCGGCGTGGCGCTCGGCCGCCTCGGCCTCGCTGATGCCGAGGCGCTTTGCCATGTCGCGGCAGACGCGGTTCCGGAAGCGGTCGCCGTCGACCATGCCGGGGGCGACATAATTGACGTTGATGTTGTGCGGGCCGAGTTCGAGGGCGAAGCTCTTGGTCACGCCGCGCAACCCCCATTTCGACGCCGCGTAGCTGACCCGCCCGGCGCGGCCGCGCATGCCGAAGGTGCCACCGACATTGACGATCTTGCCGGCGCGGCGGGCCATCATCGACGGTGCCACGGCGCGGATCATGTTGAAGGCGCCGGTCATGTTGACGTCGACGATGTCGCGGAACTCCTCGGGCAGGGTCTCGGCCCCGGTCTTGCCGATCGGCCCGCTGCCGCCGGCGACGTTGACGAGGATGTCGGCCGACCCGAAGCGCGACAGCGCCGCCTCGACCGCCGCCTCGCAGGCGCGGGCGTCGGTCACGTCGCAGGAGACGACGATCGCCTCCCCGCCGCGCGCGCGGACCTCCGCCTCGACCGGCGCCACGGAATCGAGATCGCGGGCAAGCAGCGCGAGCCGGCAGCCTTCCGCGGCGAAGGCGAGGCTGATCGCCGCGCCCATGCCCTTGGCGGGGCCGGTGATCAGCGCCACCCGTGCCTTCAGGCCGAGGTCCATCGGCGGCCTCCGTCAGCCTGCCGCCTTGCGGAGATAGGCCATGCCCTTGTCGTAGAAGTCCCGCATGTAGGGACCGTTGGCGAGTGGCTCGTAGGCGGCGATCTCGCCCGCGGTCATGATCTCGGGGATCGGCGCGATCGTCACGTCGTAGTCGGGGTTGGCGAAGAAGGGGATCGAGTAGCGCGGCTTCATCGCCCGGTTGACGACCCGGTGCGGCGTCGAGACGAAGCGGCCATTGGTCCAGCGCATCATCACGTCGCCTATATTGATGACATAGGCGCCCTTGACCGGCGGCGCGACGATCCACTCGCCGTCCTTGCGCTGGACCTCGAGGCCGCCGGTGTCGTCCTGCATCAGGAGGGTGAAGGCGCCGGTGTCGCGATGCTCCCCGGCGCCGATCTCGATGTCCTCCTCGCGGAGCGATGCGGGCGGCCGGTAATGGAGGAGCGAGAGCTGGACGAGCGGCCGCTGGTAATAGGGCTCGAAGTAATCCTCGGGCAGGCCGAGGGCGATGGCGAAGGCAGTGCGGAGCTGCTTCGACAGCGCCATCTGGGCCTCGAAATAGGCGCCGACCGTCGGCTGGAAGCCGGGAAGGCCCTCCGGCCAGCGATTGGGCAGGTGGAGCGGCTTGCCGGCGACAACGTCCGGGTCGTCGGCCGCGAGGTCGAGCATCAGGCGATAGGTCTCGATCGCCCCGCCCACGGTGCCGCCCTCGGCCTCGAGCTTTGAGGGCACGAAGCCGCGCCAATGGGCGAGCGTGGCGGCCGACTCCATTCGTTTGGCATAGGGCTGCTCGTGGAACGCGCGCGAGGCGGCGAAGGCCTCGTCGATCAGCGCCTGCGGCACGCCGTGATTGGCGAGGTAGAAGAAGCCGACCTCCTCGCAGGCCGCGCCGATCTCCTTGGCCACCTTGCGGCGGTCCGCCACCGAGCCGTCGAGGAACGGGGCGAAGTCGATGATCGGAATATCCGAGATCGAGACGCTCCGGGCGACGTCATAGGCCTTGGGGAGGGTTGGGGCGTCCATCATGATCGATCCTCCGACAGCGGGACGGGAAGGGATTCGGCCTGCGCCGCCAGCGCCACAATCGCGGCCTTGACGGCACTCACCTGGGTTTCGAGCGCCATGCTCGGTAGTTCGAGATTGACGCCGGGGGCGGCGTCGGGCGCCTCGCCCTGCCGGCGGATGAGCCAGGCCACCTGCTCGGGCAGGTAGGGGAGGTGGAGGAAGCCGCAGGGGCTGCGGCTGCCGAGGCCCTTCAACGCGGCAAGGTAAGTGAACAGGGTAAGGTTGCAGAGATGCGTCCCGGCGTGGAACGAGACCCGCGCCGGCACCCCGGCGGCAAGGATTGCCGCCGCGATCGCCGCCGCATCCCACGTCGCCGGCAGGGCGTCGGGGCCGTCCTCGGCGAAGCGCACGCCGCCGCGCGGCCGGGCGCCCTCGTTGTCGGGGATGGCGAAGTGGGCGGCGTTGAGCGCCACCGCCTCGACCCGCACCAGCGGCGCGCCGAGGGCGACGCCGAGCGCGAGGACGAAGGCCGGCCGGTGCTTGCGGACGAGGTCGGCGAGCAGTGCCGGCAGTCGCGCAAAGCTGACCGGCGTAGACAGCGCCAGCACCCGGATGCCGCCGACCTCCATGCCGTCGACGAAGGGCAGCACCGCCTCCGCCGGGTTGGTCGGCAGGCCAGCGAAGGGCTGGGAGCCGGTGACGAGACCGATGCGGGCCGTCATCCGCCCACCCCCCGGCGCGGACGTCGAGGTCCCGTGACCGATGTTCCACATCTCATGCCGCACATCATGCCGCACACGTCCGCAAGACGCGTGCCAGTCCGGGCGCCGGCCGGGACCGCGACGGGGCGGAGGCCGTGACGGCCGCCTGCCGATCAATCAGGCAGGGTATGGCATCTTTATCGGCAAACTACAGGATTGTCGATAATTTGCGTTTCGTCGTAACTATGCGTTGACGGCGCGCCGGTCGGCCTCGACGCGACTGCCGAGCCGCCTGGCAACCATACGGGCCGTGGTGTTGATGTGATCCTCGAGAATGGAATCGGCCCGCTCTCCGTCGTGGGCGATGGCCGCCTCGGCGAGCTGGTCGTGCTGGCGGGAAAGCCCGGCCTGGGTGGCCGCATCGCGGCCGGCGCGGCGGCGGTAGCGGTCGAACTGGTCGTAGAGCACGCCACAGAAATGGAGCGTCCACGGCGACTGGCAGGCGGCGATCAGCGCCATGTGGAAGGCGCGGTGGCGGCGCTCCCATTCCTCGGGGATGCTTTCGTCCTCGGGGTCGGATTCGGGGCGCCCGAGCCGGCGGAGCCGGTGATGGGCGAGCACCAGCGCCTCCTCCCAGGCCTCGCCGCCGCGCGCGATCGAGGCCCGGATCGCAGCACGCTCGAGCGAGAGGCGGAGCGCGGTGATGTCGGCGAAATCCTCGAGCGACAGCGGCGGCACGCTGAAGCCGCGGTTGACCTCCTGGATCACCAGCCGGTCGGCGGCGAGGCGGGACAGCGCCTCGCGGATCGGGCTGGTGCCGATCCCGTAGCGGGCCTGCAATTCGATGAAGCGGAGCCGCGAGCCCGCCTTCAGCGAGCCGTTGACGATATCGGAGCGGAGCGAGCGGAAGACATCGCCGGACTCGGCATCGTCGGCCGTCTCGGCGGCCTTGCGGCGCCCCGGACCGGCACTGGAAGCCGTGCTGGCAGCCGGTCGCGGTTTATGCGAAACGCTCCGCGTCTTGCGATTCATTGCCCCGCTCTCGATAATCCGCGAAGGGATGCCGGATTCAGCCCATGAACGATCACCGACGCATCGAGGGAAGTCAATCGGTCGACCCGCAGCCGCTGCCGGCGCTGGTGGACACCGTGATCTTCGGCGGCCGCATCGCCGGCGAGGATGGGATCGTCGAGGGCGCGCTCGCCATCGATGGGGGCCGCATCGTCGCCGTCGGCGAGGAGCGGCTGATGCCGGCCGCGACGCGGCGCATCTCCGCCGAGGGCTGCCTCGTGCTGCCCGGGGGCATCGACGTGCACGTCCATTTCCGCGAGCCGGGGATGGTGCACAAGGAAGACTGGGGGACCGGCAGCGCTGCGGCCGCGGTCGGCGGCGTCACCACGGTCTTCGACATGCCGAACACGGTGCCGCCCACCGACTCAGTCGCGCATTTCGAGGAGAAGCGGGCGCTCGCCGAGGCCAAGTCGCATGTCGATTTCGGCCTCTACGGCCTTCTCGGCGAGCACAATCTTGCCGAACTGGAGCCGCTCGCTGCGGCCGGCGCCATCGGCTTCAAGCTCTTCCTCGGCAATACCACCGGCGACCTCCCCTGCCCCAGTGACGGCGCGGTGCTCGAAGGCTTCGAGATCCTCGCCCGCCTCGGCCTCCGCTGCTCGATCCATGCGGAGAACTCGCCGATCCTGTTCTGGCGGCAGAAGCGGATGATGGCGGCGGGACGGGACGACCCCCTCGCCCATCTCGCGGCGCGGACCGACGTGGTGGCGCTCGAGGCGCTCAACCGCTCCTGCACGCTTGCCGACTGGACGGGGGCCCGCATCCACATCGTCCACGAGAGTTCGGCCAACAGCCTACCCTTCATCCGGTTCTGGAAGGAGCGCGGCGTCGACCTCACCGTCGAGACGCTGCCGCAGTATCTCTATCTCAGCGCTGAAATGATGCTCCACCCCGGCGGCGAGGTGCTGCGCATGAACCCGCCGATCCGCGAGGCGGCGCAGCAGGCGCCATTGTGGGAGGCGCTCCGGAATGGGCTGATCGACATGATCTCGACCGACCATGCACCGCATGCGATCGCCGAGAAATACGGGCCGAGGATCTGGGACCTCGCCTGCGGCTTCCCCGGGGTCGAGACGGCGCGGCCGCTGATGATGACGGCGGTCGCCGAAGGACGGCTCAGCCTCGAACGCTACGTGACGATCTCGAGCGCGGCGCCGGCCCGCGCCTTCGGGCTCTACGGGCGGAAGGGCGTGATCCGCCCCGGCGCCGATGCCGACATCGCCATCGTCGATCCCGAACTGCGGGCGACGCTCGGGGCCGCGAGCCTCCACTCGCGCGGCAAGGTCAGCGCCTATGAGGGCATGGAGGTGCGCGGCATCCCGACCATGACCTTCGTCCGCGGGCGCCTCGCGGCGAAGGACGGCGAGGTGGTGGGCACGCCAGGCTGGGGACGGATGGTCCGCCCCGCGATGCCGCCGCCCGCACCGCGGAACATCAACACCACGATGCAGGCCGTGCTCGAGCCGCACCAGACGCCCTGGGGGTAGGGTCGAGGATCACCGGTGGGCCGGCGCCCCTTCAGGACGCCGAACAGCGAATTCACACATCGCCCGCGGGCTGCAATCGCCAACACAGGGTAGGCCGCAGGCTTCGCGAAATGCAGGGCACACCCCTCTCCCGTGGGAGAGGATACGGAGCCTTGCCCGCCTTAAGGCGGGCTTAGGCGACGTTGGTGAGGGGCGAAGCGTTTGCGATGGGAGGCCGCTGCGAGAGCCGCCACATTGCCCCCGGCCGGACAGGTCTCGCCCCTCACCAAGCTCGACTAAGCTCCGCCTTGCGGAGCAAGTCTCGCTATCCTCTCCCACCGGAGAGGGGGCGGGACTTCTTCACCTTAGGGAGCACTCCGCCTCACCCGGCGACGAACACCGCGAGCGTGACGCCGTCCTTGGTCAGCAGCTCAAGGCGATTGCCGGTGATGACGAAGCGCGCGACCTCGGGGAACGCCTTGAGCAGCTCCTGCTCGGTCCGGTAGGCGTCGGCGCAGTACATGCGGGTGGTACGGATCGGGGCGAAGGCGATGGTCTCGCCGACGACGGTGAAGCCGCCGCCCATCTGGTTGCAGCCGGTCGAGCCGTTGAGCCCGCCTTCGGGGCCGAGCACCATGTGCGGCGGCCCGCCGCGGCCGGCGACCGCGGTGATCCCCCGCACCGACTCGAGCGTCCAGCGGGTGTCGAGAAGCGAAGCATCGGCGGCGGAAGCGGACATGGTGGCAGCGGCCAGGACGAGAGCGAAGAGCGCGAGGACGCGGTGGAACACTTTCGGCAGCACGGCGGAGACTCCGGCATCACTGCCCCCGCCGTCTCTCAACCCGAGGATTGCGGCGCCAGTTGGGGCGCCGCGATCACGGTCGCGTGTCGGATGCTCAGAATGTGACGGCGTGCTTCGGGAAGCCGCGGGTCCAGGCGTCGATGCGGACCGACTTGCGCAGCCCCTCGCGATAGAACGGGTCGCCGGCGAGGATCCGGCGGACCTCCTCGGCCGTCTCCGCCTTGAAGATCCAGAGCGCGCCATGCGCCGCGCCGCCGTCACCGGGCGAGAGCGCGCCGGCAAGGAGCACCGTGTCGGTGTTCCGCTCCAGCCAGGCGATGTGCTCCTCGGTGAACTTGCCGCGCACGTGCGCCGACTTCTCGGCGTCTTCCTCGAAGATCACTGCGAAATATGCCATGGCTCAGGCTGCCTTCCGCTTCGGCTCGATCAGGCGCCGGTTGACCAGCACCTCGGCGATCTGGATGGCGTTGAGGGCGGCGCCCTTCCGGAGGTTGTCGGCGACCACCCACATCGTCAGGCCGTTCTCGACGGTCGGGTCCTCGCGGATGCGGCTGATATAGGTCGCGTCCTCGCCGGCCGCCTCGTAGGGGGTGATGTAGCCGCCGGGCTCGTGCTTGTCGATGACGAGGCAGCCCGGCGCCTCACGGAGGATGTCGCGGGCCTCGTCGGCGCTGATCGGCTTCTCGAACTCGATCGTCACCGCCTCGGAATGGCCGATGAACACCGGCACGCGGACGCAGGTGGCGACGAGCTTGATCTTCGGGTCGAGGATCTTCTTGGTCTCGGCCACCATCTTCCACTCTTCCTTGGTGTAGCCGTCCTCCATGAAGACGTCGATCTGCGGGATGAGGTTGAAGGCGATGCGCTTGGGGAACTTCTTCGCCTCGACCGGATCGGAGACGAAGACGGCGCGGGTCTGGGTGAACAGCTCGTCCATCGCGTCCTTGCCGGCGCCGGAGACCGACTGGTAGGTCGACACCACCACGCGGCGGATGGTCGCCACGTCATGGAGCGGCTTGAGGGCGACGACGAGCTGCGCGGTCGAGCAGTTGGGGTTGGCGATGATGTTCCGCGCCCGGAAGCCCTCGATGGCGTCGGCATTCACCTCCGGCACGATGAGGGGCACGCTGGCGTCGTAGCGCCAGGCCGAGGAGTTGTCGATGACGACGCAGCCCTCTGCCCCGATCCTCGGCGACCACTCCTTGGAGATCGCCCCGCCGGCCGACATCAGGCAGATGTCGGTGTCGGAGAAGTCGTAGGTGTCGAGCGACTTCACCTTCAGCGTCCGGTCGCCGAAGGAGACCTCGGTCCCCTGGCTTCGGCGCGAGGCGAGCGCGACCACCTCGTCGGCGGGGAAGCCGCGCTCGTCGAGCACGGAGAGCATTTCGCGGCCGACATTCCCTGTGGCGCCGGCGATGGCGACCTTGTAGCCCATGGCGATCCTCTCAACTCCTCTTGGAGGTGCGGGCCGCGGCTGGCCGCTGCCCGTCACGATTGCCCTCCGCGAGCGGGGGCGCATCGCGGCGGGCGTACGGAAACTTCAGGTTTTCGCAGATGTTTTTGCGGCAGATTTCGGCATAGGATCGCGACCGGCGCCGCCGGCCGGCGTGGAGACCCTCGCGAAGGACAGGAACGAGATCATTGGCCCGACCCGCAAAACCGCGCTTCTTCTACGCCAAAGCGGTCCCTTGTCAATGAAGTTGCACGCAGCGCTCGCCGCCCTCGTCCTCCTGCTTGCGGGACCAGCAGCGGAAGCCTCGGAACGCCTGTTCGGTTTCGAGATGGTGAAGGCCTTCTCCGGCTTCACCTTCGACGGCATCTATGACGACGGCGCGTTCTTCTCCGAGACCTATTTCGAGGACGGCTCGATCCGCTATCACGACGTCAAGGGCGCCGATTCCGGCCAATGGTCGATCGAGGGCGACACCTTTTGCACCTTCTACGAGGGCGCCCAGGGCGCGTGCTTCTTCGTCGAGCGCGACGGCGAGAACTGCTTCACCTTCTACGAGGCGATCGAGGGCGAAGGCGGCGCGCCGAAGGCCAGCGACAAGTGGACGTCGCGGGCCTGGAACCGGGAATCGGCGTCGACCTGCGAGACCCCGCCGGGGGCGGAGATTTAAGGACCGCGCACGACATCCCCGGATCGGGCACACGGGCCTCCTTCGGCGCCGTCTCGACCGTCTTCGATTGGTCGGCAACATAAGCGCCACGTTCCCCGCCGGGGAGAGGGGACGCAGCTCGGCCGACCGCGTCTTCTGGAGACGGACTCACGGCCCCCGCACAATGAAATTGGACGCCCAGGCCGAAGCTAGGCCTCGGCCGCGCCTTCGGCTCGTTTCCCCGTGTTCTCCTCGAACTCCTCGACCACTGCGGGGCTGAGCTTCCGGAAGCCGTCGGGCATGTCGCCCTTGGTCAATTCGACGTTGAGAGGATTGGGGTAGCCGGCGGCGTTGAAGATCACGTAGTGGGTGCGCATGTTGCGCTTGCCCACCTTGACCCAGTGGCGCCAGCCGGTCAGCCCGTCGATCGGCGTCTCGATCACCAGCCGCTTGAACGGCCGCCACAGGCTGATCGCCGCCTTGCCCGACGCCTCGTCGACGTCGATCGCCATCACCGCGTCGCGCGCCTCGGTCCAGATCGTGTAGGCACCGTAGATGCCGCCGCCGACGAAGAGGACGCCGAACATCGCGGCCATCTGGTCCGGGGTGCCGGTGCCGAAGGCGGTGTAGAGCTCGAAGATGCCGTAGATCACCACGGCCACCAGCACCACCACCGAAATGTTGTTCCGCTTCGCGAAACCGGGATTCTCATAGATACGGATCATCGCCGGAACCTAGCCGATGACCCGCTCCTGTCAAAGCCGTTCCGGCCGCTTTGTTGGCTGCCCCCGATGCCTGCCTTCGACGGTGGCTCGTCGCCGCAGCGGCCGGGCCGCCAACCCTCCCTTGTGGGCCGCAGGGACTTGCCGTTGACGAACGGTGCTCGCTGACACTAGATTGCGAATAGTTCTCATTCTCAGGATATGTCCGTTGGTCGACAGCGACGCAGCCGGCACCAGCCAGATCCAGACCGCGGCCTGGCGGAGATCGG
>JAESFN010001235.1_pt1 | contig 12508 bp, 13 predicted proteins | sample 9269411 | NCBI WGS metagenome assembly JAESFN01 (sample SAMN14505399, study PRJNA617100) | algae metagenome | isolation source: Iphinoe sp. HA4291-MV1 and co-occurring heterotrophs from trail next to... | place: USA: Maunawili Falls, Hawaii | collected 2009-07-25
TCCGTCGTAGGCCAGCTCGGTGTTGGTGGCCGGGGTGATCCCGGCCAGCGACCGCACCTCCTGCAGCAGCGCGGTCAGCTCCTTACCGCGCGGCCGGGGGCCGGGACGCACGTCGCAGGTGATCACCTTCGACTCCTGGATGAACACGTTCGGATCCTCCACCACACCGAACAGGTCGTTCACCACGTCACCGCGGACCAGCCCGGTGGCGCCCCAGTGGTACGGCATCCAGACCTGGTGCACGGTGGTGGCGCCGAGCCGCAGCGGGCGCAGCCGCTCGGTGACCATCACCCGGGCCTGGACGGCGGCCCGGCTGGTCACCACGTGCGCGGTGCCCTTGTGCTCCAGGCCGCGTTCGGCGGCCAGCTCCGGGGAGACCTCGACGAACAGTTCCGGCTGCAGCTCGGCCAGGTAGGGCAGCTGGCGACTCATCGCCCCGGCGGTGTGGTGCTCGGTGAGCCGGGAGGTGGTCAGCACGTACGGGAAGACCTCCCAGCCACGCTCCCCGGCGGCCGGGTTGGACGGGTTGTCCTTGCGGCCGAACACCTTGCGGGTGGGGTTGGACTGCTGCCGGTAGAGGGCGTTGTGGATCGGCGACTCGTGCGGCTCGTAGTGCGTGGGCAGCGGGCCGTCGGCCACCCCGATCGGGGCGAACAGCCAGGCCTTGCCGTCAGGCTGCATGACGAACGGGTCGTCGCCGCCCAGGGCCGCGGGGCCGCGGGCGTCCGGGCCGGGGTCGTGCCCGGGCGGGGTGGTGACCACGAAGTCCGGCACGTCGTTGCCGGTCCACTTCCCGGCCTCGGGGTCCCACCAGACCAGCTTCTTGCGCTCGCTCCACGGCCGGCCTTCCGGGTCGGCGGACGCCCGGTTGTAGATCACCCGCCGGTTCATCGGCCAGGCCCAACCCCACTCCGGGGTGCCGTTCGCGTCGACGTCGGTGGAGCGGCGGGCGGCCCGGTTGACCCCGCCGGCGTACACCCCGCTGTAGATCCAGCAGCCGGCCGACGTGCTGCCGTCGGCCTTCAGCGCGGGGATACCGGGCAGCAGCTCACCGGTGGTCAGGTCGTAGCCGTTGATCCGGCGCAGCACGTCGTCCGGCGACGGCTCCGCCCACTCACCGGGCCCTTCCAGCTCGTAGTCCCAGGCCAGGGCGTGCACCGGCTCGTCCCGGGGGTCGTCGGAGGCGGCCAGCCGCTCGCGGACCAGCCGGCCCAGGTGGTAGGTGAACCACAGCTCGGAGCGGCGGTCGCCGGCCGGCTCCACGGCCTTGGTCCGCCACTGCAGCATGCGCTGGGTCTGGGTGAACGTGCCGTCCTTCTCCACGTGCGAGGCGGCCGGCATCAGGAACACCTCGGTGCGGCACTCCTCGGGCACGATCTCCCCGGTCTCGATCTCCGGGGAGTCCTTCCAGAATGTGGCCGTCTCGATCTCCACCAGGTCACGGACCACCAGCCAGTCCAGGTTGGCCAGCCCGAGCCGTTGCAGCTTGCCGTGCGCCGACCCCACCGCCGGGTTCTGCCCGAGCACGAAGTAGCCGAACACCTTGCCGTCGATCATGTCCATGACCGTGCGGTAGGTGCCGTGGTCGCCGTCGATCCGGGGCAGCCAGTCGTAGCCGAAGTCGTTGTCGCTCGTGGCCGCGTCCCCGAAGTACTCCTTGAGCAGGGACACCAGGTAGGCGTCCGAGTTCCACGGGAACCCCTTGCGGCCCTTGGCCCGCACCGCCTCGACGTAGCCGGCCACGCCGTCCTGCCCGGCCCGGGGCATCGGCAGGTACCCGGGCAGCAGGTTGAACAGGGTCGGGATGTCGGTGGAGCCCTGGATGCTGGCGTGCCCGCGCAGCGCGAAGATCCCGCCGCCGGGCCGGCCGATGTTGCCCAGCAGCATCTGCACGATCGAGCCGCAGCGGATGTACTGGGCGCCGACGCTGTGCTGGGTCCAGCCGACGCTGTAGACCAGCGACGTGGTGCGCTCCCGGCCGGAGTTGCCCGTCCAGGCCCGGCACACGTCCAGGAACTGCTCGGGCGGCACGCCGCACACCCGCTCGACCATGTCCGGGGTGTAGCGGGCGAAGTGCCGCCGCAGGATCTGGAACACGCAGCGCGGATGCTCCAGCGTCGGGTCGGCCACCGGCTCCCCGTCCGGGCCCTTCTCGAACGCCCAGCTGCTGGTGTCGTAGCTGCCGGTGGCGTCCTGGTAGCCGGAGAAGATGCCGTGGTTGTCCTCGGCGTCGAGGTAGCCCTCGCCGACCACGAACGACGCGTTGGTGTACGCGGTCACCCACTCCCGGAAGGCCAGGTCGTTCTCCAGGATGTGGTTCACCACGCCGCCCAGGAAGGCGATGTCCGAGCCGGCCCGCAGCCGCACGTAGGTGTCGGCGACCGCGCTGGTCCGGGTGAACCGCGGATCGATGTGGATCACCCGGGTGCCCCGGTTCTTGGCCTCCATCACCCACTGGAACCCGACCGGGTGCGCCTCGGCCATGTTGGAGCCCATGATGATGATGCAGTCGGCCTCGACCAGGTTCTGCTGGTGGTTCGTCGCGCCGCCACGACCGAAGGAGGTTCCCAGACCGGGAACCGTGGCGGAGTGTCAAATACGGGCCTGGTTCTCGATCTGGATCGCGCCCCACGAGGTGAACAGCTTCTTGATGAGGTAGTTCTCCTCGTTGTCCAGCGCGGCCCCGCCGAGCGCGGCCAGACCGACCGTGCGCCGCAGGATCCGGCCCTCGGCGTCGGTGTCCTGCCAGCCGCGGGTACGCGCGTCGACCACCCGGTCGGCGATCATCTCCATCGCCGTGTTCAGGTCCAGCTCGGTCCACTCGGTGGCGTACGGGGCCCGGTAGCGGACCTTGTCGATCCGCTGCGGCCCGGTGACCAGCTGCGCGCTGGCCGACCCCTTCGGGCAGAGCCGGCCCCGGGAGATCGGCGAGTCCGGGTCGCCCTCGATCTGGACGACCTTCTCGTCCTTGACGTACACCCGCTGCCCGCAGCCGACGGCGCAGTACGGGCACACCGATCCGGCCCAGCGGTCGGCGGTGGCGGTGCGCGGCTGCAGCTGCTTGGAGCGGCGGGACTGCGCGGCGGCGCCCCGGCCGAGCGGGTCACCCCCGGTGAGCTGCCGGTAGACGGGCCATGAGCCCAGCCACCCCAGCACGTCCACTACCCCGGCCTCCCCGTCCCTGCGCTTCCGGCCAGGCTACTCGTCGGGGTCCGTGGGCGGCATGCCCAGCGGCGTCATGCCCTGGCGGGACACGACCACCCGGCCGACGACCTGGTGGTGGCTGATCACCCGCTCGGAGCGGTCGTTGCCGACGAAGGTGACCGCCCAGTTGATCAGCGTGGTGATCCGGTTCTTGAAGCCGATCAGGTACACCAGGTGCACCCCGAGCCAGAGCAGCCAGGCGATGAAGCCGGCGAACCGCCGGTTGCCGATGCTGGCCACCGCGTTGAACCGGGAGACCGTGGCCATGCTGCCCTTGTCCCAGTAGCTGAACGCGGCCGGCGCCGGCTTCCCGGCCAGCCGGGTGGTGATCGTCTTGGCGGCGTACCGGGCGCCCTGCATGGCGAACTGGGACACCCCGGGATAACCCTTGAGCGTGGCCATGTCGCCCACGACGAACACCTCGGGGTGCCCCGGCAGGGTGAGGTCGTCCTGCACCGGTACCCGGCCGGCGCGGTCCACCTCCAGCCCGACCTGCTCGCTGAGGTGCCGCCCGAGCCGGGACGCCCGCACCCCGGCCGCCCAGATCTTGGTCCGGGCGCCGATCCGGCGGCTCTCGCCGTCCGCACCCACGATGTCCACCCCGGTGAGGTCGACCCCGGTGACCTTCGCCCCCAGCTCGACCTCCACGCCCAGCTTCCGCAGCACCGTGGTCGCCTTGGCCGAGAGCCGGTCGCCGAAGCTGCCGAGGACGGCGTCGGCCGCGTCCAGCAGCAGGATCCGCGCCTCGGCCGGGTCGATGGAGCGGAAGTTGTCGCGCAGCGTGTTCCGGGCCGCCTCGGCGATCTGCCCGGCCATCTCGACCCCGGTCGGGCCGGCGCCGACCACCACGAAGGTCAGCCACTCGGACCGGATCTCCGGGTCGGTCTCGATCTCGGCCATCTCGAAGGCGCCGAAGATGCGGGCGCGGACCTCGAGCGCGTCGTCGATCGACTTCAGGCCGGGGGCGCGCGGGGCCCACTCCTCGTGCCCGAAGTACGAGGTCTGCGCGCCGGCCGCCACGATCAGCGAGTCGTACGGCGTCACCGTGCTCGAGCCGAGGGCCTGCGAGGTCACCGTGCGGGCCTCGAGGTCGACCCCGGTCACGTCGCCCAGGGTGACCCGGACGTTCTTCTGCCGCTTGAGCACCTCGCGGGTGGACGGGGCGATCTCGCCCTCGCTCAGGATGCCGGTCGCCACCTGGTAGAGCAGCGGCTGGAACAGGTGATGCGTGGTCCGGCTGATCATCGTGACGTCCACGTCGGCGCTCTTCAGCGCCTTGGCCGCGAACAGCCCGCCGAAGCCGGACCCGACGATCACCACCCGGTGCGTCTTCTCGTTCTCGCTCATGCGCGCCCACCTCGGACAATCGTGACTCGGGCGGTCATCTCGACCTCCATGCTCGACCTGTCGGGACGCCGCGACGACGAGGCGGCACCCACGCTAGCGGGCCGAAGACCCGTCCGCAGCGGCACGGTCAGCCGTCCACGAGTGTGACGTTGAGCAGGCAGCCCACGCAGCGGTCCCCGACCAGCACGACGGGCGTCTGATCGTCCAATCCCTTATCACGCCCGCAGACGGCACACGACATGCCCGCCGTGTTGGTCTTGACGCCGAACTCACGGATCTTGGGCGCGATCACGATCGGTGGCCCGAAGCGGACGCACTGGTCGCAGCGGCTACGGATCGGGTCGGTGACCAGCAGCGGTTTGTCGCACTGGTCGCACCGGTTCTCGGGGTCGAACATGACCGGGAGCATCCACCCGGAGACCGCCATCCCGGCGGAGGCAGGCCCGGTCCGAGATACACCTGACACCGACGTACCTGTGACGCGTGTTACTCGTTGGACACCGCATCAGCCCCACCGGAGCGGGCTGGGCAACCCCCGCGAGGCGCCTTCCCCGTCATTCAATCGCGGGGGTTCTGCCCTGCGCGCCCGCCGTTTCGCCTGCTCAGCTATCGCCGGAGATCTCGTAGACGAGCTCGTACCGGTCGGCAGCCAGCACCATGCTGTTGACCTCGACCGGCCGGTTCCGGTCGTCGTAGGCCACCCGGGTCACCAGGACCACCGGCGTGCCGTCGACCAGCTGGAGAGCCGAGGCCTCCTCGGGCGTGGGCATCCGGGCGGACACCATCTCCACGAAGTGGGTGGGTTCCCGGCCCAGCTCGGCGAGCCGGGCGTAGATGCCACCGGGGCCGGTGTCCGGCTCGGCGATCGCGGTGCCCTGCACGAGGTCGAGCGGCAGGCGTGAGCGGGCGATCTGCACCGGGTGGTCGTCGGCGAACATCAGCCGGTCGCGCACGAGCACGCTCCCACCGTCGGCCAGCTGGAGGAACTCGGCGGTGCGGGCGTCCGCCTCCTCCGTTCGGATCTCGACCTCGACCTTCGGGGTGAACCGCTGGGCCTGCGCATCGGACACGAATGTGCCTCGACCGGCGTCTCGTTCTCCCTTGCTGAGCCGGCTCCGACCCAGTCGTTGCACCGCCGGCCGCTGCCGGACGTACAGCCCGCGGCCGTGCTCGGCGACGATCAGCCCCTCGGCCCGCAGCTCGGCGATGGCCTGCCGGACCGTGACCCGCGATGTCCCGTGCCGGTCGCTCAGCTCACGCTCGGACTGCAGGCGCGCCCCGGGTGCGTACTCGCCCGATCGGATCTGCGACCGCAACTGATCGGCGAGCTGCCGATACGCGGGCAGTCCGCTCGTTCGGTCGATCCCGGGCAACGCTCTTGTTTCTCCTCGCGCGGGGAGCCGTGGGCAGGCCGTGCCACTGGTCGAGAGGTCCTGACCAGACCGGCACTGTAGCTCTCCACCAACTGGTATTGACCAGTCCGCACTCCGCCGCTACGTTTACTGGTTAATACCAGTTGCACTGACTGCGAGACACCACGAGGACTGCGGCAACGATGAGCTTGCGGATCGAGGTCGACCGGATCGCCTGCACGACCAGCCCACACACCGCATGGCGGATCTCCGCTCCGGACAACCCGCAGTGCTGGCGGGTGACCTGGCTACCGGGCCGACGGCTGACCCGCAACCAGGCCGTCACCGCGATGACCCTCGCCGAGGTCCTCGCCTCCGGCACCCACCCCGACAAGGTCGCCACCGCCCAACTCGGGGCCTGGGCGGCCGAGCTGGGCCTGAACCCAACCGAGGTCACGGATCACCTGCACCGAACGAGCGCGAGACGATGAAAGAGCTACCCCTCCCCCCGACCTGACTACGGATCGCCTGTGCCGGCCCGCGGATTCCGGGGTTGATGTCGGTGACGCGCGCGGGGTGGCCGCAGTGCCGCTGAACGACGACGCGCGCCCACCTCCCTATTCAGTCGAGGTCGTCGAGCGCAGCGAGGATGTCGGCCACCTCGGTGCGGCGGCTGTAGTCGGGCTGCACGTCGATCCAGCGCAGCACGCCGTCCGCGTCGATCAGGGCGACGGTGGGCATGGGCAGGGTCCAGGTGCCGTCGGCGTTGACCTCGCGGAGGTCCTGGCCGAGGGACAGCGACGCGGCCTTGGCCCCGTCACCGGGTTCGCTGAGGATGCCCAGCGCGGCGGCCAGTTGGTTGCCGGGGTCGGAGAGCACGGGGTAGGTCAGCTCGCCGGCCTCCGCGGTGCTCAGCGACCCGTCCGGCCGTTGCGGGCTGACCGCGATCAGCGTGATCCCCCGCGCGGTCAGCTCCGGCAGCAGGTCGGCCTGGTAGGCGCGGAGCGCGACGTTGCAGTACGGGCACCACGCGCCCCGGTAGAACACCAGCACCGCGGGGCGACCGGCCCGGGCGGCGGCGAGCGTGGTCGCGGCGCCGTGCACGTCCAGCAGGTCGGCGTCCGGCAGCGGGAAGCCGGGCCGGGCGACCCCGGCGGGCACGCCCTCGGCATCCAGCCGGGCCTGCTCGGCGGCGAACGCCCGCAGCGCCTCGGCGGGTAGCTGTGGCGCGACGGCCTGCAGCATCGTGTCGACCTGGGCGGCGATGGTCATGCTCGGACTCCCTCGTTTCTGGACTGGTTGTGCCAGATTCGCGAAGGAAAAATGGAATGTCAAGTCCAGAAACGGTAGCCTCGGCGGCGTGCCGAAGCTGACCACCAAGGGCGCGCAGACCCGCCGGCGGATCGTGCTCGCCGCCGCCGACCTGATCGGCCGGAGCGGCGTCGCGCAGACCACCGTGGAGGACGTGCGGGACGCGGCCGAGGTGAGCAACTCGCAGATCTACCACTACTTCGCCGACAAGCAGGCCCTGGTCCGCGCGGTCATCGAGCACCAGAACGAGACGGTCGTGGGTGGCCAGCGCGACCTGCTGGCCGGCCTGGACACCCTCGACGGGCTCCGGGCCTGGCGGGACGCCATCGTCGAGCTGCAACGCGGCCGGCAGTGCGCCGGGGGCTGCCCGATCGGCACCCTGGGCAGCGAGCTCGCCGAGATCGACCCGACCGCCCGGCACGACGTCGCCGCCGCCTTCGAACGCTGGGAGGCCGGCATCCGGACCGGCTACCGGGCCATGCACGACCGCGGCGACCTCGCCCCCGACGCCGACCCCGACCGGCTCGCCTCCGCCACCCTCGCCGCACTGCAGGGTGGGCTGCTGCTCACCCAGATCCGGCGCAGCACCGTTCCGCTGGAGGACGCGCTCGACCTGGTGCTCGACCACGTCCGCTCGCTCACCGTCGGTACCACCCGGCGCTGATCAGCCGACATGTCGGCACGGTCTTCGTCAGTGTGGTGCCGGATCCTCGCGCCGGCGGTGCACGACGAGCGCCGAGGGACCGATCTCGACGAAGTCCGCGTCCCCGAACGCCTCAACGATGAGGTGCAGGTTCTCCGTGAAGACATCCAACAGCGAGTTGTTCGAGGTGTTACCGGTCGTGACGACCAGCAGTCGCTGAGGGGTACCCGAGAGCAGATGGCTATCGCGGAAGTCCCGGTCCTTCGTCACGACGATGCGATCGTCGGAGTCCGCTCGCGCAGCAAGGTCGCGATCGGACGTCCGGTTGCCGTCCGGCAGGTCGATCGTATGAAGTGTGTCGTGACCCGCGCTCTCCAGTAGTCGAGCCAGCCGCCACGGCAGTTGCGCGTCGACGAGGAACTTCACGCCGCGCCGAGCGGAACCGTCCGGCTACGACCGGCAGCCAGCGCGCCGAACTCGAGAGCCGCGAGCAGGTCGTCCTGCTCGAGGTCGGGATAGTCCTCGAGCACTTCATCGATCGTCATACCTGACGACAGCAACTCCAGGAGTGTCTCGACCGGGTAGCGCAGCCCCCGGACGGTCGGCTGCCCATGACAGATCGCCGGATCGGAGACGATGCGATCGAGCCTGGACATGGCTCAAGGGTACCGCTGGGACGCTCCACTTCGCGGACGTAACCGTGCTCGTGCGTCAGAGCCGCGCGCCGCGGAAGGCGGCGTGCGCCTGGCCGTAGGGGGTGCTGGGCGGGCCGCCGCGGAGGTACTCGGCGCGGATGGCGTTCCAGTCGGCGGTGGCGTGCAGTCCGGCGAAGATGGCGGTCATCCCGTTGTCGATGCGCATGCTCAGGGTCATCTCCGGCGGCACCGTGAGCTTGCGGGTGATGTGGCCGTACCGGCCGCGCGGCAACCGGCCGCGTTGCACGGCGCTGACGTACTCGGGGGTGAAGGTGAAGGGCTGCTCGGCGGCCAGATAACGCAACCCGTGGCTCCAGCAGGCCAGCAGGTCACCGGGCGGGAAGACGGAGTCGGGGGCGAGGTACCTGGCCTCGACCGACCATCGGTAGAGCGCCTCCTCGTCCTGATCCACGACGGGTTCGAAGATCCCGAAGGTCCGGTCGAGCTGCGGCCGGGTGAAGCGTTTGACGCAGCCGAAGTCCAGGAAGGTGACCGTGCCGTCGGGGTGGAACAGGTAGTTGCCCGGGTGCGGGTCGCCGTTGAACAGCAGCAGCTCGGACATGCTGCCGACCCCGAAGCGGAAGACCGCCTCGCCCCAGCGGTTCTTCAGGTCCTGGTCGGCCCGGACGGCCGCCGCGTAGCGCAGGCCGTCGACCAGCTCGGAGGTCAGCACCCGCCGGGTGGACAGCTCCGGGAGAACCTCGGGGATCCGGATGAACGGGTGCCCCCGGTAGGCGTCGGCGAACTCCCGCTGGTGGGCGGCCTCGGCCCGGTAGTCGATCTCCTCGCCGATCCGTTCGCTGATCTCGCGGGCCACGCCCCGCATGTCCAGCGCGGTGATGTCCGGGGCCACCGAGCGCAGGAGCTGGAAGAACGTGGCCAGCAGCTCGGTGTTGGCCAGGTCGGCCCGCATCGCCTCCTCCACCCCGGGGTACTGCACCTTGACCGCGACCCGGCGGCCGTCGGGCAGCGTCGCGGCGTGCACCTGCCCGATCGAGGCGGCCGCCAGCGGGGTCGGGTCGAACTCCGCGAACACCTCCGAGGGTGGGCGGCCCAGCTCGGCGGTGATCACCTCGATGGCCACCTTGGCCGGCATGGGCGGGGCGTCGTCCTGCAGCTTGGCGAACGCCTCCTGGTAGATGCTCCGGTGCGCGGCGTCGTCTGCCTCGAACATGGAGAACGACAGGATCTGGCCGGCCTTCATCAGCACCCCGCGGGAGCGGCCGAGTCTCCTGGTCCAGGCGTTCGCGGCCCGGGTGTGGAACTCCGCCCGGACCCGCTGCCGGTCACCGCGGCGGCTACGCAGGGAGGCCACCACCGCCTCCCCCGCCGTGCGCCCGGCCAGACCCACCAGCGGGGCCACCCGGCGCACCCGTCCACCCCGCACAACGGCGTCGTCGTCCACGCTGATCACTCCACCAAGTTGAAAGATGGCTGGCCCAAGTGTTTACTTGAACACGTGGTGACGTCAACCCGCGATCGCATCCTGGATTCGGCGATGGAGCTGTTCGGCCGCCAGGGCTTCAAGGCGACCAGCATCGTGCAGATCGAGAAGGCCGCCGGCCTGTCCGAGGGCTCCGGGTCGATCTACCACCACTTCCGCACCAAGCAGGCCGTGCTGGAAGCCGGGATCGAGCGCCACCTCAGCCGCCTCGACGCGCTGCGCGACATCCGCGCCATCTTCACCGACCTGGACGACCTGAACGCCGAGCTGACCATGCTCGCCCGCTTCGCCCTGACCGAGCTCGACAACGAGACCGACCTGCTCCGGGTCGTCCTCGCCGAGGCCCGTACCCGCCCCGACCTGCTCGATCTCGCGGTCGACCAGCTCGTCGGCGCCACCTACGCCGGATTCGCCGGCTGGCTGCGCGACCGGGCCGGCCTCACCGCGGAACGCGCCAACGCGCTGGCCGGCGTCGGGCTCGGCTCGCTGTTCTCCTCCCGGCTGCTCCGCCTGCTACTCGGCCGGGACCCCCTGGAGATCAGCGACGAGGACTACATCGCCACCTGGGTCCGCATGATCCACGCCCAGATCAGCCCGGACGCCCCGGCCTAGCCGATCTCTCACCCGGCGGGGCGCCGGGCTGGCACTGAATGGCCACCAGTTGGCGTCGTCATGCAAGCCCCTTTGCACGGGAGCCGGGCATGCTCGGCGATGTTCGAGTGAGTCTCGGGCTCGCCACCGCGCGGGACCGCGAGGCTGACCACCACCCGCGAACAAGGAGGTTCCGGAATGAGCGCAACCCTGTCCGAGCCAGTGGCGAGCAGCCAGACGACCCCGCTCGACGACGTGTACCTGGATGTCGGGGCCATGCCCTGGGTTCCGTTCTCCGACGGGATCGGGATCAAGGTGCTGCGGGTCAGCTCGGAGTCCGGTGCCTGGACCGCGCTCTTCCACTGCGCCAAGGACTCGGGCTTCGCCCGCCACCGTCACCTCGGTCCGGCCGAGTACCTGATGGTCAGCGGGAAGATGGAGGTCCGGGGCGGTCGGGAGAACGGCGGTATCACCGCGTACGCCGGGGACTACGGTTACGAACCGCTCGGGGTGATCCACGACTGGACGAACTTCCCCGAGGAGACCGTCTTCTACTTCACCCAGAACGGTCCGCTGGAGTTCCTCACCGACGACGACCAGACCGCGTTCATCCTGGACTGGCGCAGCATCGAGCAACTACGCGGAGCGCCGGCCTCGACGTAACCGCTACGAGGCGAGCGGGCTGACCTCGGCCCGGTACTCCCGGGGACTGGTGCCGTACTGCGCCTTGAACGCTCGGGTGAAGTGGCTGGCATCGGCGAAACCGAAGCGCCGGGCGATGGTCGATATCGGTATGTCCTGCCGACCGGCCAGCGCCTGGCGCGCCCGGGCCAGCCTGCGGGACAGGATGTACTTGCCGAGGGTCTCACCGTCGGCGCCGAACACGCGGTGCACGGTTCGGACCGACACGCCATGAGCGGCCGCGACCCGGGCCGGGCTCACGTCGGCCAGGTGGGCGTTGATCCACGCTTCCATCCGCGCACGTAGAGCGGGTGCGGCGGCACCGCCGCCGTCCGCATCGGGACGGATCGCGCCGACGAACAGTTCGAGGGTCGCATTGCGGGCCGCGGTCATGGCCGCCGCGCTCATGCCGGGCAACGTGGTCGACAGCAGCTCCAGGTATCCGAGGAGCAACCGCACTCCGGCCGAGGACGAGTCCAGCGCTCGCCCACTCATCGACCAACCGCTGACCCCGACCTCGGCGAGCGCAGCCCTGGGCACCACGAGGCTGCGTTTGGTCAGGCGTTCGCGCACGTCGAACCGCAGGGGGCTCCTGGTGTCCCAGACGATCACGTCGCCGGCGCGCATCTCCGTGCTCAGCGCGGCCTGACTGACCATCTCCCGGCCGCCCAGGTTGAACAGGACCGCCACATGGTCGACCTCGCCGGCCAGCACCCGTGATCGGGATCGGGTGCCGCTGCACGGGTCGCACACGCAGTCGACGAGGGCCAGGTCTCCGATCCAGCGCCGCCGGATCGACCCTCGGTAGGGGTGCTCGTCGGCCGGCCGCGACAGCCGGACGGACATGTCGCCGTGGGTGAGCGACACCAACTGGTCCCACTGCTCCTGCTGATCCCGCCACTTACCCACCGGAAGCTCGAAGTCCTCGACCACAGCCGTCATCGTTGCCCGCTTCTCGTGGTGCCGATGCGGCCATCCTGGTCGCCCCGTCGGGCGAGCGGTAGTCCCCGTCGGTGGTGCGCGATGAGGGGCAAGTGAGACAGGAAACGAGACGGGCGGCCGGGGTTCGTGACCCTGGCCGCCCTCTGAGCTGCGGAAACGTGGCGCGCCCGACAGTGTGCTGTTTCAGGACATACGCATAGCGTGTCGCGAGACATCGGCATAGATCAACTGGTGTTCATGCGGGATGTCGAAGGCCCGTCTGGTGGTCACCGCTGTCGTCGTCGAGGGCCGTTCGCAG
>JAESFN010001236.1_pt1 | contig 12479 bp, 9 predicted proteins | sample 9269411 | NCBI WGS metagenome assembly JAESFN01 (sample SAMN14505399, study PRJNA617100) | algae metagenome | isolation source: Iphinoe sp. HA4291-MV1 and co-occurring heterotrophs from trail next to... | place: USA: Maunawili Falls, Hawaii | collected 2009-07-25
GGTCAAAAATTTTGATCGCACGCTTGAGCGTGCCAATGCAAAGCTCAATCTTTGTTTTATCAGATTGATGCTCAAAAGACTAACTACTACAGCTACCACCTGAAAAGATATCAAATGGGTTCTATACTATTCTTTGGCGTGTACAATCGGGATTGAAATGAGTTTCGAGCAAAGACGAGGGTCGCCGCGTGGTGAGTCTGAGCAGATGATTGGCAAGACACCAGCAGAGGCGGGTTATCGCATGCGAGCTGAATGGGAACCCCACGAGCGCTGCTGGATCGCGTGGACTTCAGAAAAAGCATGGCAGCGTGAGTGGCTCGAACCAGCACAGAAGGCGATTGCCACACTCGCAAAAACTATCAGCGGTTTTGAACCAGTCACTGTGGCTGTGCGACCTTCTGACGTAGAAACTGCACGGATGCTGCTCGATCCGGCTGTCACAGTTTGGGAGGTGGAGTTCGATGGTGGTTGGAGCCGCGACATCGGACCGACATTCGTTGTTGATGCTCATGGGCAAATCGCCGGGATCGACTGGCAATTTAACTCCTGGGGCTACAAGTTAGAAACCTACGCTGATGATGCCGCATTTGCCGAACGTCTGTTGCACTCTACTGGCTTGCCTCGCTTCGCTGCGCCGATTGTCCTTGAAGGTGGCTCCATTCATGTTGATGGAGCCGGTAGCGTAATGGTTACCGAAAGCTGTCTGCTCAACCCGAATCGGAACCCTGCTCTTTCACGACGCGAGATTGAAGTAAACCTGAAGCAGTGGTTAAATGTTGAACAAGTCATCTGGCTCGGGCAAGGGTTGATCGACGACTTGACAGATGGGCATGTCGATAACCTCGCCTGCTTTGTCAGTCCAGGTGTGGTGTTAGCTCTGGACTGCGATGATCCAGCAGACGCTAACTATGCAGCCCTTAAAGACAATATCGTGCGGCTCTCCCATGCGCGTGACGCTCAAGGTCGATCGCTCGAAGTCGTGACAGTTTGCCAACCAACACCAATTTACGACGGCACCCGACGGCTGTCCTTGAGCTACGTCAATTTCTACTTGGCAAACGGCGCTGTGATCATGCCCGAATTCGGCGATGCTCCGGAGAGCCGCCCAAAGGGCGATCGCAAAGACAGGGAAGCGGTTGACACTCTCGCGAGGCTATTTCCTGAGCGAACGGTACTCACTATCCCGTCATTGGACATATTGAGGGGTGGCGGCGGAATTCACTGTATGACGCAACAACAACCGCTCACATTTTGCTTTGGTAATTAAAAATCTTTACTCAAGTAAGTCACTTTGGATGTATTGAAAAGTAGGGATGCACCCTGTTTGAAGATGAAATGCAAATGAATTATGAGGCAGCTAATTGTGCTTTTAACCTACTGTCAGTTAACTAATTTGTGTCCAATCCGCTGGTGATTCTACATTTTCCGGTAGGCGAGTTGTAACATCACCTTCTGCCAATGTAATCTGATGCGGTTTCAAGTTTTTGACTCCTGTGAGGATTGCCCCTTCCAATTTGACATGACTCAGGTTTGTCATATTAAGGTTAGCTCCCATAAGGTTTGCCCCACAGAGGTTTGCTTCATGGAGAATTGCCATTTGTAGGTTGGTACCCATGAGATTTGCTCCACAGAGGTCTGCTTCTCTAAGACTTGCTTCAGAAAGATTGGCAAAAAACACTTCTGTTTGTGGTAGTTTGGCTGCATTGAGATTTGCTTGTTGCAAGTTTGCCCCATTGAGGTTTGCTTGTTGCAAATTGGCTCCAATCAAACCTGTTCCTTGCAAGTTGGCTTTACCCAGCTTTGCCCCTTGCAAATTCGCTAAAAACAGCTTTGCTCCTTGTAAGTTAGCAACTTTTAAATTAGACCCTTGCAAATTGGCTTTATATAGATTAGCTCCTTGTAGATTAGCTCCACGCAGACTTGCCCCTGTAAGATTAGCTGCACGCAAGTTTGCTCCACAGACTCGAGCACAATTGAGGTTTGCCCCACAAAGGTTAGCATCAGTTAAGCTGGTTGATTGCAAGTTGGCTTCATAGAGAATTGACCCAGAGAGTTTAGCGCCATCCAAATTTGCCTCACACAGATCTGCTCCCCGCAGGTCAGCTTCACAGAGGTCAGCTCCCCGCAGGTCAGCTTGTTGCAGGTTTGCTTTATGCAGGTCTGCCCCCCTCATATCAGCATACCGTAAATTAATTTTATGATTTGGCTGATCTTTTTCTCCATCACGCCTCGCAATAACAGTCAAGGCTGCTTGAATATCTATACGAATTCTTGCTGGTGTCTGTTGTGTTTCTTCCTCTTGCAGCTTACTGGCAGCATTCTCTCGTACAAAAGCTGTCAGAATTTCCATGATTGTCCAGTATTCTTGAGGACAGTTCTGAGCAATTTCTTCCAAGGCATAAATTGCGCCTGTCCGTGTCGCAACACTTTCATGCCCAAGCTGAGTAATTGCCGTCATAAAGCGTTCTGCAATCAGCCGTTCTTGGGCTAGATAGACATTCTTCATTTCAATCTCATTGCTATTTTCGGCTGCGATCGCACTTTTTTGAGCGGCTTGGACTCGTTTTGCTGCCACATATGCATGAATCATCAACGCCAATCCTAAGAAAAGGGTCGCAGTCGTTGAGAATGCTTGAGTTCTATTTTCTATTTTTTGTTGATTTGACAATCCCTCCATTTTGGAAAACGTTATAAACAATACCACTGGTGATAAAGTCAACATCGCTGTTATTACTATCAACCAATTTCTTAGTACGTCTGTCTTTTTAGCAGACATAATGGTTGTGTCCCTCAAAACACAGAATTTTTATGTAGATTATAGAGAAAAAGAGTATAGCATTGGTCTCAAAATTTCAATGTCTACCGAGAGATCGGTAGCAATTTGTTCGAAAAAATCAATTGCACGCTGAAAAGGTTCCATTTTTTTACAAACAGTTGTTTGAAGACTATTCTTCTACTTTGTTTAAAGTATTTATTATTAATTTAGTTTGATAGATAATGCAACCCTCTTAAGAAAGATTTTTCGTATTTATATTTTTACTTATTTAAGTTCATATCCCTAATATTTAGATAGTAGTCCTTAATACTTCAATTTGGGTATATAGTTGTTGTTACAAAAAATATATTATAAAGATTTAATAAATATAGCAGTTTCCTTTGATTTTTGAACTTGACTTTTTTCAAAAAACGTAAAGGATACAGAAAGCATAGACGAAAGAGAGGAGAATTTCAAGATTCATCAGATTTTTATATATAGATAAATAAAGCTAACAAAACAAAAAAATACATTGTGGTAAGCTATGAGTTGCACATCAACGAGCGCGGGGTCGTTCTTAGTACTTAGTAACTTGTATTATTAGATGATATCAAAACTGCCATTATTTTAGATAAAATAAAACGTTATAGCGTTTCCCGCGCTTAGTGAGGTACAGAAAGAAAGAATTAACCGCAGATGAACAAGAGATGGACGCAGATAAATCTGTACCTTAGCCAAATGAGAATAGCTATATACCGTTTCTTTATGAAGATGCGTCAAATCTTTAGCCTGCGTTCGCGTAGCATGCCGAAGGCTAACTGTATCACTTGATATAATTCCAGCAAGCGATCGCCTTTTTCACCAATGAGGCTCGTCTATTATCTAGCTACCTATCAAGAAACACTTTGCGCTTATCCTCGCAACCGATACATAATGACCTTTGCCTTCGCATCCTCCTCAACAAACACTAGGTACTCTCCGTTTGAGCGGCGAAAAGCGCGGATGCCGTATGGTATGTCAACCCAGCCACTTTCATTGGCAACTTCTGGACCAGGTTTTAGTGTTCTTGCCATCTTTCCAGTCTTGGCGTTATAGACATACACCTCCGCCTTTTTTATAGTTACAGCGAATACATAATCTCCTGCTACACTAATTGCTGCTGGAGGCAAAACTTCAGGAGGCGCACTCTTATCAACCGGAAAAACAATCCGCCAACGGGGATTTCGATTTCCCTTACTCCAATTGTCATAACGTGCAATCTCAGAGCCAACCAACTTCGCATAATCACCATTAATTGCAGAGTTGTCTTTGGTAAAACCTGATAAATACATGGTGTCTGTTTCGGGAAAGTACTCAATCCGCCGCAAATCGGTAAATATGCTAGGAGTCTTTTGCTTTTCCATTGAACGATAGGTGTAGATGGGATTACCTTGGTCATCTAATCCTTGTACGGGATAATGCCGAACGCCGATCCCATCTTGACTTCGCAGAGTTTTCCACACGTCGCCTTTGCTATCCACCCACCATCCACCAATGTAGGGATAATCTTTGCTGATATCGTATTCGCCACCATCAAACGCGCCGTTACCGTTTTTATCACGCCAAATCCACTCTCCCGTTTTCGGTTGATTTGGTGGCCAATCTTCACCTAACGCCTGTTTACCATTAACCTGAGTACCAACAAAAAATCCAGACGGAATGGCAATTTCCCCATTCTTAGTTTTGTCAAAACGATAGATTTGCAGAGCGACACCATACATATCTGTCAGGAACAAAAAAGGCTTGCCTTTGATGCGGCGAAAAATGGCTGCATCTCCTCCCACATTCAAGCGCGGATCTTGAGGATATTTATAGGCATTCAAAGTGTAACCCTTATAAGTCCATTGCTTGCCTGAGGGCTTGCTGTAATCCATGACGAAGTGTTCCTCTTTGGTGTACACATCTACAGCATCAGTTGCTGGATCTCCATCAGCGTTGTCTATAAATTCCAAACCCAACAGCCGCCACTGTAGCTTTCCTGATGGGGAAAACTTTCTCAAATCTGCCCCAGAATGCTTGAAACCCTCATTAGCAATGTAGATATTGCCTGCTGCATCTACACCGACTCCGCTAATTCCATTAAATTTCAAATCCCCGACTTCACCAGGAACACCTGCATAAATTCCACCTTGAATGCCAAAAGCTTTTACTTGCGCTGGCTTCTTACCTGTAACATCATAAATCAGTACTTGCTGACGGCGTCCATTGTCTGCTATCAAAAGTTTGCCTTGATTATCAACAGCGATCGCGCTAGGTTGAGCAACATCCGCAATGACTTCAGGCAATAACTTCCCTTGTTTGGAATAATGCGAAATTCTAGCAGGAGTCTTGCCATTTTTGCTTTGAATGATCCACAAATTCCCTTGTTTATTGACTGTGATCTGTCCTGGACTTGGAACTGAAAAACTTCGTAGTTCCTTCATTGTGTTGGTGTTGTAGACGCGAACCTTGTTGGCTGCAGGATCACTAACATACAAATCACCACCTGCATTTGTTAATCCAGTCACTTGGCTTTTCGTGCTGACAATTAACATACTTTTGTCCCAACCACGTCCTCCAGGAAAGGGTGCAGGCTTTCCAGACAAATCGTAGCGTCTTACGCAATACCAAGTTGTTCCTTTTGGTGGATAATCTTCCCCTGGCTTTCCACTAAGACCTTGTTGCATGGCTACATAAATGTACTTATTATCAGCCGTGACAGCAACTCCACCAAACCTTTCCCATCCATGTAAGTCATCAGCCCTGCCAAGAACTTCCCCATTTTTATAAATTCCAACTTCCCGACCAGCTTCATCCCAAGGACTATTCGTATATACTGTGCCATCAGGAGCAACATAAATACTACTCAATTGAATTTGTACCCATTTGCTACCACCGCCAAATGTATTACCTATCCAAGATGTTATGTATGAATTTGCAGCCGACGTGTCTTTTGCAACAAAGTACATTCCAATTAGCATCGAAGCAATAACTCCGATACTCAGACCAAGTACCAACTTAAAGATTTTTTTATAACGAAAACCAATTTGAGATAAATTCCTTATGTACTGATTAAGGAGTAGCATTTTGATTCCTTGCTTTTAGTATATCTAGTAGTTAAGCAGCAGTAACTGCTTGTTCGTAAATTCTCAAAATAACTGACTTTTATTCATCCTTCAATCATTACCATGAATTATTTTGATAAATATTTAAATATTTATATAAAGATATCTTCATATTGTAAAGAATTAAAAAATAAAAATTGTTTTTTCATTTTGTCTCTATTTTGCTATCAAGATAGAAAATTTATCTCTATTATTCCTAGCTATATTTATAATTGAATATAGCTAGGAATAATTTGACCATGCAAGCATCATCTTTACAAAAAAACATAAATAATTTTTGTATCGATTCTATTCTATTTATGAGATTATGAGATTTTGATGAAAACTACGTAACTTGTGACAGAAGAGAAATTTCTAGCAGGGGTATAAGGAAGATAAGCTTTGATGCATTAAAATTACATTACTTATAGCGGTTCTCATCCGGATGAGGTACAAATTTATCTGCTCCATCTGCGTCAAGGGTGCGGTTAATTCTTTCTTCTTGTACCTTACCCAAGCGGGAAACGCTATATTACGTTACTTATGAGAAGCATCCATGGTTTATATAAAATGTTAACTATTAACTGCCTTAATAGGAAAAAGTGCAGTTCAGTATAGGTGTGCATGAGCCGAGCAACTTGCGTGTGTTCCCCTTATATGCTAACAACATAGATGTCAAGATTTTTGTTGACAGAAATCTCCTAAATGGTTTAAATAACATAAAAATTTGAACATATAATGAAAAAGTTATATAGGTGTATCTAGCATAGCAGTCCTAAATCATTTATGAGATTTTATGATTGTTTCTCTCAACGTTCTTGGTACGGCAGTCAGAGCGCTGGCTGCCTCGTGTTGGTGGTTTTGGATTCTAACGACTCATCTAGTATTGCTACGAAAATTTTATTCTTTGGATAGATGGTTTTAGGGAAAATCTATCCATAGTATGGCATAAAAAATTCTGATTATTTATTCAGTTTCAGAATATATGTACAGTTCAGCCTTAATGGGCGTACTGACCTCAATAAAAAGGCGTTAAAAATTAAATTATAAAGATATACACACAACCTCTACTTGGAGAAATATTAGATGGAAGATAATATAAAAAATACTGCATCAGGTTCTGCGTCTATTCTCTGTATGGGAGTAGGCTGGTTTCCAAAAACCCCTGGAGGATTGGAACGGTATATCTATGAACTAACCCAGAAACTAGCAGCAAATCAAGACCAAGTTGAATTATGTGGAGTTGGTCTACCAGAAGCTGAACCAAACTTGCCAATAAAATTGACTAACTTAGCATCACCAAGTAGTTCTATTTTGAAACGGTTATGGTGCATTCGTACTAACTTTCAGAAAACAAGAACTCAAAAACCAGATGTCATTAATTTACATTTTGCATTATACAGCTTTCCAATTTTGGATCTTTTACCAAAAGGAGTGCCTATCATCTTTAACTTTCATGGTCCTTGGGCTTTTGAGAGTCAAGAGGAACGCGAAGGGAGGAAACTAAGTGTTCTTCTCAAAGCTAAGCTAGTAGAACAAAGAACATATAACCGTTGCGATCGCTTCATTGTTCTTAGCAAAGCATTTGGTAATATATTGCATAAACAATACCAGATTCCTTGGAACAAAATTCACATCATTCCAGGTGGAGTTGATGTTACCCGGTTTCAACCTAATCTATCACCTGCATTGGCTCGCGCAAAACTAGGCTGGTCCCAAGACCGTCCAATTTTATTTACATCGCGCCGTTTGGTCAATCGAGTAGGACTGGACAAATTACTGGAAGCCTTGGCTATTATGAAACCAAGGATACCAGATATTATGCTTGCGATCGCAGGACGTGGACCACTACAAGCTACACTACAACAGCAGGCTACAGAATTAGGACTTCATCACCATGTGAAATTTTTAGGATTCATACCTGACGGGCAGTTACCTGTTGCTTACCAAGCTGCTAACTTGAGTATTATGCCCAGCCAGTCTTTTGAAGGATTTGGATTGGCTATAGTAGAATCTTTAGCCTGCGGTACTCCTGTTGTATGTACTCCAGTTGGAGGAATGCCAGAAATTTTAGAACCATTCTCGCCAGATTTAATTACCTCCTCCACAGAAGTTGCAGCCATTGTAGAAAGATTAGAACAGGTGCTACTGGGAAAAGTGGCAATGCCTTCACGGGAAGCATGTCGTCAGTACGCCGCTATAAACTTTAATTGGGATAAGATAGCTCAGGAGGTGCGGAAAGTTCTATTAGCTTAATAAGCATTTTCACTACTGTCAGTAGACCGAAAACTTTTGTCAGTCAACGCAAGAATGAGGGTTTGGGGCGATGTTTTGGGCACAGGGTCGAGCGATCGCTTACCTTAGCAGGAGAACTCATCTACAACCCTATTGCTCAAAACGCAGATGATACGGGCATTCTGGCGGATTGTATACAATCCGCCAGAATGCCCCAATGGTAAGCCTTCTAGAAATCTTTTCGGTCTACTGACTGTTGATTAACCTTCGTTTTTGATCTCAGAACGTAGTTCGATACCACGCAACAGAATCTCAATCATCTCTTCGACCATATCCTCTATTGAGGTGGTTGTGTAGCGCTGTGCTTCTCGAATACCACTGACAATCTGAAGAAATGATACAGCAAGTAGACTCGGATACAGCAATCGATACTGCTCGTGAAAGCTTGCTGAAACAAAGATTTGCTCGATAGGTAGAATAATTGACTCGTAGGCAACTTGTGTAAGGCGTTCTGCTTCGGCTTGATCAAGCGCAGGTAGATCCGAACGGCTCATCCTAGACAAATCAACTGGCGGTTGGGAAAGAAACCACAGTGCTACTGCATGCAGTTGTTCCTGTAAGACTGATCTTGCTTGTGAGATAGCCTTTTCCAATCCTAAGCGATGCCGAAGAAGCGCTCGTTGAGTCACTTCTATGAAAAGTTCTTCCTTTCCACCAGGTACATGGTAGTAGAGGGATGCATGAGTGATTCCCAATTCAGTCCCAATGTCACGCAGGGTGACTGCTACATAACCTCGTTCACTGAATAGACGCTCTGCTGTCTCAAGCAGGCGTTCATAGGTAGCACTCATAACTTTGATCCTAATAATAATCGCATAAATTAAATGAATTATTGACAAAATTGTAAAACTATTTTATTGTATCTATCAATGTTTAGTTTACCAACTGTTTGGTAAACTAAACATTATTTCATTCTATAAAAAACGCCGTGGAGTGAAAAATATGACAAGGTATTTTGCTTTGCTCAACATGCTCAAGCATTTTTTTTACATAGTTTATTTTTTGGACATTAATATTGAACCCTTGATAGTAAGGATTTTATAGTTAACACTTTTATCACTAATGGAAATTTTTAGCACAGACTGTCTAGCTAGTCCAACGGGGACTTGGGAATGAGTATGGTATTAAGTAGTATACTGGGGGTTGTTTCCTTCTGTTTAACCACCCAAATACATCAATTGAATTTGAATGTTTGTGCTTGAACCTGCTACCAAAAATACTGAATCTTCAAATTTGGGTGGACCTGTGAGAATTGTTGGATTTCTAGAGAAACCAAATCCGTCAGTCGGAATTCCCAAGAAATTTCGATGAAGTTTGCCATCGCCTTTTGCATCATGTAGTACTGACACACCATAACTTCCAGATTTCAAATTCCTAAAAGTCACAAGCATGGACTTATCAGTAATGGGCACGCACTGATTTTGCAATGCATTTGCAGCACTACTTGGAAAACCTTTACTACTTGCAAAAACGCTTACGCAAAGCTGACCTTTACGATCTCTCAATCCATCAATCTCAACAGTTAAATTGCTCATTAAATCTGCTCTGGCACTGAATGGAATCGCTAAATTTCCTAATACTGTGAGTAGCAGAACACCGAGTCGAAATTTTTGCGTCATAAGCTTATCACACATTACAAAACTTTGAATCAGCAGTACAAACTATACTAAATATGCTTTAACTTACCAAACAATTGGTAAAATGTCTACCATTGTTTAAACTTGACCTATTTTGTAGCATATAATACTAAAATTTTAACCGCATACGATATTAGAGGGCATAGCGTCAAGCCTTGGCACAGGCAAAATTTACTATCTGAAGTTGATGGCGAGTTCACCGCTTGCGTTGGCTTGACATAATGAAGTTCTTTCTCTTTTAGGTGACTGGAGATGTCCAGTTAGCCCAATCTTGAGGTTTTAAGAAAGTTGCATATAATTCGGCTTCTGGCGTATTGGGTTCTGGATGATAGCTGTATTCCCAACGCACTAAAGGCGGTAGAGACATCAGAATTGACTCGGTGCGTCCATTAGTTTGAAGACCGAAGATTGTGCCACGGTCATAAACCAAGTTAAAGTCTACATACCGCCCTCTACGATACAGTTGGAATTGACGCTGATGCTCGCCATATTCCATTGATCGCCGTCGTTCCACAATCGGCACATAAGCTTTTTCAAAAGTCTTTCCACATCCGTGCACAAATGCAAACACTTCTTCCCAAGTGCGTGGTGCTGGTGTGCCAATTTGGTTACTATAGATAGCAGCTAGGGTATCTGAGTACGGTCCCCGATACAGTTGACCCTGACCATCCTGATAGTCAAAGAAAATACCACCAACACCACGGCTTTCTTGACGATGCTTCAGATAGAAATATTCATCACACCAATGTTTAAACACTTGGTAATAGTCTGGGTGATAAGTATCACAAGCTTGCTTAAGTACTGAATGGAAATGAGATGCATCTGAAGCATTGGGATAGTAGGGTGTCAAATCTGAACCACCGCCAAACCACCAAACGGGTCCTGCTTCAAAGTAACGATAATTGAGGTGGACAGTTGGTATATAAGGATTGCGGGGATGTAACACCATAGAGGTGCCTGTGGCATAAAAGCTATGTCCGCTTGCCTCTGGACGTTGCACCAGAATTGAGGGTGGTAGATGAGAACCCCAGACTTCAGAGAAGTTGACTCCACCTTGTTCAAACACAGCACCATCTCGGATCACTCGTGAGCGTCCTCCACCTCCTTCTGGACGTTCCCATACATCTTCCTGAAATTTGCCTACGCCATCAAGTTGTTCTAAAACTACACAGATTTCGTCTTGTAACTGTTTCATTAACTGGCTGACTCTAGCCTTGGCATCAACTGGCGGTAGAGATTTTGATGGAGTTGTTTTGGAAGCTGAAGTAGTTGTCATAATCTCAACTTAATTTTTCAAAAACTAAATTTCTGAGGAAACCAGAGCATTACCATAGCTCCAGTGATGGGTGAATGCAGCAAGCACTTTACTGCACTCACCTAAAAACTGGGCGTTGCTGATTCAAAGTATGAATTTAGCCTCACGCAAAGACGAGCCAGTACGAATGATGGCTTTCCCGACCTAGGGCTCTGGCGTCGCAAAGGCGCGAAGGTAAGGGTTGTGAAAATAAAGAATGAAAATTTCATACCTCAATTCAGCAACGCCAAAAACTGACATGAGTGCAAAGCTTAACTTAACCAACGAGCTGCATCTTTGGCATGATAAGTCAAAATCAAGTCAGAGCCAGCGCGTTTAAAGCCAGTCAAAGTTTCCATCACTACGCGTTGTTCGTCAATCCAGCCATTAAGTGCAGCAGCCTTAATCATGGAATATTCGCCAGAGACGTTGTAGGCGGCAACTGGTAGGTTGGTTGCTTCCTTGACACGCCAAATAATGTCCATATAAGCCAAAGCTGGCTTGACCATCAGCATATCAGCCCCTTCAGCAATATCGAGTTCTATTTCTCTAATGGCTTCACGACCATTAGCTGGGTCCATTTGGTAAGTGCGGCGATCGCCAAATTGTGGTGCTGAATCAGCAGCATCACGGAAAGGACCATAGTAAGACGAAGCGTACTTAGCAGCATACGACAGAATGGGCGTGTCTTGGTAGCCTGCTTCATCCAACCCAATACGAATCGCTTGCACAAACCCATCCATCATTCCTGAAGGAGCGATGATATCTGCACCGGCTTTGGCTTGAGAAACTGCTGTTTTCTTGAGCAACTCTAGCGTCGGGTCATTTAAGACACGCCCAGTCAAGTCACCAACTTCCAAATAGCCACAGTGTCCATGACTAGTGTATTCACATAAACAAGTATCAGCAATGACGATTAATTCTGGTACTGCAACTTTAACAGCAGTAGCAGCTTTTTGCACAATACCGCAATCATGCCATGCACCCGTTGCATCTAGTAGTCTGCCAAGGTAACTTTTTTTCTTCTGGAGTCTTTTGCAAAACTCCGTGACCAAGATTGAAAATATGCCCCTGGTTCCCGGCTTTGCGCACAGTGTCAAGAATGCGATCGCGGATAAATTCTTGGGAACCAAACAAAACACATGGATCTAAATTTCCTTGTACTCCAACAGTGGTGCCAAGTCGCTGCCGTGCCACTGCTATATCAACTGTCCAGTCTACACTGACAATATCAACACCAGATTGTGCCATCTGACTTTTCCCGTTAAGTCTCAAAAAGCTTGCTCACAAAGGATTCTGGAGAAAGTACAGTATATACGGTACAGTAGTTGAAATCGGGTGTTAAAGGTGACAGGTGATGTTGGATTGGTGGGAGA
>JAESFN010001237.1_pt1 | contig 12433 bp, 13 predicted proteins | sample 9269411 | NCBI WGS metagenome assembly JAESFN01 (sample SAMN14505399, study PRJNA617100) | algae metagenome | isolation source: Iphinoe sp. HA4291-MV1 and co-occurring heterotrophs from trail next to... | place: USA: Maunawili Falls, Hawaii | collected 2009-07-25
TCCATCACCCGCAGCGGGCGAAACTCTTGGCAGCGGCCTTGCTCGGTCTCGATCCGTTGCAGCAGCTTCTGGAACGCCGGCTCAAGGTGAGCCTCGTCATGGACGATCAGGGAGTCTTGCCCGAGGAAGCCGGCGTGCAGGGGCCGGCCTTTGAAGCCGACGTTGTAGCCGCTGAAGAGCAGCCGGCTGCCGATCATGTCGACCGTGCCAACGACCACGGCAGGACGGGCAGGATCGGCCGACCAGGCGCGGTTGTCGGCAAACTGGCCGCGGAGCGTGCTGATTGCCAGCGGCACGAAGGGATTCTTGTCGTCATGCCAGTCGGCCGCTTTGAAAGCACACAGTTGCTCGAGGGGATCGTGCAGACCTGAGTCTTTCAGCCGTTCGCGGTATCGTTCTACTTCGACGGTCGTCTGATCCACCACCGTGCGGCGGTTGACTACGTAGACCAACCGTCGCGGCATGCGTTCCGGCCGGTGAGCCAGTGCGATCAGCCACACCGCGATGACTGATGTCTTTCCTAGGCCTGTCGGCAGCAGGCAGGCTTGGGGGATGTTTTCTTGCGAATCAGAAACGAACCTGTCGAACAGGTCAGCTTGCCAGGGGAAGGGCGAAACGCCGGTTAAGGCTTGAAACTCAGCATCAAAGGTGCGCATCAAACGTCTCCTTTCAGCTTCGCGAGTGCAGGATTTCTCCGCAACTTGCGCGACGCACGTTCAATTCGCGATCGAATGGTCCGCAACGGAGTTCCGAGTTCCGCAGAGATCTCTCTCACCGGGCGATCAAGCAAGTAGCGCTGTACAAACGGGACGCGATTGTCCTCAGGTAACGAGGCGATTGCGGCGGCGAGCGCTGAGCGAAGCTCACCGCTTTCAAGCACTTCGTCTGGCGAAACGCTACGCGGTTGGCGAGCAAGAATCGCTTCAGCGTGTTTCCGCTCACAATTCTTGCGGCGAAGATGGCCTCTGTGGCGTTTGTTAGTGAGGGAGGCAAGAGCCGGAACTTCGACCGTGTGCCCTCGGCTAATGAGACTTAGGCAAGCTTCAGCGGCCGCATCGTCGCGGCCACGGCATGCAGCGTTCTTCAAGAACTGCAGAACTTCACCAGACACTTCGCGTGACCGAGTCATTGTTTTGGTCCTCCTGCCATAAGAACGCATGAGGGTCCGAAAATGACTCAGTTCTCTGCACGTCTCTTTGGCTATTGAACTCCTGTGACTCGGATTGTAGGCTTCTGGATAGCGGCGGGGCAAGGATTTTTCTCCAAGCCGGTGTTGCTTGGCCCCATTGAAGATCTGCCCGCCTTTTTGTTTATTGCTAGCCAGAATGCCTCTCCGCGGTCTAAAGACCGCGGCCCCATTGAAGCACTGGTTAGAACGAGAGGATGACCGCCCACCGCTGACCGCGATAAATATCAAAAACGAACTTGGCACGGCTCGCCGTCCGTTCTCTCGTGGCAGCAGGCAGGCTTGGGGGATGTTGTCGGGCCGGTTGGAGATGAACCGGGCGAAGAGGGCGGATTGCCAGGGGAAGGGCGAAACGCCGGTTAGGCGGGCGAATATCCGCGGGAAGGAGAATACATCGGCGTCCATAAAATACCCATACTGGGGGAGACGACGTTTTCGCCGCATCTTATCAACTCGACGCAGAGTCGCAAGTGTGCGGCGCGACGAAAGTCTTGACGGAGCTGGACGGACTTTGGCGAAGAGCTCGGGAAACTTTCGTCCCCCGCTCGCCAATTGTGGGCGGCGCTCTCACCTTTGCCTGCTAGCAATCGCGGATCTCTGTTTATTCAAACGCGATCTGCAGTTCGCTGGTTTCCCTAGTCCGTGCCCGCGCGCCTGCTTCGCTTGACACCGCCCTTCGCTTCCCTGTATCCAAGCACCTTTGCGGAGCGCGGCCTCTCCCTTCACGGAACGGCCGCGCTCGTTGTGCTTCCAATCATGGATGAGAGGACGCGGTATGTCGTACGGTCGAGCTGCGGCCGTATTGTTGGTGCTAGCAGTATGTCCGGCGGTAGGGCTGGGGGCTGAGGCCGCTGCGCGCCCCGCCTGGTCGCGCCAAGCCTGGGCACGGCTCGTCGGCACGTTCACGCCGGTCGACTTTCAGGTCGCCACGGCCGAATCGGTGCTCAGGGCCGGAATGACCGAACAGCAGGCCCTGGCCGCCGTTGAAGCCAGCAACCCGCGTCCGACAGGTTCTCCCTGGGAAACGAACTATCAGGTCGAGAGCGCGCGATTCTGCAAGACGCGCATTCGCCTGACCTTTCGCTTGCAAGACGATTGCGTGGCGCGGCTGACGGAATGGTCGGTGCAAGCACGCGAGTAGATAAATCAAACAGCGACACGCCCGTGGCCTGAGACGGCCGCCTGCTGCTCGCTAGAAATACCCACTGGTCGGAACAGCGCACGGAGGCGTGTTCGGTGTATAAACTGCTCCTCTGCTGGCGGTATCTGCGTACCCGCTACATTGCCTTGGCGAGCGTGATCAGCGTGACGCTGGGCGTGGCCACGATGATCGTGGTCAACAGCGTGATGGCCGGCTTCAGCCGCGAAATGCAGGCCCGCATCCACGGCATCCTTTCCGACGTGGTGTTCGAAGCCCACAGCATGGAGGGCTTTCCCGATCCCGAGCGGCGGATGGCCGAAATCCGCGAGGTGGCCGGCGAGTACATCGAAGGCATGACGGCCACGGTTCACGTGCCGGCCATGCTCACGCTGCAGGTCAACGGCCAGAGCGTGCCGCGGCCGGTGACGCTGATTGGCATCGACGACCGCACGCACAGCGGCGTGAGTGACTTCGGCAAGTATCTGCAGCATCCCAAGAACCGCGAGCAGATGAGCTTTGGTTTGCACGAATCGGGCTACGACGTCTTCGACCATCAGGCCGAGAAATCGCTCGAACGCGCGGACATGAAGCGGGCCGGCTGGCCGCATCGCCGCATGAAGGCCGAGTTCGACAAGGCGCGGCGCGAGGCGGAAGCGCGCGAGGCTGCTGCCGCGCCGCCTGGGAACCTGGTGTTGCCGCAGGCAGGCCAAGACGGCGCCGCGGGCGAGGCAGCAGGCTCCGAGCCGCATGGCCTGGCCGAGGCGACGCCTCCGGCGGGCGACGACCCGTTTGCGCAACATGCGCCGGTCGACGACCAGGCCGAATTCGACGCTGCGAAGGAACAGCACGCCGGCATCGTGGTCGGCATCGCGCTCTGCAGCTTCCGCAATCGCCGTGGGGTCGACCAATTTCTCGGGGTGCCGGGAGACGACGTGATCGTCTCGTATCCCACGGCCGGCATGCCGCCCAAGATCGAGAGTTCGATGTTCACGATCGTCGACCTCTACGAAAGCAAAATGAGCGAGTACGACTCCAACATGGTGTTCGTGCCAATTCGCAAGCTGCAAGAACTGCGAGGCATGATTGGCCCGGCGAATCCGGCGGGCAATGTGTCGGCGATTCAGATCAAACTCAAGCCAGGCGTCGACGGCAACCTAGTGCGCGATCTGCTGCGCGACCGGTTCGATCAGGCGTTCTTCGGCATTTGGACCTGGCGCGACAAGCAGGGGCCGCTGCTCGCAGCCGTGCAGATGGAAACGGCCATTCTCAACATTCTGCTGTTTTTGATCATCGCCGTGGCCGGCTTCGGCATCTTGGCGATCTTCTTCATGATCGTGGTCGAGAAGACGCGCGACATTGGCATCCTCAAGTCGCTCGGGGCGCCGGGCGGCGGAGTGATGAGCATCTTCCTGACCTACGGCCTCTCGCTCGGCTTCGTCGGCTCTGGCGTCGGCATGGTGCTGGGCCTGCTGTTCGTGATCAACATCAACGAGATCGCCGACCTGCTGGGCAAGATCACCGGCCGGCCAGTGTTCGATCCTTCGATCTACTACTTTCAAAAGATCCCGACCGACATCGTTCCCTTCACGGTCGCCTGGATTGTGGCCGGGGCGATGGCGATCGCGGTTCTGGCTAGTATTCTGCCGGCGCGGCGAGCTGCCCGGCTGCACCCCGTAGAGGCCCTCCGCTATGAATGACGCGCAATTGCTCACGCCGATGCGGGCCGGTCAGCGGATGGAGGCGCGGCGCGCCGAGCCGGCGGTGTTCGAGACCGTGGTGCCTGCCGCTGCGCAGCCGGCGATGCACCTTTCGGCGCACGGGATCAAGAAGAGCTACGCCAAGGGCCAAGTCGTCATTCCCGTGCTGCGCGGGGTCGACCTGCATGTCCGACGCGGCGAGTTCGTGGCGATCATCGGCCAGAGCGGTTCTGGCAAAAGCACGCTCTTGCACGTGCTGGCGACACTCGATCGGCCCGACGCCGGCGAAATCTATTTCGACGGCCACCGCATCGACAACGTGCCAGCCCGCGGCCGCGACACGCTGCGAAACAAATACCTGGGCATGATCTTCCAGTTCTATCATTTGCTGCCTGAGCTCACGACGCTCGAAAACGTGCTCATGCCGCAGATGATTGCCAGCTCTGCCTGGAACTACTTGCTGAACAAGCGCAAGCACCACCAGACCGCGCGCGAGATGCTGGAGATGGTGGGCCTGGGGCACCGCTTGAAGCACAAGCCGCGCGAACTCTCAGGGGGCGAAATGCAGCGGGCAGCGATCGCTCGGGCACTCATCGCCCAACCGGAAGCGCTGCTGGCCGACGAGCCGACGGGCAACCTCGACCGGGAAACCAGCGAGGAGATTCTGGGCCTGCTGCGGAGGCTCAATCGGGAGCGGTCGCTAACGCTGGTGATGGTCACCCACGACGACGCCGTGGCCGCCCAAGCCGACCGCGTTGTGCGGCTGGTCGAGGGGCAGGTCGTGGCGGCCTAGGCTGCCGGCGGTGCGGGACAGGCAGCGGGCGACTTGTCAGTCCGACAACCGCGGCTGCATGTCGGGCGTGAAGATGCCGTGCCCCAATTGCAGGAACTCGATCAAGTTCCCGTCTGGGTCGTGAACGAACAGTGAGCCGACGCCAAAGTCGAGCGAATCCTCGGCCGAAACCACCTCGCGCTCTCCGCCACCGAACTCGATTTGCCTTACTCGCAGTCCGCCAGCGAGGAGAACGCGGAGCACTGCCCGTAGATCGGGAATTTGCAGGGCCACGTGGCGATAGGCGTGGTGAGGCGGCTCTTTGGCCGTTGCGTCTCCTAAGGGAACAAGGTGCAGCGTACTCGTGGCGTTCAGAACGAACCACGAGGGGCGGGCGTGATGCGGCCGTAGGCCGAGGACCCCGCCATAAAACTCCTCAGCCGCTTTCAGATCGGAGACAACCAAGCCCACGTGATGGATCGCTTCGACGGTAATTCTCACGGCTCGAAATGCTCCCCGTTACCGGATCTTCAAGAGTAGGCGTACTTCGGTATCCCGCGACGCTCCCAAGAGGCGGCTTGGCGGCAATTTCGATACGAGGTTAGTCCGATTCGGACTCTCCCGCCGAGCGGTGCAGAACGAGCGCCGGTGCGTTACGCCCGGCATTTTAGCAGCTTGTCCGCCGATTCTGTCTCCCGCGCTCCAGAGCATGGGTTTTCCCCGTTGGCCACGCGGGGGCCAAAACGGCGCTCCTCGCCCCTCTTTCCCTTCGCGCGCTCAGGGAAATGCCGCGCCAGCACGCCGGCGACCGTCCCCCTCGCAATTGCCGTGGCCGACGTAGGTTCCTATAATCCCTGATTCGTTTCGATCGGCTTACGGTACCGCTCAGGAGTCTGCAGCGGGGTCGAGAGAGACGTTGGGAGCCTAGGTCAGTCCTTCGCAGAGGGCCGCGCGGCAACGGCAGCCGCGTGGGTCGCGAAACGGCGGGCCGCTACAGCGATACGTAATGGTTAATCGGAATCTGATTCGCGGACTGGACATCGACGAAGATCAATGGGTGGCGGTGCTGGACGAGGCCATGGCCGGCGCCGACCCAGCCGAAATCGATTGGGGCGGGCAGGACATTGCCGCCAATCAGATCGTCACCGGCAAAGTCGTCCGCGTCGACCCTGAGTTCATCGTGGTCGACGTCGGCTATAAGAGCGAAGGCGCCATTCCCACCAATGAATGGGAAGAGGGCGAAGAGCTGCCGGGCATCGGCGAAGACATCAAGGTTCTGATCGAAGACGTGGAAGACCAGGGCCGCGACGACGCGCGCGGCATGCTGATCCTCTCGAAGCGCAAGGCCGAGAAGATCGAAGCCTGGCTCAAGGTCATGGAGACGGTCCACGAGAACGACGTGGTGACCGGCACCGTGACGCGCAAGATCAAGGGTGGTTTGCTGGTCGACATCGGCGTGAATGTGTTCCTGCCGGCCAGCCAGGTCGACATTCGCCGTCCGGCCGACATCGGCGACTACATCGGCCGCACGATCCAGTGCATCGTGCTCAAGATCGATGAAGCACGCCGCAACATCGTGGTCAGCCGCCGGGCGCTCATCGAAGCCGAGCGCGCCGAGAAGAAGACCCAACTGCTCACGACGCTGGAGATCGGCCAGCTCCGCAAGGGCGTGGTCAAGAACATCGCCGAGTTCGGCGCGTTCGTCGACCTGGGCGGCATCGACGGCCTGTTGCACATCACCGACATGAGCTGGGGCCGCATCGGCCACCCCTCGGAGATGGTGCACATCGACGAGGAGCTCGAGGTCGTCATTCTGCACATCGACCGGGAACGCGAGAAGATCGCCCTCGGCCTCAAGCAGAAGCACCCCAGCCCCTGGGAGCAGGTGGAAGGCAAGTACCCCGTGGGCAAGGTGGTCCGCGGCACGGTTGTGAACGTCATGACCTATGGCGCCTTCGTCAAGCTCGAGGAAGGCATCGAAGGCCTGGTCCACATCAGCGAGATGTCTTGGACCAAGCGCATCAGCCACCCGAACGAGCTGGTGCACATCGACGACGAGATCGACGTGGTGGTGTTGGGCATCAACAAGGAGAAGCAAGAAATCTCCTTGGGTATGAAGCAGACCCAGCAGAACCCGTGGGACAAGGTGGCCGACCGCTACCCCCCCGGCACCGATGTCGACGGCACGGTCCGCAACCTCACCAACTACGGCGCCTTCATTGAGATCGAAGAGGGCATCGACGGTCTGTTGCATGTCAGCGACATGTCGTGGACCCGCAAGATCAGCCACCCCAGCGAACTGCTGGAAAAGGGCCAAAAGATCCGCTGCAAGGTGATCTCGGTCGACCAACAGCGTCGCCGCATCGCTTTGGGCCTCAAGCAGCTCGACGAGGATCCCTGGGCACGCGACATTCCGGGCAAGTACCAGCCCGGCCAGGTCGTCACCGGCACGGTCACGAAGATCACCAACTTCGGCGTGTTCGTGGGCCTGGAAGACGGTCTCGAAGGCTTGCTGCACATCTCGGAGCTGGCTGACCACAAGGTCGAAAGCCCCGAAGACGTGGTCAAGCTGGGAGACTCGATCGAGGTGAAGATCCTGCGGGTCGACACTGACGATCGCAAGATCGGCCTGTCGCGGAAGCGCGTCGACTGGAGCAGCGAGGCCGAGGCCGCGCAGCCCGCGGCCGCCAAGCCCGACAAGCCGGCCGCGACCACCCGTCCCGGCGGCGCCGAGCTGAAGGGCGGCATCGGCGGCGGGTCGGGCCCCCTCTTCAAGACGGGCGGCGAATCGTCAGAGTCGTAACAACCGCTGCCTCCGGCGCTGCCGGGGGCCTAGCGCTGGTCAGAACACTCGGCCCCGCCGGCCTTAGCCGGTGGGGCCGTTTTGTTTGCTATCTTGCGACGGGTAGGCGCATTCGGTCCACCATGTCGCCCGAGCCCGCGCGGTGCAGAAACACCCTGGGCACGTCGATGTTGAGTCAAGTCTCAAATTGACTTCCATCGCGCGACGCTGCTCACCATGCCATCTCCCCGCCGACGCTCCCTCGCCAGTGTGCAGACGCCGCTGGAAACCTATCTCCGCGAGATCAACGAAACGGCCCTGCTGTCTGCCGACGACGAGCAGCAGTTGGCCATTCGCATTGGTCAAGGAGACTCGCAGGCGCGCGACCGCATGGTGCGGGCAAATCTGCGCCTGGTGGTCAACATTGCCCGCGGCTACACCGGCAAGGGCCTGGGGCTGCAGGACCTGATCGAAGAAGGCAACCTGGGGCTGCTACGCGCCGTCGAGGGGTTCGACCCGGCGATGGGCACGCGGTTCAGCACCTACGCCAGCTACTGGATCAAGCAGTCGATCAAGCGGGCGCTGATCAACACCGCCAAGACGATCCGCATTCCGGCCTACATGGTCGAGTTGCTGTCGAAGTGGCGGCGGGCCTCGGCGCGGCTCACCGAGGAACTCGGCCGCACGCCGACCCCGGAAGAGGTTGCGCGCGTGCTCGGCCTGCCGAGCAAGAAGCTGCCGATCATCAAGAAGGCGATCCGCATCTACAACTCGACCCCGCAGACCGATCAGGCGGAAGCCGGCTGGTCGCTCGGCGAAATGGTGACCGACGAGCGAGCCAAGAACCCCGAAGACGAGATGCTCGAAGGCGACATCCTGGCTCAAGTGATGGGGTTGCTCGAGAACATGGATTCTCGCGAGGCAACCGTGCTGCGGATGCGGTTCGGCCTCGACGATCACGAGCCGCGCACGCTCAAGGAAATCGGCGAGTCGCTCGGCCTCACTCGCGAACGCGTTCGCCAGATCGAGACCGAAGCTCTGGGCAAGCTGGCTGGCCACCTGCAGCACGCGGGCTAGGCGGGCCAAGCCTGCCGCGGGCATCCAGTTTCTCGGCGATCGTCACGGCGTCGGCCTCTCGGCCTTCGTTGCCGCCAGCGTTCAGTAGCACGATCGCCGGCTCGATTTAGGCTGAGCGAACCGCCAGAGTCGGCGACTCGTGCTCAGGATCGCTGCAGGTAGATTGCCGTTGGATAGTGGCCGTCGTCGATTGCGATTCCGTCTGCGTGCTGCCTTGGCCGATAGCCAGAAACGCACTCCGCAATCACGTCTTGATCGCCGTGGTGCAGCATCGACAACGACGCCAAGATTTGCCACGAAGCGTTGCCGCACAAGAAGGCGTGCAACAGCGGGCTTTCGTGCCAGAAGAAGAGCGAGTTGAGAACTTTCGAATCGTAGTCGTAAGGAAACCAGATATCGTGGAAGTGGGCCGTCGCGCCCGGCGAGAGCCGCGGCAAGAGCTCGAGAATGATTCGCGTGCATTCGCCGGCCGGCCCCAGCGTGTGCGTTGAGTCGACAAAAAACAGACCGTCTTCGAGATCATCCACGATCGTCGGAGCAAGCTCCTGGGCGGACGTTCGCAGCAACTCAATCCGTCCACGGCCGGCTTCTCGCTGCAAGAACGCGGACGGAAAGGGCTCGACGCAGGTGATGCGAGGTGCATAGCCGGCCTCGCTCGCAGCCCGCAGCACGATCGCGGTAGAAACGCCGCACCCAATCTGAAGGATCTTCTTTGGTCGCCGAGACGCAATGAACGACCACAATACGGCTGCCTCTACTGGCCCGTAGCCGGTCGAACCTTCATCGTCGCAGGCATCGCGATAGAGCGTCGGCAGGCAACGAACCTTGCAAACGTCGCGCAACCAGTCGGCCTGATCGCAAAGGCAGCCGTTGACTCCGACCATGGACATGGGGCGCCGCCAGGCGGTTTGCGATTGCAATTGCCTGACGTTGGGCACCTCGGAGTACCAATGCCTCGGCAGCAGGTCGAAGCCGAATCGCTGGCCGACGTGAAACGCCTTCGCGCGGGCTGATTTGTAGGCGTCCTTGAACGCTCTGATGGTGCTCATGACGGCATAATGGCGGCCGGCGGGACGAACGTCAACGTTTTCCCGAAAGATCAATCCCCCAGACGGCCGGTTTCTACCGATTGTGCAGGTGGCGCCTTCCTGACCCGCACCATCGCCTACAACCAGACCTAGGGAAGAGTGGGCGAGCGACCGCCCAAAGGTGCTTGCAACTCTTGATCACGTAGAGGATTGCGGAAGCACGCCCGACAGGAATCGAACCTGTAACCTGCGGATTAGAAGGCCGCTTCCCTTACAATCGGCAGTTGGTGAAAGTCGTCGCAACTCGTTGTCCGGCCAGACTTTCTTTTTCAACCGGCCTAAGTCATTCACGGGACTAAATGCCCAGCTTTAGCCCCATTTTCCCGCCCGTGGCCACGATTTAGTCCCGATAAAGTCCCGGAAGGACACCTTTCGCTTGCGCCATCCGGGCAGCCGTGCCATACCCGGTCAATGACCTGGACCGAACGCACCTCTCCCATCAACGTTGGCGACCGCGTAGCCTACAGCCGCTCGTTCCTGCAGAGCATCGGCGCCCTGACCGGCGATATGCCCTTTGCCCGCGGCGTCGTTGAGAAGATCGAAGAGTTCGGCACGCTCCGGCTGGCAACCGTGAAGTGGGACGGCGAGGAAACAACAATGCGCGTGGCCGTGGCCAATCTCGCCGCAGATCGCGGCAAGGGCATCATCGACCGCTATTAGCAGCAGGCCGCAGACGCAGAAAAACGCCCCGGCCGAAACCGGGGCGCTTCACTCGTAACTTAAAAGGGAGGTTGCGGGGTACCAAACCCGTAACGCATCCCGACTGTGCCATGCATAGTCGGGCAGGGTCAAGCTATTTGATCTCCAGGGCCTCCTGCTGCTTCACTACGGCGTTGTGGTAGGCCACCACGCAGTGCGGCGGTTCCGGCAGGCTTGCCATCCAATCCACCACGCAGCGGTTTGGCCATACCGCCGGCGGGCAGCTATTCGTCGTCGGCCCGCTCGCGCAGGCGCTCAACGAGATCAGACCAGCTCCTATCAGGCTTTGCCTGAATCTTGGCAATCTTTTCAGCACGGCTCGCCTTCCTTTCTGCCAGGTCCTTTTCCACCTCCAGCCTGCCGCTTTGCTTGGCCTGCTGGACGAGATAGATGAGGCCTCCGCCGATGCCCCCGATAACCGAGAGTACGGCGAAGGCGATCAGCCAGTTAGTCACGTAGAAAGCCCATTGCTGGCTTCATCCGATAGAGTTCTTGGCCGTCAGCGTCCAGCAATCCCGATGGAACTGCGCGGGAGCACGAATCCTCGACCTGAATACCGCTACCGTAGCCTCCGTGGTAATCCCTCAGCGGATCGCCGCAGTCGATGAAGCCTCTGGTTACGTACCTTGGCATCACTTCTTCTTCAGCGAGGTCGTAACGTCGAACGCCACGAAATGCACGACGCGGCTCAATGCGCGGAGCACCTTGTTGTCGATCTTCGCCGGTGCCGGGAAGAAGTTGGCGATGCCGCTTGCCGCGGCGATAACGATGCCTACGAGAGACGCAATCGACTCAGGTGAAACGAGGCAGATGGATTCCATAATAGCCCTCCTATGGCTTGGTTGTTCCGATTACTTTGCCGTACTTATCGAGCCCCAGCTCCTTCCGAACGTTGAAGTTAGGGCAAGTCTTGTTGCGGTCTACGTCGTGATGACCCCAGAAGGTCACGTCAGGCAGCGCTCCAAGGATGAGGTTGCTCAGCGTCCTCAGGGAGTTGAACTGTGCAACCGTGAAGTCTGTGCGTCCGCTCAGGCAGATGGCGATGGAGCCCGTGTTGTGGCCCGCCTGCGCCGCCGGGATCTTTTCGATGGGACGGCCGATCTGGATCATACCGTCCTTCCGAATGAAGTAGTGATAGCCGGTGTTCGTAAAGCCCCGCGCCAGATGCCAATCACGGATGACACTCACGTCATCGTGCTCGGGTCGATCGCTGTCCGAGCAATGCACGAATACCTTGCGGATCGTGCGGCGGGGCTTGCTGAACAGCCTCCACGGAAGCACTACTGCCATCTACCCTCTCTAGCGCCCGTCCTGCCGGACAAGCCGTTCGATGTTCTTCACTGATTCCTTAATGACCGCCACGTCTATCCGCATGTCCGTGACCTGGCGACTGACTTCTGACTGGTTCTGCTCGTAGCTCTCGTTCTTCTTCTGTTGATCCGCGAGTGCGTATTGCACGGTACCCCACGAGATGCCGACCATAAGCAGCATCGTGCCGATCTGAATGAGCAGGCCTTGGTTCGGCGGTCGAGCCATGCCTACCTCCCGAATCGAACGCTGTAGTTGATCGATCCTGTCGGGCTGCCCACCTTCGTGGTCGTCAGGTTTACGCCGTCGGACGTGAACGCCGAATGCGCGAATAAATGCTGCGTTGTGCCGGCCACGTCCTGGACGAGCATGACGTGAGCCGTCGTGCTGCCGTAGTTTCCGGACCCGACGTTGCGATAAGCGACGTGTTGGGACGATCCGTCCGACCAGCCGCTCGACCAACGCCCGCCTTCGGATGTTCCGGTCATCTCGATCGCGTACCAGGTCGGCGTGAAACCCGCGCCGGTAATCGAAAGGGTTCCCGAACCGGTTGCCGTGTCGAACGTGCCGTTGACCACCTTATGGTTTGTGGTCAGCGTGTTGCTGGCACCGCTGATCGTCTTGTTCGTGAGCGTTTCCGTCGTCGACGGTCCGCTGAGCGTGATATCGCTATCGGGAACGGT
>JAESFN010001238.1_pt1 | contig 12429 bp, 9 predicted proteins | sample 9269411 | NCBI WGS metagenome assembly JAESFN01 (sample SAMN14505399, study PRJNA617100) | algae metagenome | isolation source: Iphinoe sp. HA4291-MV1 and co-occurring heterotrophs from trail next to... | place: USA: Maunawili Falls, Hawaii | collected 2009-07-25
ATGCTGATTCTCATCAATCTGGAAGAAAAGATCCCGCCCAATCTCGTGCCCTACGTGCCGCTTTCGGAACTCGACAAGCGCAGCGAGTTCGAGCTCGTGAGCGTGCTGTTTCCGCTGGCCAAGATGACGCCAGAAGAGGCGCAGAGCGAAATTGAAAAGCTCCGCGGCCCGCAAGGCACCGTGGTGACGCTGCCGCGCTCGGGGCAGATCCTGGTCACTGAGACCGCCGGCCGGCTGAAGACGATCCGCCAGGTGATCGACGCCGTGGAGCGCCCCGATGGCGGCGCGAGCGGGCAGGTGCGACGCTTCGATGTCGATCCTGGTCGGATGCAGCAACATCTCACGGTAGTCCGGCAACTGCTCGATGTGTCGGCCGACACGAACGCCTCGGCCGACGGTTCCCTGCGCAGCGCCGTCGACAACGCCGGGGGACGCTTGCTCGCCAGCGGCCGCCCCGACAAGCTCGATCGGCTCGGCGAAGTGCTCAAGTCGCTGGGCGCCGGCGGGGTGGCCGACAGCTCCCAGCTCGAGGTTTATAGCGTAGGCACCGCCGACACCGACACCGCACTCCAGGTGCTGCAAACGATCCTCGGCGAGTCGCCTGACACGCGAGTAACGGCCGATCCGAAGACCGGCAGCATCGTGGCTTTCGCCCGTCCGGCGCAGCATGCCACGATTCGCGCTACGCTCGACAATCTGCAGCGCGACAGCCGCAAGCTCGAAGCGATTCGCCTGCGGTTCGTCGATCCGCAGGTCGCCATGGCGGCGATCAACAAGCTGTTCGGCGTTGATGCGCAGAACCCCAGCCAAACTGCTCCGCGCGTCGATGCCGAGCCGAGTTCGCGCCGCCTGCTCGTACGCGGCAGCCAGGCGCAGATCGACCAGATCAAGGGACTACTGGCCCAAATGGGCGAAAGCCCGAGCGTGGCTGGCGACGATTCGGGCCGCGGCAACCTGCGCGTGTTGCCGCTAACCGGGCGCACCGCTCGCACCGCGGTCGAACAGCTTCAGCAGCTTTGGCCGTCGATGGGAACCAATCCAATCAAGGTCGTCACTCCGTCGGCCGTGGTGACGCGGATGTTGCAGGATCGTGGGATGACGCCGAGCGGCGGCACGGTGCGCGTGCCGGGAACGCTGCCTGCTTCAGCGCTGCCGCGTGTGCCGGCCGCTGCGGATGAACCGGCTGGCGAGGATCACGGCGCCGCGTTGGAAACAGAAACGCCGGCGGTAGCGCCTGCGGCTGAACCCGCAGCCGACTCGTTCGAGGTCGACAGCGAAGGCGACGACGATTCGGCCGGGCCCTCCAACGCGTATCGCTCGGCTGAAACGCCGGTCGTTTTCGCCGCCCAAGTAACGCCCCGCAATGAACAGCAACCGGCCACGTCGGCGGACGCGCCGGCTGCTGCTGCAAATGCTGAAGGATCCAAGGGCGAAGGCGCGTCGATCATCATCGCTCCCGGGCCCACCGGCACGGTGATCGCCTCGGACGACGTGGAAGCGCTCGATAAGCTCGAGAACCTGCTGCGCAACATCAGCTCGCTCAAGCCGGCCGGCAAGCAAGAGTACGCGGTCTTCTACCTGAAGTTCGCGCGGGCCGACCTCGTCGCGCAAACGCTCGACCAGATCATCACCGGCGGCTCCGGCGGTTCGGCCGCGGGAGACTTGGCCGGGGCGGCGATGGGCGCCATGGGGGGCGGCGGGTTCATGGGCGGCCTGATGGGTATGGATGGCGGCGGCGACAGCGGCGCCGCCCTGGGAGGCGGCATGCTCAAGATCGTGCCGGACACGCGGCTCAATGCCTTGATCGTGCAGGCCAAGCCAACCGAGCTCGACATGATCGAGGAGATGCTCAAGATTCTCGACCAGCCTGGCAGCCCCGAAGAAGTGCTGGTGCAAGCTCGCCCCCGGCTGATCCCGGTGTTCAACACCGGGGCCAGCGAAATCGCCGAGATCGTGAAGCAGGTCTATGCCGAGCGGATGGCCGGCGCTGGCGGAGCCGCAGGAGGAGGGATGCCTTCGCCGCAAGACTTCATGCGCCAGATGATGCAGGGCGGTCGCGGCGGGCGGGGCGGCAATCGAAATGCGGCGGCTGCGGAACCGGCCAAGATGTCGATCGGCATCGATACCCGTTCGAATTCGCTCGTGGTCTCAGCCCCCGACCAACTGTTCACCGAGGTGAAGGAGTTGGTCGAAACGCTCGATCACGCCCAGACCGACGCCGAAAAAACGATCCGCGTGGTGACGCTCAAGCGGACAAAGCCGACTGCGATGAAGCAGGCGCTGTCTGCGATCGCCGGCCCGGCGATCACCTCAGCGGCCACAACGAACAACGCGCAAGGGGGACCGCAGCGGCCGAACTTCGATCCCGGCCAGCGCGATGCCTTCCGCCAGCAAATGGATATGTTCAACAGCATGCGCGGCGGCTTTGGCGGCCCCGGCGGCGGAGGCTTTGGCGGTGGGTTTGGACGCGGCCCGGGCGGAGGCGGTTTCGGCGGGCCGGGTGGCGGGGGCTTTGGCGGTCCCGGCGGTGGCGGCTTCGGCCGAGGGGGCGGCGGCGGGGGCCAAGGCGGCGGTGGTCGCCGTGGCAGCTAGTCTGGTCCCCCGTCAAAGACGGCGGGGAACCACGGCCGATGTGCGACTCGCCGTTCGTCGCCGTTCTCGGTGATGCACATCCTTGATCCCAGGCGAGTCGCGCGACTCGCCATGGCCAATCTGATACGGTGTTCGCCCTACACCAACAGATCCTTGACCAACTTGCCTTCCACGTCGGTCAGCCGGAAGTCGCGGCCTTGGAAGCGGTAGGTCAGCTTCTCGTGGTCCACGCCTAGCTGGTGGAGCAGCGTGGCGTTGAGGTCGTGGACGTGGACCGGGTTCTCGGTCACGTTGTAGCTGAACTCGTCGGTCTCGCCGTGGACGATGCCTGGCTTCACGCCGCCGCCGGCCAGCCACATCGTAAAGCAGCGGGGGTGGTGGTCGCGGCCATAGTTGGTCTTGGTCAGCGTGCCTTGGCTATAGATCGTGCGGCCGAACTCGCCGCCCCAGACCACGAGGGTGTCTTCGAGCATGCCGCGGGCTTTCAGGTCCTTCACCAGGCCGGCGGCCGCGTTGTCGATGTCGCGGGCCATCAGCCGAATGTTCTCCGGCAGATCGCCGTGATGGTCCCAGCCACGAATGAAGACCTGCGTGAAGGGGACGCCGCGTTCCGCCATCCGGCGGGCGAGCAAGCAGTTGTAGGCAAAGGTGCCAGGCTGCGTGACTTCGGGGCCATACAGATCGAGCGTGCTCTGCGGCTCCTTAGCGATGTCGACCAGCTCCGGTACCGAGGTCTGCATGCGGAAGGCCATTTCGTACTGGGCGATCCGCGTGACGATTTCGGGGTCGGCGAATTCTTCGTGCCGCTTCTGGTTCAGGGCGGCGATGCCGTCGAGCATCTTGCGCCGCAGGCCGCCGCTGACACCGGGCGGGTTCGAGAGATAGAGCACCGGGTCGCCACTCGAGCGCAGCGCCACGCCTTGGTGCTTGGTCGGCAGGAAGCCCGAGCCCCACAGCCGCGAGAAGAGCGCCTGGGTGCCGGACTTGGCCGACCACTTCGAATGCAGCACGACAAAGGCCGGCAGATCCTGATTGGGGCTGCCGAGACCATACGACACCCACGCGCCGGCGCTCGGACGCCCCGGCAATTGGCTGCCGGTTTGAATGAACGTGATAGCCGGGTCGTGGTTGATCGCCTCGGTGTGGACCGACTTCACGATGGCGATGTCGTCGACGATCGTGCCGGTGTGCGGCAGTAGCTCGGAGAGCCACACGCCGTTCTTGCCGTGCTGATTGAACTTGAAGATGCTCGGCGCGATGGGAAACCGCGTCTGTCCCGAGGTCATGGTCGTTAGCCGCTGACCAGCTCTCACGCTCTCCGGCAGGTCCTTGTCGTACCAGTCGACCATCTTGGGCTTGTAGTCGAACAGGTCGAGCTGCGAGGGGGCGTCGGCCATGAACAGCCAGATCACCCGCTTGGCCTTGGGGGCGTGGTGCAATTGCGGCAGCGCGCCGCCATGCGTGGCCAAGCCCTCCGGCACGCCGGCCGAGAGGAGCTTGGGATTGAGCAGCGACGCGAGCGCGGCGGTGCCGAGCCCGGTGGCGGCGCGGCCGAAGAAGTGACGGCGGGTCTCGGTCAGGGCGTATTCTTGGCGAGGATCCATGAACGGCTTCCTAAGGCAGGCCGGGGCTTCTTCTGTTTTATTCTAACCGCGGAGGGGGCGGGGTTTTCTTACCACGGAGACACTGAGGCACGGAGGATTTTCACCACCAAGGCACGAAGGCACGAAGAATTCATTTTTAACCGCAGAGACGCGGAGGACGCGGAGAGGAACGAGAATTCGACAATTAACTCTTGCCCTACTTCGTGTCTTCGTGCCTTTGTTGTTCAGCTAATCGTTTTAGTGGACTGGGCAAACCTCGCCTAAGTGCCAATCTTTCACATCGACGAAATACGTGAATCCGCAGCAGTCGTCGTTGTCAGAGCGATGATAAGCGAGGGTCCAGGCGCCGGGGGCTGATTCGATATCGATGCTGGTGAGGTTGAAGGAGCGAACGTCTGTCTCGCCTACAAACTCCGCACATTCACGCAGTTTGGCTTCGATCTCGGGAAACAACTCTGAATAGCGATCTACGATCTGGCGATACAACTGTCGCTGGTTTTCGTTCGGGCCGGCTTCGTCGGCATGAACCGAAACACTAATTTCGTCCGCTACAGGCGGAAACGACAGGTAGTTCTCCCACTGGTTCTTGCCTGGATAACGCTCCAGTCGGCCAAACACTGGATCCTCGAGTTCGGCAACCGGCGTATTGTCACGCTCGATCGCTTGCTCCCATCTGCGATACAGCCACCACCCGCCGCCATCGATCACCAAAAACGCAAGCGGCACTCCAATCCAACCAGGCACGCCGAAAACTTGATGGAGCCCCCCGCCAATCACGAGCGGCAGCGCGATCGCCGCAAACCACAGGTTCCACGAATCCCGGTCCGCACTCACGGGCTGACCACCAGTTTTTTGGGGAGCTGCTCTGCGCCCTCTGTGTCCTCCGCGGTTCAAAACCACACCGCGAAGCCGCAAGTAACGCGAAGTATCCAATCTGAATTCCTCCGCGCCTCCGCGTCTCGGCGGTTAAAAAAATCCCCCAATTACTCCTTCGTGATCGTCTCGTCCAGGTTCAGGATCATGTTGGCCACCATCGTCCAGGCGGCCAATTCCGCCGGGTCGAGCTGGTCGTTTTTGGGCGAGATGCCCACGGCCAGCAGCTTGTTCGCTTCGTCCTTGTGGGCCACGTACTCCGACAGGCTTTGACCGAAGGCGCCCAGCAGCACCGCCAACTCTTCCGGCCGCGGAGCGCGGGCCGTCGCCAGACGAAAACCAGCAGTGGCCTTTGATTCGGCGGTCGCGCCTCCCTCGGTCATCATGCGCTCGGCCAGCTTGCGCGAGGCTTCGACGAACTGCACGTCGTTCAGCAGCGCGAGCGCCTGCAGCGGCGTGTTCGTGCGCGGACGCCGAACCGTGCAGGTCTCCCGCGACGGCGCGTCGAACGTGCTCATCGAAGCCGGCGGGCTCGTGCGTTTCCAGAACGTGTACAGACTACGGCGATAAAGCCCTTCGCCGGGATCAGCTTTGTACTCGCTGGTGTTGCTGCCGAGGAAGGCGACTGCTTCCCACACCCCGTCGGGCTGGTAGGGCTTCACGCTGCGGCCGCCGATCTTCTCGACGAGCAAGCCGCTCGAAGCCAGCGCCGCGTCGCGCACGACTTCAGCGTCGAGGCGGAAGCGGGGACCGCGGGCGAGCAGCCGGTTTTCGGGATCGCGGGCGAGCAACTCAGGCGTCGCCTGCGACGATTGCCGGTAGGCGTGCGACATGACGATCAGCTTCTGCAGATGCTTTACGTCCCAGCCGCTCGAGATGAACTCGGTGGCCAACCAGTCGAGCAGCTCCGGGTGCGAGGGCTGCTCGCCTTGCGCGCCGAAGTCTTCGGTCGTCTTCACCAGGCCGATGCCGAAGTAGTGCTGCCAGTACCGGTTCACCACCACACGGGCCATGAGCGGGTGCTGCGGGTCGACGATCCAGCGGGCCAAGCCCAGGCGATTGGCCGGCGCGTCCTTGGGCAACGGCGGCAGCACCGCCGGCACGCCGGGCTCGACCTTGTCTCCCTTCTTGTCATACGCCCCGCGGATCAACAGGTGCGTGTCGCGCGGCTTCTCCATCTCGGCCATCACGAGCGTGTCGGGAATCTGGCCGTAGATGTCGCCTTTCTGCTTCTCGAGCGTGGCGACCTTTTCGTGCAGGGGCGCGAGCGTGTCGCGCGAGCCGCCGAAAGCGTGCTCGAGAAAGTAGCTCCGCACGGCCGCGACCTGATCTTCGCTGCGTTTGTCAGTCTCAACGTCCAGGGCCGCCTTCACCGCGTCCGGCAACGCTTGCGGATTCGCCTTGGCCGCGAGCGACCAAGCCGCGAGCGATTCGAACTTCTGGCCGGCTTGCGGAGTGCGGGTGACAATGCCGGCGGTGTCCCAATAGACGCTGCCGCCATGCTGGGTGAAGGCCCAGCCGCGAACCATTGCACCGGGCTCGAGCCCCACCGCTTTGGCGTCGACCTCGAGCCGTACCCACTTGCCGGCTTCGGGGAGCGGGCCCAAATGTTGCTTGCCGGCCGAGCCGGTCGTGCCGAAGGGGATCAGGTCGTCTCCCCAAAAGGCGCGGTGTTCCCAATTGCCGTTGTTGAACTGCAGCATCAGCGTCTTCGGCGGATCGCTGGGGTCGATGTAGACGTTCGCGAAGAGCTTGTCGCCGGCGCCGATCACCAGGCCTGGCTCGGCGTCGGTGAAGTAGTGCTGCTTCGTGCCTTCGGCCTGGCGGTAGCTGGCTTTCTGGCCACCGAAGACCGGGCGATCAACTTCGGAGACGAACTGCCAGGGGCCATCGCCGCCAGGCTTCGCACCGGCCGGCAGATCGTCTTCGATCCACACGAACTCGTGCGGATCGTTCGGGGCCACGCCCGCCCCGGCCGGCTCCTGGTACTCGATCTTCTTCACCGCGTCGGCGATCTGCGTTTTGGCTGCCGCGATCTCACCGTCGAGCCGCGCAATCTCGGCCTTCTGCTCGGCGCTCGGCACTTTGACGCTGGGCGGCGGGGCGAGCGCGTTGCCGTCCATCGCCGCGTCGGAGAGGCCGTTGAAATACGCGAAGAGCTGATAGAACTCGTGCTGACTGAGCGGATCGTACTTGTGGCTATGGCACACCGCGCAGCCTACGGTGAGGCCGAGCCACACGGTGCCGGTCGCTTCGGTACGGTCGATGGCGTAGCGCACGAGCACTTCGTCGTCGATCGAGCCTCCTTCGCTCGTCGAGAGATTGCAGCGGCCGAAGCCGGTGGCGATCTTCTGCTCGAGCGTGGCGTTCGGCAGCAGATCGCCGGCGATCTGCTCGACGGTGAACTGGTCGAACGGCTTGTTCTCGTTGAACGCGCGGATCACCCAATCGCGATAGGGCCAGATCGAACGCTCGTTGTCGAAGTGGAGGCCATGGGTATCGGCGTAGCGCACCGCGTCGAGCCATTCGCGGGCAAAATGCTCGCCATAGCGTGGCGAGGCGAGCAGCCGGTCGACGGCCTTTTCATAAGCCTCGGGGCTCTGGTCGGCCAGAAAGGCTTCGATCTCGGCCGGAGTGGGGGGCAAGCCGGTCAAATCGAGCGTGGCTCGGCGGAGCAGCAGCGTTTTGTCGGCCTCGGCCGGCGGCGTCAGCTTCTCCTCCGCCAGGCGGGCGAAGATAAAGCGGTCGATCGGCGTGCGCGCGAGCGCGTCGTGGGGAGTCGTGGGGGGCTCAGGACGTTTGGGCGCCTCGAAGGACCAATGCCCTCCGAACTTGCCTCCTTCAGCCACCCAGCGGACCAGCAGTTCGCGCTGCTCGGGCGTGAGCTCCTTGTTCGAGCCCGGCGGCGGCATGACGAGGTTTTCATCGTCGCTCAGCACGCGGGCGATCAGCGCGCTCTCATCCGGAGCGCCCGGCACAACCGCCTTCTCGCCCGACTCGAGCTCTTCGCGCTGACCGTCAACGGTGTCGAGCCGCAAGCCGGCCTTGCGCTCCTTGTCGTCGAAGCCGTGGCACGTGAAGCAGGTATTCGACAGGATCGGCCGAATGTCGCGATTGAAGTCGACCGGCCGTTCGGCAGCCGAAGCTCCCACGGGGGCGAGCAGGTACAACGCGCAACAACCGAAGAACCACACGCGGGGCATGGCGAGTTCCGAATCGGGCTCGATGGACGGGGCGGGGTCCAGCCGGCGCTCTCGGGCCGCGGAGCGAACTCGGCAGCCCGCAAACGCCGCGAGCAGCGCGACGGCAAAGCGGACCCGGCTGGCGGTAACGTCAGGTAGGCGTGCTCCGTCCCCATTACACCAGACGGCCGCGGGTTTGTCCAACTCGGAGCGGGCCCGACGGACCTCCCCGGATGGCGTCGTGTGCAGGGGCTTGCTGGGAGATCGAAGGAATCGGTTCCGGTCTGCCAGTAAGGAGTTACGTCGCGCGTTGTGCTGGGATCGCACTTGAACCCACTTCGCGACGATTCCGATCCGCCGGAAGCCCGTTACTTCTTGCCGCCGCGGCGGAAACGCTGGCTAGCCAAGCACGCGGTCGCGATGCCGATCAGCACCAGCGTCGACGGTTCCGGCACGGCGATGACTCCTTCGATGTTCGATCCGGTGCCCGTGATCCCGCCCACAAAGATCCTGGTTCCGTTCGAAGAAAGCGCGCGACCGTAGATGAAATCGATGTCGGCCATCAGGCCGAGCTCGTCCTGGACGTAGGATTCGAACAGCCTCAGGCCTCCGTCCGGAGTCCAGATCGAAGTCGTTTGGTCAGGATTTCGCACGAGGATCGTCAGCGTTTTGGCCGGGTCCGCGGGATCGGCGCCCATGCTCCGGATCGTGCCCGGGATGTCGACCGGAAGCACCTCGGTCGCCTCTCCAAATAAAGGGGCTGTCTCCGACCATGCCGAGGATGGCGTCGCCAGTGATCGCCTGCGTCGTGCTGGGTTCGGTCAGACCCGGAGCGATGTCCGACAGGCTTTGCAGGCCGGCGGCCTTTGTCCAACGAATCGCTTCCGTCAAGTCGCCAACGCGCGTTTCGGCGGCCGCCAACTGTCCGTCGCCAGAAAGCGCGCGGGCGGTCATGAGTTCTGCGGCATCGCCAAACAACTCGAAACCGGTGTCCCTATTCCAGACGCCGAGTTGGAGTCCGCCTGGCACATCGATGGTTCCGACCATCGTCTGTCCATTGTTCGACACACCTCGCGGGTTGAAGTCAGGGATGTTGACCGGCTGGCTCAGTTCTTCATAGCCCTTGCCTTCCGACCAAAGAAAGAACCCCTTCGTCACATTGCTCGTGTTGTCCGTCGGCGACGTTTCTGTGTGTCCAGCGAAGTAGTCGCCATTCTCGGAAACGGCGCTTCCGAAGCCTCCGTGATGGAACTTGGTGGGATCTTGGTGCAGCGGAACGAGCCCCTTCTCCTCGGTCCACAACCCAGGGGCAATCCCGTTGCCGCCAACCACGGCACCGGTGATCGCCAAGCCCTTGTTCGAGGGGGGCGAGATGCCGAGAGCGCCGAACGCGCCCATCCCATTGATCTGGTGGAACTCTTGCCCACCAGCCGAGTGGGAGAAGCCGGCCAGGAGGATCGAGAATACGACCGCGCAGCTTTGCCGAAACAACATCGAAGGTGTCCATCATGAGGAGTGAACCGCCTGCGGCCACTCACCGCACCTTCGAGGTTATGCGGGATCTAAAGAAACGGCAAGGAAATGACCGCCGCTCACATGGTTCGCATAAAAACCGTTTGCGCCAGCGGAAGTGAGCCGATCACTTGCGGCTCACTTCCGCGGTAGTCACCCAAAGAGACTCACAGACTACCCCTGCCGCTTCGCCATCTCCTCGCGCATCCGCTTGTTCGTCGCGCGGGCTTCCTCCGAGAAGACTTCGCCGAAGTGCTCCATCTCGTTGAAGGGGCGGATTTCGATGTCGAAGTGCTCCCCCGGTTGCGCATCGTGCGGGATGGGGCAGCGTTTCATCCACTCGATGACTTCCTCGCGCGAGCCGACCTCGAGGATCCAGAAGCCGGCGATCAACTCCTTGGTCTCCGCGAACGGGCCGTCGATCACCCTGGGCGGTTGTCCCTGCGCAAGGCGGACGCGAGCGCCTTGCGAACTCGGCTTCAGCCCTTCGGCCGCCCGCACGATGCCGGCCCGCTGCATTTCTTCATTGAAGTTGCCCATGGCGGTCATCAATTCCTCACTAGGGAACTTGCCCGCTTCACTTTCGGCGTTGGCTTTTACGATCACCATGCATCGCATCGTGGCGCTCCGTTTTCTGTAGTCGATTGAGGGTCTAAGTTCCTGCGTAGATATTTCGCTTTGGCTACAAGCCAACGGCCAGCTAATTCGTCTTCGCCTGCGTGTGCATCTCGTCGAAGTCGGCCATCGCATCTTGCGCGTCATTCGGGAAGTCAGAGAACTCCATCACCTGGCGAATCTCGATCGTTTCGTTTTCCGACGCCGGGCAGCGCGTGGCCCAGGCGATGGCCTCCTCGCGCGATTTGACCTGGATCATCCAGTAGCCGCCAACGATTTCCTTTGCCTCGGCGAAGGGGCCGTCGGTCACCTTGGGTTTTCCGCCGGCGAACGTCACGCGGGCGCCCATTGACGGCGGATGCAGCCCGTCGAGCGCGAGCAGCACGCCGGCCTTCTGTAGCGACTCGTTGTATTTCATCATCCCGGCAATGGCCTCGACCGAAGGCAGCGTGCCGGGCGCGGCTTCTTCGTATCCCTTGGGGATCATCAACATCATGAATCGCATGGATCGGTTTCCGGTGAGGTTGTAGTTGTAGGGTGCGTCAAGCGCAGCGCGGACGCACCATGGTTTGCATCGAAGAATGGTGCGTCTGCGCTGCCGCTAGACACACCCTACGCGTGGTTTCCATTCCCTTCGTCATTGCGAGGGGCAATTCTCAGACCCAAAGACTTCCATCGGGCGAATCTCGCATTCGCCTGTGCCGAGCACTTCGAGGAAGCGCGTGGTCCAGTGGACCGCCACGTCGATCGACGGCACTTCGAAGATGGCGTACGAGGCGACCAGCTCCTTCGACTCGGTGAACGGCCCGTCGATAATCGTCACCTTGCCGTCGTTGACACGCACCCGTTTGCCCGTGGAAGAGGGTTGCAGCCCTTCGCTGCCGACGAGCACGCCAGCGGCCATGACCTCTTCCATGAACTTGCCCATCCGTTCCATGAGCTCCGGCGAAGGCGGATCGCCAGCTTCCGAACTTGCGTCGGCCTTGAGCAGTCCTAAGAATCGCATCGTTGTCGTCTCCAATTTGAGTTACGTGAGAACCGTTCGCCAGAACCGTGATCAGCCCTTGTAGACCAGCACCATCCAGGTGACGCCGAACTTGTCGGCCAGCATGCCGAAGCGCTCCGAGAAGAACGTCTTGGTCAGCGGCATCTGCACCTGGCCGCCATCGAGCAGGGCAGCGAACACCCGGTCGGCCTCGGCGGCGTCGGCCACGTTCAGCGTGAGAGCAAAGCCGGAAAAGCTCGGCTTCCCCAGGCACTGGCCGTCGGACATCATCACTTGCTCGCCGCCGATGAGCACATTGGCGTGCATTACTTTCTCGCCGGAGCCTGGCGGCGCCATGGGCGGCTCGGGGCTTTCCTTGAAGCGCATGAGGGCTTGCACCTCGGCGCCGATCGCTTGCTTGTAGAACTCGATCGCCTCTTCGCAGCGGCCATCGAAGAACAGGTAGGATTGAAGCTTCATGGGATAGATCCTTTGGAAACGGAAGGTAGGGTCCGCTCTCGCGGACCAGTTCGCTAAACGGCGATGAGCAACGAAACGCTTATTCGTGCATTGCGGCTGGGCGTTGGTCCGCACAGCGGACCCTACTACGGCGCGCAATTAAGGGGAACTACTTTTCGGCGACCGTCTTCATGTTCGCCAGGCCTTCTTCGAACTGGTTGCCGATCATGCCGTCGAGGTTGAAGTAGGTGCTCATCACCTTGGTCACCAGCTTGCTCGGGCCGGACATCAGCCAGGTGACCTTGGTTTCGTCGCCTTGCGGCTCGAGCAAGAACTCGGCCGTGTTGTGGCCTTCCATGGGGCGGATGAAGTCGAGCTTGATCGTCACCTTCTCCGGCGTGACCTCGAGGATCTCCATGCGGCCCTGGCCGATGTTGCTGTTGCCGCTCCACTCGTAGACCGCGCCCGGGCCCTGCTCGGCGCCGCTGAAGGTGCGCGACATGTCGGGGTCGACCTTTTCGTACGGCGACCACTGTGCCCACTCATGAAAGTCCTTGATCAGCGAGAGGATCTTTTCGGGGCTGGCCTTCACGCGGGTCGACCGTTC
>JAESFN010001239.1_pt1 | contig 12413 bp, 11 predicted proteins | sample 9269411 | NCBI WGS metagenome assembly JAESFN01 (sample SAMN14505399, study PRJNA617100) | algae metagenome | isolation source: Iphinoe sp. HA4291-MV1 and co-occurring heterotrophs from trail next to... | place: USA: Maunawili Falls, Hawaii | collected 2009-07-25
GCCTGCAACGCCGCCTCATGTGCCACACCGTCAATGCCCCGCGCCAAACCCGAAACAATCGTGACTCCCGCGGCCGCGAGATCGGAGGCAATCGTGACTCCCGCGGCCGCGAGATCGGAGGCAATCGTTCGGGCGACGTCGCGGCCATACGGCGTTGACGTACGCGAGCCGACGATAGCAATCGCGGTGCGATCCTCAGGCGTCAGCTCACCCAGCACGAACAGCACCAGCGGCGGAGCGCTCGTCTCGCGCAGCAAATCCGGATAGCCCGGATCGAGGAACGGCAGCACCTGCTGCCCCGAGCTCGCCAACCGTTGCATCGTGGCGTCGAGATCGAGCTCGGCGCGCGTCGAGACGATCGCGCGAGCAACGCGGGACCCCACAATCGAGACCAGCTGTTCCTCTGGAGCACGCCAGGCGCGCTCCAGATCCCAGGAAAACTCATCGCCGAGGGTACGGGCGTGGCTCGGGCCGAGGCGCGGCGTTTGTTGCAGCGCGATCCAGCCACGCAGATCTCCGTTTTGTGTGTGCTGCACGGTGCCCGCTACCCCAATCCGTTAACCAGGCTCATGAAACTGAATGAAAGCGATTGCGACCATTTTTATCGCTATGCTATTCTGCCGACACGTCCGAGTACTCCTTGTGAGAAGCGTTGCGCGGGCACGGAATGGGATCGTCAGTGAAGACATTCCCGTCGTCGCTGCTGCACATAGTCCATTTCCGGGCACGCGATCAAGGATAACCGGGGCATTCGACGCGTGATACTCATGGAGCGCGTGCACCATGAGCAGCGCTTCCAGGGGGATCGAGAGGAGCGACGATGGCTGCAGAGCCACGCGTGAGCACCGGAAGCACGGCTGGCGCCGCGAGCGGCAAGCCATTGCTCGAGGTCAAGAATCTAAAAACCCAGTTCATGACCCAGGATGGCGTGGTCAGAGCCGTTGACGACGTCTCCTTCTACGTCATGCCGGGGGAAACACTGGGTGTGGTGGGTGAGTCCGGCTCAGGCAAGAGCATGACCGGGCTTTCGATCATGCGCCTGATTCCGTCACCGCCGGGCAAAATCGCCAACGGTGAGGTGATCTTCGACGGCAAGGACATCCTCAAGATGTCCGATAGCGATGTCCGCACCATCCGGGGTAACAAGATCGCCATGATCTTCCAGGACCCGATGACATCGCTGAACCCGGTGTTGACGGTCAACCGTCAGATCAGCGAATCGCTGATCCTGCACCTGGGGATGAACAAATCGCAGGCCCGCGCTCGCTCCATCGAGCTGCTGAAGATGGTCGGTATTCCGAACGCTGAAGCCCGGGTCGATCAGTATCCGCATCAGTTCTCCGGCGGTATGCGCCAGCGCGTGATGATCGCGATGGCGCTTTCGTGCAACCCGCAGCTGCTGATCGCGGACGAGCCGACCACCGCGCTCGACGTCACAATTCAGGCCCAGATCCTGGACCTGATGCGGGATCTCCAGAAAGAGCGCGGCACCGGCGTGATCATGATCACCCACTCGATGGGTGTGGTCGCCGGTATGGCCGATCGCGTGCAGGTGATGTACGCCGGGCACATCGTGGAGACCGCCTCGACCGGCGAAATCTTCGCGAACCCGCGCCACCCCTACACCGTCGGTCTGATGAAGTCGATTCCGCGACTCGATGCGCGAACCAAAGAGCGCCTCGAGCCGATCCGCGGTCTTCCGCCGGATCTCATCGATCTCCCTGATATGTGCCCGTTCGTGCCGCGATGCAATTTCGCGCGCGAGCAGTGCGAGCAGAAGAACCCGCCGCTGATGGAAATCAGCCCGGGCCACTACTCGGCATGCTGGTTCTGGGAAGAAGTTTCCAAGGATGCCGAACCGACTCTGAGGAGTGACGCAAATGGCGCAGAGTAAGGTTTCTTCCGGAGCGGGCGCGGCGGCGACGACCGAGAAACCGCTGCTCGAGGTGAATAACCTCGTCATGCACTTCCCGCTCACCCAGGGCATCATTTTCCAGCGCAAAGTCGGCGCCGTGCAGGCGGTCGACGGCGTGTCCTTCTCGGTGAAGAAGGGCGAGACCCTCGGTCTCGTGGGCGAGTCGGGCTGCGGCAAGTCGACCACCGGTCGTGCCATCCTGCAGCTCTACAAACCAACCAGCGGCGAGGTCAACTTCCTCGGCAAAGACCTGACGAAGCTCGACTCGGGTGAAATGCGCAAAATGCGCCGCCACCTGCAGATGATCTTCCAGGACCCGTATGCATCGCTGAATCCGCGCATGACGGTCGGCAACATCGTTTCCGAACCGATGCAGATTCACAACTTGGTGCCGAAAGCCGAGCGCACCAAGCGCGTGCAGGAGCTGCTTCAGACCGTCGGTCTGAACCCCTACTTCGCCAACCGCTACCCGCACGAGTTCTCGGGCGGTCAGCGTCAGCGCATCGGTATCGCCCGCGCGCTGGCGGCGAACCCGGACTTCATCGTCTGCGACGAGCCGGTCTCCGCGCTCGACGTGTCGATTCAGGCGCAGATCGTCAACCTGCTGGAAGACCTGCAGGATCAGTTCGGTCTCACCTATCTCTTCATCGCCCACGACCTTTCCGTCGTGCGCCACATCTCGGATCGCGTCGCGGTGATGTACCTCGGCAAGATCGTCGAGATGGCGGATCGCAACGACCTCTACGACAACCCGATGCACCCGTACACGAAAGCGTTGCTTTCGGCGGTGCCGATTCCGGACCCGGCGATTGAGCGCGGCCGCGAGCGCATCATCCTCACCGGTGATGTTCCCAGCCCGATCAACCCGCCCTCCGGCTGCCACTTCCACACCCGCTGCCCGTATGTGATGGACGTCTGCAAGCAGGTCGATCCGCCGTTCACCGAGAAAGAGCGCGGTCACTTCGTGGCCTGCCACCTCTATCCGGAGCCGGTGGCCGTCACCTCCTAGGCGCTCATCGCACCGATCTCGAAACGGGCCGTTTGCACGCACCGCTCTCGCTCGCGCACTATGAGTGGAGCACCGGGCAAACGGCCCGATTTCATGCGCCGCGTGTCCTGGAGCTTCGATGGTTCGCTTTTCCCGGAAACTGCACTTCATGAACAGGAACGACCCGATGTCGGGCTTCCTGATCATCATGCTGCTCCTCGTCGCCACCCAGCTCACCCGCGGCCGTCCCGATCGCTCAGCGAAAGAAATCGCCGCCTTCCTTGTCGCGTTTGTGGTCGCTACCACCATCCACGAGCTCAGTCACGCCGTGACCGCGTGGAAGCTCGGCGACAACACCGCCAAGGATTTGGGGCGAATCACGCTCAACCCGCTGGAGCATTTCGATCCGTTCGGGTTCATCGGTATGGTGATGATCTCGCTCGGTTACGGCATGATCGGTTGGGGCAAACCGGTGCCGGTCAACCCCGCCCGCTTCACCAACAAGCATTTGCGCCCGCAACGCGGCATGGCGATCGTAGCCGCCGCCGGCCCGATCTCGAACGTGATCCAGGCACTCATCGTAGCGATTCCGCTGCGGCTCGCCGACAAACCGTTCGATTTGAGCGCGAACGGCATCGAGAGCTTTGGCTGGATATTCGTCTACGTGAACATCCTGCTGGCCGGCTTCAACCTCATCCCGATCCCGCCACTCGACGGCAGCAAAATCCTGCTTGGGCTGGTACCACGCTTCTGGTATCCGATCCTCGCTCCGTTGGAGCGCTACGGATTCCTCATCCTGTTCGTGCTCTTCTTCTTCAATTCTTCGCTCACGAATGACCTTTCGAGCGCGATGATCGATCCGCAGATCAACTTCCTGTTGAAGTACGTGGTCGCCGGTCGTTTCGCCTAGGAATGCCGGTCGCCCAACGGATTCGCCAGGGCCTGACAGCGCTCAGGCCGCGCCCTGAAGACGATGAGGCCGTGATCCTATCGGCGTGGCTAACCGGGGCGCAGCAGGCAGCATTTCGCGCCCTGCCGGTGCACGATCGCGGGCATCTGATCCGGGTCGGGAGTGCGCTTATCGCCACCGGAACGGCATCGCACGACCTGATCGTTGCCGGTTTGCTCCACGATCTCGGCAAGCAAGAAGGTTCGGCTCGCGTACGACTCGTTGACCGGGTGGCAAAGGTATGCCTGGAACGCACTGCTCCAGACATCCTGCGGCGGCTCGCCGATCGCGAGCGCACCGCACCGTTATGTCGCGGTCTTATGCTTGCCGTGCATCATCCCGAAATTGGCAGCGAACGTGCGCGCTTTTTGGGTTGCACGGAGCGGGTCTGTTGGCTTATCAAGAATCACGACAATCAGGCTGTTGCCGACGAGGAACTCCGCCGTCTGATCGCGATCGATCGCGCAACGCCCTGACCTGACCGGAGCACTATGACCGAAGCGACTGTCTCGCCGCGCCTGCTCGTCAACGACTATCAGCTGCACCTCCCGACCTTCGAGGGGCCGCTGGACGTGCTGTTGCGCCTGATCGAGCGCGCCGAGCTGCCGATCAGCGAAGTGTCGCTGGTTACCGTCACCGATCAATTTCTCGCCCATGTGCGTGAGCTCGGCGGCATCGATCCGAATGTCCTCGCCGAATTCACCGCCATCGCCGCCCGCCTCGTGCTCCTCAAATCGCGCTCGCTGCTCCCTCGCCCCACGGTCGAAACCGAGGACGAGGTCGTGGACGATCTCGTTTCGCGGTTGCGCGACTATCAAGCCGCCAAAAACGCCGCGCGCGAGCTCGCCGAGTTGCAGACGCAGGGTGAGCGCGGATTCGGCCGCCTGGCGGCTGTCAGCCTGCCTCGTTCGAGCGAACCCTCGCGCCTGGCGCAGCATCAGGCACTCAGCCTGGTTCGCGCGCTGCGACGGCGTCTCTCGACGATTCCGTCACCGGTGCAGCTGATCCAGGGGCGTGAACGGGTTCCGATTCGCGTCATGCTCGAACGTGCGCTCTCCACCGTCCTTCCCGGACGGCGCGCGCGCTTCTCTGAGGTTGCCGGTGACAGCGCCGATCGCGAGGCGACAATGACCGCGTTTCTCGCGGTCCTCATTCTCGTACGACGGCGCGTGTTCGATGCCGATCAGCAAGAAACCTTTGGTGAAATCGATCTCTGGCGAACCTCGGAAGAGGTTCCCCACCTTACCGAGCTCGTCCCCGCGGATGCTCTGGAGGCTTCATGACCGTAACAAATCCCGTCGCCGATCACGATACGCTGGTTTCCCAAACGACCCTGCCCCTCGATAGTTTCGGCGGGGATGATGGTATCGAGCGGCTCGCGGGACTGATCGAATCCCTCGCCTTCGTTTCCGACGAGGGCCTGGAAATCGATGCCATCATCGATGTCTGCGCCGCTACGCGCGATCAGATCGAGCAGGCGCTCGATTGGCACAACGAGCAATTGCTTCGCGGCACGGTGCTCCAGCGTCAGGGCGAGCGAGTTTCGATCTCGACGAATCCGGCACACGCCTCGTACATCCGCCGCCTGCTCAAACTCGATCGTGAAAGCAAGCTCACCCCGGCCGCGCTGGAGGCGCTCGCTATCGTCGCCTATCAACAGCCGGTGACGCGCGGGGAAGTGGATGCGGTACGCGGAGTCGACTCGTCAGGCGTGCTCGCCACGCTGCACAACCGTGGATTGATCGAGGCGGTTGGGCGGCGCCCATCCGTCGGCGCCCCGATCGAGTACGGCACCACCCTCGAATTCCTTCGCCTGTTCGGGCTGACCTCGCTCGATGCGCTTCCTGCGCTCGGAGTCGTGGATGGACGCGATCTCGCCACCGCCCTCGAAGCCGCGGTTGCCAGCGACGTCAGCGAGGACGACGTCCAGCTACCGACCACGCTCCACGCACCGGCTGCGGAATCCGAAAGCGCCACTCTCTAATCAGCCGCCCCGCGCCCCGGCGATCCGCCGCGAGCGCTCGACAATCTCCTGCATACCGTCGGCGACATCGGCCACATCATCGAGTGTGGTCGCATCGCCGGCCGTAAAGCGGATGCTGGAGCGGGCGCGGGCTTCGTCCTGGCCCATCGCGAGCAGTACGTGGCTCGGCTCAGAATTACCGGTCGTGCAGGCGGAACCCGCCGACGCAGCAACCCCGATCATGTCCAGCGCCAGCAGCACCGTCTCGCCCTGAACCCCGCGCACCGACACATTCAAATTGTTCGGCAAACGCCGCGACCAATCGGATGGACCGTTTAGCTCGATGTCCGGCACCGCGTCACGCAGTGCCGCCCAGAGCGCGTTGCGAACCGCTTCAGCGTGGGCGACATGTGAAGCGCGGTCACGATCGGCAATCTCTACGGCGGTGCCCATCCCGACGATTCCCGCCACATTTTCCGTGCCGCCGCGGCGCCCGCCTTCCTGGCCGCCACCGAGCTGCATCCACTCGATCGCCGTGCCTTTTCGCACGTAGAGCACCCCGACCCCTTTCGGGCCCCGGAACTTGTGCGCGCTCAGCGAAAGCAGATCGACCCGAAGATCATCGACGCGGATCGGCAGCGCTCCCGCCGCCTGCACGGCATCGGTGTGGAAGGTCACGCCGTGGGCGCGCGCAATCGCGCCGATATCGGCAATCGGCTGGATCGTCCCAACTTCGTTGTTCGCGACCATCACCGAAATCAGCCGCGTTTCCGGGCGGATCGCGGCGGCAACCTCGTCAGGGTCGACGAACCCTTCCGCATCGACCGGCAGCACCGTCAAATCAAATCCCTGGCGAGCGAGAAATTCGGCGGTATGCAGCACCGCGTGATGCTCGATCGCGCTCACGATCAGGTGCGGCATCACCCCGGGCTGATTCAGGCGATGCGACCAGAGCACACCCGAGAGAGCGAGATTGTCGCTTTCGGTCGCGCCGCTGGTGAAAATGATTTCGCTGGGATGGCATCCCAATGAGCGTGCCACCTGTCCCCGCGCTCGCTCGATCGCGCTCTTTCCATCCTGGCCGGCGCGATAGATGCTCGATGGGTTGCCGAATTCCTGACGGAGAAACGGCATCATCGCCGCCAGCACATCGGGGTGCAGCGGGGTGGTTGCGGCGTAATCGAGATAGATCGTGTCGTCATCGACCACTGGCATCCTGGACCTCTGTGCTCAATGCGGGAAAAGAAAACGCGCCGCCAGAAGGCGACGCGCCGGTCTTCAATTCATCTGCGGCTAGCGAGCAGCGGGAAGCGCGCCCTCTTCGGTAATGATGCGCGCCGGCTTCTTGTCCTTCGACACCAGATCGGCGAGCGTCATCGAATCGATCGCATCCACAATCGAATCGCGCACCTTCAGCCATACCGGCCGGGTTTCGCAATTGTCGATCAGCGGGCAGGTCTGCTCGCTCTCATCCTCGGAAACGCATTCCATCGGCGCCACCGGGCCTTCCATTACCCGGTAGATCTCGCCGATCCGCATCTCCTCCGGAGAACGCGACAGCACGTAGCCACCCTGAGCCCCGCGCTTGCTCTCAACAAGCCCGGCGCGGCGCAGCGGAACAATCAATTGTTCGAGATAGGCATACGGAACTGAGGACTCACGCGCCACCGCCGAAATCGACATTGGCCCGTCGCCATAATTCTTAGCGAGCGCCACCATGGCGCGAACACCGTATTCGCCTCGGGTTGATACCTTCATAGTGCCCTCCGAGTCCGAGCGGACCCAGATTCCTTATCCCATGCTAAGACCATATGTACTAAAGGTCAAGCACGGCCGCGACGCCACCATTCCCGGGATTGCCGCGTCAAACTCGCGCGAAACTCGGCGAGTCGGGAAAACGCCAGATCGATCAATTGCGTTGAGCGACTCTGGCCGTTCACGTAACGATACACGTGAATGAAGCGATCCGTCGTAAAAATGCCTCGATAAAACCCATCTTCGACTACAGGAACCGCCCAACGACCGGTTTCACGCATCAATCGTTGTACATCGAACACCGAATCATGCACCTCGACGGGGATGAAATTGGTATCCATCACCTCCCCGATCGTGAGATCGCTGCCACCGCCCGAGCTATCGCTGAGCACCTGGCGCCGCCAGAGCATCCCGATCACCTGACCGCCATCGGTCACCGCCATGTCGCGGGGACCACCGGTCATCGCAAATCGCAACGGCCGGTCGGGTGCCACCCCACCCTGATCCCAGAGCGCGAACTGCCCAACCCGCAAGCGACGCAGCGACGCTTCCAGGCGCACCGCTTTTCCCTCGCCATAGGCGGCAAATATCGCGAACAGCGCCATCAGCGGCAGCATGAAATCGTGGGCGAGAATCCCGACGATCGCGATCAGCACCGCCAGCGCCTGCCCGACCGCCACCGCCGTCCGCGTCGCGCGGTCCCGGCCGACAAACGCCGAGAGCACTGCCCGGAAGATGCGGCCGCCATCGAGCGGAAACACCGGGGCGAGATTGAACACCACTAGCGCGAAATTGACGAAAACAAAGGACATCAGCAGCCCGCCGATGCTTACGTCATCGAGGAGGTCGATGTACTGGCCAATGGATGAATAGGAATTCGCGGCGCCGTAGACGAACAGCCAGGGCAGCAACATCGCCATCAGCGCCACATTCGCAGCCGGACCAGCGAGCGAGATCATCGCCTCGCGGCGCGCACCATCCGGCACGTGATCGAGCCGGGCCACCCCGCCGATCGGCAGCAGCGTAATGTCGTGCACGCGCACGCCGTACTGCAGCGCCATCAGGCTATGTCCCAGCTCGTGCACCACAACGAAGGTGAATACCGCGACCAGCAACACCAGACCGAACATCAGGTGGCTCAAACCGCCGCCGGACTGCACACCCCAGTGAAAAATGACCCAGAGGAGGAGAATCCCGAAGGAAGGGTGCACCCGCACCGCGATCCCGTGAAGTGTGAGGATGGTGTATGAACGAAACATCAATCACACCACGAACGGCAACGGGTAAGCGGAACAGCCCCTCCGCTATTCCACAAATTTGCCACTTTCACCAGCATAATACGTGGTTTGGTCGCGAGTGAACAGGGGTTTGCCGCACAAATCAGAACATACGATCGTATCTCTGATACTCCCGCATCGTCTCAGCCGTCCCACACCGGCGTCGCGCCCGGTACCGGCGTCGCCGATTCGGGAATTGGCGGCAGGGTGTACTCGCCGTACGCCACCAGCCCGATCCGTTGAATCACGTTGATCGTGCGCTCGTGGCTCGGCACCGCCTCGCTCAGCACGGCTACGATCATCGTCTGATCCGGACCGTACACAATCCCGGCATCGTGCACCACGTGATCGAGATCGCCGGTTTTGTGCGCGCAGGCGGTGCCTTCCGGCAGCAACGCCGGGAGGCGATCGTTGATCTCCTGCGCCGAGAGCAGGGCGATCATTTCATCGCTCGCTTCAGGCGAAACGATCTCCCGGTTCGCGAGCTCCATGAAGAGGGTGGCGATATCCGCGGGCGTGGTGATGTTCACCACCCCGGTTTCACCGGCGGTCGAAACAAAGCGCAGCGCCTCTTCCGTCGCCGCGGGGTTATCGCCGCTCATCGAATCGGGCGGCCAGGGAGCAACGTCCTTCATCTCGACCATGATGTGCGTGTTAGTCATGCCGAGATTCTGGGCGATCTGGTTCACCTCTTCGACCGTGGTGAGAGAAAGCAGGGCGCGCGCCGCGACATTGCTCGAAAGCGCGATCATCGAATGCAGCAATTCGGCAATCTGCACCTCGGCGCCGACCATCGACGAGTCGTAGAGGATATCCTCGTCTTCCCCCTCAAACACGGGGAAAAAGGCCTGATCCAGCACCACCCACTGTTCGAAATCGATCTCGCCAAGCTCGCGGGCTTTGAAGAAATCGACCATCACCACCAGCTTGAACAGGCTGGCGGTGACAAAGGGGAGATCGGCGTTTTGCTTGTAGACAACGGTACCGTCGGTGCTCATCAACACGACGCCGTAGACACCTTGCTCCAGCAACAGGAGCTTCGCCAGCGCCTTGGCAGCCGGTGAACCATCGGATTGCGTTGCCAATGCCGCGGCAAATCTTGGAGTTATCGACAACGCAGCCATGCCGGCCGTTGCGGCCAACACATTTCGCCGGGACGTTCGCCCAGCCAAGCGAACGTTCGTGGTCTTTTCCTGCACTCGTGTCACCTCGCCGAGGGCCACCGACACGCAACGATGCTCAAGTGAATCGGCGCCGGCGCCTGATTCGGCACCCCAAGAGTATACCCGCCTGTGGGTGACCGTACACGTTTGGGGGATGACGCGTCTCCCCGGGGTATACGCTTTTCCGCTATTTACCCGGCGATCGGGGCGTATGTTCGCGCATCCACGCACCACTATTGGGAACGACAGCCATCACCCCGCGCGCAAATACCCCTGATAGCATGTAAGTACTGCGCGTCAGGTCCAGGCAAGGAGGCAATCGTGATCGACGAAACCGTGGTTCGCGAGATCGCGCTCGGCTTACCCGGCGCGACCGAGGAGCCCGGCAGCATGCACTTTCGCGTCAACGATCGGGATTTTGTCTGGCCGTATCTGGAGCGTGTCGATCCGAAGAAAGCCCGCGTCGAGCGGCGCGATCGCGTGCTGGTGCGAGTCGATAGCGAGGACGAGAAGTTCGCCCTGATTGCGAGCAAGCCCGCGATTTACTTCACCACCGATCACTACAACGGCTACGCCATGGTGATCGTCCGGCTTGCTGAAATCAGCCGCGATGAGCTGGAGGAAATGATCTCCGGCTCACACGCACTTGCGGCAGCCCCCAAGCGCCGGCCGCGCAAACGCTCCGGGTAAACGCGCGACCGGTGGATCACCGGTCGCGCGTTTCCATCAGATCGTTATCCGAGCGAGTCGATCGCCGCCTTCACCCGATCGGGGGTGAGCGGCAGATCGCGCACCCTTGCTCCGGTCGCATCGTAGATAGCGTTCGCGATCGCGGAGGAGACCGGCACCGTCACCGGTTCGCCAATCCCCTTCCACGGCATATCGGGCCGATTGACGATCACGACGTCGATCTCCGGCACCTCGGGGAAGGTGAGGATCGGGTAGGTCGCCCAGTCGTGGCTCGTGACAATGCTCTTATCGAAGGTGACCTGCTCCTTCAACGCCCAGCTTGTCGCCTGGATCGCCCCACCCTGCACCTGATTCTCGACGCCGTTCGGGTTGACGACGAGACCGCAATCGATCGCGCAGGTGAGTTTCTTCACATGCACGTCGCCGGTCGATTTATCGACATCAACTTCGGCAACGTACGACATATAGGTCGCCGCCGGGCCTTCCGATTTGTGATAGAGCACGAAGCTGACGCCGATCCCGGCGCCGCTCGGCTCCGTGTGCGCCGTCCAGCCAGCTTTTTCGGTCGCGGCCTTAATCACATCGATGGCACGCTCGTCGCTGAGGTGATTGAGGCGGAATTCGACCGGATCGATCTTTGCCACCGCCGCCAGCTCATCCATGAACGATTCAACCGCGAACATGTTGTAGCCGCTGAACACGTTGCGCATGTAGCCGGTGCGCAGCGACGGACCGGCGTTGTACCCCTCGATCGCCAGCGGCCCGACCGCGTAGGGAATGTCCGAGAGCGCCATCGCCGCGATCGTCGGATCGGGGTGGATACCGCGAACCGTGGTGTACACCTCGGCCGAGATACCGGCGATCTTGCCATCGGCCCCCAGACCGGCGGCGAGCTTCACCGACTGCGGTGGGCGGTACTGCCCCCAAACAAACTCGTCGGAACGCGACCACTGCAACCGCACCGGCGCACCAACGGCCTGCGAGAGAATCGCCGATTCGACATCGACCTCCTGGTCGTAGTCGTCGCGGCGACCGTAGAGCCCGCTGCTCGACCCGGCGAAGAGCTGCACCTGCTCGTTTTCGGTGTAGCCCAGCGCCTGCGCCGCCATCCAGCGCGCGCCGAACGGCCACTGCGTGGCCGACCAGACCGTGGCGTGATCCCCGTGCACATCGGCGAACGACCAAGCCGAGCTGATCGGACCGTAATGAATGAAGGGGCCGGTGTAGCGCGCATCCAGCTTCTGCGCGGCGGCGCCGGCGGCCGCCTCGTAGTCGCTGAGGTTCTTTTGATAATCCTCTTGCAGACCGATCGCTTTGCCGTTCTGCTCGATCCACTCGTGGATCGTTTCGTGCGTAGCCGGCAACGTTTCCGCGTTTTCCCAGACCGCCGTTTTGCGGAGTTTCTCGACAGCCGCCAGCGCCTGGTCCTCGCGCTCGGCAACCACAGAGATGAAGTCGCCCGGCATCGTTTCCAGCCGCTCGACGCGATCGAGCCGCTCATCACCCGGGAATTTGAACGGGAGCACCGCGATGATGCCGGGATCGCTCGCCACCGACTCGTCGTAGCTCGTCAGGCGGGCGCCGAAGGAGGGCGCGCGAAGATTGCGGGCGAATTTCATTCCCTCGACCCGCGAGTTCTCCATGAAATCGCCCTCACCGGCCACCAGCTTGCGCGGGATGTCGGTGCGCGGCACCGAGGTGCCGACGATCGTG
>JAESFN010001240.1_pt1 | contig 12390 bp, 11 predicted proteins | sample 9269411 | NCBI WGS metagenome assembly JAESFN01 (sample SAMN14505399, study PRJNA617100) | algae metagenome | isolation source: Iphinoe sp. HA4291-MV1 and co-occurring heterotrophs from trail next to... | place: USA: Maunawili Falls, Hawaii | collected 2009-07-25
AGGCGCAGAACATGACGGAACGAAAGACGATGTCGTCGCTCCTCGCGGCTTCTTATTTCGGCTCAATAATCGGCGAGCGTCGGGTAGGAGCGTTCGCGCCACTTTGCGGGCCGGCCTAGCAGCCCGCGTGCCAAGGCTTGCCACTGCCTGACGACCAGCAGCAGAACTCCCATGGGATGGAGGAAGGCGCTCCAAAGCGGTTGTTCGAAGCGAAACACGGACATCCAGCGCGGAAGTTGGGAGAGGGCCGTCGCTACGATCGCGATGCCCAGCACGGTCGCTGGCACTTGACCGGCAAACCCCAGCAAAACTAGAGCCGCCGGCGCTACGTGACCGCCTACGAGCAGAACAGACGCCGGCACGATCATGCGCGGCGCCGCCAAGCCCTCACTCGCGTTTCGGCCGATTCCGTACCAGGTTTCGGCATCGCTCTCGAACATCCGGCAACTCGCCAGCGAAGTGGCGTCGCACAGATCGGTTACTTGTCCTGCCCGTCGGAATGCCCGCGGGAGCTGCAGGCCATCGTGCAACGAGGCGGCGATCGCTCGATGTCCCCCGGCGGCGAAATAGCATGTCCGGTTCGCCAAGAAGAGCTGACCGCAACCGGCGCCGTAAGCCGGATCGCGGCTCGTGCGCATTTGCCAGAGCGGCAAGTAACCCAGCAGCACGAAATGAATCAGCGGCACGAGCAAGCCGTCGAGCAGGCCCCTGGTTTCCTGCCGAGGGATGCCTGACACCAGGCTGGCATTTTGCTGAAGCGCGAATCTCACCAAGCGTACCGCGGCCTCGGGGGCGAGTCGCACGTCGGCATCCACGAACAACAGCCAAGGATGCTGGGCTCGTTGGGCGAGCGTCCAACACGCATGCTGCTTGCCGCACCAGCCGGCCGGCAACGTGGGCGCCAATTCGAGCCGTACTCTCGGATTACGGCGCGCATAAGTTTCGACGAGTTCCGCCGTGCGATCGGTGCTGTGATCGTCGAGCACCAGCAGCTCGAAGTCGACGCCCTGCTGGGCGAGAGCCGCTTCAACCGCGGCTGCGATCCGGGCCTCCTCATTTCGAGCAGGGATCAACACGGATACGCCCGGCAGCTCTCCCTGGTCGACCGAATCAAACGGCCGCGGCGGCCGATAGAGGGCGAGGTTTCGAAAAAAGACGTACGCCGGCAGCGCAGCCAGCAGCAGCGCACCGACGGCGACCAACCACGCGATCACGTTACGTCTCCATGCTCGGCGCGGAAACGCTCGCCGCGAAGGCGGGCCTTAAGCCGCCGCCAGATGTCGTACACGCCGCCGACGCCCGCGGCGCCTTGCACCAATGTCTCAAATGCGCTCGCGTTCCTCGCCTGCGCTTCTTCAGCCAAACGATCCTGAGTTGCCTCGAGCGTCGCGGCCAAGAGTCGGCTGATCGCCGCGGCCTCGCCCGCAGCCACGCGTTCGCGCTCGAGCACGGGCCCGAAGCGCAGCAAACACTCGGCCGTGCGCTCCTCCCAAAACGGGTATTCAATCGCCAGAGGAAGGAAAGAGACATCGGTCTGTGCGTGCCGCACGAGCCAGGACAGTCCGGTCTCGAGCTGCGTGGGGCGCTCGCGGGGATCGGCAAATCGTGCTTGCGGGGTGATCCACAAGACAGTCTTCGGTTCGGCGAGAATTCTCTGCGTCATCAAAGCGAATCGTCGCGCTCCCGCGATCGTCCCCCGCTCGACGCCGAAAAATCCAAGAGATTCGAGAATCCGATATCGCTCAAGCGCGGCCGCATCGATCGGGGCAAAATGTCGGCGATCAGGCCAAAACCGCTGGGCGACGATCAGCAGCACGAGCGGATCCCACCAGCTTGGATGATTCAGATAGACCACAGCGGCCGAAGTTCCCAGATCAGGAACTCCGCCGGTGCGCGACAGCCGCACGGCGTGTAGTCCGCGCGCGGCGTAGCGCTCTGCGTAACGGGCGGCCATTCGCAGCCACCAACTGGAAATGCGCGGAAGCGGCGCTGTCGGAGCAGTGGCATTCGCGCGCCTCCGCTCGCGACCCAGCGGCATCAATTCGCCGACGACGCGGCCCATGCCTTGCCCTCCCTGTTCGTAGACCCGCTGAAATCAGCGTCCAGGGCATCGGCCGCGATCCAGCCCGACATCAACACCATGGGCATGCCAGGACCGGGGTGCGCCGCCCCACCCGCCAAATACAGCCCTTGCAAATCGGGACTGCGGTTCGACGGCTTGAAGGCTCCCAGCCAACGACCGTGGCTGGCAAGCCCGTAGATTGCACCCTGCAGAACGTGATATCGGTCTTGAATGTCTTGCGGCGTCAACGTGTGCTCGACGGCGATCCGCTGTTCGAGATCCGTCAGCCCCGACGTGCGCGACAGCTTCTCGAGAATCACGCGGCGATAGCCAGGCAACATGCGTCGCCAATCGTGGCCACTGCGCAGGTAAGGCGTATGCACGAGCACGTAGAGCGCCTCGCCGCCGGGGGGCGCGACCGACGCATCGCTAGCGGCCGGTGCGCAAACATAGCAAGTTGGATCGGACGCCGGCTCACCCCGCCGATAAATCGCCTCGAACTCCGCGTGCGGATCTGCCGAGAACACGAAGTTATGGTGCAGTAAATGCTCGTATCGCTCGCGCAACCCAAGATAGAGCACCACGCCCGAGCAAGCCGGCTCATAGCGGCGTCGCCGTTCGAACGGCCGGGCGGCGTCGCCGCCGATGAGTTCGCGATGGGTGCGCACCGAGTCTGCGTTCGACACGACGGCGGCCAGCGAGATCTGCTCGCCGTCGTCGGTCTCGACGCCGGTGACTCGGCCCCGCTCGTGCAAGATTCGCTTCACGCCTTGGCCCAAGCGAACCTCGACGCCGAGATCTCCGAGCAGCCGCTCGAGCGCCACTGGCACGGCCCGCGTGCCGCCGCGAGGATACCAAATGCCTTCGCAGGTCTGCATGTGGGCAATCCCGCAGAGCACCGCCGGCGACGCCTCGGGCGAGGAGCCAACGTACTGTGTGAAGTGATCCAGCATTTGGGCTACGCGAGCGTCCGCCACGCGACGCCGAATCGTGCCGGCGACGGTCGCCCCGGCCCTCAGTGCAAGTAGGTCTCGCAGCACGCCGGGGGAAAGCGTTGTCGAAGCGCGAAACGTGTCGATCAGCCCGCCGACGGGCCGCCAGAAGAAGTATCGCTCGGATGCCTGGTGCATACGGGCCGCCAGGTCGAGCAGCGCTCGATACCCGCTTGCGGTGCGGTCGCCGGAGAACTCGCGCAGCCGCGCGGACATGTCGTCGACGTTTGCCACCAGGTCGAGCGTTGAACCGTCGGCAAAGAAGGACCGCCACTGTGGGTCGAGTGGAATGAGATCGACTTCGTCGTCAAGTCGCCGTCCGGCCTCGGCAAAGATTCGCGCGAGCACCGACGGAAGCGTAAGGATCGTGGGCCCCATATCGAAGCGGTAGCCGGCTTCTTCCAGCACGGCCGCTTTGCCGCCGAGGTGCTCACCATGCTCGAAGAGGATTACCGAGTGTCCCCGCGCGGCGAGAGTGCAGGCGGCCGCCAACCCGCCCAAGCCGCCGCCGATGACGCCGATGCGCTCAATCACGAGGATCGCTCCCGAAGTTTTGCCTGGCCATCGCTGCTCATGAGCGACCTGATTAGTCGCCGCCACCCTGCGAGACGTAGCCGCCAGCCTGCGCCGTGTTGCGCCTGGAGATAGGCTTGCGCAAGCTCCACTTCGTTGCTTGCCGGCTCGAAGTGGGGGCGGAAGCGGCCGCGGCGATGGATGATTACCTTAGGGCGGGTCAGCTCGAGCAGCCCCTCGGCGCCGCGCGTCACCCCGTAGCCGCTTTCGCCCCGTCCGCCGAACGGCAGCCGCGGGTCGGCCGTAGGCACGATGAGGTCGTTCACCACGATTACCCCGGCCGGCACGCGATCCGCAAAAGCTCGCGCCTCCTGGGCGGGGCCGAAGACGCTCGCGCCCAACGCATAGGGGCACCTCTCGTTGGCCGCCAACATACCGGCCGCATCAGCGCATTCGATGAGCATCGTCAGCGGGGCGAAGACATCAGTCCGCGCGAGTTCACTGTCGGGTCGGACGCCCATCAACACCAAGGGCGTCATCCGAAACTGGTCCACGAAGCCGCCGGCTACGCGATGCGCACCATTCTCGATGGTGCGCTCAACCAGTCGCTGAAGCGACTCGGCGTGCACTACGTCCAACTCCACCGGCGGTTCCGTCGCCAATCTCTGGGCAAGAAGAGGGCACAGTTCGGCGAGAGTACGGCGATCGCCAAACACCCGTCGCGGCGCAATGCACGTTTGGCCGCTATTGAGCGTGAGGCCAAACGCGAGCGCTCGCACGGCAAGATCGAGATCCACGCCCGGCAGCAAGAACATCGCGTCGCAACCTGAGAGCTCGAGCGTCGCCGGCACGAGGCGTTCGGCCAAGGCGCCCAGCACCGCGCGGCCAGCCGTGGCCGAACCGGTTAGCAGCACCTTGTCGACGCCGACTTCGATTGCTTGTTGAGCGGCCGCCGAAGATTCAGCTAGCACCGTCAATAGACGGCCGTCGAGCCCCGACTCGACGAGCATTCGCCGAAAAGCCTGCATGACCGGTCCGCCGCCTCGTCCCGGCTTGAGCGCGACGGCGTTGCCGGCGGCGAGGGCCTGGAGCGTTTGCACGCCTGGGAGAAGCAGCGGATAGTTTGCCGGCCCGACCACGAGCACGACGCCCCAGGGCTCTCGCTGCACTTTGGCAGTGCTCCCCCACAGCCAGAGCGGCCGACCAGTCGCGCCGACCTTGTGTGGCGACAACAGCCGGCCGGCTTCCCGTTCGAGGAAGCGGCAAGCGTCGGCGAGCGGAACGATCTCGCTCGTCCAACTCTCGCCTGCACTGCGCCGCTGCGGCAGATTCAACGCGGCGGCCAACAGATCACCGTGTTCGGCGACAAGTGCCCGAAACCGGCTGAGGACTTGCAGCCGGTCGGTAATCGGGGTGGCGGCCCACGTCGACTGCGCCAGCCGCGCAGCCGCCACTGCTCGAGCAACATCGTCAAGCGAGGCAGGGGTAAAAGGCGACATGTGAGGGCAAGATGCGATCATGAGCTAGGCCACCTGTGAGCGACTGTCTTGCTCAAGTTTCGTCTCGGGTTGCAAACTGACTGGCGGCGCGGCCACGCCCAAGTCGTCGAGCAACAATCGCGAGGTGACGCGTGCAGAAGAATAGATAACCGGCAGCCCGCTGCCTGGATGGGTGCCTCCCCCTACAAGATAAACGCCCTCCAGATCTTCGAAGCGATTATTCGGTCGCAAGTGCAGCATTTGCCGCAGCGTGTGTGCGAGATTGAACGTGGCCCCTCGGTGAATATTGTAGGCGCCGTCCCAATCGGCAGGCGTAACCGTACGTTCGAAGCGAGTCCGTCGCTCCACATCCTCAACACCCAATTTGCGCAGTTGCTCGAGCGCGGTTTGCCGAATGCGCGGGGCCTCTCGCTGCCAGTCAATATTGGGGTGCATATGCGGCGTCGGCACAAGCATGTAGAGGGCGCTATGGCCCGCCGGGGCCAGCGTCGAGTCGGTGACGCAGGCATTCTGCACATAGAACGACGGATCCTCGCTGAGCACGTGGCGACGCTCGATGTCCTCGAGGTTCCGCAGGTAGTCGCCTGAAAGATGGATCGTGTGATGCGCCAGTTCGTCGCAGCGACCTTCCAGACCCAGATAAAGCATGAAGGTCGAGCAAGAAAATCGCTTCATAGCGAGCCGGCGGTTGCTCCAGCGCCGCCGAAGGCGGTCAGGCACGAGTTGCGTCATCGCGCGGGCAAAGTCGGCGTTGATCACGAGTGCATCGCACGGATAGATGCCAGCGGAAGTTCGCACGCCCCGCGCACGCGCCCCAGCGAAGACGACCTCTTCCACGGGCTCGCCGAGGGCGATCTGCACTCCTAACTTGCGCGCGACAGCGGCCATTGCTTGACTCACCGCGCCACAGCCACCGACGGGGTGAAACACTCCGTGCTCATACTCGAGAAAGCTCAGGATCGAGAACAGGCTCGGGCACTGGAATGGCGACATGCCCAAATACTTCGATTGAAAGCTGAACGCTAGCCGTAGCCGTGGATCGGCAAAGTAGCTGGCCAGCTCGCGATCGAGCGACCGCCAGGGGCGCACCAACGGGAGCAGAGCCAGCAGATCGGGCCGCAGCAGATCGCGCCAGCGGGAAAAGGGCGATTCGAGCACGGGCCGAAACCGCTCGAACTTGGTCCGGTTGTCCGTCAGAAAACGGCGGAACCGTGGGCCGTCGGCCGGCGAGAGGGCGGCCACGGCACGCTCCATCCGGTCGATCGCCGGCGTGCATTCGAGCTGGCCGCCTGAGCCAAACACCAAGCGATACTGCGGGTCGAGCCGCCGTAGCTCAACGTGATCGTGCAAATCCTCGCCGACGGCGGCAAAGATTTCTTCCAGGATTCGCGGGTACAGAAAGAACGTGGGGCCCAGATCGAACCGAAATCCCTGCGACTCGAACGTCGAAGTCCTTCCGCCCACCACCGGCAGTCGCTCGAGCACCTGCACCTCGAGCCCGGCCTGGGCCAAGAGCATGGCCGCCGCGAGCCCGCCGGGCCCAGCTCCCACGATCACCACGCGCTTGGTCATGCTTATTATTTGCGGGCCTATCCCAGGGCAAATCCCCGCAGAGAGCGCCTGCCGGCAAAAGGTTTCGGTGGACGGAAAATGGCTTGCGTGGGCATAGTAGCCGTGATTCGTGAAGTGACCACTTTTGACCGATTTGAGAAGCGGCAAACGGAAAAAAACGATTGCCGTGGAGAGCTCGGCCGGAAATCTGCAGCTTCTTTGAAGCCCTCGTCCACGGGGCCAGGCCCGATTGAGCCGCTTCGTCGACAAGACCATCACGACAAACTGTCCCAAAAGGCACTGCGGATGCTCGAAAGCCTGACCGAACGCTGGGTCGCCGGGCCGCAATTCACCAATGGAACAAGTGGGTTGGAAGGCCTACTGCCGGGTGAACCCAAGACCGTCGAGCGTGGAACGAACAAGTTCCATGATGGCCCCTCGGCCCCGGTCTATCCCGAGCTCTGGTGCTTCGCCCTTGCTCGCGCGACGAAATAGGCGATCGCGCCGACGGCGAATGTGGCGACGGCGCCGAGCAACTGCCAAGGGTTTGCGCGGACGCTCAACGCCGCAGCCGCCGCGGTACAGCAAATGTAGATGGCAGGTGGTAAATGCACGGGATGCCACAGTGGCTTTCGGCGGACCGCGGGTAGGAACAGACAAGCCACGGAGCACGCCGTTGAAATCGACAGCGTTAGCCCGAGATACGAGAGCAAGCCTTGCAGGCTAGAGACGAGTACGAGCGTCACGGCCAGTAGAACCTGTAGTGCCGTGGCTCCCAGAGGACTATCGCCGTGCAATCTCAGCCAGCTCGGCATCAACCCATCATCCGCCATCTTCGCGTAAACGCGCGGCGCCGCCATGATCATGCTGAAGGTCGACGTCAACAGGCAGATCGCAATCGTGCAGCGCACGAACGTTGCGAAAGCCTCACCCCCCAAAACGTTGGCCGCGATGGCCGCGACATCCGCCTTTCCCGCGATCGCTGCGGGCGGGGGTGCATAAACGAACACGGCGTTGAGCAGCACGTACAAGGCAGTGACCAGGAGTGTGGCTGCCAGGAGCGCGGCCGGCACGGTGCGATCTGCGCGCTCCACCTCGCTCGCCAAGTAAACCGCGGCGTTGAAACCGGAGTAGCTCAAGGAGATCCACACCAGACTGCCGGCGAAGGCGCTGGCGAGCGCCCACCCGCTCTGCTGAGCGCCGAGCGGCGTCGCTGCCTGCCAGCGATCCGTGGGAAAGTGGACCGCGGCGAACGCGAGAATAGATAGCAGCAGGGCCAACTTGAGGAGCACGACGCCGTTCTGAAATAGGGCGCCGATCCGCGGCTTGAAGCCATGGAATGCTCCGGCAGCGGCGATCGCGAGTACAGCCACGCTGCCCGTGGGTAGCGAAGCCGGCAGCGCGCCGGAGGGCGCGATATAGGCCTCGAGGGCTGTTGCTGCGAAGGCGATCGCCCCTGAGAATCCTGCGATGAGCGAGACCCATCCGGCGATGAAGCCGAGCAAAGGATGGGCCGCGCGGGATAGGAAGAGATACTCCCCGCCCGATTCCGGCATGGCCTTCACGAGCATCCCGTAGCTGAACGCGCCGGCCAGCGCGATGAGGCCGCCTACGGCCCAAGCGCAAACAACGAGCCTGGGGGATCCCAGGTCTTGGAGCGAAAAGCCGGAGGTGGTGAAGACCCCCGCCCCAATCATATTGGCGATGACGAGGAACGTCAGTGTCCAGAATCCAAACTGCTTCGTCATCGTGCCGACGCGACGCGTTAAAACCATCGTCGGCAGATACCGGCGGGCCTAAAACACACTTGTCTTTTCCAGCAAAATCCGTGAAGACTTGCGCTCTCTCAGCCTGCTCGAGCGAGGTAGGCTTTGATTCTCGACCAATACTGCTCGCGCCAAGCGAGTTCGGTCTCAGGGATTAGGTCTTTCGGCACACCGCGATGCGTCAGCACGAGTTCCGTGCCGCCATCTGGCGTTGGAGTCAGAGTCACGGCCGCCATAGAAAAGATGCCTTCGGGAAACCGTCGGTGGCGCCAAGCCTGGACAATTCGTCGCCCCGGAACAAGATCGACGTTGATCCCTGAGACATCGTTTCCGCTGACCGAAAACGGCCCGCCAATCTTGCGACTGATCGTCGCCTTTCTGCCGGTCACTGCTGAGTGTTTCTTCGAGTCTGCGAGGAGATCGTAAACGCTCGCCGGTGGGGCGTTGAACTTCACTCGCTGCTTGATGGTCTTACACATTGCTACATCCCGAGTCACTCAAGATGACTTGGCTGATTGGAAGCATCGGACTGAATCACTACTCTGCCGCGCGACGGCCCCAAGGCAGCCGCATACGCCAAGTAACTTACCACAAGGGCCAACGCTCACCAGTGCCGCTCTACGCGCGGTTCGCACATGCGTTCCTGGCGCGCGAGCACCGACCAGCCGGTGTTGCTCGTGCTCCGTCAGGCATCACCGCGTTCGAGGAGATCGCCGGCCGAACTCCGCCGAGTCGCGGCTCCGCGCCGGAGATCTGAGCCAACTCGAGGTGGTCACCGCGCGCACTGATCCGCTGCAGGCGACGCAGGACATGACTCGCCTAATCAACGATCGCGAGGTGGCCCTCGAGCGATCGCGCTGGGTGCTGGGAATTGGCGACCTGCGCGCACCGCTCCAACTAGTTTCGCCCACCGATAGGCCAGCGCCGGGCCTGAACGTCGAGGAGTTGGTGGCGGAAGCGGTCTCGAATCGTCCCGACGTTTACGCGGCCAACCAAGCCGTCGCCGCTGCGCAAGAACGCTTGCGGCTGGTTCGATTGGGTTGGGTCCGCGTGCTGGGGATCGCCGACGCTACGAGCGGAAGCCAAACGGGGCACGCGCTGGGCCCGGCCCTTCGTTTTACGCTACCACTTTTCAACCGGAACCAAGGGCTGATTGCCCGTGCCGAGGGCGAGGTCGAGCGCGCCGTTCGCCAGCAGCAGACATTGCACAATCAGATTGTGCTCGACGTGCGCCAGGCCCACATTCGCTACGAGCAGACTTGGGCGGAGCTGGCGATTCTACGGAATCGAGTGCGCCCCGAGGTCGACGCCGCGGCTCGACGATCCTGAACCTGTTCCTGCTCCCGCCGCTGAATCTCGTCTTTGGCGGTTTACCGGGCGACGATCACGTACACTGAGCCTTTGCAACCCTTTTCTAAGGTTCACGCGAGCATGACTTCCAATTGGATTACTTGGGCCCTGTTGTCCGCGACGTTCGCGGCTCTCTCGGCTATCTTCGCCAAGGTTGGGGTCGAGGGAGTCGACTCGAACTACGCGACGCTCGTTCGCACGGTCGTCATCCTGTTTGTGGCTGCCGGAATCGTCGTCTACACCGGCAGTTGGATCAGCCCCGCGCGCCTCGCGCCGAGAACCGCCGTGTTCCTCGTTGTGTCGGGCCTGGCGACAGGAGGATCCTGGCTCTGCTACTTTCGCGCGCTGCAACTCGGTGACGCAGCTCGGGTAGCACCGATCGATAAACTCAGCGTCGTGCTCGTCGCCATCTTGGCGACCGCCTTTCTCGGCGAACGCCTTACGCTGCGAGAATGGCTCGGCGTCGGCATGATCGCCCTCGGCGCCAGCGTTCTCGCGATGAGACGGTAAGGGTACGAAACCCGTCGGCTTGTTGCTGAGCGGCGTGCGGCGCTCACGGACTGGCGGGCCTTTTGCGCTCGGCGGCGGAAGGTGCGGCATGGCATTCGTTCAGTTACGCTGCCGTCCCTTATGCTGCCCCGCCATGTGGGCCGCAACAACAGTCGTACATATCTACCATCGGTTGGTAGACGCTCACCAAATCCGCACGTCTAAATGCCCAGGCTGGACAAGCGGCGCAGGCAATTCTACACTCACTCCCATTTAGTACGCATACGTACTGCTGGAGCTCCTGAGTGAGTGTTGGCCACGAAATCGCCATGGCGCTGCGGCGCACCTATTGGGCCATGCATCGGCAGGCCGATGCATGCCTGTTGCCCGGCGGCGTGACGGCCAATCAGTTCGTGCTGTTGTCGCTCCTCTCCGACGAAGACGGCGTCACGCAGCGCGAGTTGGTCGTGCGCGCCTCGTCCGACGCCAACACCGTGCGGGCGATGCTCGTCGCGCTCGAGGCCAAAGGCCTGCTGACCCGGGCGCGCAGCAAAGCCGACGCGCGGGCTCGCTGCATTCGGCTGACCGCCGCCGGCCGGCGCACCTATCGCAAGCTATGGGCGGAAAGCGAAGGCTTTCGCTTGCGGCTCGCCGCGGTGCTGACGCCAGCCGAGCAAGCTCGGTTTCTCGACATGCTCGACCGCGTCGCGCGCGTGAACGCCACGGCGGCGCGTCCCGTTGCGCTGAGGCAGAGTGACTAATCTTCCGCGGGGCGGCGTTTTATCCACACCTTCCTGGTTGCGAAACTCCTATGTCGACACGAACTCTTTGCCTGTCGTTGCTGGCCGCGATCGCACTCGTTCCTGGTTGGAGCTTGGCGCAGCCGCCCGGCGGTCCGCAAGTGAACTCGCCTGAAGTCGCCGCCGATCGCAAGATCACCTTTCGCTTGCTCGCGCCTGAAGCCAAGGCCGTGCGGCTGACCGGCGGCGACCTGCCCAACTTGGGGCAGGGGGCCGAACTCAAGAAGGGGGAGAATGGCGTGTGGGACGTTGCCGTCGGTCCCGTGCCGGCGGGCGCTTACCGCTATAGCTTCAACGTCGACGGCCTGACGGTGGTCGATCCTCGCAACTCGGCCACCAGCGAATCGAATGGCAACACCTGGAGCCTGGTCTATGTGCCTGGGTCGGAGATCTCCGACACGCGCGACGTGCCGCACGGCGCGGTGGCCGAAATCACCTACAAGTCGAAGTCGCTCGATCGCTTCCGCCGCATGCACGTGTATACGCCGCCAGGCTACGAGCGCGGCGAGGGCAAGTATCCGGTCTTCTACCTGCTGCACGGCGCTTTCGACTGCGACAACGCTTGGAGCACAGTGGGCCGCGCCGGCTTCATTCTCGACAACCTGATCGCCGCCGGCAAAGCCAAGCCGATGATCGTGGTGATGCCGGCTGGGCACACCGCGCCGTTCAGCTTTGGTCCCGGCGGCGGCTTCGAGCGGCAAATGGGCGAGTTCGAGCGCGACTTCCGCGAGGACGTGCGGCCGTATATCGAAGCCAACTACCGGTTGCTCGACGGCCGCGAGAACCGCGCGCTGGCCGGCCTTTCGATGGGCGGCGCGCAGACCTTGAACCTGGCCGCGGCCAACCTCGAGGACTATGGCTACCTCGGCGTGTTCAGCTCCGGCGTCTTCGGCATCGCCGGCGGTGGCCCGGGCCGAGGCCCGCAAGGTCCGAGTTGGGAAGAACGCAATAAGGCCACCCTCGACAACAAGGCGGCGAAGGAAGGACTCAAGCTGGTGTGGTTCGCCACCGGCAAGCAAGACTTCCTGCTCGGCACGAGCCAAGCTACGGTGAAGATGCTCCGCGACCACGGGTTCGACGTGGCGTACGAAGAGACCGACGGCGGCCATACGTGGGATAAGTGGCGCGACTACCTGGCGGTCTTCGCCCCGCGCTTGTTTCAAGACACGCCTGCGGCCAAGTAGCCGCAGGGACCAAACCGCTTGGGCGCAGGGAGGCGCTCGGGCGGTTTTTTGGTTGGAGCGCCGAACAACTCATTCGTCCGCGCGCGGACGGCAATCTTAGTAATGGCGTCCCGTCACCCGCCCACTTTCATCAAAGTGAAGTCCGCAATGCTCGACTCCAAGAGGGTCCAAGTAGTAGTACCAC
>JAESFN010001241.1_pt1 | contig 12341 bp, 3 predicted proteins | sample 9269411 | NCBI WGS metagenome assembly JAESFN01 (sample SAMN14505399, study PRJNA617100) | algae metagenome | isolation source: Iphinoe sp. HA4291-MV1 and co-occurring heterotrophs from trail next to... | place: USA: Maunawili Falls, Hawaii | collected 2009-07-25
TCGACCCCAGGCACCCAATCTCGGCAACTTGCTCTGGCCGACGCCGCGGCCGACAATCGTCGCGAGTTCCCAGACGATCCCTCTCCCAGCTCGTCCGCTCACTACCCCTCCCTGGCGGTTTCAAACTATGCGCTGCTGCGCCTTGCTGCTGATTGCGTTGTCTCTGTTTGGATCGAGTGAGGTGAACGGGGCCGAGGCTCAGACCGTCGACCTATCGCAGGCCGTCGTGCTCACGCCGCCCGGCCTCAAGGGGGCGGAGCGCAAGGCGGTCGAGATGCTCGTAAGCGAAATCCGAAAGCGGACGCAGCTCGAGCTGCCAGTCGTCGAAGCCTGGCCGGACGGCAATCGCCCGGTGATCGCCGTCGGGCAGGTGGCGAAGTCGGCGGCGCTCGGCGGCAGGTTCGCCGAGGCGCTTGGCAAGAGGCCGCTTCCGCCTGGGGCTGAAGGCTACTCGCTATCGGTGCTTCGCGATGAGCGCGGCCCGGCCGTGTTCGTGGTCGGGGCCGATACGCGCGGCGCGCTGTTTGGAGTCGGTCGCTTGTTGCGAGCCCTGCGCATGACGCCTGGCAAGCTCGAACTGTCCCCTGATCTGCAGATCGCTACGGCCCCCGCGTATCCGCTGCGCGGTCACCAGTTGGGCTATCGCCCGAAGACGAATTCGTACGACGCCTGGGACCTGGACCGCTGGGAGCAGTATTACCGTGACCTGATCGTCTTCGGCACGAATGCGATCGAGCTGCTGCCGCCGCGCACTGATGACGACGCCGACAGCCCGCACTTTCCGCTGCCGCCCCTGGAAATGATGATCGGCATGTCGCGATTGGCCGACGACTACGACCTCGATGTGTGGCTCTGGTTCCCGGCAATGGACGACGACTACGGCAATCCGGCCACCGTCGAAGCGGCGCTCGTCGAATGGGACGCGGTGTTTCGCCAACTTCCGCGCGTCGACGCCGTGTTCGTACCAGGCGGCGACCCAGGACATACGCAACCCAAGCACCTGCTCGCGCTGTTGGAGAAGCAGTCCGCGGTGCTGCACCGCAGCCATCCCAACGCCGAGATGTGGGTATCGCCGCAAGGCTTCAGCCAAGCTTGGCTCGAAGAGTTCTTGGAAATCCTCAAGCGCGACGAACCGGCTTGGCTTACCGGCGTGGTGTTCGGCCCGCAGGTGCGCGTGAGCTTGCCGGAGTTGCGGGCGGCCGTGCCGAAGAAGTATCCGATTCGCCACTATCCCGACATCACTCACAGCCGCCAGTGCCAATACCCCGTGCCGGATTGGGATGTGGCCCACGCGGTCACGTCGGGCCGCGAGTGCATCAATCCGCGCCCCTTGGGACAAGCAGCGATCTTTCGCGCCTTGCAGCCCCACACGATGGGCTTCCTGACTTACTCCGAAGGCTGCAACGACGATGTCAACAAGTTCATCTGGAGCGGACTGGGTTGGAATCCCGACACGCCGGTGCTCGAGATCTTGCGCGACTACGCGGGCTACTTCATCGGCGACGCCTATCGCGACGAGTTCGCCCAGGGGCTGCTCGCGCTCGAACGCAACTGGCAAAAGCCCCTGCTCACGAACACGAGCGTCGACACGGCCTTGGCTCAGTTCCGCGACATGGAACGTAATGCAACGCCGGAGTTGCTAGCCAATTGGCGGTTTCAGCAGGCGCTCTACCGCGCTTACTACGACGCGTATGTGCGGCAGCGGTTGGTGCACGAGACCGAGGTCGAGCGACAGGCGCTTGACGTGCTGCAGCGAGCGGACGGACTAGGCGCACTCAAGGCAGCAAAGCAGGCCGAGGAGATCCTTGCCGCTGGAGAAGCAGTGCAGCCGGCGGCGGACCTGAGAGACCGCGTCGTACAACTGGCCGATACCCTCCACGCGAGTATCGGCATGCAGCTTAGCGTTCATCGCCATAAGGCGATTGGTGTGGGACGCGGGGCCACGCTCGACAACGTCGACTATCCGCTCAACAACGCCCGCTGGTTGCGGCAGGAGCTTGCGGCGATTCCCAAGCTCGCCGACGAGGCTGCCCGGCGGGCGAAGATTCGCGAGCTCGTCGATTGGACCAACCCCGGCCCCGGCGGCTTCTACGACGACCTGGGCAACGTGTCGTCGCAGCCGCACTTGGTGGCGGGCGAGCCCTTCGAGCGCGACCCGGCGTTCTTGGCGTCGCCCCACGCAGGCTTCGCCGGACCTGAGACAGGGCGCGAAGGTTCGGCCGCCTGGCGAACTTCGTGGCTCGATCATGCGGAGTCGCTGAACGACGCGCCTCTTTTCCTGCGATATACGGGGCTCGATCCGGCCGCCCGCTACAAAGTTCGCGTCGTCTATGCCGGCGATGGCCCGGCCAAGAAGATCCGCCTCGACACGGGCGACGGCCGCGAAGTCCATCCCTTCATCACCAAGCCAGCGCCGGTGGCGCCGGCCGAGTTTGCGATTCCGCAGGAAAGCATTAAAGCAGGCACGCTCGAACTGCAATGGCGGCGTGAACCTGGCCTGGGAGACAACGGCCGCGGCTGCCAGGTGGCCGAGGTGTGGCTGATCAAAAAGTAGCGCCAGCCTCAGCCAGGGGGGATGGCTCAATGATCAGCGGCCCTTGCCGCCGGGCCTTCCAGGTTCGATAAATGGTCGAGCGGCCGGCGGCCGCATTTCTCGTCCGGACAGAGACTCTGCATGCTTTTGGCACTCCCTCGGTTGATTTGTTGGACGATTCTGATCGCACTCGCAGGCGGAGCCGTGTCGGCGTTTGCCGATGACTGGCCGCAGTGGCGAGGCCCGCAGCGCGATGGCCGCTGGCGCGAGGATGGCATCGTCGAGAAGTTCTCGGCCCCGCGGCTCGAGCCCAAGTGGCGGGCCGAGGTCGGCAGCGGCTACAGCAGTCCGAGCGTGGCCGAAGGGCGGGTGTTCGTTACCGACCGGATGGTCGAGCCCAAGCAAACCGAGCGCGTGCATTGCTTCGACGCCGACACCGGCAAGCCGCTCTGGATGCACGAGTACGACTGCCCCTACGTGGGCGTCGGCTACGAGGCGGGGCCGCGCGCCGCCGTGGCGGTCGATTCGGGCCGCGCGTACTCGCTCGGCACGATGGGGCATCTCAAGTGCTTCGACGCGGCGACCGGCGGCGTTCATTGGGAGCGCGACCTCAACGCCGACTACCAGGTCCGCATGCCGATCTGGGGCATCTCGGCTTCGCCGCTGGTCTACAAAGACCTGGTGATCGTGCAGATTGGCGGGGCCGACGGGGCCTGCCTGGTGGCGCTCGACAAGCACTCCGGCAGCGAACGCTGGAAGGCGCTCGACGATCAAGCCTGCTATTCGGCGCCAATTATCATTCATCAGGCAGGGCAGCCGGTGCTCGTGGTCATGACGGGCGAGAACGTCGTAGGCCTCGATCCGCAGACCGGCGAGGTGCATTGGAAGCGGCCGTTTCCGCCCAAGAACATGATCATCGGCGTAGCCACGCCAGTGATCGATGGCGAGCAGCTCTTCGTAACTTCGTTCTACGAAGGTTCGCTGATGCTCACCGTGTCGCGCGACAAGATCGAAGCGATGGAGCAGTGGAAGCGCTCCGGCCGCGACGAGCGCAACACCGACGCCCTGCACTCGATCATCAGCACGCCGGTCCTCCGCGGCGGCTACGTGTACGGCGTCGACAGCTACGGCGAGCTGCGCTGCTTGGATGCCCGCACCGGCGAACGCGTATGGGAAAACCTGACGGCCACGCCCAAGGCCCGCTGGAGCACGATCCACTTCGTGGAGCACGGCGACAAGGACTGGCTGTTCAACGAGCGGGGCGAGCTGATCATCGGCCGGCTCAAGCCGGAGGGTTTCGAGGAACTCAGCCGCACGAAGATCATCGACCCCACCCGCGGCCAACTGGATCAACGCGGCGGCGTCTGCTGGGCCCACCCGGCGTTCGCAAACCGCTGCGTCTACGTGCGCAACGACAAGGAACTCGTGTGCGTAGGCCTGGCCGCGGATTCCAAGAAATAAACGAACCGCGGAGACGCGGAGAGAACAGAGATATTAACCACGAAGGCACGAAGGACACGAAGAAGTACGAATCAGAAGAGTCGGCCTCGAGATGTCTAGGCATTCTTCGTGCTCTTTGTGTCTTTGTGGTTCAATCATTTCTCCGTGTCTCTGTGTCTCCGTGGTGAAAGAAACTTTGATCGCCTAGGACTACCGTACCATGCCGCGTGAACGTCGTCCTTGGCGGGAAGAGTTGGCGATCATCGACGCCACGATGAAGGCCATTTCCGGCGTGACCGACCCGGAGGAACTTATCGGCATCTACTGGGACGGCATCGGCCAGCTCGTTTCGATCGACGACTTCGTGGCCGTGTCGCGGCGGAACGTCGAGCCGCCGTATTACTTGATCACGCGGTCGTCTCGCTTCACCGAGAGTCTCAATCCCTGGACCGAGCGCGACAAGCTGCCCAAGGTGTCGGGCGGGTTGCTCGGCGAGATTCTCTACTCGAACGAGCCGGTGATCATCGAGGATTTGCCGGCCCGGCTGTCGCCTGACGATCCGGCCTACTTCTATCTCGAAGGCTTTCAGTCGCTGGTGGCGCTGCCGCAGTACGACAACGGCGAAGCGCTGAACGCGTCGATGATGCTCTTGCCCCCCGGCGAAGAGATCGACACCGCCATGATCCCGACCTTGCACTGGCAAGGCGGGCTTTTTGGCCGGGGCACGCACAACTTAGTGCTGCGTAACCAACTCACCGCCACGCTGGCCGAACTCGACCGCGAACTCAAGGTCGTTGGCGAAATTCAGCGGTCGCTGTTGCCGAGCAAGCTGCCCGAGATTCCGGGGTTCGATGTCGCGGCGGATTACCAGACCAGCGCCCGCGCCGGCGGCGACTATTACGATTTCTTTCCGCTCTGTAACGGCGGCTGGGGACTGTTCATCGCCGATATCTCGGGGCACGGCACGCCGGCGGCCGTGCTGATGGCGATCACGCATGCGATCGCCCACGCCAAGCCTGGCACCCATACGCCGCCTGGGGCGCTGCTCGAGTATCTCAACGAGCGGCTCTGCAACGCTTACACGCGCGACGGCACGTTCGTCACCGCGTTCTATGCCGTGCTCGACCCGCAGGCACGTACCTTGAAGTACGCCACGGCGGGGCACAATCCACCGCGGCTTGCGCGCGGAAACACGGTCGTCTCGCTCGATGAAGAAGGGGGACTGCCGCTCGGGCTCTTTCCCGGGCAGTCCTACAACGAGATCACTACGAGTCTCGAGCCAGGCGATCTGCTCTTGCTCTACACCGACGGCGCGACCGAGGCGATGGCCCCCGGCCCTGAAGCCGAGCGGCAGCTCTTTGGCGTCGAACGGCTCGATCGACTACTCGTCGAGTGCGAGACGAGGAGCGCCGCCGATTGCATTGCCCGCATCGGGGCCGAGCTAGCCGACTTCCGTGGCCAAGCCCGCCCGGCCGACGATCAAACGCTGATCGCCCTGCGCTGTTTGAACGCTCGGTAGGGTCCGCTATGCGGACCAAACAGAACCCGGGCGACGTAACTTTTCACCGCGACTATTGGTCCGCATAGCGGACCCTACGTCAGCCCGCCAAGCGCGTGATCCGTTCCGGCATGGCTACGACCGGCACCGCGGGCGACCGGTGGCGGAACTGCATCACGTAGGCGTCTTCCGGCGAGTCGTTGTAGAAATCGCGGACGACGGAGATGGCGCGGAACCCGCAAGCGCGGAAGAAGAGCTGCGCCGGCAGATTCGTTTCGCGTACTTCGAGCAGCACACGGGTGCGCCGATCGGGCGAAAGCTTGCCCACCAGTTTGCTGGCCATGGCGCGGCCCACGCCCCGGCGCCGCATGTCGGCGGCCACGGCGAAGTTGAGCACGTGCAAGCGGTTCTTGTGGAGCTCATAGAGCATGTAGCCCACCACGCGGCCGTCGCATTCGGCCACCATGCCGATGCAGTTGCGTTGCCGTAGGCAGCGGAGGAAGTCTTCTTCCTGCCAGGCAAACTCGAAGCTCTCGTTCTCGATCGCTTGAACCTCGGCGAGGTCGCGGCGAATCATCCAGCGGATGTGAACACGTAGGCTCGAACCGGTCTCAATCTGCATCGTGGGCTCCTTCCCTATCGGACACGGCGATCGCTGGGAACGCCGTTCGCCGCCAGCGGGATTTCATTCCCCCGTGGCCAGTGCGGGGCGTAGATTATCACACGTCTGAGCGGCTGCCAAGGCAAACTTTACAATGCTCGAAACCCGCATCCCTTGCCGACTTGAGGCTTGCACTGCCCGCGACCAACAGGAAAAGAATTAAAGGCATCAGGGATGCGCAACGCGCACCCGCCAATCGCGTGGGAGAGCCTGCCAGACGGCCCAGGCAACGGCCAGCAGCCCGATCCAAGGGTATGCCCCGAGAGCCCACCAGAGCATGCCCGCTGCTGCCAATAAGGATGGCGTGAACTGATCGGGAAAGCGACGACAGAGCGCCGCGAGACCAATGATCAGCAGCAACGCCATGGCCAGCAACGACGACGCGAGCAGGTCTCGCGGCCAACGAGGCGACGCAGCTTCGAGCGGAATCTCGCGCGGATCGGCCACAAGCTGCGCTGGTGCGTTTTGGCCCGACCAGAAGGCGCGCTGGGCGCTTGCAATGCTGGGCGCTGCCGCCGGGCCCGACCAACCCCGAGCCGCCGACTCTGCAAGCAACTCTTGCTGCTGCCGCGCGGCCGTGCGGCGAACGAGCGACGCCTGATCGACGGCGCCAGGCTTGCCGCTGCGGATAAGCTCCGCGCCCCGCGCGCGGGCGTCTTCTGTCCAGCGCGGCAACCACACCTGGAGCCAACCGCCCGCCTCGCGCCCCGCGTGGGCCGCAACCGCGTCGCCGATCAATTGGCTCGTGTTTGACAACCGCCGCTGAGCGAAATCTCCTGTCGCCGGCGTGTCTCCTGGAGTGGCCGTTCGGGCCTCATCAAACGCAGTCCAGAGCGTTTGCCTTACAGCCACCGGTCGATTCTCTTCCGTCAACCACTTCGGCGGTGCAAGGGCCAGCCGACCTGTTCTCGAGTCGGGTCGGCGGATGAAGGCAAACTCAACCCGTTGCGGCAACGTTGCCGAGGTCAGGTCGATCGACCAGCCGGCGGACCCCGTCGGGCGTGCAAACGCGGCTCGTCCATCGAGCTCGAGCGCCAGTAGTTCGTCGCTCGCGTCCAATTGGAGCAACGCCTGCAACACGCCGGCGGGACGAAGGTCACACACGCCGGTGACGAGCGCATTGCCTGCCGCATTGCGATGGACGGCGTAGTCGGCGAGCGAAATCTGGGGGCCCTCCGAAGCTTTCGGCGTCTCATCCGCCAATTTGGCGTCGAGCGAATCGACGCGCCAAATAGGAGAATCACCGCTGACGAGCGAGGCCAGACTGCTTGGCAGCGGTTCCGCGCGAAATCCTTGCTGGAAGCCGGCGATCGCTTTGGGTTGGCCAGATGCAAACGCGGCATAGCGTTGCCAGCGCTCGTCGTCGAGCGACGCTAGATACGGCAGCCGCGCGTCGCCGGCTGCCGGAGAGATCCACTCTTCGATCTGAAAGCGGAAGTCGCCCGCCAGCGGAGTACGGAACCGTAGCAGCAGAGTTTCGTTGGAACCATCAAGCCATTCGACGGCCGCCCCCGGAGCCGAAACGCGCGGCCGAGGCCAGCCGGGCGGCAAGCGGAAACGCAGCAAGTCTGCCCGGCCGGAGTCGACATGCACGGCGACATCGAGCTGATACGCTTGGCCGCCTGGAACTCGCTGTACCAGTTCGGCAATCGACACGCTGGGCCGATTGGGCGCCACGCGGACCCGCGCTTGAAACTGTGCGCCGGTCGCTGTCAGCGCCGCCAGCGCGCTGCGTGCCTGAGAGTCATCCTTGGGATCAGGTAGCTCTTGGCGCAAAGCGTCGCGAACGCCGACCAGTTCGGCCGCTGTAGACAAGCGACGAAAGAGCCGCAACTCGAAGGGTACGAGGTCCACGCCCATGAGGTCGAGCTGGCCGAGTTCGTATTCGCCGTTCGTGCCTGCCGGCTGCCGGCCTTCAATGACGATGCGATAGGGGCCTGCGAGCGGCGCGGTAAAGAACAGGGTCAGCCGGCGTCCATCGCGTACGGCCGCGGCCAGGCGCTCATTGCCGTCTTGAATCGCCGCCACGGAGTCGAGGACGAATTCCTCCGGCAGGTCGATCGAATGGCTGAGCACGAAGCCTGAGATCGTGTTGAGATCGGCGGTCGCGACGATGCGCGAGTGCGCCAGCCCGATGTCGCAGTTTGCGACTACCCTGCCTCGCGTGATCGCCGGACGCGGCGCTGTTTCCACCGACCACTCGATGGATTCCTCGGGCAGTTGCACTACGGCGACCGGCCGCGAGGTTGCGGCGCCCCAGGCTTGCAGAAAATCCGCCGGCTCGATCGCCGGGGCGAGATCAGGCGGAGGCAGCGTCCAGGTGAGTTCGGGATCGAGCGAAATCGCCAACCAACGGGCGCCCGCTGACCGAGCTGAACTGCGCAGATTCGGCCAGGTGACGCGCCCCACCCCGCTCGACGATGCCAGCAGCGTCGCGCGCACGACGCCGGTCGCATCTGCCGCCGGGAGGGCGATCACCTGACGCCCGGCCGGGTCCGTGCCGCTCGAGCCGACGACGCCACCGCTGGAAACGAGTTGCAACGACCGATCGGCAGTGAGAAACGACGCCGAAGCAGCCGATGGGGGCAACTGAGCCTCGATCGTAACGTAGTCCGGTCGAATCTTAAGCCAATAGAGTTCATGCCCAATCGGTCCCGCAACCTCATTGACGCGATCGATCGTCCACAACAGCCTGTTGGCCGTTCGCAAATCGAGCGGCGCTGCTCCCGTCGCGGCAGCCTCTGGCAGCGGCTGCACCAAGCGCAAGCTCGACTGCGCGGAACTGGCGTTTGTGGAGGGCAGCAACTGCGCCGCAGGCTGCGTTGGCAGAGTGAACTCGAGCTCACCGGCAGGCTGAGCGCCGCGGACTGGACGCAGCACGAACTCGGCGCGACGCTTGCCGGGCTCGGCGAGAAACACCTTGCCCGCCGCATCCGGTGGAGATCGCCAGCGCCGCCCGTCGAGCCGCACCTCGGCCACCTCCCACCGCGCGTCGCTTGCCGGCCAAGCGAAGGTTGCGTCGGCCGCGAGCGACAACAGGCTACAGGAGATCGTGAGCCGGGGATTGTCGGGATCGCTCGCGTCCAGGCGATAGTCGGCCGCCGTCCACAGCACAGGCGACCCTGCGGGCCAGGCGTCCGCGCGTTCGTCCGCTTCAATCCGTGTGAGCAGTTCCAGGGGGACAAAGTACTCCGTGCCCTGCGGTTGTCGCTGGCTGTCAACGGGAATCAGAATTCGATATAGGGGCGACGCCGTGACCTGAGCAAAGGCTTGCGGCGTAGTCGCCATGCAGACCGCCAGCAGGACGCCTAGGGGCACGCGCGAGTTAAGCTTTTGCGCAGTTCGCAAATACCACGGCGCCAGTTGTCGACTTAGCGTGCCCAATGCCCAACCGAAGGGCAGCGCGGCCGCCATGCCTGCCCACGCGCCGGCGGCGAAGACGGCGACCACGAGTCCGACAACCCCGAGTGCGAGCCCTAGTGCAAAGCGAATTCGATAGGCTCCGGCAACGAGCGCGGCGCAAGTCAGTATTGCCAGCGCGAACATTGCCAGCCGCGCTTCTTGGCGAATCAACAGCGCTCGATCGCCGGAAACACTGAGCAGCTCGGTTTCGGGGAGGGCGTCGCCGTAGGTCAGTCGTGTGGGCGCGGTCCAAGGGGACGCGGAGTCGAGCTCGCCCGTGCGCCAGGTCAGCGCGGAAATCCACGGCGCGGGTCCGCTCGCGCTTGCATCTGGCGCTTTTGCCGACAGTCCCGCCTGATCGGTCAGGTGCAGCGTCCCTTGACCGCCCGTTAGCATCCAACCTTGATCCGCCAACAAACGGCGCAGTTCCGCCGCAGTCGGTCGCGATGACCAGCGCGGCGCCGGGGCGGCCGGGCCAACTCCTAGGCGAACCGCCGCGGCAGGATCGACCAGCAAATCGATCCCCTGCCGCACGAGGCCGGCTTGCCAGGCGGCGAGCCACTGCCCCCAAGTGGGCCGCTCGATGTTCGCCAGCCCCACCGTGGCCGTTGCCAGCGCATCGAACCAACGCGAGTCGACTTGACCACCGTTGTCGCCGTGCCACGCCCACGCGCCGCCGTCGAAGGCGATGGCCGCGGCCCCCCACGAACCGTGACGGTCGCTGCGTGCCAGCGGACCGAGCAGCCGTGCAGCGACGGAAGGCTGGAACTCGCTCGTCGGCGACCAAGCATGAAAACGTTCGGGTACGCCGACTTGCCAGGCGCTCAGTACCACGGGGTAGCTCGGCTGAATGCGCGGCTTCGCCAGACGGGCGATCCAACCGAGCGACTTGCCCTCTTCCTCGAACTCCAAACACAGTTCGAAGAAACGCTTCTCGGGAGAAAGGGGCAATTCCAGGCGGTGGTCCGCCTTGGGTCCCTCGGTCAACCTGACATCGCCGTCTACCGAGGCGGCCACGATTCGCAGACCCTGGGGCCACTCGATGCGCAGCTTTTCGGCGCCGCGATTCTCGAGGAAGTACGTCACCGCGTGCAGCCGCTGTCCATTCGCGGCAACTCGAGTCTGCAGCAGCTCGCGCCAGGCCCAGACCTTCGGCGGGACGCCTGATTCGGCGTCGAGCGGCAACTCGAGTCGCAGAGCCGCGCGGGACAGCGTCGGATCGTAGCGGTAGACCGACTCCCAGCCGCTCGCCGCAGCGCTTTCCAAGCCCGCGGGAATTCGCATGAGCGCCGGCGATGCTTCGGGCCGCCATGGGCGTGGTGCGCGCACCACGACGCTTCCCGTTTGCGAGGCCGCGCCAATCAACGCCGGCAAAGCGGCGCTGACCACGTCGCCCGTCGCCCGGTCGATGCGCGCGTGTAGCTCGAAAGGCGCCCCTTGCGGCGCGGGCAAAGCCAACTGAACCACGCGCTCGCCCTCAAGCAGGCCGCGGCCGGCGAGTTCCGCGGCCGACAGTTCGCGCGTCGACAAAGTAGCCGCTGTCGAATCTTCGCCTAGTCGCCACGTTGGCGCTGGTCCCGAGGAGTTGAGTCGTAGCAGCAATTCTTCGATCGGCCGCTCGTTCGGCACAATTCGAACTCGCAGTGTTTCCGACCACTGATCGTTGACTCGCTCGATCGTGGTCCTCGCTTCGCTCGTGAACTCGGGGAAGCCGGGCCGAAGCGAGATCTCGAATCGCTCGGCAGACTCGTCGAACGCGAAACAGAGTCCTCGCGGCGGTTCCGCCAGCAGTCGCGATGCCTCGAGGTCCAAGTCTTCCGGCGCAAGCCGCTTCAAGTCTTGTTCGAAGCGAGTCTTCGCCGTGAGCGGTTCCACCACTCGGAGCGACACTAGGTCGCGCCGAGCAGCGGTCTGGCTCAACTCGAGCATCCGCAAATCGCCGGCCGACAGCGGTGTGTCGCCAAGCGACCTGCTGCCGCGAATGCGCACACGCAGAGGCCGCGTGTCGCCAGCAGGTTGCGCAACCCGCAAGAAGAGTTGGTTTCCCTGCTGATGCCAACCCTCGAGGGCGGATGTCTGGGGCTCGGTCTCCACGGCCTCCGCCGTCCAATCCGGCGCGAGCTCGGCCGAGAGCGCGCGAATGCCGATGGATTGCGGAAACTCGGCCAACAGCGTGCCCGAGAGCTTCGCGCCTTCGGCCACGAGCGAAACGCCTCGCAGCAGCGTGAGGGGCAGCGACTCTGTTGCCGCTGTGACGCGGATCGTCGCGGTCGGCTCGAACAGTTGCACACGAATCACGCCATCCGCCTCGAACGCCGATTGGCGGGCCTTAGACAACGCTAAGTGCGCGACTTGCAGTGGTCTGGCAGCTACGATCCTGGCCGTGCCCTCCTCCCAGAGAGCGCCTTGCAACTGCACGTTGGGCAGCGGAACCGCGGCCTCGCTCGCCCGCTCCCTTCTCGACACAATGCGAATCGCGCCCGGCGCACGCAACGCGACGGCCGGCACGGGAACAGTCAACGTCTGCCCGCCGGCAGAATCAACCTTGGTTTGCCACGGAAGTGCGCCGCCTGACCAGGCGATTTCGATCGGCCGCAGCTCTGGCGGCAGTTCGAACGTGAGCACGGGCGGCCAGGTTGGCGAGTTGCGTTCGAAGCTTGCTTCGAGCGTCAGGCCGTCTGCCGCGAGCCGATATTCGAGAGTCTGTCGAACCGCCAAGCGTGAGCCGGCCGCTTCCCCTGCGTCGCTTCGCGAGATCCGCAGTTCGAGATCCGGCCGCGAGTCTGGCCGAATCGTCCACCGCTGCC
>JAESFN010001242.1_pt1 | contig 12335 bp, 10 predicted proteins | sample 9269411 | NCBI WGS metagenome assembly JAESFN01 (sample SAMN14505399, study PRJNA617100) | algae metagenome | isolation source: Iphinoe sp. HA4291-MV1 and co-occurring heterotrophs from trail next to... | place: USA: Maunawili Falls, Hawaii | collected 2009-07-25
ACGGCGAGCCCGGCGGGTGTGGCGGGGGCGAAGGGCGACGGCTCGGCCTTGAGCGGACCGCTCCGCACCGTCTCGACCTCGACCCCGACCTTGTCGAGGAGCTGGCTGACCTCCGGGTACTGGAAGATGACGCCGATCGACCCGGTGATGGTCGAACGCCGGGCGATCACGTGGCCGGTGGCGATCGCCGCCATGTAGGCGGCAGAGGCGCCGACGGTGCCCATCGTCGCCACCGTCGGTTTTTTCGCCGACAGCCGGAGCAGCGCCTCGTAGAGCGCCTCGCCGCCGGTGGTCGCGCCGCCCGTCGAGTCGATCGAGACGATCACGCCCTTCACGGCATTCGACCTGGCGATGCGGTCGATGAGTTCGAGTTGGTCGCGGTCCTCGGTGATGAAGCCCGAGATGCTGATGCGCGCGATCTGGGGCGTGACGAGGCCGGCGAGCCCGTCGCGGCCGGCGGCGAGCACGATCGCGGCGACGATGGCGAGCGCGAGCGCCACGAAGGCGATCACGCGCCAGAAGGAGAGCTTCCGGCGGAGGCTCCGGCGATCGACGATCTGGTCGGCAGTCAGGCTCATGCCTCTTCTCCGGCTTCGTCCCCTTCGCCCCTGTCCCGGCGCGAGGGGTTACAGGCTATCGGATTTCGAGGCAAGACGTGGACGGAGCGCCTCCCTCCGGCTAGGGTCCCGCCCATGCTGACCGTCTGGGGCCGAATCAATTCCATCAACGTGCAGAAGGTCCTCTGGACCCTCGCCGAGCTCGGGCTGGCCTATCACCGCATCGACGCGGGGATGAAGTTCGGCGTCAACGATACGCCCGAGTACAAGGCGCGGAATCCCAACGGGCTCGTCCCCACCATCGACGACGACGGCTACGTGCTCTGGGAGTCGAACGCCATCGTCCGCTATCTTGCCGCCAGGCACGCGCCGGGCACGCTCTACCCGGAGGAGATCGGCGCCCGCTTCCATGCCGAGCAGTGGATGGACTGGCAGGCGACCGCCTTCAATGCGGCGATCAGCCCGATCTTCGTCGGCCTGATCCGCACCCCGCCGGAGAAGCGCGACGAGGCCGGCATCGCGGCGGCGACGGCCCGGCTCGAAGCGCTGCTCGCAACCCTCGACGCCCATCTCGCCGGCCGTGCCTATGTCAATGGCGAGGCCTTCACCATGGCCGACATCCCGGTCGGCGCGGGCGTCAACCGCTGGTACAAGCTGCCGCTCGAGCGCCAGCCGCGCCCCCATGTCGAGGGCTGGCTGGAGCGGCTCAAGGCGCGCCCCGGCTTCAAGGCCCACGTGCTCGACATTCCGCTGAGCTGAGGCGACAGCCGACCACGCTTCCGCTAGCATGAGCGGGAAGCGCTCCAACCCCCGGGATCACGTGATGTCGATGTCGCTCGAAGCCGCCGCCGAGGTTCTCCGCGAGGCGATGCGGGAAACGGTCCGACGGCATTCGCTCTGGTATCTCGTCCAGGGCGGGCTGATGATCGTCGCCGGCGTCCTCGCCCTGATCTTCCCGATCTTCGCCTCCGACGCGGTGGTGGCGCTCCTCGGCTGGGTGCTGATCGCCTGCGGCATCGCCCAGGGTATCAGCCTGATCGGGGCCCAGAGCGTGCCGAATTTCTGGCTGCAGATGGTCTCGGTCGGGCTGTCGATCGTCGTCGGCATGCTGTTCCTCAGCGACCCCGGAACCGGGCTGACGACCGTCACCTTCCTGCTCATCGTCTATTTCGTCGTCGAGGGCATCTCGAAGGTGATCTTCGCGCTCACCATCCGGCCGTTCCCGAACTGGGGATGGGTGGTGGGGAGCGGCGCGCTCAGCGTCGTGGTCGCCTTCATCCTCTATGCGAGCCTGACCAGCGTCTCGCTGTGGCTGCTCGGCCTGCTCCTCGGCGTTCAGCTCATCGCCGAAGGCGCGGCGCTCGCCTATCTCGCATGGGACCTGCGGCGGGCGACGCAGCCGGCACCGCCCACTGCGCCGGTGTAGACGCTACGGCTTCTCCCACTTGCCGGTCTTGGCCGAGCGGAAGACCGCGTCGAGGATGCGCGCCTGCTGGATGGCGTCCTCGACGCCGTAGTGGTTCTTCTCCTTGCCGCGCACCACGCGCGAGAAGAACTCGCCCTCGAGCTGGTACTGGTCGGCCTTCTCGACCTTGATCGCCTTGGCCGAGGCATCGCCGAGCTTCTTGCCGTCGTCGAGCCACAGCCGCATCGCCCCGCCCTGCGGCGCGTTGAACGGGATCTCCACTTCGAGCCGCCCTTTGGTGCCGAAGATGTTGACCCGCTGGTAGGGCACGGTCTGGGTCGAGACGGTGAATGTGAGCTGCCGCCCGGCGCCGAAATCGAGGAGGGCGCTGGTGGTGCGGTCGGTCTTGAACTCGGGGTCGCGGTCGATCACCGCCATCACCCGCTCGGGCTCCGCGCCGAAGATGAAGCGGGCGGTGACGATCGGGTAGCAGCCGATGTCGTAGACTGCGCCGCCGCCGATGTCTGCGATGTTGCGGACGTTCTTCGGGTCGGTGTTGTGGTAGCTGAAGAAGCACTGGATGGCGCGGAGCGTGCCGAGCTTGCCGCTCTGGGCGATCTCCCGCGCCTTGAGCCATTGCGGGTGCTGGCGGACCATGAAGGCCTCGGCGATGAGGACGCTGCCGGACGCCGCGCGGAGCTTCTCCGCCTCCCTGGCGGTGAGGGCGATCGGCTTCTCGCAGAGCACGTGCTTGCCCTTCGCCGCCGCGGCGAGGGTGAGCGGCACGTGAAGGTGATTGGGGAGCGGATTGTAGACGACCTCGATATCGGGATCGTCGAGCATGTCCTCGTAGGACCCGTAGGCGACGGGGATGCCGAGCTTCTTCGCCCATTTCTTGGCGGTCGGCAGCGTGCGCGAGGAGATGGCGCGGACTTCGAGGTCCTTGCTCTTCATCAGGCCAGGGATGACCTTCTCCCAGCCGATCCGCGCCGTCGAGATCACGCCCCAGCGCACCGGATCCGCCTTCACCGCCCGCTTTGCCATCGCCGTCGCCCTCCTTTGCTGCCGGGCCCGCCCGGCGGATGTTGATCGCGGGAGAGGCAAGCCCCATTCCGCCGGCGATTGCAAGCGTGAAGAACCGCGATCAGATGCCGGCGTACCAGTCGTAGCCGCGGTCGGCCCAGAAGCTGCCCCGGCCGCGGCCGAGCGAAGTGAAATCCTCGATCGCGTCGATACGCATGACATACTTAGCCATCTTATAACCGAGCTGGCGCTCGACCCGGACCCTGAGCGGCGCGCCGTGCGCGACCGGGAGGGGCTGGTCGTTCATGGCGTAGGCGAGGATGGTCTGGGGGTGGAAGGCGTCCTCGAGGTCGATGGTCTCGTAGTAGCGGCCGCTGCCGTCGAGGGTCTTTTCCAGCTCGTCCGCGCAGGTGAAGAGGATGTAGCGGGCATTGGGCTGAAGGCCGGCGGCGGCGAGCACGCTCGCGAGCTGGACGCCGGTCCACTTGCCGATGCAGCTCCAGCCTTCGACGCAGTCGTGCCGGGTGACCTGGCTCCGCGCCGGCATCGCGCGGAGGTCGGCGAGCGAATACGACGCCGGCCGCTCGACCAGGCCGCCTACCTCGAGCCGCCAATCGGCGAAGCCGCTCGCGGCGAGGGCGCGGTAGGTCGCATCGTCCGGGTCGGTCGAGCCGTTGGCCTTGAAATTCTCCGAGATCGCGGAGGCCGGGAACTCCTTCGCCATCGACGTCGGCGAGAGCAGCGCCCGCTGCACCAGCATCGTCATGTCCTCGCCGGTGTAGAGGACCTTGCGGAAGCCGGGCGTCTGCGAGAGCTGGTCGCAGCCGGACAGGGCGAGGCTGCCCGCGACCGCAGCGGAGCCGCCGAGGAATCGCCGGCGGCTGAGGCGGAGATTATGGCGCATGGGGCGTCTCCGTGGAGTCGATGCGATAGCGCCCGGTGATCATCGAGCGGAGGTTGTTGCCGAGCCCCGAGACGAGAACCATCGCGAGATGCACGAGGATGAAGAGGACGATGAGCGTGGCGCAGAGGAAGTGGATGGTCCGCGCCGTCTGCCGGCCACCGAACACCTCGACCAGCCATGGGAATGCGGCATCCATGGCGGGCGACATGGTCAGGCCGGTGAGGACGACCAGCGGCAGCACGACGAAGATCAGTCCGGCATAGGTCAGCTTCTGCAGCACGTTGTAGTCGCGGGTGTGGTGGAAGCGGAGCCGCGCATGCTCGGCGATCGAGCGGCCGAGGCCGCGGAGATCGCGCCAGCCCGGAATGAGGTCGCGGTCGACGTGGCGGTTGATCAGGCTCGCGACGAGATAGACCAGGCCGTTGATGACGAAGACCCAGGCGAAGAAGAAGTGCCAGCGCCGTCCGGTCGCGAGATCACGATAGCTCGGCACCGTCAGCCAGGCCGGGAAGCCGCGCGCCTCCTGCCGTCCCGCAGTGGTCGAGAGGCCGAGGAAACCGGTGGTGTCGAAGGTGGCGCCAAGCACCGTCGTCTCGCCGACCGGCTGGCCGCCGTCGTCGAGGCGGGCGGTCATGGCAAGCACCGGCGCCTCGAAATCCGAAGCCTGGCCGAGGTAGAGGGCCGGGTGGGCGTTGAAGATCTGGAGCCCGGAGAGGATCAGGAACACAATCGCCAGCGCGTTGATCCAGTGGGTGACCCGGGTCGCGAGCGCGTGCCGGTAGATCAGCGTGGTCTTCGGCGCGTCCGCCGCTGCGGTTGTCTCTGCCATGTCGCATCCCATCGGTTGCCCGGAGCACCCTGCTGGATGGAAATACGGACCGGTTGGCCCGGCGGTTTCACCGCCATTGGACGATTCCGGGGCGCGACGGAACCGGTGGTTCCATAGGCACAAGACAGAAGGCGCCGGCCCGGACCCCTCCGAACCGACGCCCCCCTGTCTTGCACGTGACGGACCTGCGGCCAGCGATCGCGAAAAAACAGCAATCCCGACCGACAGGCTACGCCTTGTGGCCGGCGCCAACTCCAAGCCAAACGGAGCGGCTAGCACATCTCCGGTACAGGCGAGGCCAAGGCAGCCAGCCCGCCAATGCTAGCCAAGCCGAGGGGAACGCGCAACATATCGGCCATTGCATCGCTCTTCGTCCCACGCGACCCGGGCCCGGGTTGAGCGAGATCAACGCCAAACCTCTCCATCCGCCCATCCTGCGCGCGCACTCTGCGCGCCGGGTCTCGCTGCCGGGGAGCCGCTGGCTGGCCCCGGCGCCGTGCGCCCTATGCTGCAGACTTTGAGGAGAACCGGAGAGGCAGGTGGAGCGGGCAGACCCCGCAAACGCCATCTTCCGTGCAAGGGGAAGCCATGACGTCCGGAACAAAAGCCCATGCACAGGCCGACCGCGGGCCCGATCGGCTGGTCGTGGCCGCCCCTTATGCCGCCCCGGCGTCGGCGGTGCTCTCCGGCCTCTGCACCACAACAGCCGCGGGCCTCGACGAATCCGAGGCGGCGGCGCGGCTTGCGGCAGCGGGTCCGAACCTGCTGCCGAGCCCGCCGCCACGGAGCGCGCTGGTCCGGTTCCTGTCGCAATTCGACAATCTCCTCATATACGTCCTTCTCGCCTCCGCGGCCGTGACTGCAGTCCTCGGGCACCCGGTCGACACGATCGTGATCCTCGCCGTGGTGATCGCAAACGCCATCATCGGCTTCATCCAGGAGGGGCGTGCCGAAGAGGCCATGGCCGCGATCCGGAACATGCTGTCACCGGTCGCGTCGGTGATCCGCGGTGGCGGGCGCCGCACGGTTCCGGCGGAGGAGCTCGTCCCCGGCGACATCGTTCTGGTCGAGGCCGGCAGCAAGGTCCCGGCCGATCTCCGCCTTGTCGAGGCGCGCGGGTTGCTGATCGATGAGGCGATCCTTACCGGCGAGTCGGTCCCGGCGGAAAAGCGCACGCGCGCCGTCTCGGCGCATGCGCCGCTCGGCGACCGGACGTCGATGGCCTATAGCGGCACCCTGGTCTCGGCCGGCCTGGGGAAGGGCGTGGTCGTGGCCACCGGACGCGGCACCGAGATCGGCAGGATCAGCGGCCTCCTGGCGAATGTCGAGACGCTCACCACGCCGCTGGTCGCCCAGATGGGCGTGCTCGCCAAGTGGCTGACCATCCTCATCCTCCTCGTCGGCGCCCTGCTCCTCGTCTATGGCGCCGTCGTCCGCCACTACGACTTCGAAGAGCTGTTCATGACCGTGGTCGGCCTGTCGGTGGCCGCCATCCCCGAAGGCCTGCCCGCGGTGCTGACCGTGACGCTTGCCATCGGGGTCCGCTCCATGGCGCGACGGAATGCGATCGTGCGGCGCCTGCCGGCGATCGAGACGCTCGGCTCGGTGTCGGTGATCTGCACCGACAAGACCGGCACCCTGACCCGGAACGAGATGACCGTGGTCACGATCGCCACGGCGGAGGGCGACTTCGCGGTCACGGGCGATGGCCGCGGCTACGACGGTGATATCCGGCTCGCGGGCCACGCGATCGATCCGCCCGCGCATCCCACGCTCCTGCGCGCGGCGGAGGCGGCGGTGTTATGCAACGACGCGAGCCTGTCGGGCGAGGACGGCGCGCTCACCATCGAGGGCGATCCGATGGAAGGCGCGCTGATCATCTTCGGGCGGAAGGCCGGCTTCGGGCACGAGCATGGCTGGGAACGGCGCGACACGATCCCGTTCGACGCCAGGCATCGCTTCATGGCGACACTCCATCGCGCCGCCGACGGCCGGTCGATGGTGTTCGTCAAGGGCGCCCCGGAGCGGATCCTGGAAATGTGCGCGGCGGAGGCCGGCGCGCGGGGCCAGACCCTGCCGCTCGATGCCGGCCGATGGCACCGGAAGGCCCACGAAATCGCCGACCAGGGCGAACGCGTCCTCGCAATCGCCGCGAAGGAGGCGGACGGCGACCAGGCCGAGGTCGGCTTCCACCATGTCGAAGAAGGGCTGGTCCTTCTCGGCCTGGTCGGGCTGATCGATCCGCCCCGCCCGGAGGCCATCGCCGCGGTCGCCGAGTGCCGCGAAGCCGGCATCGACGTCAAGATGATCACCGGGGATCATGCAAGGACCGCCGCCGCGATCGGGCGTCTGGTCGGCCTCGCCAAGACCGGCCGGGTCGTCACCGGCACCGAGATCGATGCGCATGACGACGCCTGGCTTGCCCGGACGGTCAGGGATGTCGACGTCTTCGCCCGCACCAGCCCCGAGCACAAGCTGCGGCTGGTCACGGCACTCCAGTCCCATGGCGACGTGGTGGCGATGACGGGCGACGGCGTGAACGATGCGCCGGCGCTGAAGCGGGCCGACGCCGGCATCGCCATGGGCCGGAAGGGATCGGAGGTGGCGAAGGAGGCGGCCGAACTGGTCCTCGCCGACGACAATTTCGCCTCGATCGTCGCCGCGGTCCGCGAGGGCCGGACCGTCTACGACAATCTCAAGAAGGTGATCGGCTGGACCCTGCCCACGAACATGGGCGAGGCGGCGACCATCATCGCCGCCCTCGTCCTTGGCCTCACCCTGCCGATCACCGCGGTCCAGATCCTGTGGATCAATCTGATCACCGCCGCGACGCTCGGCATCGCGCTCGCCTTCGAGCCGACCGAGCCGAACGCGATGCGCCGGCCGCCGCGCCCGCGGAACGAGGCGCTCGTCGGCGGTGCGCTGATCTGGCACATCGTCCTCGTCGCCGTGCTCTTCCTCGCCGCGGTATTCGGCATGTTCAGCTACGCTCTCGACCGCGGCTATCCGATCGAGCTCGCCCGCACCATCGCGGTCAATACGATCGTGGTGATGGAGGTCTTTCACCTCTTCTTCGTCCGCAACATCCACGGCACGTCGCTGACGCTGCGTGGCGTCGCCGGCACGCCGGCGGTGTGGGCGGCGGTGATCGCGGTGGCGATCGGCCAGTTCGCCATCACCTATGTGCCATTCCTCCAGGACCTGTTCGGGACCGCAGCCGTGTCGCTGATCGACGGCCTCGCCATCGTCGGGGTGGGCGTTGCCCTCTTCGGCATCCTCGAGATCGAGAAGCAGATCCGGCTGCACCTGGCTACACCGGTCCGCCGGACGGCGTAGCCCCGGCGGCGGTACGTCAGAAGACGAGAGCGATACCGATGACCACGGCGGCCGCAGCGATGACCCACAACGCGACCCGGCCCCAGCGTGCGGCATGCGCTTCGGAACGGCCGATTGCCGCGATCGTTTCGGCATCGAGACGAAAGCCGCGCTCCCCCATCCGGTCCATTTCGGCCGAAAGCCGCTCGGCCCGCTCGGCGAGCTTCGGCAGCTCCGTGACGAGCCGACCTAGCGCGCCGACCCCGTCGGCGGCCATGGCGAGCTGGCCGGCCGGCCCGAGATAGCGCTCGATCCAGTCCCGGACCACCGGCTCGGAAGCGGACCACATGTCGAAATCGGGATCGAGCGAGCGCGACACGCCCTCCACCACCACCATCGTCTTCTGGACGAGGAGGAGCTCCGGCCGGGTCTGCATGTCGAAGAGTTCGGTCACCTCGAAGAGCAGCGTCAGCAGCCGCGCCATGGAGATGTCGCGGGCCCGCTGGCCGTGGATCGGCTCGCCGATGGCCCGCAGCGCCTGGGCGAAATCGTCGATCGAGTGCCGCCCTGCCGGCACGTAGCCGGCCTCGAAATGGACCTCGGCCACGCGCCGGTAATCGCGGCGGATGAAGCCGAAAAGGATCTCGGCGAGAAAGCGACGCTCGGCGGGACTGAGCCGGCCCATGATGCCGAAATCGACGGCGACGATGTCGCCGGCCGCATCGACGAACAGGTTCCCCTGGTGCATGTCGGCGTGGAAGAAGCCGTCGCGAAGCGCGTGGCGGAGGAAAGCCTGCATCAGGTTCTGCGCGAGGAGCGGCAGGTCGTGCCCGGCGGCGCGGAGCGCCGCGAGGTCGGACAGCTTGATGCCGTCGATCCATTCGAGCGTGAGCACGTCCCGCGCGGTCAGATCCCACTCGACCGCCGGCACCCGGAACCCGGTGTCGCCGGCGGTCGCCTCGGCCATTTCCGAGAGCGCCGCCGCCTCGAGGCGGAGGTCCATCTCGATCGTCACCGAGCGGGCGAGCGTATCGACCACGGCGACCGGGCGGAGCCGTCGCGACGCCGGGTCGAGCCGCTCGACCATCCTCGCTCCGGCATAGAACGTGTCGAGGTCTCGGCGGAAGCGCTGGCGGACGCCGGGGCGGAGCACCTTCACCGCGACGGTCTTCGTCCCCTCCTCGGTCCCGATATCGGCCCTGTGCACCTGGGCGATGGAGGCCGCCGCCAGGGGCGGGGAAAGATCGAGGAAAAGCGCATCGACCGGCTTGCCGAGCGCCTTCTCGATCGTCGCCCGCGCCTCGGCCTCGGGAAACGGCTCGATCTCGTCGCGGAGCCGGCCGAGCGTCTCGGCCACCTCGGGGCCGACGATGTCCGGCCGCGTCGCCAGGAACTGGCCGAGCTTGACGTAGGAGGGGCCGAGCCGGTTGATCGCCCGGGTCAGGCGCTCGGCCTCGCCGTCGGCCTTCTTCCGCTCGACCAGCCGTGCCAGCCGGAGCGGCAGGCGCGCGCGCGGCGGCAAGGCTTCGGCGTCGACGCCGGCAAAGGCGCCCTCGCGAGCGAGGACGAAACCGGCGCCCGCCAGCCGGAAGAGCGAGCCGACGGTGCCGGCCATCGATCTTCAGAGCTTCCAGCCGGAATGGATCGCCGCGATCCCGCCGGAGAGGTTGTCGACCTGGATCCGTTCGAACCCGGCCGCCGCGAGCATGGCGGCGAAACGGGCCTGGTTGGGGAACTGGCGGATCGATTCGACCAGGTAGCGATAGGAGTCGCCGTCGCCCGCGACCACGTCGCCGAGCCGCGGGATCACGTTGAAGGAATAGAGGTCGTAGAGGCGATCGAGCCCCGCCACGTCGACCGCCGAGAACTCAAGGCACAGAAACCGCCCGCCGGGCTTGAGGACGCGATGCGCCTCCGACAGGGCGCGGCCGATGCGCGGCACGTTGCGGATGCCGAAGGCAATCGTAACGGCATCGAAACGACCCTCAGGAAACGGCAAGTCCTCGGCATTGGCCTCGACGAAGCTGACGGCCCGGTCGAGACGTCGGGCATGGGCGCGCTCGCGACCAACGGCGAGCATCCCGCCATTGATGTCGGCAACGGTCACCCTCGCGCCGTCGGAGCGGCCGGCGATGCGGAAGGCGATGTCGCCGGTGCCGCCCGCGACATCGAGCACGTGGAAAGGCCGCCGCGGCTGGCGCGGCGGGGCAAGCCTCGAGACCAGAGCATCCTTCCAGACCCGGTGGAAACCGCCCGACATCAGATCGTTCATCAGGTCATAGCGGGGGGCCACGCGGGCGAAGACGCGATCCACCAGCCCCTGCTTCTCGCCGAGGGCGACCTCGCGGAAGCCGAAGGAGGCGCTGTCCCCGTGCTCTTCGCTCCGCGCGCTGGCGGCGGTTCCTGCCATGACGGTGTCTCCTGATCGGCGCGGACGATAGCCCAAGCCGGCGGGAGAGGCTATCGTCGCCGGCGTTGCGAAAGGGTTGGCGGACGTCGCATGCCGGAACTGCCCGAAGTCGAAACCGTCCGTCTCGGGCTTGCGCCGGTGATGGAGGGCGCGGTGATCGAGAAGGTCACCCTCCACCGGCCGGACCTCCGGTCTCCCTTCCCGCCGCATTTCGCACGCCGGCTCACCGGGCGGCGGATCGCCGCGCTCGGCCGGCGGGCCAAATACCTCCTCGCCGATCTCGACGACGGCAACGTGCTGATCATGCACCTGGGGATGTCGGGCTCGTTCCGGATCGAGGCGGGGGATGGCGAGGGACAGCAGATCGCCGGGCGCTACTACCATGCGCGGAGCACCCTCGGCGCCCATGACCATGTCGTCTTCGACCTGTCCTCGGGGGCCCAGGTGGTTTTCAACGACCCCCGCCGCTTCGGCATGATGGACCTCCTGCCCCGGGCCGGGCTGGAAGAGTCCCGTCATTTCAAGGGGATGGGGATCGAGCCGCTCGGCAACGCGATGAGCGGGCCGGTGATCGCGGCGCTGTTCGCGGGGCGCTCGGCGCCGCTCAAGGCGATGCTCCTCGACCAGAAGCGGATCGCCGGCATCGGCAACATCTACGCCTGCGAGGCGATGTGGCGGGCAAAGCTCAACCCGACCATGCCCGCCGGACGGCTGGCGACGGGGCCGAGGACGGCCCGCGCCAAGGCGGAGCACCTCGCCGAGGCGATCCGCGACGTGCTGAACGAGGCGATCGCGGCGGGCGGATCGTCGCTCCGCGACCATCGCCAGGCGACGGGCGAACTCGGCATGTTCCAGCACAATTTCGCCGTCTACGACCGCGAGGGCGAGCCCTGCCCGCGCCCGCATTGCAAGGGCGTGATCCGGCGCATGGTTCAATCCGGCCGGTCGACGTTCTATTGTCCGGTCTGCCAGCGGTGACCGCGCCGCGGCGCCGCAACCCCGGGGAAACGCTGCCATGGCTTTCGAGACCATCGTCACCGAGACGCGCGGGCGCGTCGCGCTGATCACCCTCAACCGGCCGAGCGCGCTCAACGCGCTCAATGCCACGCTGATCGGCGAACTCGGCAACGCGGTCGCCGCCTATGACGCCGATCCCCGCATCGGCTGCATGATCCTCACCGGCTCGGAGAAGGCCTTTGCCGCCGGCGCCGACATCAAGGAGATGCAAGGCCTGAGCTACGTCGAGGCGTTTGCCCGCGACTATGGCGAGGCGCTGATGCGGGTGGCGCGGGCGCGGAAGCCGATCATCGCGGCGGTCTCAGGCTATTGCCTCGGCGGCGGCGCGGAACTCGCCATGATGTGCGACATCATCCTCGCTGCGGACAATGCCAAGTTCGGCCAGCCCGAGATCACCCTCGGCATCATGCCGGGGATGGGCGGGACCCAGCGCCTGCCGCGGGCCATCGGCAAGGCGAAGGCGATGGACATGATCCTGACCGGCCGCCTGATCGACGCCGACGAGGCCGAGCGTTCCGGCCTCGTCTCGCGGGTGGTGGCGGCGAACGACCTCCAGGAGGAGGCGATGCGGGTCGCGGAGAAGATTGCCGGGTTCTCGCTGCCGATCGTGATGATGGCGAAGGAAAGCGTCAACCGCGCCTTCGACACCCCGCTCGAGGAGGGCCTCCGGATCGAGCGCCGCCTGTTCCACGCCATGTTCGCCACCGAGGACCAGAAGGAAGGCATGGCGGCGTTCGTCGAGAAGCGCTCGCCGCAGTTCCGCAACCGGTAGCCCGATGACCCGCCTCGGTCGACCCCGAGTTGACCCCGGCTGGGGCTCCCACTATAAGCACGGCCAATCGCGGTGGCAGACGGGTTTCTGCCGCCGCCCTGCT
>JAESFN010001243.1_pt1 | contig 12331 bp, 14 predicted proteins | sample 9269411 | NCBI WGS metagenome assembly JAESFN01 (sample SAMN14505399, study PRJNA617100) | algae metagenome | isolation source: Iphinoe sp. HA4291-MV1 and co-occurring heterotrophs from trail next to... | place: USA: Maunawili Falls, Hawaii | collected 2009-07-25
CCGCCTCGTCGTCCCCGCCGAGCAGGTCCAGGGGGCGGCCCTCGACCACCGGAGTGCTGTTGAGCAGGTCGAGCAGTAGCGACTCGTCGTCGGGGCTCACGGTGGACGCCATCCCGCCATGCTAACCTCCAAAATGTCATTGGAAAGTTAGAACTCACCCTCCGAACTGAGGTTCAGTCTCCTCATCCCTGTTCGGTGGCCCGATCTGGTGCTACGGTCGGCGCCGAACTGAACGCTGGTTCAGTCAGGGGGTGAGCGTGCCGAAGGCCCGGGTGTCCGACGCCCAGCTGGTGATGGTCCGCCAGGAGCAGATCGGGCGGGCGGCCAAGCGGCTGTTCAGCCGGCACGGGTTCGCCCGGACCTCGATCAAGGACATCGCCCGGGAGGCGGGTATCTCGGTCGGCCTGGTCTACGAGTACGTCCGGACCAAGGAGGACATCCTCGACCTGATGCTGGAGGGCAGCCTGCGGCGCTACCACCACGGCCTGGCCGGCGCCCTGGAGATCGGCGACGACCCGCTGCACCGGCTGATCAACGGCATCTACTTCTACGTGCGCGAGGTCGACCAGGACGTCGACGGCATCACCGTCTGGTACCGGGAGACCGCGCACCTCAGCCCGGCCGGTCGGGCCCGGCTCAAGACCGCCGCCCAGGAGATCATCGGCCTGCTCGCCTCGGCGATCACCGAAGCGGTGGAGGCCGGGCTGCTCCGCGACGACATCGACCCGGTGACCGCCGCCTCGATCGTCGAGCTGTCCTGCCACGGCCGGGTGCTCAAGCCCTACCTGTCCCGGGGCGGCCCCGAGTTCGCCGCCGCCGTCGTCTCCACCGTCCTGCTCGGGCTGGCCACCCCGGCCGGCCGCGACGCCCACGCCGACTACCAGGCCCGGCTGTCCGAGATCCGGAGCCGCTGAGACGTCCATCCAACGACGGAAGGTGACGACATGACCGACGGCCCGGTGACCGCCGACCCGTTCACGGACTTCGACCACTACACCCGGCTGTGCCTGGACGACGACCCGGTGCCGCTGCTGCGCGACCTGCGGGAGCACTGCCCGGTCGGCCGGACCGAGGCCCGGGGCGGCTCCTGGGTGCTCACCCGCTACCAGGACGTGTGGGAGGCGGCCCGGGACACCGGCGGGTTCTCCTCGGCGGACGGGGTGGCCAACCCGCATCACGGGATGCCCTCGCTGCCGCCGATCGAGGTCGACCCGCCGATGCACACCCAGATCCGGGGCCCGCTGATCCCGTGGTTCACCCCCGGCGTGGTGGGGCGGAACGAGGGCCACGCCCGCGAGGTGGTCACCGCGCTGATCGACGAGTTCATCGAGACCGGCGAGGCGGATCTGGCCGCGCAGCTCACCGTGCCGATGCCGGCGATCATCAACACCCCGGTGATCGGGATCCCGCTGGCGGACCGGGAGAAGCTGCAGAACTGGGCGATCAGCCTGATGTCCAGCGGCGGCACCGACGTCGAGGCGATCACCGGCGCCATGGGCTACTTCGCCGAGCTGTACGAGGTGCGGCAACGGGAGCCCCGCGACGACATCCCCACCAAGCTGACCAAGCTGGAGGTCGACGGCCGGCGGCTGGACCAGCAGGAGTTCGTGCTGACCATGGTGATGATCATGTCGGGTGGTCTGGACACCACCACCAACACCGGGTCGCACATGCTGCTGTGGCTGGCCGAGCACCCGGAGCAGCGGCGGTTGCTGATCGAGGAGCCGGAGCGGATCCCGGCGGCGGTGGAGGAGCTGCTGCGGCACATCACCCCGCTGCCCTCGCTGTTCCGCACCGCCACCCGGGCGATGAGCCTGCACGACCGGAAGATCGCCGAGGGCGACCGGATCCAGCTGTGCTGGATGGCCGCCAACCACGACCCGGCCGAGTTCGCCGACCCGGAGACCGTCCAGCTGGACCGGGCGCCCAACCGGCACTTCTCCTTCGGCGTCGGCCCGCACCGGTGCCTGGGCGCCGCGCTGGCCCGGATGGAGCTGCGGGTGATGCTGGAGGAGGCGCTGCCCCGGCTCGGCGACTACCGGGTCACCGAGCCGCCGCTGCGTTACTCCGCCGCCACCCGGGGCATCAGCCGGCTGGCCGTCGCCTTCCCGCCCGGGCCCCGGGTCGGATCGTGACGGCCTACCCGGACGCCGATCCGGCGCTGGACATCGAGGAGCTGCTGCGCTGGCGGGTGGTCCCCGACCGGCTGCGGCACTGGGCGCGGACCGACCCGGACCGGCCGTTCTTCCGCTGCGCCGGGGACTGGTGGACCTTCGGCGCGACCGACCGGGTCACCGACGCGGTGGCCGGCGGGCTGGCCGGGCACGGGGTCCGGCGGGGCGACCGGGTGGCGATCGTGCTGCCCAACCATGAGGACTACGTGCTGGCGGTGTTCGCGCTGGCCAAGCTGGGCGCGGTGCAGGTGCCGGTGAACGTGTTCCTCAAGGGCGGGTTCCTGCGCCACCAGCTGGTCGACGCCGGGGTGTCCGTGGTGATCGGCGACGCGGCCGGGCTGGCCGAGGTGCGCCGGATCGCCGACCAGCTGCCGGCCCTGCGGTTGCTGGTCGGGGTCGGCCCGGACGCCGAGGCCGACGTCGGTTTCGCCGAGCTGCGGGACTCGGGACGCACGTTCGAGGCGGTGCCGATCGCGCCGAGGGACCCGCTGGCGATCATGTACACCTCCGGCACCACCGGGGCGTCCAAGGGCTGCCTGCTCAGCCACGGGTACTTCATGTTCCTGCCCCGGGGCTGGTTCACCAACGGCTGGTACCGCGCCGGGGAGCACATCTGCACCGCCGCCCCGCTGTTCCACATCGCCGGGCAGGGCATGCAGCTGATGTGCGCGCTGCTGGCCGGGCTGCGGGTGACCTTCCTGCCCGCGTTCAGCGCCAGCGGGTTCATCGACGCCTGCCGGGCGGCCGGGGCCACCGCCGCGTTCGGTGTCGGCCCGATGGGCATGGCCGTCCTGGCCACCCCGGAACGCCCCGACGACACCGACCACGACCTGCGGATCTCGATCTTCCCGCCGATGCCGCACGAGGCCCGGGACCGGTGGCGGGTCCGGTTCGGCACGCCGGTGGTCAGCGACGCCTACGGCCAGACCGAGTGCAACCCGATCGCGCAGAGCCCGGTCGACCGGCAGGGCCCCACCCCGCGCAGCCTGGGCCGGCCGGCGCCGTGGCTGGACGTGCGGCTGGTCGACGACCAGGAGAACGAGGTGCCCCGGGGCGAGCCCGGCGAGGTGGTGATCCGCCCGCGCGAGCCGATGGTGATGTTCGACGGCTACTGGAACAACCCGGCCGCGACCGTGGCCGCGAGCCGCGACCTGTGGCACCACACCGGCGACACCGCCCGCCTCGACGAGCACGGCTACCTGGTGTTCTTCGACCGCAAGTCGGACTCGGTGCGCCGGCGCGGGGAGAACATCTCCTGCGCCGAGGTGGAGGCGGCGATCCTCGACCACCCGGACGTCGCCGCGGTGGCCGCGCACGCCGTGCCCGCACTCCTCGGCGACGACGATCTGAAGGTCTGGATCGTGCCGGCCGACGGGGTCGCCCTGGAGCCGGCCACGCTGCACGCCTGGCTGGTGGACTCCCTGCCGTACTACGCCGTGCCCCGGTATGTGGAGCGGCTCGACGGGCTGCCGGTGAACGCGCTCGGGCGGGTGCAGAAGTTCCGGCTGCGCGAGCGGGACAACGCCGGGGCCTGGGACTTCGAGGCCCTGGGACTCACCGTGCCGGTGGAGCGGCGGCGCCGGCGGGGGGCCGGTGCCCGATCGGAGGGCCGGGGATGACCTTCGAGGTGCTGCTCAGCGCCGACGCGCTGGTGCCCGACCACGACCGCGCGGTGGCCCGGTTGCCCACCGAGCTGGGCGTGCGACCACCCGCCGAGCGCCATGTGGTCCGTTCGCCGCCGGCCGGGGCGATCTGGAGCTTCAACCGGGTGCACCCGGACCGGGGGCTCGCCCCGACGAACCTGGAGTTCCTGCAGGCCCTCCCGGCCGATCCCGCCGTCCCGGTGGACGACGACTACGCCTACATTCCGGAGATCGGGGTCGCACAGGGGGGCCGGCCGGCCAAGCTGCACTCGACGCCGGTCGGGGTGACCGACCTGGACGCCGCCCTCGAGCGGCTGGACCGGACCGGCGGTCGGTACCGGCTGCACGAACCGACCGGGGAGCTGCCGTTCCGCCGGGTGTGGATCGGCCACACCCGGGAGGACCGCGGCCACTACGACCCGGCCACCGACGGCGGCCTGTGGCTCGAGCTGGTGCCCGCCGAGGCGCACCGGCTGCCGCCCGATCCCGGCCCGGCCCCGGAGCGCCGGGCCGACGGCACGCTGATCCGGATCCTGGCCCGGACCATCCTGGTCGCCGACCTCGCCGCGACGCTCGGCGCGCTGCGCGAGCACCTCGGGATCGAGCCGGAATCCCGCCGCACCGGCCCGGACGGGGTGGACCGGGCGGTGATCGGCTTCGGCAACCCGCGCAGCGCCCGGATCGAAGTCCTCGCCCCGGGGCCCGGGGCGGTGGGCTTCGAGGCGGACCTCTTCGCCCGGTGGGGCCCCGGTCCGTGCGGTGTCCGGTTCGCGGTCGACGGGCTCGAGGCGTTCCGGCGACGCCGAGACGCGCTCGGGGTCGAGCTGGTCCCCTGCGCACCCGTATGGGGCGAATCGCGGTTGGTGCGCCCCCTGGATCCGGCCCTCGGCAACGCCTACGAGTTCGTCGAGTGGGCCGGCGACTGAGCCGTACTCAGGCGAGCAGCCGCTCCAGGGCGAGCTTCAGGACCTTGCTCCGGCTGTGGGTGCCGTGGTCGGCGGCGATGAAGTGGTTGCCGATCGCCAACGAGAACACGAGCATGCCGCGCGCCTCGACATCCTCCGGGTCGGGGCAGAACGTGCTGATCAGGGAGCGCAGGTAGTCCATGCGGCGGTTGTCGACGCGGCGAAGGCGTTCGGCGACCGACTCGTCGCGTCGGGACCAGTCACGGACCGCGAGGTCGATCGGCAGCAGCTCCTCCGAGAACGTGAGGATGCCCGCCCGGAGGACCTTGGCTCTGGCGTCTCCACCCTCGCTCTCGACCCGCGCGACGGCGTCGTCGGTACTCCGGCGTTCCCAGGTGTCGAGCATCTCCCGCAGGAACGCGCCCCGGTCCTCGAAGTACCAGTAGAAGCCGCCCCGGGACACGCCGAGCGACTGCGCCAGCGGTTCGATCCGCACCGCGTCCGGTCCGCCCGCCGCCAGAGCCCGCAACCCCGCCTCGATCCAGTGTCCTCGGGGTGTGCGGGTGACGGCGCCCATGCGTTCTGACTATCACGCGCGAGCGGCGGTTGACAAAACCGCCGCCATCCATACAGTACTGTATGGATGGCGCGACCGTCCCCACCCTCAGGAGGCATACATGGACCGGACCAGCGGGATTGCCCGCGGATCGTCGAGGAATACGGTGCGCGAGGTCGCGGCACCGGCCGCCGCGCGCGAGTTCTGCACGCTCACGCGCATCGACCACGAGGACGCGTGGCTGATCGAGATCGGCTCGCCGGACGGCCGGACGGCCGAGCAGTGGGCCCGGGCGATCCTGGAGGACGCCCCGCTCACCACGCGCACCTCGCTGCTGGCGGGGTGGTCGGCGCTCGGGCTGAAGGTGGGTCGGGATCGGTCCGGTCCGTCCGTGCTCGGCTGGCCGGTGCGGGCGGGTACGCCCGACATCGTGCTGCTGGGCGCCGGCTCGCACATCGGCATGCCGGGCCAGCTGCTCGTCAAGCGGGAGCGTGACGGGCTGTTGTTCTGCACCTTCGTGCACCACCACAACCACGTCGCCCGCGCCGTATGGGCCGCGGTCGAGGCCGCGCACATGCGGGTGGTGCGCGACGTCCTGGAGGAGGCCGGCCGCCGGCTGCGCTCCACCGGCCCCGAAGCTCGCGCATGACGGTTCCCGTCGACCGGGGCGGAGCCGACGGACACACACCACCACAGGAGGTTCCACGATGCCGATGGTTGAACTGACGACCACCAGAGGTGCGTTGAGCGATGAGGCCAAGGAGCGGCTCGCCGGCCAACTGTCGACGATCGCTCTCGAACTCGAGGCCGCGCCGTTCGCTGATTTCGGCGGTGATCCGCACATGCAGGCGCTGTCCTGGTGCTTCGTCAACGAGCAGGAGGTGTTCCTCGGCGGCAAGCCCCATGCGAAGCCGATCTACCGGGTGATCGTGACGATCCCCGAAGGCGCGCCCGGAGTGTTCGGCCCGCTCGCCCGGCGCAACCGGGAGATGCTGGTCAGGCGGGTCACCTCAGCCGTCCTGGCTGCCGAGGGGACTCCGGAGACGATGGTCGAGGCGCACCGCGTCTGGGTCCAGCTCCGGCACATCACCAACGGCCACTGGGGCGCGTTCGGCGAGGTGGTCACGCTGCCAGAGCTGGGCGCGTACGGCATGAAGACGGACAAGCCGGAGAGCAAGACCGAGCGGATGCGTCGGGCGGCCATGGAGTCGGTCGGGATCAGGCCCTAGCTCGGCTCAGGCCGAGGCCACGACGAACACCAGGGCGGCGGTGCACAGGACGAGCATCCCGCTGGCGTTGACGAACAGGTTGACGCCCCAGTCGCGCGCCCGGACGTGCGCCCCGACCGCCAGCAGGAAGTAGAGGACCAGCGCCGCGCAGGTGAGCACCGCCAGTGGCGGGTACCAGATGCCGGCGATCAGGCCGGCCGCGGCGGCCGCCTTGATCGGCGCGAACACCCACCGCCACCGGGGTGGGAACCGCACCCCGTCGAGACAGGCCCGGATGAACCCCGGCGGTCGGATGCAGAGCGCGGCGTCAGCGGCCTGCATTCCGGCCAGCGCCGCGAGGGGCCACCACGGTTCGATCATCGGAGCACCTCCACCTTAAGTCCCCCATCGGTTATTTAGTACGATATCGGCTGTGCCCGGTCCCGGCAAGATCCCGTACAAGGCCCGGATGAAGCCCGCCGAACGGCGGGTCCTCATCGAACGCGCGGCCGCCGGCCTGTTCGCCGAATGTGGCTACGAGGCGGCGTCGTTGGAGGAGATCGCCCGTGCCGCCGGCATCACCAAGCGGGTGCTCTATTACCACTTCGAGTCGAAGCGGGATCTGCACATCACGCTGCTGCGCCGGACCGGGGAGGACCTGCTGGCCGCCATGCGGACCCGGGTGGCCGTCGCGAACCGGCCCCGTGACCAGCTGGTCGAAGCCATGACGGCGTTCTTCGAGTTCGTCGAACACGACCGGTACGCCTGGCGGATGCTGTTCCGGGATCCGCCGAGCGATCCGGTGGTCGTGGCGGCCCACCGTGAGGTGCAGCGCACGGCCACCGTGGCGATCGCCGCCATGATGGCCGCGTTCACCGAGGACATGCCCGCCACCCGGCTCGAGATGCACGCCGAACACCTCAAGGCGGGCGTCAACGGCCTGGCGAGCTGGTGGTACGAGAACCCGGGGGTGCCCCGCGAGGAGATCGTCGCGGCGGCCGTGGACCTGGCCTGGAACGGGCTCGCCGTGATCCTCGAGGGCCGCCGACCGGCGACTGAGCGGTCGACCCGCGCACGCGGACGCCGACCGTCCACCTGATCGTGTGGTTTGAAAAGGAGTCCGCCGGACGCCGTTTCAGTCACGGATTCGTAAAGCTAGCGTGTCGTTCCAACCCGGACGGCGCGATCCCGCGCTGGCGTTCCGCCAGACGCTCCCCCTGGATCGGTCCGGGTGTGGCCCCGACCGCATGACCGGATACCCCCGGTCGTCCACTCGAGGAGCATTGATGGGTTCGTCAGCACGATCGTCCTACGAATGGTTCCCCATGTGCGACAGCCGGTTCGCGGCGACCGATCGACTCAGCCGGCGGGCCCGATGACCGCGCTGACCTCCCGACCGTCCGACCGGAAGTCGGAGGCCGCCGGTGGAACCGGCCCGGTGGGGGCCGTTCTGGTGGTAGCCCGAGGTCCGGACGTCGGCCGCCGCTGGTCGCTCGGTACGGACGGCCAGGTGGTCCTGGGCCGTGATCCCGGCTGCGACGTGCTCCTGTCGCACCTGTCGGTGTCGCGCCGGCACGCGGAGATCCGTGGGGTGGGTGACGGTTGGGAGCTGCGGGACCTCGGTTCACTGGTCGGCAGCTATCTCAACGGCGTACCGGTGGACACGGCGGTGCTGCGCGACGGTGACGAGATCGTGCTCGGCGTGTTCCGTCTGGTCGTCTCGGTGCCCGGCTGAGGTGTCCCGGACGGCGGCTACGGACGGTCAGCCGGGTCAGCGCAGCGCGGCGGCCAGTACCGAGTCCTGGTTCGCGGCCAGCTCGGCGGGCGGGAAGACCGGGATCCGGGTGGTCGGCGGGATGCCCGGGCCCTCGTAGCTGCGGCCGTCCGGACCGTAGAAGTCCTCGTTGCCCAGGGTGACCGTCCAGCCGTTGGGCAGCTTGCGGTCCATGGTGTCGGAGTAGACGCCCTGGGTGTTCTCGCCGAACCGTTGCGGTGCCGGGGTCCGGCCCATCATGGCCAGGGTGAAGGTCTCCCCGGCGCTGACGGTCAGCGGGCCGGTGAGGATCCGGATCGGGCCGGTGTAGCGCGGGCCGGCGGCCGGGGCGACCTGGACCGGTTGCGCGCGGCCGTGCTTGCTCGGGTCGTTCGGGTCGTTGCGCACGGCCTTGGTGTAGGCCAGGTAGGGGCGGTCGGTCAGCCGGGCGGCGATGTCGATGCCGAGCGGGTCGTCCCCGCCGGGGTTGTTCCGCACGTCGAGGATCAGCATCTTCAGGCCGGCGACCCGGGCCTGGGTGAAGACGGCGTCGAGCATCCGCTTGACCTCGGCCTGGTTCTGGTCGAACCGGTCGTCCTCGCCACCGAGCTCCTCGAAGGCGCCGATCCGCAGGTAGCCCCGGTTGCCGGGGAGGTCGGCGTAGACCAGCTTGCCGTCGCCGAAGGTCTGGGTGTTGGTGGCGCCGTGGGCGGCCAGGAAGGCGTCGACGGCCCGGTCGGTCTTCTTCGCGCTGATGTCCACGGTGCCGGGGCGCACGCCCTCGAACCCGTCGTCGTCGCCCGACTTGGTCAGGCCGGTGTGCTCGTCACCGAGGGGCTGCAGCATCGCGCGCAGGATGTCGTACAGCTCCTTGCGGCTGGTCTGGGAGTTGACCATCGGGCGGTACCTGTCGCGCAGGGCCACCCAGTCGACGTTGCGGCGGTGCAGCGAGTTGTAGTTCTCCTGGAAGGTGGTCCAGAAGACGTCGAAGGTGGTCACCGGATCCCTCGGCATCTTCAGCTCGCAGTCGGGGGGCAGCGTGCCGAGCGGGGTCAGGTCGATGGTGGAGACCGAGCCGGACTCGTGGTAGGTCGCCCGGCCGTCGGCGCCGACGGTCAGCGTGCCGTCCGGGTCGCCGTCCTCGTCGACGAAGGTCTGGTCCCCGACCGCCGCCGCCGTCCCCGAGGAGGTCAACGTGTCGCCCGGGAGACAGCTGATCGAGGTGGTCTCGTAGATCTTGAGCGTGTCACCCTGCCGGGCGTAGATCCGGCCGTAGCCGTCCGATCTCCACAGCTGCTGGCCGGCCGCGGCCGGAGTCTCGGACACCGGCCAGCCGGACAGCCGGGAGTACGCGGCGGCCGCCAGCCCGCCCGCCACCAGCGCGCCCACGATGAGGGCCGCGATCAGCGCCGTCCTCCGGCGGCCGCCTCCCGGGTCGGGGTTCACCATCCGTCGCTCCACGGTCTCCGAAACTAGAGTCGGGGGATGAGAGTTTCCTGTGCATTGCCCAGCAGGGGCATAGGTGCGCCGGGCGCGCTCTCAGGTCGGCGCCTCCATTCCCGACGATCTTCGAACGGTCGGGCGCCGGTCAGCTGAAGGAGACGACCGCGCGGTCGCCCTGGACGGCCACCACGCGGGCGGTCACCTGCCGGCCGCTGAGGCCGATCGTGTTCCGGCCCCCGGGACTCCCGCTGACCTGGACGGAGCTCGAGTAGCCGTCGGTGGTGAAGCGGACGCGGCGGGAGTCGACGCGCAGCCGCAGCCGGATGCCCATGGCGGTGAGCCGGGTCCCGTCGACGACCTGCACCTCGCAGGCGCTGGCACCGCAGGCGGCGTAGTCGGTCCCGTTCCGGGCGGTCGGGAGGTCTCCGGTATCCGCGTCGGGCGCCGGGAGCGTGGTGATCGACGGGGTGTCCGGCGGGTTGGCCGGGGGTGCGGCGTCCGGGCCCCCGCACGCCGTCGCCAGCAACACCACACCCACGCCCAGGACCAGTGACCCCCGCATGATCACGACAGTAGCGGGAGCGCGGCCCCATCCGCCTCTCGCGCCACCGGCGGGACGGCCAGATCGGCGGAGGTCAGATCCAGCCGGCGTCCTCGGCGATGCGGATGGCGTCGATGCGGTTGCGGGCGCCGACCTTGCTGATCGCGTTGGACAGGTAGTTGCGCACCGTGGTGGGGGCCAGGCTCAGGTCCCGGCCGATCTCGGCGGTGGAGACACCCGCGCGGACGACCCGGAGCACGTCGGCCTCCCGGGCGGTGAGCGGGCTGTGGCCGGTCCGCCGGGCCTCCGCGATCAGGGTGGGGTCGATGACCCGCTCGCCCTCGGCGACCTTCCGGATGCTCGCGGCCAGGGTGGCGGACGGGGCGTCCTTCGACAGGAAGCCCATGACCTGGGCGTCCAGCGCGGTCAGCAGGTGCCCGGGCTGGCTCAGGCCGGTCAGGATCAGCACCCGGCACTCCGGGACGGCCGTGTGCAGCTCGGCCGCCGCCGACAGCCCGTCCAGGCCGGGCAGGTCGATGTCCAGCACGGCGACGGTCGGCCGGGTCCGCGCGGCGGTCTCGACGATGAGGTCACCCCGGTCCAGCTCGGCGACGACCTCCAGGTCCGGCTCCAACGACAGCAGCGCGGCCAACGCTCCCCGGATGAGGTGCATGTCCTCGGCGATCAGCACGGTGATCGGCTGGTCGCGGGCCGGGTCGGTCATCCAGCCGGCTCGCCGCGGTCGATCGACGGCCCGGCCACGGCGACGCGGCCGGCCTGCTGATCCGCCGGGGTCTCGACCCGCAGCTCGAACCAGCGTCCCCGGCGCCCGGCGCTCACCCGGCCACCCAGCGGCACGGCCCGCTCGATCAGCCCGGTCAGCCCGTGCCCGGCCCGGGAGGTGTCCACCCGCCCCGCCGGCGTCGCGGGGTGCCGGACGCCGTCGTTGCTCACGCTCAGCGCGAGCCGGCCGTCCCGGCGGGTCAACCGCAGGCGGCAGACGCCGGCCTCGCTGTGCCGCAGCACGTTCGTCCCCGCCTCCCGCACCGCGCCGGCCAGCATGCGCTCAGTGTCCTCCGGCAGGTCGTCCAGGTTGTCACGGAGGTCGTCGGGGAGGTCGACCTCGACCTGCACCCCGGCGATCCCGAGCAGCGCGGTGAACGCCGCGACCTCGGTGGCCAGGGAGATCGAGGCGGCCCCGCTGAGCGTCGCGCCGATCCCGGCCAGCGCCTCCTCGGCCAGGTCGCCGATCTCGTCGAGCTGCTGGCGGGCGGCGGCCGGCTCCCGGCTCACCAGGGCCCCGGCCAGATCGCCCTTGATCGAGATCGCGGAGAGGCTCTGCCCCAGCAGGTCGTGCAGGTCTCGGGAGAGCCGGTGCCGTTCCCGGCCGATGGCGGCCGCCGCGGTGCCGGCCCGGGTGACCTCCAGGTCGGTGATGACGGCCATGAGCTGGGCGGACCCGGCCAGGGCCCCGGCGGCGAGGGCGAACCCGAAACACCAGTACACCGTGACCCAGGCCGCCTCCCACCACGTGCTGTCCGGGCTGAACCACACCAGCTGGACCCACAGCATGGCCGCCGGCGGGGCGGCCGCCGCCACCGCCGCCAGCACGGTCGGGCGCAGTACCAGCAGCGCGGACGCGGTGACGAAGACCTGGGTGGACGCCCAGTTGAAGCCCCAGAACAGCAGCGGCAGGTACACCAGGATCAGCAGCGCCAGCCCGGTGAGCGGCCACGTCCTCGGCCGCCGGCGCCGCACCACCGACCAGGCGTGGTGCACGTGGATGGCCGCGATCCCGGCCGCGACCGGGAGCACGTACCGCCAGTCGACCGGCGCGGCGGCCCCGGACCGGTCGCCGGTCACCGTGTACAGCGTCGACGCGGTCAGGAACAGGGCGGTGGTGATCCCGATCAGCAGCGCCGCGCGCCGGCGGGTGGCGATCACCGGTCACCGCCCGGACCGGTGAGCAGGCGGATCGTGGGGGAGCCGGGGCCGGCGTCCGCGACCAGGGTGACCGCGCCGGAGGACCGGTCGACCAGCGCTCCGGCCAGCCGGCCGTACAGCTCCGCGCGGGCCGCCGGGTCGAGCTCGCCCGAGGCCGGTGTCAC
>JAESFN010001244.1_pt1 | contig 12328 bp, 11 predicted proteins | sample 9269411 | NCBI WGS metagenome assembly JAESFN01 (sample SAMN14505399, study PRJNA617100) | algae metagenome | isolation source: Iphinoe sp. HA4291-MV1 and co-occurring heterotrophs from trail next to... | place: USA: Maunawili Falls, Hawaii | collected 2009-07-25
CTGGCGACCGGCACGACCGCGGAGCTGGTTATCGATACGGCGCGATTCGTGACGTTCGGTGCCGATGATGTGCAGCCCGCCCAGCTCCGCAACACCGTCGCCGAGCTTGATGTCGGTTCCACGCCCGGCCATGTTGGTGGCGATCGTCACTGCGCCGACCTGACCAGCGTCCTCGACGATGTTGGCTTCGCGCTCGTGCTGCTTGGCGTTGAGCACCTCGTGTTCAACACCGCGCCGCTTGAGCAGATTGCTGAGGTACTCCGATTTTTCGACCGACGTTGTGCCGACGAGCACCGGTTGGCCGGTCTGATTGCGCTCCTGAATCGCGTCGACCACGGCGTTGAATTTGGAAACTTCGTTGCGGTAGACGAGATCGGCGCCGTCCTCGCGGACGCGTGGCCGGTTGGTGGGAATCGAGATGACTTCCAGGTTGTAGATGCGCTGGAACTCTTCCTCTTCCGTTTTCGCGGTACCGGTCATGCCCGAGAGTTTCTCGTACATGCGGAAGAAGTTCTGGAAGGTGATCGTGGCCAGCGTGACGTTCTGCCGCTGGACTCGCACGCCTTCCTTCGCCTCGATCGCCTGATGCAGACCTTCGCTGTAGCGGCGGCCGATCATTTTGCGCCCGGTGAATTCATCGACAATGATCACTTCGCCGCCTTCGACGATGTAATCCTTGTCCAGGTGGAACACGGCGTGGGCTTTGAGTGCCTGCTCCAGGTGGTGGGTGAGCTCGATATAGCGCTCGTCGTAGAGGCTCTCGCCTTCGGGGATTTGCAGGGCTGATTCGACGCGGTCGATGCCATCCTCGGTGAGCGTGGCGGAGCGCGATTTCAACTCGATTTCGTAATCGCGACCTTCTCGCAGCTGGCGCACCAGTTGAGCGAATTGCGCGTAACGATCGGTCGATTTGTCGGCCGGGCCGGAGATGATCAGCGGGGTGCGCGCTTCATCGATGAGGATGTTATCGACCTCGTCGACGATGGCGTAGACCAGATCGCGCTGCACCAGCTGCTTCGCCGTCGCGACCATGTTGTCGCGCAGGTAATCGAAGCCGAACTCGTTGTTGGTGCCGTGCGTGATGTCGCAGGCGTAGGCTTCCTGGCGAGTGATCGGCTCCAGGTGCTGCAGCCGATCATCCTCGGATTCGTACTCCGGGTTGTAGCGATAGGAAGCGTCGTGCTGGATCGCGGCTACTGAGAGCCCGAGCCGGTGATAGACCTGACCCATCCACTGCGCGTCGCGCTTGGCGAGATAGTCGTTCACCGTGATGACGTGGACACCCCGACCCGTGAGTGCGTTGAGCGCAGCGGGAAGGGTAGCGGTCTGGGTTTTACCCTCGCCTGTACCCATCTCGGCGATCTTGCCCTGATGCAGGGTGATACCGCCCATCAGCTGGACATCGTAGTGCCTCTGCCCGAGCACCCGCCGCGCCATTTCACGCGTGGTCGCGAACGACTCCGGCAGGAGATCGTCGAGCGATTCTCCCGCTTCGTGGCGAACGCGGAGGTTGCGCGCGAACTCTTCGAGCTCTTCGTCCTCCATCGTTTGGATGCTGGGTTCCAGCTCGTTGATATCGTCAACCAGCGGGCGGAGTTTCTTGAGTGCTTTTTCGTTATAGTCGCCAAGAACCTTAGAAAGGATGGCTCGCATGTGTGGGACCTCAATGTTGGTGAGCGGAGCGGGCACCGTTGCCTGGCTGCGCGTACCATCTACTCACGTAAGTATACCGCTCAGTGTCGAAAGCTTTGATTCGTGAGCCACGAAGAATCACCGCCGGATAGCGAAAAACTGCAATTCCGCGAGCGAGTCTGGGCGCTGGTCCGGCAGATTCCGTACGGCCGGGTGACCTCGTACGGCGCGATTGCCCGTGCGCTGGGGTTTCCTCGAAACGCGCGGCAGGTCGGCTGGGCGATGCACGATTCACCCGATGAAGCCGATTTTCCAGCCCACCGGGTGATCGCCAGCTCGGGTGAATTGACCGCGGGGTGGATGTTCGGGCATCCCGATGTGATGAAGGGACGGCTGGCGGACGAAGGGGTGCCGTTCAAAACGCAATATCAGGTTGATATCCGCAAGGTGTTCTGGGACCCGGCGTCAGTCACCACCACCGACGAAATGGACGATCTCGACGACATCACCTGGCTCAAAGAGCACCTCGGCGAAGCGTTCCCGGGGAATGATTAGACCGTTGATCTCCACAACCACCAGCCGGTCGGTCAGCTCCTTGCTCACGAGCAGCGCGTGAATCGAGGTGTCCGGTTCGAGCTCTGCCGGTTTGCCATTGAGCGTGATTGTCATGGGGTGCTCCTTCGTCTCGTTCCAGGCCGTATCGATGGCCGCTCGCAACTCCTGCGCCGCCTGCCGGGGATCGGCGCTCGCGGCGATGGCGCCGATCACGGCCACCCCGCTCGCACCGGCCCGAATGCACTCCCCGGCATTCCCGGCATTGATCCCGCCGATCGCGACCATGGCGAGCGAGGTCGATGCCGCTACCTCTCGTAGCCAGGGCAATTCCCGCGGCGCCAATCCAGATTTGCTCGGCGTGGCGAAGATGTGACCGGCGATCACAAAGTCGGGTTGTGGACCAGCGATCTCACCGGTCAGGCCGTGGATGGATCGGCTGTAGGGGCGGCTCGGTTTCGCCGGAGCTGAGGTCGCCTCGGGCAGATGGAGCCCGAATCCGAGCAAGCGCGCGATGCGGTCGTTGCCGTTGATCTGCAGGCGGCGTGGATCGATCTCCGCAAATTGTGCGGCGAATTCGAGCAGGTCACCCTCCGTCAGATCTTTCTCCCGGATTTGGATGAGATCCGCTCCACCCGCGATCGCCTCCCGCGCCCATTCAGACGGGGGCTGGCGAAATTGCCAGCGATCGGTAATTGCAACGAGAAGCGGGAGATGCAGCTCAGTCATTGTCTGTGGCGAGGGCTCCATCGACCGCCTCGCGCAAACGCGCAGCGGCAGCCCGGGCATCGCCCGCTTTCAGAATCGCGCTGACCACCGCCACACCACAGGCACCGGCGTGAATAACCTCGGGCGTTCGCTCGGCGGTTACCCCACCGATCCCGATCACTGGCAATCCCGAGAGTTGCACGCGCTTGCCGAGGAGCTGCAGTCCGATTTCCGGACCGGCATCGGCTTTGGTCGTCGTTTGGTAGACCGGACCGACCCCGAGGTAGTTCGCGCCTCGTTCCTTGGCTCGGGCTGCCTGATCGTTGGTTTCCGGCGAATAGCCGATCACAAAACTCTCCGGCACGATGCGCCGTGCCGCTTCGATCGGCAGATCGTCGACCCCAAGGTGAACGCCATCGGCGCCGACTGCGAGCGCGATGTCGACGCGGTCGTTGATGAAGAAGGCCGCCTCATAGCGGCGACAAAGCGCCCTGAGTTCGACCGCGGTGGTGTAGAGCCCTCGATCGCTTAGCTGCTTGCCCCGGAGCTGCACCATCGTCACGCCACCGCGCAGACCATCCTCAACCTGCGCGGTGAAATCACCGAAGGTCTGCTCGGGGTCGGCGACGAGGTAGACGCGCAGCGCCTGTCGAAGTTGCTGCTCGTTCAAGCGCGAGCTCCGACGATGTTGTCCAGCGGGCTGCTGGCCGAGGCATACGGCTTCACTGGAATTCGCCCGGCGAGGAACGCCTGACGCCCGGCGCGTACGCCGTTCGCCATCGCGGCTCCCATCAATGCGGGATCGCTGGCGAGAGCCACGGCGGTGTTGGTGAGCACCGCATCGGCGCCGATCTCCATCGCGGCGGAAGCGTCGGAGGGGACGCCGATCCCGGCGTCGACCACGACCGGCACATTCGCCTGCTCGATGATGATTTTGATTGCTTCGCGATTGATGATGCCCTGACCTGAGCCGATCGGCGAGCCGAGCGGCATCACGGTGGCGGTGCCCATTTCTTCGAGCCGTTTCGCCAGGACAGGATCGGCGCCGATGTAGGGGAGGACCACGAAGCCCTCGTCAATCAACACGCGGCAGGCTTCGAGCGTGCCGATTGGATCGGGGAGCAGGTATTTGGGATCGGGGATAACTTCGATCTTCACCCAGTTGGAAAGACCCATCGCCTTGGCCATGCGCGCGATGCGAATCGCCTCATCGGCGGTGGCGCAACCCGCGGTGTTCGGCAGGATGGTGTAGCGCTTCCAGTCGACATCGTCGAGCACCGAGCGGCTGGCGGGATCGTCGAAATCGATCCGGCGCAGCGCCACGGTGATGATCTCGGTGCCGGAGGCATCGAACGCGGCATTCATTTCCGCGCTGTTGCGGTATTTGCCGGTGCCGAGAATCAGGCGGCTGGAAAAGGACTTGCCCGCGATCGTCAGCGGGGCGTCGTTGGAAATACTCATCTACGAACTCCTTAGCGGGCGGTGCTCGCGGTGGGTTTCAATGCGTAAAAGTGATTGACCGGCGAGTGCCCCTCGCCGATGGAGTAGCTCGCTCGCAGGGCCGCGGTGAGGTATTCCTTCGCGGCGCGAATTGCGGGCAGCGGCTCCAGACCGAGCGCGAGATTGGCGGCAATCGCCGACGAGAAGGTGCACCCGGTGCCGTGGGTGTTTTTGGTGACGATGCGCTCGCCCTCGATTAACGTGAACTCGCTGCCGTCGAACACGAGATCGTCGGGCGCGCCGTCGCGGTGCCCGCCTTTGACGACAACGATCTTCGGACCCATCGCCTGAATCCGCCGCGCCGCTTCCTCGCGGTCGCGATCGCTGGCGATCGTCATATCGGCCAGCACTTCCGCTTCCGGTAGGTTGGGAGTGGCGATCAGCGCCAGCGGCAGCAGTTTCGCGCGCAGGGTGGCGACGGCACGTTCCTGCAGCAGGCGATCGCCGCTCTTCGCCACCATCACCGGATCGACAACGAGTTTGTGCACCCCCCAGGCTTCGAGCCGGTCGGCCACTACTTCAATGATGGAGGAGGAAGAGAGCATGCCTGTCTTGGCGGCATCAGTCCCGATATCGGAAAGCACGCCGTCCATTTCGAGCACGATGACTTCTTCGGGGACTTCGGCGATGGCGAGCACTTCGATGGTGTTTTGCGCCGTAACGGCGGTGAGCACGGAGGTGCCGTACACACCATGCGCGGCGAAGGTTTTGAGATCAGCCTGAATCCCGGCGCCGCCGCCGGAGTCAGAACCGGCGATCGTCATCGCTTTGGGAGGAGCTTGCACGGAATCGGACACCCACCACTCGCTTTCGACAAACCGCGAGGGCGCAAAAATGCGCCGGCGGCATGAGAGAAGACCGCGGGCGCGAGGGCATGCCATGTTCTGGCAGTTGCCCTCCCTTCGCCGGTACTAACCGGATCAGGTTCGGAGGGTTGGCAGCCACGTTGGCTGCACTCTCAGCGCTCCGCGCACCCCTGGCAACGTTTGCCGAAATCTTATCACTTTCGCGGCGGAGCTCAGGCGAGAGAAATGACGCGAATGCTATACTGAACGCACGAAAGGTGGCGAAAAACTGCGGAATCCGCCACATTCGCACCCAAGGGAGGCCTGGTAGCTGATGAATGTTGTCGATGGCCTTCAAGCAATTCGCGCCAGATTGGACGAACAGGGCGCGAATCCCAAAACCCTCGCCTATGTCGACATCTTCATCAAGCGCGCGCAAACTCCAGGCGCGGGCAGCGCCAGCGCGGCGTCGCTCACGCAATTGGGGAAGATGCTGCTCCGAACGCCGGGCTCGAACGACAACACGATCATCTACAACGATCTCGCCCGGCTCGAAGAAACGCTCACCAGTTCCGCGGCGGAACTCGCCGCGAAGCGAGCGGCCGAAGACGCGAAACCACTCCCCAAATCCAAGAAGTACTACCAGGAGCTCAAGGAAAAGCAAAAAAAGCAGGGCGGGTAGGGCACTTCTGATGAGTACGCGCGGTAAACGACCAGCGATCGATCACGCGGGTGAGCCATACAAGCCACCCCTGATTTAGGGTTTCTGCCCGATCCAGGTCAATTTCGCGTCGAGTTCATCGTGAAAAGGAGTATCCGTGATGGTTGCATCCGGTGTGTCGCTCGATCCTAAGCAGCTGATCCCGAAAGTGGTCGGCCGCTATTCTCCCGTGTTCGTCGATCGTGGCGAAGGCATCTACGTCTGGGACGTCGATGGCCAGCGCTATATGGATTTCACCTCCGGCATCGCGGTGACCAACACCGGGCATTGCCACCCGCGCGTGGTTGCGGCGATCCAGGAGCAGGCCGCCAAGATCATTCACGCGCAGCAGAATATCTTCGCCCACGAATCGATGCTGAAAGCGGCAGTGGCGCTCACCGATACCTTGCCCGCATCGCTGAACCAGGTGTTCTGGACCAACAGCGGCGCCGAGGCGGTAGAGGGCGCGATCAAGCTCGCCAAGGTTGCGACCCGCCGCCCGGCGACGATCGCGTTCCGCGGCGGATTCCACGGCCGCACCCACGGCGCAATGTCGGTCACCTCGTCTCGCTCGAAGATTCGCGGTCATTATGAGCCGCTGCTTGCCGGTATCTATTTCGCGCCCTACCCGTATGAATTCCGCAACCCGTACAGCGGCGATCAGGCCGACTACGATCTGAAGTATTTCGAGGAGCTCGAGTTTCTCTTCGAAACGATGGTGATGCCAGATGACGTCGCCTCGATCCTGATCGAATCGGTGGCGGGCGAAGGCGGCTACATGGTGCCGAGCGTCCGCTTCATCCAGAAGCTGCGCGAGCTCTGCGACAAGCACGGCATCATGCTGATCATGGATGAAATTCAGACCGGCATGGGGCGCACCGGCAAGATGTGGGCGTTCGAGCACTACGATGTCGTGCCTGACATCATCACCGTCGCCAAGGGCATCGCCTCCGGGATGCCGGTGAGCGCGGTGGTCGCCAACAAAAACGTCATGGATAAATGGGCGCCGGGCGCGCATGGTGGTACCTACGGCGGTAACGCGGTCGGTACGGCTGCCGCGCTCGCAACCCTCGACGTGATCCGCGACGAGAAGCTCGTCGAGAACTCCGCCGCGATGGGCGCGTTGCTTAGCGATGGGCTGCGCGCGATTCAGGCGGAATTCCCTGTGATCGGCGATGTGCGCGGTCTCGGGCTGATGGTGGCGGTTGAGTTCGTCAACCCGGACGGCTCGCCGAATCCGGGTGCGGTGGCGAAGGTGATCGCGGCCGCGCTGAAAGAGCACGTGTTGCTGCTCAACTGCGGTACCTGGGATCAGGCGATCCGCATCATCCCGCCGCTGGTGGTGAATGAGGCGCAGATCCGCGAATTCCTGAGCATCTTCCGCGGCGCGGTCGCCTCGTTGTAGATCGTCTTGTTCTGCCCCCGGCTCCATCGGAGCCGGGGGCATTTTTCATTCCAACCTCGGTCGGACATTCGATGCGGCCGATGCGCGTGCCCGTATCAGGCGCCGTTGCGATTCCTCGATTGGGCATATTTACCGGTAGCGGGTTCGGATGGTTCGCCATCACGCCGGAGGTTGCCGAATCGACCACCGGCAATCCCTGGTAGGCCGATCACCGCCGCAGCACCGAGAACGACCGCCGTCACGCCGGCGAGGGGAATCAGCATTCCGCCGAGTGCGCCGCCGAGTGGTCCGCCACTCTGCATAATCGTGCGGAGGAGGGCGAACGATCGTCCGCGCAGACGCTCCGGGATGATGCGCATCCGAAGCGTTTGGGCCCAGATGGTGAGCGGGGCGCTGCAAAATCCATACGCGGTAAGCGCGACCAATGCTAGCAGGGTGGAGTGAAGAGCGAGCGGAAGCAGCGCGACGCCCGAGCAGAGTTGCGCGAGAGCGATGGCGCTGCCGAAGGAGCGGCGCAACTGCACCCCGCCCGCGATCATCGAGCTCACCACCTCGCCGATCGCTAACATCCCGAGGAGTAGGCCGTAGAGCGCCGCGCCGCCATGCAGCGTGCGATCGGCGAGAACCGGTAGGGCGACCATCACCAAACCATTCCCGATGTTAAAGCAGAGGAACATCAGCGTCGTTGAGAACAGCACCTGATTGTGACGCAGCAGGCGAAGCGCATCGCGCATCGTGTATTGCTCGTCGCTGCTCTGGTACAGGCGGGTTCGGGTCGGGAGTGAGATCAGCGTGATGGCGAGCAGCCCGTAGGAAAGCGTGTCAAACAGCACCACATTCGGCGCACCGATCAGGTTGATCAGCAAACCTGCCAACGGCGGCCCGACGACACCGGAGAGGGTAAAACTGAGCATCTCCAGCGCATTCGCTGCTGGGAGGTGGTCGGTGGAAACGAGGTCAGGCACGATCGCTGGTCCGCCAGCCAGCGAGATCATCATCAGCAGACCATAAACACCGGCAACAGCGTAGATGTGCCAGACCAGTAACCGATCGAGCAGATGTAGAACCGGCACTACCGCGAGCACGATTCCGCGGATGCCATTATCGACCGCCATCACGAGGCGGCGATCGAACCGATCGAGCAGTGCGCCTGCCGCGAGACCTCCGATCACGATCGGTCCGGTGTAACAGAGCAGCAGCCATCCCACCGCGCGAGCCGATTCAGTGCGGTCGTAAACAAACCAGATCAGCGCCACTCTGGTCATCGCATCACCGAGCGATGACAACGTGAACGCAAACCAGAACCGCCTGAACGCGGGCAGAGCGAAAATGGCGCGGTACCGATCCAGTGTCATAGTTTCCCCACACGTAGCCGAGAACAGTCCACAAAACAAGCTTGAACGCGTTTCACTGACAGCACTCTGTCAGGGTTTGCAGAGGAGGGTGGATGAATCGGTTCGATCGCGCGCTGGGGATTCTGCTCCTCCTCCGGAGCGGAGAGCGCTGGGCTGCGGGCGATCTCGCAGAGCGCTTTGAGGTGTCGATTCGCACGATCTACCGGGATGTCGACGCGCTGGGGATGCTCGGAATTCCGGTCGTCGCCGAGGTGGGCAGGAATGGCGGATTTCGACTCGCGGAGGGCTACTTCCTGCCGCCGGTGATGTTCACGCAGGGTGAGGCGATATCGCTGCTTCTCGGCGGCGCGATGCTGCGTGGGCTGCGAGCGAAGCCATTCGCGGGAGAACTCGACAGCGGTGAAGAAAAGCTCCTCATGGCGATGCCATCCACGCTGCGGGCAAGTCTGACCAACGCACGCAAGCTCATCGGGTTCGAATCCAACGCACCAGACGCCTTTCACGCTCCGGAGCCGGAGCAGCTGACCTGGACCGAGGGCGCGTCGATTCGAGAAGGGGAGATCATCCAGACATTCCTAGGAGCGGTGCTGAAGGAGCGAGCGGTCGAGATTCGTTATTCATCGCCATATCAGGACGTGGAGTCGGTGAGCGTGCTTTCACCGCGTGGGCTGCTTGCCGACCGCGATCTCTGGTATCTGATATGTCAGCGGCCCGGCAACGAGCGCGCGCCACGAATGCTGCGCGCCGATCGCGTCCTCGGAATTCGTGAGCTCACGCGGCCAGCGGAAGTGGACTCCGCATTCGACGTGCGGGACTGGCTAAATCGGGCATGGCTCGGCGATGCCATGCGGCAATGGGAAAACGAGGATCCGGTCTGCCTGCTCGTCATGGCCGAGCAAGCAGTGCGCCTGCAGCAAGATTGGTATTACCGCCACGCTAGCATCACCCCGAGCGGTGATCGCTTCGAGGTTCGCTTCGGCCAGGACAAACCGGAGCTCGTGTTCGAACTGCTGCGCTGGCTTGGCCCAGGCTCCGAGCTAGTGGAACCAGTGGAATGGCGCGATGCATTCGCCGAATCGCTCCGGCGAATGCTCGATCCATATCCCGCTGGGTGAGGCGTTAGGCGTAGATCTCGTCGCCGCAGCAGAGTTTGTCGCGCTGACCGCTAGCGAGGCGGGCGTAGACCCGGCGCATCGATGCGGCGATCGCGGGCCAGGCGAAGCGGTGTGCTTGCTGGCGTGCGCACCGGCCCATACCGGCGGCGAGCAGGCGATCGTTAAGCAGTTTGGCAAGGGCGTCGGCGAACCCGAGGGCATCGTTCGGCTCCACCAGCAGCCCGCTCACCCCTTCATCGATCGAAAAGATCAGGCCACCGGCACGGGAGGCCACGACCGGCACGCCGCACGCCATTGCTTCGACGGCAACCAACCCGAACGATTCGTAGCGGGAGGGAACGCAGACGACATCGGATGCGTTGTAGAGCAGCGGTAGGCGATTCTGCGGTTGAGAGCCGAGCAGGCGATATTCCGCGGTGAGCCCTAGTCGTTCGATCTCGGCCGCGACCTCGCGCAGTGCCCCGGTTGGGGCGCCGTCGCTATCGAGATCTCCACCGACGAACTGCACGACGAGCTTGCGCTCGACCCGCGGTTTGAGCAGCGCGCTCGCTTCGAGCAGCGTGTCGATTCCCTTGATCGGATCGACGCGTCCGACAAATGTCACCACCGCATCATTAGGCTGCAAACCGAGCTCATCCCGGGCCATCTCTCGATCCATCGGGCGGAAGAGATCGATATCGACCCCGGGGGGGATCGTGCAGATCTTTTCCGGAATCGCGCGTTGGCGCCAGATCAGATCGGCACGCTCGTCCGGATTGCCGGCAATGATCGAATCGGCGTAGCAGACGAGGCGTTTCTCAACCTGTTCGCGCAGTTCCGGCTCGCGAAACTCGGTCAGCGAAACGGCGTTCTTCATGTGCGCGGTGGTGTGGAACATGAGCGCGAACGGAATGGTCCAGTAGCGCTTGAGCAGATGGGCGACCCACCCGGAAAGCCAATAGTGAGCATGCACCACGTCGTAGCGCACTCCATCGCGAAGAGCGAAGAGCGCCATTTCCGAAGCGAAATCGGGCATGTATTGGAAAATCTCGTATTTGGAAACGGGAGCCGCGGGACCGGCGTTGATCGCGATTACGCGAACGCCGTCGCAGGGAGTTTGAATTTCGGGAGTATCCGGATCGGTCCGGCGAGTAAACACATCGACAGGGAGACCAGTAGCGGCGATATGACAGCTCAGCTCGCGAACGTAGACGTTCATCCCCCCGGCATCGGTGCTGCCGAGGTTCGCAAGTGGTGACGAATGCACGGAAATAGCCGCGGCCCGGTGCAGCACATCGGTTTCGTACCCGAAGACTGACGGACCCTCATAGCGGGAAACGGTCACGCGATTGAACCCCTCGTGCGCTCCACGCGATCTCTGGCGGAGCGCACGAACGCCCACAGGGTCACGCTATCGAAATGATAGCTGCTTTTCTTCCAGAATGTAGTGCGCTTTTTCGCTACGCGCCGAGCGGAACCAACAATCCGTACGTACCATCGTTGCGGCGATAAACGACGCTGACACCGGCTTCGTCGACGTTGTGAAACACGAAGAAGTCGTGACCAAGCAGCTCCATGTGCTCGATCGCTTCATCGATATCGAGTGGCTGCACCTTGAAGCGCTTCGTGCGCACCACGGCAGCGTTCTCGTCGGTATCGACATCGATGGGCTCGATATCGGTGGAAATGACCGGGGCGGCCGATTTCTTGCGGGCGATGCGGCGCTCGTTGACCTTGCGGACCTGCGCTTCCATTTTCTCGGCGGCGAGGCCGATCGCTTTACGCACGTCGCGATCGCTCTCTTCGGAGCGAAGCAGATCCCGGCCGGTTTGGATCGTTAGCTGCGCGACGATCACGTCGCCGCCGGTGCGACGATGAATGTGCCGTAATTCGAGTTTGGCATCGACGAGATGCTCGACCAGGCGGTCGAGTTTCGATACCCGCGAAGTGGCGTAGGAATGCAGATCTGGGGAAACGGTGACATCAGTACCGCGGACCAGCAGCTCCATGATCGGCTCCCTTCCAACGTACGAAGTGGATCCATGTAGCGGCAATTTGCCGTTGGTGCCCGCGGAGGGATTCGAACCCCCGACGCCCGCCTTAGGACGGCGGCGCTCTATCCCCTGAGCTACGCGGGCCGGCGGCAATCCGGTTGATCGATGCTAGCACAGCGGCGTGAAATAGGGCGAAATTTGGCACGATCTCGCCATAAGATCGCGAAGCGAGCTACACCCGGAAATCCGTTCACTTTTTGGGCAAATTTCATGGCTCCCGGAAAAATTCTGTGGTAGGATACCCTCCGTTCTCGGGGAGTAGCGCAGCCCGGTTAGCGCGCAGCGTTCGGGACGCTGAGGTCGGAGGTTCGAATCCTCTCTCCCCGACCGGCGAGGTGGCGAAAGCCGCCTCGTTTCCGTTTAAGCCCCAATTTTGACTCTGAGCGGAGGCGGCGATGGCTGAGGGCGATCCGCGACGGCAACTTCCGGCGGTGCATCGGGTGCTGGCGGCCTATCGTGAGGCCGGTGGCACGCTTCTCGATGAAATTGCCGTCCGGGCGATTCGCGCCGCGCTCGATCAGCAGCGATCGAGCGAGACGGTTA
>JAESFN010001245.1_pt1 | contig 12323 bp, 9 predicted proteins | sample 9269411 | NCBI WGS metagenome assembly JAESFN01 (sample SAMN14505399, study PRJNA617100) | algae metagenome | isolation source: Iphinoe sp. HA4291-MV1 and co-occurring heterotrophs from trail next to... | place: USA: Maunawili Falls, Hawaii | collected 2009-07-25
AGCGGTGCAAAGCGCGCTCGCTGAGAAGCTGAACCCCTCACCCTAGCTCCGCTACGGACCTGAAGGTCCTAGCTCCACTACCCTCTCCCCTCAGGGGAGAGGAGACGCTTACTTCAGGCTGTTGGTGAAAACCTAAGCCTTGGTCCGCTGCGCCGCCGCCGTCTCGATCCCCAGCGTCGTCAACGCCGTTGCGACGATCCCGGCGCGATCCAGTCCGGCCGCGGCGTACATGTCATTCACCCCGGCCTGTTCGGTGAACACATCGGGGATCATCAGCGGGCGGAACTTCAGCTTGCCGTCGAGCAGGCCGTGGCTGGCGAGGAAGGTTGCCGCATGGCTGCCAAAGCCGCCGATGCCGCCCTCCTCGATGGTGATCAGCACTTCATGCTCGCGCGCCAGCCGGGCGAGCAGCGTCTCGTCCAGTGGCTTGAGAAACCGCATGTCGGCGATGGTGGGGTTCAGCCCATAGGCCATCAGTTTCTCACCGGCGGCGATCACTTCGCCGAGCCGGGTGCCGAAATTGACCAAAGCGACCGACTTGCCTTCACGGAGGATGCGGCCCTTGCCGATCTCCAGCACCGTGCCGCGGGGCGGCAGCTCGACGCCCAGTCCATCGCCACGCGGATAGCGGAAGGCGATCGGGCCCTCGTCATAAGCGGCGGCGGTCGCCACTATGTGGCGCAGTTCGGCTTCGTCGCCGGCCGCCATCACCACCATGCCGGGAATGGCGCCGAGATAGGCCGCGTCATAGTTGCCGGCATGGGTCGGGCCGTCGGCGCCGACATAGCCGGCGCGATCGATGGCGAAGCGGACCGGCAGGCCCTGCACCGCCACATCGTGGATGACCTGGTCGTAGGCGCGCTGCAAGAAGGTCGAGTAGATGGCGCAGAACGGCTTCAGCCCTTCGGTCGCCATGCCGGCGGCGAAGGTCACCGCATGCTGCTCGGCGATGCCGACATCGAAGGTGCGGCTGGGGAACAGTTCGGCGAACTTGTCGAGGCCGGTGCCGTTGGGCATCGCGGCCGTGACGGCGACGACGCGCTCGTCGGCCTTGGCCTCCTCGATCAGGCTCTGCGCGAACACCGAAGTGTAGGACGGTGCATTCGATTGCGGCTTGGTCTGCGCGCCGGTGATGACGTTGAACTTGTTGACGCCGTGATACTTGTCGGCGGAGTTCTCGGCCGGGCCATAGCCCTTGCCCTTCGTGGTCACCACGTGGACGAGGATGGGACCGGACTCGGCATCGCGCACGTTCTGCAGCACATCGAGCAGGTCATTGAGGTTATGCCCGTCGATCGGGCCGACATAGAAGAAGCCGAGTTCCTCGAACAGCGTGCCACCGGTGAAGAACGAACGAGCGAACTCCTCGGTCTTGCGCGCCGTCTCGTGGATCAGCTTGGGCATCTTCTCGGTGATCGACTTGGCGGTATCGCGGAAGCCGCGATAGACCGGGCCCGAGACGAGCTTGGCGAGATAGGAACGCATGGCGCCGGTGGGCGGCGCGATCGACATGTCGTTGTCGTTGAGGATGACGATCAGCCGCGCATCCATGGCGCCGGCATTGTTCATCGCCTCGTAGGCCATGCCGGCCGACATGGCGCCGTCGCCGATCACCGCGATGACGTTGCGCTTCTCGCCCTTCAGATCCGAGGCCACGGCCATACCGAGGCCGGCAGAAATCGAGGTCGAGGAATGGCCGGCGCCGAAGGGGTCGTACTCGCTCTCGGCGCGGCGGGTGAAGCCACTGAGACCATCTTTCTGGCGCAGCGTGCGGATGCGGTCGCGACGGCCGGTCAGCACCTTGTGCGGATAGGCCTGGTGGCCAACGTCCCAGATCAGGCGGTCATTGGGGGTATTGAAGGTCGCATGAATGGCGACAGTCAGCTCGACCACGCCGAGCCCGGCGCCGAGGTGTCCGCCGGTCACCGATACCGCGTCGATCACTTCGGCGCGCAGTTCGTCGGCGACCTGGCGCAACTCATCGCGTGACAGGGATTTGAGGTCGGCTGGCGTCGATACGCGATCGAGCAGCGGTGTCTGCGGCTTGTCCAAAATACCGATCCTTCGCCGGAACGGGCCGGTCTCATACTGAGAGACTTAGAGGCTCGGGTTCGGCATTGCAACGCCTTGCGGGCGCGGCCTTTTAGCGTTCAGCGACGAGCTGCAAACCATCCGTCACGAAGCGGTCATAGGCAGGAATTGCGGCGTTGTCGGGAAGGAAGGCGACACGGCCGGTCAGCGGGCCCAGTTCGGTGCCCTTTTCGAGGTAACCCTCGGCTTCGGTCATCTCGGCCCAGAACGCGGTGGTCATCAGCACCGGCTGCACCAGGGTGTCGTTGACGTGATCGATCTCGGGCGCCACCAGGTCCATCGGCCGGAGCTCGATCGACTGGTTCGGCTGGCGGCTCAGCGCCAGGTCGGCGAGCGCCTGCTGCATCGGCTCGGAGGCGGCATTGCCGCTGAGCGAATTGAAGGTCATGTCGAACATGCCCTTCAGCGTCGAGAAGGTCTCGGGGCCGCCCAGCGAGGCAGTCTGGATATTGCCCGCGCCCAGCAGCTTGTCCTTGCTGGGCAGTTCCGGCACGACGGCGTTTTCGCGCTCGATGATCATCTTCAGCGCCTGTTCGGCGCCGGGATCGGGGCTCGTCGCCACATAGGCCGTGACCATCTCGTCGGCCTTGGGCGACATCAGGACGCGCGGCTTGGGCAGCGGCTGGTCGATGGCGGCAAGCGCTGCCACGGCGGTCTGGCCCTCATCACCGCCGAGCGGTGAGCGGGTGGCGAGCTGGATGCGGGCGGATTTGGTCGCCGGGACCGGCGCACCGGCCGCTTCGAAGGCTTTGGTGTCGATAGCAGGTGGCAGGGCGGCGACATTGATGCCGCCTTCCGACCGGGTGCGGAACACCGGCACCGGAGCGACGACCTCGAAAGTCGGCACGACGCGCTGCGCCGGCTCTTCGGCAGAGGCCAGCATGATGGTGGCGCCGCCGTCGAGCGTGCGCGGGCGCAGCGCCGGAACCGGTGCGGCCTCGCCGGCATTATCGGCCAGCATGATCGCCGGAGCGCTCTCGTAGATGGCATCGCCGTCGCAGGGCACGGTACGGCACTTGGACCACTGGGCCTGCGCATAGGCGCGGCCTTCGTTGGAGAGCGGCTTGCCGTCGGTGGGCAGATGCAGGGTCCTGCCGTCGGGGAAGACCTTCTTGAGCTGGGCGCGGGTCATGCGCGGCCAGGCGCGCACGTTGCCGGTATCCATGTGGACGAACGGGCTGCCCGAGGTGGGGTAGAAGCCGACGCCGCCGACCTGGTGCTTCATCGCAGTTTCGCGGAGCTTGGAGAGGTTCACCCCGGGGATGAACACGTCCATCGCCTTGCCGCGCATATGCTGCGAGTTGTCGGCAACGCCGGACGACTTCGAGGCCAGCATCTTGTTGGTCGTGGGCGAGCGGTAGGACGAAACGATGTTGTAGGGCTGGCGGCCGCCGACTTCCTGGTACACTTCCCAAAGCAGGTCGAAGAGGGCCGGATCCATCTTCGTGGGTTCTTTGGTGCGCCAGTCGGCGAGGAAAATGTTGAGCTCGCGCAAGACCTTCTGGTCATACTGGCCGTTGCGCTTGAAGGTGAAGCTGCCGGTCTGGCCGGTATGGGTGTGGTGCAGGTAGAGCGTACGGTCGCCGCCGCCATTGGCAGCGCTCACCGGCACGACGCTCGGCGGCAGAACGACGGTCAACGCCATCGTCGCGGCAACGAACAGCCGCGGTAGAGCCCGCCAAATCCCCAACAGTTTTCCCGACACGCCCCGAACGACCCGTTGCAACCCAATAGATGAGAGAGCCTAGCGCCAGTTCGATGAGAATACATTAACGCTAACGCCCGGTAACCCAAGTGAGGCGGCTACCGTGCTGGTTTCTAGGCAGAAAATCCGGCTGAACCAAGGCCGAATTCCTAAGCAGTCGTAAACGCTTGGCTTGTCACATTGCGGCGACGACATAGCACAAGGGCCGGCGCCTCGCGGCACCGGCCCTCGTTTCTAGTCCCGAAACGGCCAAATTGCTATTCGGCCAGCAGTTCTTTCAACCGCTGGTTCATGCCGTACACGTCGCCGTAGGAGCGAATGGTGCCGTCGGCATCGACGCGCAGGGTGAAGTAGGAGATGTGCACCGGCACCTTGGTCCTGAGGTTGAACCAGCGCTCGGTGTCGCCGAAGGCGGCGGTCAGCGTCTCGGCGCTCAGGCTCGGCTCGAGCTTCAGGAGGGCGTCGGCAAAATCCATCGGGTTCTCGACGCGCACGCAGCCGTGGCTATAGGCCCGGAACGAACGCGAGAACAGCGACTTTGACGGCGTGTCGTGCAGGTAGATGTCGTGCTGGTTTGGGAACAGGAACTTCACCCGTCCCAGCGCGTTACCGGCACCCGGCTTCTGCCGGATATGGAACCTGTTGATGTTGGTCTGCGTCCAGTCGATCGCCGAGGCGTTGACCACCTTGCCGCCCGACAGCATTTCCATGTTCTGGCTGGCGAGATAGCCCGGGTTGGCGATCAGGTGCGGCTTGATCTCGTTGGTGGCGATCGAGGACGGCACGTTCCAGTAGGGATTGACGACGATGTGCTCGATCTCGTCGTTGAACACCGCCGTCTGGTTCTTGGGCGTGCCCACCACGACGCGGGTGGTGTAGTGGACCTCGTCCTTGTTCATGATCCACAGGCGGAACTCGGGAATGTTCACCGTCACCTGGAAGTCGCCGTAGTCGTTCGGCTCCCAGCGCCAGCGCTCCATGTTGGCGACGATGTCTTCCTTGGTAGTGGCTGAGCCGCCGTTCAGTGCGGCAATGGTCGCCGGCCCGATGACGCCGTCGCCATTGAGGCCGAGGCCTTCCTGGAAGGCCTTCACCGCGTTGACCAGCGGCTCGTCATAGTTGATGTCGACCGTCACCAGTTCGCCGGAGGTTTCCGGAATATCGGGCTCGGGCACGTCGAGGCGCTGGCGCAGCAGCGTCACGCGCTCGTCCTGCATGCCGGGTTTCAGCAGCTTGCCTTCGGGGATGGTGATCGCGGCGTCCATCACGGCGCCGTCGTAGAATTTGGCCAGCGCCGCCTTCAGCCCGAGGAACTCCGGCTGGGTCGGCGACAGCGCCAGCAGCAGCTTGTCCGGCTCGCTGCTGTCGGCGAGCTTGACCAGCATTTCGGCTTCGTTGATGCGCTTGGGCGCGATGGTCCAGGTCTTGTTGACGTCGAGCGGCGAGATGCGGCCGCCGAAGGCGTCCTGCGCGTAGCGGATCGCTGCTGACGAGAAGGCGGTCTCAAGCGCCGCGAGCTTGGCCGGATCGGTACCGGCAGCGGCGACGTCGAGGTCGGCGGTCAGGTAGTCCGCCGGACGGAAGCCTTCGAGCTCGGACGCCTTGAAGACGTCGATGATCTTTTCGGCATTGGGGGAGAAGGCGATGGAGCCGTCATCGGCCTTGGTCAGCCAGAGCGGCTCGAAATGGCGCGCGCCGTAGAAGAAATAAAGCTTCTGCGTCTGCTGGTAGGCCCGGGTGCCCTTCTCGGCAGCCGCGTAGGACGACGACAGCCCCGCCTTGATGATGCGCGCCAGCTCTGTCTTGGGCGGCGCGATCACGATGCGGGTGGTTTCGATGCCGGCGACCGTGACGGTTTCCTGCGCAGAGGCCTGCGTGAAGATCGCATACGGCGATGCAAGCGCCACCGTGCCCGCCAACAACAAGGCCTTCAGCATAGTCATTAAGTACTCCGTGCCCGGCTCGAGGGCTGGCAAGGGGCGGCGTGACCGGGAGGATTCGGCACTTTTGCCCCAGATAGCCATTTTGCTTAGCCCACAAATCTTAACGCTGACAATTCCTCGCGATTTTGTGAGTTCGGTCTGTGGACTTGGTGCAACTAACGCCCTCTGTGCCCGAGGCAAATTCAGGCCGCGTCGCTCTCCAGGCCCTCGTCCAGACCGTACTCGCGGAGTTTGCGATAGAGCGTCGACCTGCCGATGCCGAGCGCCCGTGCCACCCGCGACATGCGGTAGCCGTAGTGGCGTAGCGCGAACACGATCAGTTCGCGCTCGACATCGGCGAGGGCGGCGACTTCGCCACTCTGGGACACGAAGCGATCGCTGACCGCTGCCTTGTCCACAACCTCGCGTAACGAAGCGATAGCCTCATCGATGTGAACCGGGGCTGAAGGGCCCGGTGTGGTCGAGGTCAGGCGCAGCGCCTCGGTGCGGCCAGCGCGCAACGCGACGATCTGCGGGAAGTCGGCGGTTTCGAGATAGGCGGTGTCGCTGAGCACGACCGCGCGATACACGGCGTTCTCGAGCTGCCGGATATTGCCCGGCCAGTCGTAGTCGCCGAGCAGCTCGAGCGCCGGCTCCGAAATTCCGACGATGCGCTTGCCGGCCTCGGCGGCGAGCCGCGCGACGAAGTGGTGCACGAGGACGGCCAAGTCCTCCATCCGGTCGCGCAGCGGCGGCACGTAGAGCGGAAAGACATTGAGCCGGTAATAGAGATCCTCGCGGAAAGCACCGGCCTTGGTCAGGTTGAGCAGCCGCCGGTTGGTCGCCGAAATGATCCGCACATTGACCCGCACCGGCTTGTCGGCGCCGAGCGGCTCGATCTCGCCGTCCTGGATCACCCGCAGCAGCTTCAACTGCGTCTCGGCCGGCAACTCGCCGATCTCATCGAGAAACAGGGTGCCGCCATGCGCATCGAGGAATTTGCCCGCATGGTCGGAGGTCGCACCGGCAAAGGCGCCTTTCCGATGCCCGAACAGGGCCGACTCGATGAGGTTGGCGGGGATCGCGCCGCAGTTGACGGTGATGAACGGTTTGCCCGCCCGGTCGCCGGAGCCCTGGATCACCCGGGCAATCAGTTCCTTGCCGACACCGGTCTCGCCTTCGATCAGCACGGGGATAGTCGATTTCGCCGCCTTGGCGCAAAGCGTCAGCACCCGGTCCATGCTCGGCGCGCGGGTAACGATGTCGGCGATGCTCATGCTGCCCGAAAGTCGGCTGCGGTCGGTCCGCACCATGGTTTCGAGTTCGCCGAGCTTCAGCGCATTCCTGAGCGACATGATCAGCCGCTCGGGGGCAACGGGTTTGACGAAGAAATCGGCAGCGCCCTGGCGCATGGCGGTAACGACGGTATCGAGCGAGGAGTGGCCGGTCTGGACGATCACCGGGGTCGCAAGCCCGTCGCGGCGCATCGCTTCCATCACCGCCATGCCGTCGAGATCGGGCATCACCAGATCGAGGACCATGGCGCCAATGCCGGGATCGGCGTGGAGCAGTTCCAGAGCCTGCCTGCCGCTGGTGGCCGTAACGGCAGAGAACCCGGCCCGGTTGGCGACCTCAGAGGTCAACCGCAGTTGCACCAGGTCGTCATCGACTATCAGAACGCGCGTCATGGTCCCCCAAAGACTTTGTAGTTGCACGCTTCGCCCGCAATGCGAATCGCGCTGTGCCGTTTTGGAGCAGCATGTGAGGGGTGGGTTAAGAGGCGATTAAGCGTGACGAAGCCGCCTGCTGCTTCCCATCGGCAGGCGGTCTGGCTAAGGTCGCGCCGCTTTTGAGACCGAGGTGATGAATTGCGAAAGATCGAACCGATGCGCGCGTCTGCAGCTGAGGCCCACAAGGGGCACAACCAGCTCGGCGAGATGCCGACCTGGAACCTCGACGATCTCTATGCCGGCAACGACTCGCCCGAACTGAAGGCCGATCTGGCCGCAGCGCAGGCCGACGCCAAGAGTTTTGAGGCCGACTACAAGGGCAAACTCGAGGCGCTGGCCAGGGCCGGCAAGCTCATCGATGCGATCAAGCGCTACGAGGCGCTGGGTGACCTCAGCGGCAAGCTCGGCTCGTATGCGTTCCTGCAATATGTGCGGAACACCCAGGACGCGGACAAGGTGAAGTTCCTCGGCGACCTCAGCCAGGCGCTCACGGATCTGTCGACCGGCCTGATCTTTTTCGGCCTCGAGCTCAACCGCATCGACGAAGCGGTGCTGGAAGCGGCGCTCGACAGCAGTGCCGAGCTCGGTCGCTATCGCCCGTGGTTTGCCGAGTTGCGCAAGGCCAAGCCGTACCAGCTCGACGACAAGATCGAGGAGCTGTTCCACGAGAAGTCGGTGACCGGCGCCGGCGCCTGGAACCGGCTGTTCGACGAAACCATGGCGGGCCTCAAGTTCAATGTCGACGGCGAGGAACTGAACCTCGAATCGACGCTCAACTTCCTGTCCGACAAGGACGAGGTGAAGCGCGAGGCGGCGTTCCACGGCATTTCGAAGACGCTGCACGGCAATGAGAAGCTGTTCACCCACATCACCAACGTGCTGGCCAAGGACAAGGAGATCGCCGACCGCTGGCACGGCTTCACCGATATTGCCGACAGCCGCCACCTCGAAAACTCGGTGGAGCGCGAAGTGGTCGATGCGCTGCAGACCGCGGTGCGCGCCGCCTATCCGCGGCTCAGCCACCGCTACTACGCGATGAAGGCGAAGTGGTTCGGCAAGGCGCAGCTCAACGCCTGGGACCGCAACGCGCCGCTGCCGACCAGCGACGACCGGATCTACGACTGGCAGAGCGCCAAGGATACCGTGATGGAGGCCTATGGCGCCTTCTCGCCCAAGCTCGCCGAGATCGCCGAGCCGTTCTTCGAAAAGGGCTGGATCGATGCGCCGACCAAGGACGGCAAGTCACCGGGCGCTTTCGCGCACCCGACGGTGCCCTCGGCACACCCGTACCTGATGCTGAACTATCTCGGTAAATCGCGCGACGTAATGACCCTGGCGCATGAACTGGGCCATGGCGTGCACCAGGTGCTGGCCGGCCCGCAGGGCGCGCTGATGGCGCCGACGCCGCTGACGCTGGCCGAGACCGCCTCGGTGTTCGGCGAAATGCTGACCTTCCGTTCGATGCTGAAGAAGACCACCGACCCGACGCAGCGCTTCGCCATGCTGTCGAGCAAGGTGGAAGACATGCTCAACACCGTGGTGCGGCAGATCGCGTTCTATACTTTCGAACGCGAGGTCCATACCCGGCGCAAGCAGGGCGAGCTGACCACGGCCGATCTCAACCAGATCTGGCTCGATGTCGGCGCGGAGAGCCTGGGGCCGGCGATCAAGCTCAATGAAGGCTATGATATCTTCTGGGCCTATATCCCGCACTTCATCCACTCGCCGTTCTACGTCTACGCCTATGCGTTCGGCGATTGCCTGGTGAACTCGCTTTACGCGCAGTACGAGAAGTCGAGCGAAGGCTTTGCCGAGCGCTATTTCGAGCTGCTGAAGGCCGGCGGTTCCAAGCACCACTCGGAACTGCTGGCGCCGTTCGGGCTGGATGCTCGTGACCCGGGCTTCTGGTCGCTCGGGCTGGGGATGATCGAGCGACTGATCAACGAGCTGGAGGCGACGCAGCCGGCGTAAGGCCGCGACAGCGGGCGCATTGGCAATTGGTCCAGCGTGGCGAACCGCCGCGCTGTGCTTGTATGCTCATCGCGCGCGAAGTATGAGAGGCGCAGTGGGGCAGTCTGGTTTCGGCGTTTGCGCGGGTTCGCGGCGCGATGGTCCGGGATCGGCGTCCCCTAGTGACGATCATTTCGACTGAGGACCTGATGGCCAAAAAACCCGCCGCCGCTGCAACGCACGAACTTCCGCCCGCCATGGACTATGCCCAGCATGAGGCGACTTATGCCGGCTTCATCACCATGGTGAAGTGGGGCATCGTGGCGATGGTGTTCGTCGTCCTGTCGCTCTACGCCTTCATCGAGGCGCATAACCCGATCATCGGGGCGTTGCTGCTGCTGGCCATTCCAGTGCTCATCGTCGGTGTGATGGTGATGGGATCCCGCCGCAGCTGACGGCGGGATTTTTCTATCCGGTGACCGACACGGTCGGCGACTGACGCTCTGGAGACTTCCATGAAGATTGCAGTGTTGCGGGAACGCGCCGACGGGGAGACGCGTGTCGCGGCGACGCCCGAGACGGTCACCAAGCTGATCGGGCTCGGCGCCGAAGTGGCCATCGAGGCGGGGGCGGGTGAACTCGCCCGCTTTCCTGACGCGGACTATCAGAAGGCTGGCGCCAGCGTTGGTTCTGCTGCCGCGGCGATCAAGGGCGCCGACATCGTGCTGACGGTGCGCCGTCCCGCTGCGGCCGGCCTCGCCGGCGCCGCCACCGGCGCGCTGGTGATCGGCGCGATGGACCCCTACGGCAATGAAGGCGAGATCGCGGCGCTGGCCAAGGCCGGTGTCACTGCCGTCGCCATGGAGTTCATGCCGCGCATCACCCGCGCCCAGGTGATGGATATTCTCTCCAGCCAGGCCAATCTCGCCGGCTACCAGGCGGTGATCGATGCGGCGGGGGCATTCGACCGCGCCATGCCGATGATGATGACCGCCGCCGGCACGGTCCGGCCGGCCAAGGTGTTCGTGATGGGCGCCGGCGTCGCCGGGCTGCAAGCCATCGCGACGGCCAAGCGGCTGGGCGCCGTGGTCACCGCGACCGACGTGCGCGCCGCGGCCGGCGAGCAGGTGGAATCGCTCGGCGCCAAGTTCATCATGACCGATGCGCTGAAGGACGCGTCGGGCAGCGGCGGCTATGCGCGCGAGCTGACCAAGGACGAGCAAGCAGCGCAGGCCGAGCTGGTTGCCGGCCATATCGCCAAGCAGGATATCGTCATCACCACGGCGCTGATTCCCGGCCGCCCGGCGCCCAAGCTGGTGTCGAAGGCCATGGTCGAGTCGATGGCGCCGGGCTCGGTGCTGGTCGACCTCGCCGCCGAGCGTGGCGGCAATATCGAGCTGACCCAGCCGGGCAAGACCATCACTACAGCCAACGGCGCGACGATCATCGGCTTCACCAATGTCGCCGGCCGCCTTGCCACCTCGGCCAGCCAGCTTTACTCGCGCAACCTCGTCTCCTTCCTCGAAACCTTGATCGACAAGAAGGAGAAGGTGCTGGCGGTCAACTGGGACGATGAGCTGGTGAAGGCCACCGTTCTCACCCGCGATGGCGCCATCGTCCATCCCAATATCAAGTTCGAGGCTGCACCCGCTGTGGCCAAGCCTGCTGCGGCAAAGGCAGCCGAGCCGGCAAAGACCGGCGCCACCTCCAAGGCCGCCGCGCCGAAAAAGGCCGCGGCTCCGAAAGCCGAGGCTGCGCCAGCCGCCGCCGCTGCGAAGACTGCGGCAGTGGCCAAGGCGGTCGGCGGCAAGGTGAAAAAGGCAGCGCCGATCGTCGCGCCGGTCGCCAAAACCGCTGTGCCCAAAAAGGCCGAGGCCAAGACTGCCGCTCCCAAGGCAGCAGCAAAACCTGCAGCCAAGCCAGCCGCGGCAAAACCCTCGACCGCCAAGGGGAAGAAGTAAATGGAACAGACCGCCGAGCACACTGCGGATGCCATCACAGCGGCGGTCAGCGCCGCCACCGGTGGCGCCATCGACCCGTTCGTCTTCCGCCTGTCGATCTTCGTCCTCGCCATCGCCGTCGGCTACTACGTGGTGTGGAGCGTCACCCCGGCGCTGCACACGCCGCTGATGAGCGTCACCAACGCTATCTCTTCGGTGATCGTGGTTGGCGCGCTGCTCGCGGTCGGCGTGCCGCTGGCTGCCGACAGCAACTGGGTATCGAAGCTCTTCGGGTTCCTCGCGCTGGTGCTCGCCAGCGTCAACATCTTCGGCGGCTTCCTCGTCACCCAGCGCATGCTGGCGATGTACAAGAAGAAGGAAGCACCGGCCGGCAAGGCAGGAAAGCACTGATGTTCAAGCACCTCCTGGCCGCTTTCGCGGTCGTTGCCGCCCTCGCCATGCCGGTCTTTGCAGCCGAGTTCACCGATGAGCAGCTCGAGGGCCTCGCTGCCCGCATCGACAGCTTCGATGCGGCGATGAAAGCCAGCGATATGTCCCAGGTGATGGATGTCGTGCCGCCCAAGGTGCTCGACAAGATTGCCGCCAATTTCAACGTCACCACCGAGCAGCTGATCGAAGCAACGCAGCAGCAGATGGACCAGGTGATGAAGGATGTCGAGATCGTCTCCTTCGGCATGGACCTCGACACCGCCGAGTTTTTCGAGACGGCCGATGGCACGCCTTACGCGCTGATCCCGACCGAAACCGTGATGGACATGGGCGAGGCCGGCGGCAAGGTGAAGGCCACGTCGTCGACGCTCGGGCTGTTCGACGAAGAGACCTGGTACCTGGTGCGCGTCGAGGATGCGCAGCAGGTCGCGATCCTCAAGGAAGTCTACCCCGCCTTTGCCGATGTGGAGTTCCCCACCGGCAGCATGGAGCCCGTCACGGAATGATCGACGCCAGTTTCGCCGCCGTTCTCTAT
>JAESFN010001246.1_pt1 | contig 12321 bp, 11 predicted proteins | sample 9269411 | NCBI WGS metagenome assembly JAESFN01 (sample SAMN14505399, study PRJNA617100) | algae metagenome | isolation source: Iphinoe sp. HA4291-MV1 and co-occurring heterotrophs from trail next to... | place: USA: Maunawili Falls, Hawaii | collected 2009-07-25
CGCCTGCTCGTCGGCCAGGTCCCGGATCTGCCGTTGCAGGTCGGCGATCCGCACGGCCGTCTCCGCGCGCAGCTCGGCGAGTACGGTCCCCGGTTCCGGATCGGCCATACCCGCACAACCGACGTCACCGCCGGTCTGTTCCCCGATCGGTACCGGTGGGCAGGACGGCCCGCACGGCCCGGACGTCCGCGCGGGGGTGGGCCGGCTGCCAGACCTCGCGGATCGGTCGCCAGGAGTAGCGCGGGCAGCCCCGGTCGATGAGCGCGCACAGCCGCGGCTCCCACAGCACGGCGGCCGACCACTCGTAGATCGGCTGCAGGCGTGGGCCGATCACCCCGTAGTCGAGCAGCCGGGCGAACCGGCTCTCCTGGGCGAGGTAGAACTCGACGTCACGGGTCAGCGGGTAGCGGTCGGGAAGGACCCGGGACAGGCCCAGGAACAGGCCGGTCATCCGGACCCTCGGATCACCCAGCGCCGGGGACACCGGGCCCAGCCGGCCGAGGGCCAACCGCGGCGCGGCCACCAGGGCGTGCGCGTACAGCACCCGGACCAGGGTGACGTTCAGGAAGAAGCGCTCGGCCTCGTTCTCCGCGGCGGCCAGCTCCTGGTGGTCGAGGTAGGCGGCCACGATGCTGCTGTTGTGGGCGCGGTACCAGGTGCGCGCGGAGGGGGCCGCGACGAAGTCGTCCCAGAACCCGATGGCGGGGGAGGAGGGCGCCCCGCCGAGACCGCCGGCGCGGGCCACCGCCTCGCAGCCGTCCCGCAGCAGCCGCTCGTTGCAGGCCCGCCACCAGGGACTTCCGGGTCGGGCGGCGGTCGCCGGATCCAGCACACCCCGGCGGAGCTGCCAGCCCATGAACGCCAGCTCCGCCCGTCGGAACGGGAGGTGTCGCGGGGCGTCCCCGGTCGGACCCCGGTAGGTGCGGTCGGCCAGCGCGAGGCGGGCGGCCGGGTCGTCCCGCACTTGCTCGACCTGGCGCCGGGCCCACCGGTCGGCCGTCTCGCCGGCCTGCGCTTCGACCATGTCCCTACGGTCCCCCCCACCGCCCGGTCTGGGCGCACCCTACCCTCGGCCCATGGGTTTCGCGGGTTTCGGGGAACGGCTGATCGACTTCTACGACGGTCTGGAGGCGGACAACTCCAAGGCCTACTGGACCGACCACAAGCCGGTCTACGACGAGCAGGTCAAGGCCCCGATGCAGGCGCTGCTCACCGAGCTGGAGCCGGAGTTCGGTCCCGGCAAGATCTTCCGTCCGTACCGGGACGTGCGGTTCTCGGCGGACAAGACGCCGTACAAGACCCACTGCGGAGCCACCGCCGGCCCGTACTACGTGCAGGTCGGGGCGGACGGGGTGATGGCGGCCGGGGGCTACTACCAGATGGCCGGCGACCAGGTTGCCCGCTTCCGGACGGCCGTGGACGAGGAGCGGCGCGGGGAGGATCTGCGCACCCGGCTGGCCACGCTGACCGGGGCCGGGCTGACCGCGGCCGGCGAGCAGCTCAAGACCCGGCCGCGCGGGTTCGACGTGGACCACCCCCGGATCGAGCTGCTGCGGCACAAGTCGCTCTACGCCTGGCGGCGGTGGCCGGGCGAGGACCTGCTGCTGGAACCGGACATGGTCGACGTGGTCGCGGCGACCTGGCGGGCGATGACCCCGCTCGCCGAATGGCTGGCCGACCACGTCGGGCCGAGCGAGCTGCCCCGCCGCTGAGCCGCGCCATCGTGGCAAGGTCGCCGCTGGGCGCAGCCACCGGGCCGATCGGGAACTCTCCACGGGTGTTCACCGCTTGTCGACCGGCCTGAGACGGTGAGCCGCGTAGGCTTCCCGCGTGAGTCGTCGCGCCAAGATCGTTTGTACCCTCGGACCGGCCACCGCCAGCCCCGACCGGATCCGTGACCTCGTCCGGGCCGGGATGGACGTGGCCCGGCTGAACTTCAGCCACGGCAACCGCGACGACCACAAGCGGGTGTACCAGCTGGTCCGGGAGGCCGCCGACGCCGAGGGGCGCGCGGTGGGCGTGCTGGCCGACCTGCAGGGGCCGAAGATCCGGCTCGGTCGGTTCGCCGCCGGGCCGGTGGAGTGGCGCACCGGCGAGGAGGTGCGGATCACCGTCGAGGAGGTGGCCGGCACCCACGACCGGGTGTCCACCACCTACGGCGGCCTGGCCGACGACGCCCGCCCGGAGGACCGGCTGCTGGTCGACGACGGCAAGGTCGGCCTGCGGGTGACCGCGGTGGACGGCCTGGACGTGGTCTGCAAGGTCACCGAGGGCGGCACGGTCAGCGACAACAAGGGCATCTCGCTGCCCGGGATGAACGTCTCGGTGCCGGCGATGAGCGAGAAGGACATCGCCGACCTGGAGTTCGCCCTGGGCCTGCGGGTGGACTTCATCGCGCTGTCCTTCGTGCGCAGCCCGGCGGACATCGACTCGGTGCACCAGGTGATGGACCGGGTCGGCGCCGGCCGGTTGCCGGTGATCGCCAAGCTGGAGAAGCCCGAGGCGGTGGACAACCTCGAGGCCATCGTGCTGGCCTTCGACGGGGTGATGGTGGCGCGGGGCGACCTCGGGGTGGAGCTGCCGCTGGAGAACGTGCCGCTGGTGCAGAAACGGGCCATCCAGATCGCCCGGGAGAACGCCAAGCCGGTGATCGTGGCCACCCAGATGCTCGACTCGATGATCACCAACCCGAGGCCGACCCGCGCGGAGGCCTCCGACGTGGCCAACGCGGTGCTGGACGGCACCGACGCGGTGATGCTCTCCGGCGAGACCAGCGTCGGCCGCTACCCGATCAAGACCGTGCGGACGATGGCGCAGATCATCGAGGCGGTGGAGGCCGGGTCGTTCGGGGTACCGCCGCTCAACCACGTGCCGCGGACCAAGCGTGGGGTGCTGTCCTACGCCGCCCGGGACATCGGGGAGCGGCTGAACGCCAGCGCCCTGGTGGCCTTCACCCAGTCCGGCGACACGGTGCGGCGGCTGGCCCGGCTGCACAGCCGGCTGCCGCTGCTGGCGTTCACCCCGGAGCCGGCGGTGCGCAGCCAGCTCGCGCTGACCTGGGGCACCGAGACGTTCCTGGTCGAGTTCGTGCAGTCGACCGACGCGATGATCCACCAGGTGGACTCGGCGATGCTGACCATCGAGCGCTCCCGCCCCGGCGACCTGGTGGTGATCGTGGCCGGCTCCCCGCCGGGGACGGTCGGGTCGACCAACCTGATCCGAGTCCACCGGCTGGGTGAGGACGACCACGCTTGAGCCCTTAACCGGGATCAGCGGAAGCTGAGAGACTGACCGGGTGTCCACTGAACTGAGCCCCGAACTGGCCGCGGACGGCGTGCCGGTCGGGCAGCACGCGCTGGACTCCCTGGTCCGGCTGCTCGACCTGGAGCAGCTCGAGGTCAACCTGTTCCGGGGGGTGAGCCCGGCGCACGCGGTGAACTCGATCCGGGTGTTCGGCGGCCAGGTCGCCGGGCAGGCCCTGGTCGCGGCCGGCCGGACGGTGCCGGAGGACCGGTTCGTGCACTCGCTGCACGCCTACTTCATCCGGCCCGGGGACCCGAGGGTGCCGATCGTCTACGAGGCCGAGCGGGTCCGCGACGGCCGCTCGTTCACCACCCGCCGGGTGCTGGCCATCCAGCACGGGGAGCCGATCTTCTCGCTGTCCGCGTCGTTCCAGCTGCTCCAGCGGGGCATCGAGCACACCGAGCCGATGCCGGAGGGGGTGCCGGAACCGGAGTCGCTGCCCGACCTGGCCGCCCGGATCGCCGCCGGCGGGGACGGCTGGGGATGGGCCGGCAACCCCCGGCCGCTCGACCTGCGGTTCGTCGAGGAGCCCCGGTTCTCCACCAGTCGCCGTCCGGCCGTGCACACCCCGATGCGGGTGTGGATGCGCGCCGACGGGGTGCTCCCGAAGGACCACCTGCTGCACCAGTGCATGCTCACCTACGCGAGCGACCTCACCCTGCTAGGCTCGGTGATCGCCCGGCACGAGGTCACCTCCGGGGACGGCGCCGTGCAGATGGCCAGCCTGGACCACGCGGTGTGGTTCCACGGGCCGTTCCGGGCCGACGAGTGGCTGCTCTACGAGGTGTACTCGCCGGTGGCGTCCGGGTCCCGGGGCCTGGCCACCGGCCGGTTCTTCCGCCAGGACGGCGCCCTGGTCGCGACCACGGTTCAGGAGGGGCTCGTCCGGGTCAGCGGTGGGTAGAGTCCGGCCCCATGCAGAGTGACGTCCACTTCCGCTGCGACGACGGTCTGTCCATGCCCGGCCTGCTCACCACCCCGACCGTGCCGCGCTCGGGCCCGCGGCCGGGGCTGTTGCTGATCTACGAGGCGTTCGGGATGACCGACGAGATGGCCCGGGTGGCCCGCGAGCTCTCCGAGGAGGGCTGGACGGTGCTGATCCCGGACCTGTTCGCCCGCGGCCGGAAACCGCTATGCGTGGCGGCCACGCTGAAGGCGATGGCCACCGGCTCCGGGCCGGCGCTGGGTGACCTGGAGGCCGCCCGCCGCTACCTGGCCGACCTGCCCGAGGTGGACGCCGACCGGATCGGCGTGGTCGGGTTCTGCATGGGTGGCGGGTTCGCCCTGCTGCTGGCCACCACCGGCCGCTACAAGGCCGCCGCCCCGTTCTACGGCGCCGTCCCGAAGGAGATCCCGGCGTCCTGCCCGGTGGTCGGCAGCTACGGGGCGAAGGATCTGACGCTGCGGAACGCGGGTCCGGTGCTGCAACGGCGGCTGGACCGGATCGGCGTCGCGCACGATGTGAAGACCTACCCGGACGTCGGGCACTCGTTCGTCACCCGCAGCCCCCGGGTGATGGAGCTGATCGGCCCGTACACCCCGATGCGGCTGGGCTACGACGACACCAGCGCCAAGGACGCCCACGAGCGGGTGGTGGCGTTCTTCCGCGAGCACCTGGACGGCTGAATCCCGGGGTGGGTCAGGCGGCCGGGCCGAAGCGGTCCGAGCCGGTGGCCCCGGTCAGCTCGTTCAGGGCGGCCAGCTCGTCCGGCGCCAGCTCCGCGTTGATCGCGCGGACCTGGGCCTCGGGCAGGTGCCGGAACACGTGCTCGAGGTTCTCGCTCCACTCGACCAGCGGCACCAGGGTGAGCAGGTCGCGTGGCCGGGCGGCGCGGACGGTGGCGGTCAGGCCCTCGAGGCCGATCGTGCCGACGAACTCGGCCATCACCGCGTGCTCGCCCCGGCGGAACAGCTCACCGGCCACCTCGCCGATCCGGGCCGCCGGGATGGCCGCCACCACCTCCCGGGACCGCACCGGGTCCAGCGCGATGGAGATGTCCCCGAGGTAGCGGATCGACACCCGGTCGACCAGGTCCCGGGCGCGGGCCGGCTCCAGCAGCTCGGTGACCCGGGCGGCCAGCACCGGCGGCAGGAACCGCTCGGCGAGCTTCCCGGCGACCGGCGCGGGCAGCGTCTTGGACAGCCCCGCCACCCGGGCGAACCGGGCCCGGGCGTCGGCGAACAGGGCCGCGCTGATCTGGTCGTGCAGCGCCCGCAGCTCCGGCTCGGTCAACCCGTCGAGGCCGGTCACCTGGTCGGGCGCCACCCCGAGCAGCCGGGCGATGCGGGCGATCTGCCGGGAGACACCGGAGGGCGCACTCATCCGAGCAGTGCCTTCCGGACGATGCCGCGCACCGGTAGCGGTACCCCGCGCAGGGCCTCACCGACCGCGTCGTCGAGCATCGCGGACTGCCGGTCCCGGGCGGTGGCGATCTGCCCCGCCAGGCGCCCCAGCGTCTCGTCGGGGAGCTCGGCGACCCGGTCGGCGACCGGTGCCCCGAGGATCCCGGTGAGTTCCCGCGCTCCAGCCATGCCCACCCTCTGCCATTGACCAATGGGACGCTGAATGATGGCAGAGCGTCGAGCGGTCCCGCCACTTCAGCGCCCGGGTGGCCGCGGGGTTAGCCTCGCCCCGTGGTGGAGCACGAGGAGACCGACGGCGGCGGGGAGAGCCTGCTGACCGTCCTGCTGGCACTGGGCGCGAACCTGACCATCGCCGTGGCCAAGACGGCCGCCGGCGTGATCACCGGCAGCGCGGCGATGCTGTCCGAGGCCGCGCACTCGTACGCGGACTGCGCCACCGAGATCTTCCTGCTCACCGCGCTGCGCCGGTCCAGCCGACCGGCGGACCGCAGCCACCCGTTCGGCTACGGCAAGGAGCGGTACTTCTGGTCGCTGCTGGCGGCGGTGTCGATCTTCACCGCGGGCGCGGTGTTCTCGATCTACCAGGGGGTGCACACCCTCACCGGGCACCCCGAGGAGCACACCGATGTGGTGGTCGGCTACCTGGTGCTCGCGGCGGCAGCGGTCCTGGAGAGCATCTCGCTGGCCCAGGCGGTCCGGCAGGTCCGCCAGGAGAAGGCCAAGGACCGGCTGCCGCTGCGCACCTACCTGCGCCGCAGCGACGACCCGACGGTCAAGACCGTGCTCTACGAGGACAGCGCCGCGCTGGTCGGCCTGCTGCTCGCGTTCGGCGGTCTGGGGCTCACCCAGCTGACCGGGTCGGCGGTCTGGGACGGTATCGCGTCCCTGCTGATCGGGCTGCTGCTGGCGCTGGTGGCCTACCTGCTCGGCCGCACCAACATGAACCTGCTGATCGGCCAGCAGGCCGACCCCCGGCTGGTGCGGGCCGCCCGGGAGCTGCTCGAGGCGGTGCCCGAGGTGGAGGTCGTGGTCGACCTGCTCACCATGCTGACCGGCACCGACCAGATCCTGCTCTGCGCGCGGCTGGACTTCGTCGACGGCATCGACTCCCGGGAGCTGGAGCTGGCCTGCGTGCGGATCAGCGCCGAGCTGCGGGCGCGGTTCCCGGACCTGGACGAGATCTTCCTGGAGCCGGTGCCGCGCAGCGACCCGGACCTGCGGGCCAAGGTGCAGGCCCGGTACGGCTCGCTCGCCCGCCCGGAGAACTGAGCGGTCGGACCACCGAGAGGTCAGCCTTCGGGGTCGCGCAGGAACGTCCCCAGGATCCGTTCGGCGGCCAGGGTCGGGGTGATCTCCGCGTCCAGGATGGCGCGTTCCAGGTCGCCGGTCATCGCCCGCACCTCCGGGTGGCCGCGCAACCGGGTCCGCAGCTGGTCGTCGATCATCGTCCACATCCACCGCACCTGCTGGCGGCGGCGCCGTTCGTCCAGCTCACCGGCCAGCTCCAGGCGGTCCTGGTGCTCGACCACCTTGGCCCACACCTCGTCCACCCGGGTGTCGGTGGCGGCGCTGCAGGTCAGCACCGGCACCTCCCAGACCGGGTCGGGGCCGCGCAGCATCCGCAACGCGCTGGCCAGCTCCCGGGCGGCGCGCCGGGCATCGTTCTCGGCGCCGCCGTCGGCCTTGTTCACCGCGATCACGTCGGCCAGCTCGAGGATGCCCCGCTTGATGCCCTGCAGGGCGTCGCCGGTGCGGGCCAGGGTGAGGAACAGGAAGGTGTCGACCATGTCGGCCACCGCGTACTCGGACTGCCCGACGCCGACCGTCTCCACGATCAGCACGTCGTAACCGGCCGCCTCCAGCACGACCATGCTCTCCCGGGTCGCGGTGGCCACCCCGCCGAGGGTGCCGGCGCTGGGGGAGGGCCGGATGAACGCCGACTCGTCGCCGGCCAGCCGGGACATCCGGGTCTTGTCGCCCAGGATGCTGCCCCCGGTGCGCGACGACGACGGGTCCACCGCGAGCACCCCGACCCGGTGCCCGGCGCCGGCCAGCTGGGTACCCAGCGAGTCGATGAACGTGGACTTGCCGACCCCGGGCACCCCGGTGATCCCCACCCGGCGGGCCTTACCGGTCTCCGGCAGCAGCTCCACCAGCAGCTTCTGGGCGAGCTCCCGGTGGTCCGGGCGGGTCGACTCGACCAGGGTGATGGCCCGGGCCACCCACCGCCGGGACCCCTGCCGCACCCCGTCGACGTACCCGCCCAGCTCGCTCACGCGCGCTCGCGGAGCTTCTCCAGCAGCTCCCCGGCCGCCTCGGCGATCACCGTGCCGGGCGGGAAGATCGCGGCGGCGCCGGCCTCGCGCAGCTCGTCGAAGTCCCCGGGCGGGATCACCCCGCCCACCACGATCAGCACGTCGGAGGCGTCCAGCTTGGCCAGCTCGTCACGCAGCGCCGGCACCAGGGTGAGGTGCCCGGCGGCCAGCGAGGAGACCCCGACCACGTGCACGTCGGCCTCCACGGCCTGGCGGGCCACCTCGGCCGGGGTCTGGAACAGCGGGCCCACGTCGACGTCGAAGCCCAGGTCGGCGAACGCGGTGGCGATCACCTTCTGGCCCCGGTCGTGGCCGTCCTGGCCCATCTTGGCCACCAGGATCCGGGGCCGGCGGCCGGTCTGGGACTCGAACTCCGCGGTCGCCTCCCGGGCGGCCTCGATCGAGCTCACGGCGCCGCCCCCCTTGCCCGCTTCCTCCCGGTACACCCCGGACAGCGTGCGCAGAGTCGCGGTGTGCCGGCCGTAGACCTTCTCCATCGCGTCGGAGATCTCCCCGACGGTGGCCTTGGCCCGGGCGGCGTCCACCGCGCAGGCCAGCAGGTTCTGCCCCAGGCTCCCGTCGCGGGTGCCGTTCTGGGCCGCCTCGGCCGCCTTGGTGAGCTTCTCCAGGGCGGCTTCGCATTCCGCGCTGTCCCGCTCCTCGCGCAGCCGCTTCAGCGCGGCGATCTGCTGGGCCAGCACATCGGCGTTGTTGACCTTGAGCACCTCGATGGCCTCGTCGGCGTCCACCCGGTAGGTGTTCACCCCGATCACCGGCTGGCGGCCGGAGTCGATCCGGGCCTGGGTGCGGGCGGCGGCCTCCTCGATGCGCAGCTTGGGGATGCCCTCGTCGATCGCCTTGGCCATCCCGCCGGCCTCCTGCACCTCCTCGATGTGCTGCCAGGCCTTGCGGGCCAGCTCGTAGGTCAGCCGCTCCACGTAGTAGCTACCGCCCCACGGGTCGATCACCCGGGTGGTGCCGGACTCCTGCTGCAGCAGCAGCTGGGTGTTCCGGGCGATCCGCGCGGAGAAGTCGGTGGGCAGGGCCAGCGCCTCGTCCAGGGCGTTGGTGTGCAGTGACTGGGTGTGCCCCTGGGTGGCGGCCATCGCCTCCACGCAGGTGCGGGCCACGTTGTTGTAGACGTCCTGCGCGGTCAGCGACCAGCCCGAGGTCTGGCTGTGCGTGCGCAGCGACAGCGACTTGGCGCTCTTCGGCTCGAAGGTCTTGACCAGCTTCGCCCAGAGCAGCCGCCCGGCCCGCATCTTGGCGACCTCCATGAAGAAGTTCATCCCGATCGCCCAGAAGAACGACAGCCGCGGCGCGAACGTGTCCACGTCCATCCCGGCGCCGACCCCGGCGCGCAGGTACTCGAGGCCGTCGGCCAGTGTGTAGGCCAGCTCCAGGTCGGCGGTGGCCCCGGCCTCCTGCATGTGGTAGCCGGAGATGGAGATCGAGTTGAACTTCGGCATCTTCGCCGAGGTGAACGCGAAGATGTCCGAGATGATCGTCATCGACGGTTTGGGCGGGTAGATGTAGGTGTTGCGGACCATGAACTCCTTGAGGATGTCGTTCTGGATGGTCCCGGCCAGCAGCTCCGGTGCCACCCCCTGCTCCTCGGCGGCCACGATGTACAGCGACAGCACGGGCAGCACCGCGCCGTTCATGGTCATCGACACGCTCATCTTGTCCAGCGGGATGCCGTCGAACAGCTGGCGCATGTCGTAGATCGAGTCGATGGCCACCCCGGCCATGCCCACGTCACCGGGCACCCGGGGGTGGTCGGAGTCGTAACCGCGGTGGGTGGGCAGGTCGAACGCCACCGACAGGCCCTTCTGCCCGGCGGCCAGGTTGCGCCGGTAGAAGGCGTTGGACGCGGCGGCGGTGGAGAACCCGGCGTACTGGCGGACCGTCCACGGCTGGGTGCGGTACATGGTCGGGTACGGCCCGCGCAGGTAGGGCGTGATGCCCGGGTAGGTGCTCAGGAAGTCCAGGCCCTCGGTGTCGCTCTCGGTGTACAGCGGGGGGACCTCGATGCCCTCCGGGGTGAGCCAGGCCAGCTCGGCCGGGTCCTTGCCGGACTGCTCGCGGGCGGCGTCGGCCCAGTCCTTGGGCCCCGCGTCGCTGCCCAGCGGCTCGTAGGGCAGGTCGGCGAAGTTCGGGATGGAGGTCATGCCGAGACTCCCAGCTTCTCCAGGGTGCCGGTGAGCACCTCGATGGCGTCGCAGCCGGCGTAGACGTACCCGTCGATGCCCGGGACGTCCTTCGCCTGGCCGGCCAGCAGCACGGTCGTGGCACCGGCCTCGCGCAGCGCGGTCACGGCCGCCTCCCCGTCGGTCGCGTAGACCTTGTCCGAGCTGCACAGGCAGGCCACCGCGGTCCCGGACGCCCGGAACGCCTCGGCCAGCTCGGCCGGGGAGCCGCCGCCGGTCGGGGTGTCCAGCCCGCCGGCCTGGAACAGGTTGGTGGCGAACCCGGCCCGGGCGCTGTGCACCGCCGGCGGCCCGAGGGTGGCCAGGAACACCGCCGGCCGGGTCTCCTGGCTGTCCGACCGGGCGCGTAATGCCTCGAACGCCGCCGCCGGACTGTGTCGGGGCAGCAGCCCGGCCGGCTCGGGGCGGGTCACCGGCTTGCGGGCGGGCAGCTTCTCGGCCAGGTTGGGGAACTCGCTGACCCCGGTGACCGGCTCCTTGCGGGTGGCCAGCCGCCGCTCCCGCTCGGCCCAGCCGGCCCCGATCCGCTCGGCCAGCGACCCGTCGGCCAGCGCGGCGGCCAGCCCGCCGGAGCGCTCGATGCCGGTGAACACGGTCCAGGCCTGCTCGGCCAGCGCGGCGGTCAGCGCCTCCACGTACCAGGACCCGCCGCCGGGGTCGACCACCCGGCCCAGGTGCGACTCGGAGATCAGCAGCGACTGGGTGTTGCGGGCGATCCGCCGGGAGAACGCGTCCGGCAGCCCGATCGCGGTGTCGAACGGCAGCACGGTCACCGCGTCCGCGCCGCCGGCCCCGGCACCGAAGCAGCCCAGGGTGCCGCGCAGCATGTTCGTCCACGGGTCGCGCCGGGTGATCGACGACTCGGCGCTCACCGCGTGCTGGCGCTGCGGCTGGTCGGTGACCCCGCACTCGCGGCCGATCCGGGCCCACAGCCCGCGCGCCGCCCGCAGCTTGGCGATCGTGGTGAACTGGTCGGCCGGGGCGGCGTAGCGGAACTCGATCTGCCCGAACGCCTCGGCCGGGCTCAGCCCGGCGCCGGTCAGGGCGCGCAGGTAGGCCACCCCGGCGGCCAGGGAGATCCCCAGCTCCTGGGTCGGGTCCGCGCCCGCGCCCTGGTAGGTCGTGGCGTCGACGGTGAGCGCGCGCAGCTTTTGGTGGTCGCGCAGGCAGGCCTTCGCCAGGTCGGCGCCCAGGGCCAGCCCGGCGTCGGTGTCGGTGCCCGCGTCCAACCCGGCCAGCCAGCCCAGCGGGTCGACCCCGAGGGTGCCGGCCACCGCCGCCGCGTCGATCTTCCGGTCGGCGACCAGCGCGAACAGCCCCTCGGCGGCGGCCTTCGTGTGGCCCGGCCCGGCGTCCAGTGCCACCGGGGCCAGGTCCAGGTACACCTCGGCCAGCACCTGGGACAGCGCCTCGGGGGCCAGCGCGCCGTCGCCGATCACCAGCCACAGCGAGGTGACCCCGCCGGTCAGGTCGGCCAGCACGGCCTCGGCCGTGGCGGCCGGGTCCGGGTCGGCGTGCCGGGCGCGGACGTCCCAGCCGTCCGGGTTGGCGCCCAGCGGCCGGGCGCCCCGCACGTACGGCGCCAGCCCGGGCACGCCGACCGGCGGACGCGCGTCGTCGGCGGTGTACAGCGGGGCGATGTCGACGCCGTCGCAGAGGTGGGTGACCAGCAGTTCCTCCACCGCGTCCGGCGCGGATTCGAGGTCCCGGCCGGACTTGCGCAGCACCCCGGCCACCAGCTCCCGCCACCGGTCCCGCTCGGGCGCCGGGAACTCCCCGGCCAGCACCAGGTGATCGGGGAGTGCGGTGGTGGGTTCGGGAGCCGCCTCGTCGGGCTGCTCTGACAACTGCGTCATGGCGACACCTTAGATCCCGGGACTCCGCCGGGCAGCGCCGCTGTGGCGAGGTCAACGAGGCGAGCCGACCAGACGGCCCGATCGGGTGGGTGGCAGACGCGTAACTGATGTGTTACACATAAGCGTGCTCCCGCTCGCCGCGCTCGCCGACCCGGTTCGCCGGGAGATCGTCGAGCTGCTCGCGGACGGCGACCTCACCGCCGGGGGGATCGCCGCGCGCTTCCCGGTCTCCCGCCCGGCGGTCAGCCGGCACCTGCGGGTCCTGCGTGAAGC
>JAESFN010001247.1_pt1 | contig 12305 bp, 10 predicted proteins | sample 9269411 | NCBI WGS metagenome assembly JAESFN01 (sample SAMN14505399, study PRJNA617100) | algae metagenome | isolation source: Iphinoe sp. HA4291-MV1 and co-occurring heterotrophs from trail next to... | place: USA: Maunawili Falls, Hawaii | collected 2009-07-25
TCGTGTCGGTGGTGCGCCAGTAGACATAGCGCAGCACGATCGCGGTGCCGAGCGACAGAGAGATCAGCCGCCAGATGCCCTCCGGACGGATGGTCTTGAGCACGATCATGGCAGCGACGACCATCGAGCCGGCGATCAGCTGCGCCTGCAGGCTGATGGGCAGCCCGATCAGGAACAGCGCCGCGCCTGCCGCGATCGCCCACAGGAGTCCGAAGCCGAGCTTGCTCATCACGGTCTGATGTCCGTTGTCGACCCCGGCCCTGCCCGATGCGGACCCGTTCTATCTGGTGCCTTCGCTCTCACCTATCCTTGACCTTGTTCAACAAATCCTTGCCATTCGGGCATCAATCGCCCGGCAGGGGGACGCTGGGGTAATCCTCGAAGTCGCCCGGCTCGGGCAACGGCACGATCGGGCCCTCGATCGGCTCCGGCTGCCTCGGCTCGCGGATGACGACGCGCTGCACCGGTGCCGGCGCCACCACCGTGGTCACCGGCAGCTGCGGCTCCACCGGCGCCGACAGGTTGCCGAGATCGGCCGCCACCCGCGGCGGCTTGCCATACGGGTTCCACAGCGGCGACGGCAGGTAGCCGACGATATCGAACTTGTACATCACCGAGAGCAGCTCCTGCTCCGTGGCTTTGGCGGAACAAAGACGAAGCCGCACGCTGATCGCCCCCGCCTTGACGAATTGCGGCCGCTCGATGTGCTGCCAGGCATAGAGGCAGCGGTCGCCGGTGCGGGCGACGCCGGTGGCGAAGCCGAACGGGCCGTACTTGTTCTGGACGTAGATCAGCGAGGTCTTCATGGGGATGCCGTAGACGTACCAGCCGAACTCTCGCAGGATCTGCGTCGGCTGGATGGAATCCTCGCCGAGGGCGTTGTCGTCGACCGTGACATAGCCGACCGGGCCATAGAGCGTGACCGTGAGGAAATTCTGACCGGAAACCCGCGAATTGGTGGCAAGGATCGATTCGCGCACGATCGCGTCGCGATACCGCTTCTCGAGCACGGTGACGATCGCCGGCCCACCCGCGGGCAGGCGCGCGAACGACTCGACCGGGGCGATCTCTGACCTCACGGTCATGATCCGGGGCTCCGCCGTCACGCAGCCGGCGAGGCCGAGCCCGGCCAGCGCCAGGGCGCAATACCGCCGGAGGCGCGCCGGGAGGCTTCCCCGCGGCACCTTGCCGAACCCGCGGTCCTCCCGCAAATGTCCGCAGAATTCAATCACATGGGCGACCCCCGCACAGGCGCCGCCGCCCGACGCGGCGATGCAGCATGCGGCATGCCGACCGTGAAGAATTATGCTTAATGAATCGCTAATCGAAAGCAGGGGTTAAGAGTGTTTGTTAGGCTTTGCCACCTGGTGGTAAGGCGAAGGCTGCGGAGGGCGGCCGTGATCCCGGTAGGGCGGACGGAAGATGCGAGAACGAGGGCCGGCGGCGTGACGAGACGCGGCCTCGCGGCACTGGTCGTGATGCTCGCCTTGTGCGGGCCGAACTCTCTCGCGGTGGCGGAGGACGGAGTCTCGGCCGACCGTATCCTGTTCGGGCAGTCGGCGGCCCTGACCGGGCCGGCTGCGGCGCTTGGGCAGGAAATGCAGCGCGGGATCGAGGCCGCCTTCGCCGAGGCCAATGCGGCGGGCGGCATCGCTGGCCGGCGCATCGAACTGGTCACGAAGGACGACCGCTACGAGCCCGAAGCGGCCATCGCCAATACCGGCGCCCTGATCCACGAAGACCGCGTGTTCGCGTTGATCGGCGCCGTCGGTACGCCGACCTCGGCGGCTACCCAGCCGATCGCACAGGCGGCCGGCGTGCCGTTCATCGCGCCATTCACCGGGGCCGAGTTCCTCCGCGACCCGGCGCTCACCAACGTCGTCAACATCCGGGCCTCCTACTTCCAGGAGACCGAGGCGATCGTCGACCGGCTGGTGAAGGACCGCGGCCTGAGCCGGATCGCGGTGCTCTACCAGGACGATTCCTACGGTCGCAGCGGCCTTGAGGGCGTCAAGCAGGCGCTCGCGCGACGCGGCATGACGATTGCCGGCGAGGGCGCCTACATGCGCAACACGACCGCGGTCAAGACCGCGCTTCTCGGGCTCCGCGCGGCGAAGCCCGAGGCTATCGTGATCATCGGCGCCTATCTGCCCAGCGCCGTCTTCACCCGCTGGGCGCGAAAGCTCGGCATCGACGCCGTGATGGTCAACATCTCCTTCGTCGGGGCCAACGCTCTCGCCGAGTCCCTCGGGCCGGCCGGCGACGGGGTCTATGTGACCGAGGTGGTGCCTTTCCCCGACGGCAACGAAATGCCGCTCCTCTCGCAGTACCGGGCGGCGCTCGCCGCCCACGACCCCACGGCGAAGCCCGGCTTCGGTTCGCTTGAGGGCTACATCGCCGGCCGCCTCGCCGTCGACGTGCTGCGACGGGTCGGCGAGCCCACCCGCCGCGATTTCCTCGCCGCCCTTGCCGGCGTCGGCGCCTACGATATCGGCGGCTTCGAGCTGCGCTACGGCCCGCACGACAACCGCGGCTCCGACCAGGTGTTCCTGACCGTGATCCGCGGCGACGGGAGCATCGTGCCGGCCAAGGACATGACGGAATGAGCGCGCCTGCGGCACCGCCGCCCCACCGCTCGCGGCTCGGCCTCTCCGCGAAACTCTACCTCGCCATTGCCGGTGCGGTGGCGCTGACGCTGACGGCGAGCATCGTCGCCTGGTTCGCCTTCGTCGAGCTCGGGCAGCACCAGCGGCTCATCACCCGCGAGCACATTCCCTCGATCACCGATTCGCTCCGCCTCGCCCGGCAGAGCACGCAGATCGCGGCGACCGCGCCGGCGCTCGTCTCGGCGACCACCGACGCCGCCCGCGGCGGCGTCGTGGCCGCGCTCCGCCAGCAGGCCCTCGCCCTCGACGGCCTGATCCAGCGCCTTGCCGCAGACGTGGACGACGGACCTGATGCCGAAGTGGATCAGAAGCTCATCGTCGAGATCCGGGATGCGACGCGCAGGCTGACCACGACGCTCGACACGGTCAACGATTCGGTCGCCCGCCAGCTCGCGCTCCGGCAGGAGCTCGACGCGCTCGTCGACGAGGGGGCCGAACTCCACCGCGCGCTGATCGAGAAGCTCACGCCGCTCCTCGACGATGCCACGCTCTATCTGGTGACGGGCTACCGCAGTCTCGACGATGCCGCCCCGCAGCCCGCCGACAAGCGACTGTCCGAGCAGACGCTCCTCAACTATGCCGCGATGTCGCAGCTCAGCATCGAAGCCAATCTGCTCGGCGTGCTGATCGCCGAGACCACCGACCTTCAGGACGCCACCCTCATCCCGCCGCTGGTCGATCGCTTCCAGTCCGCCGCCGACCGGTTCGAGCGCGCACTCGGCGTGATCGGCGCGGGCGGAATGCAGTCGGTCGCGGAGACTGCCGCGAAGCTGACCGCGCTCGGCCTCGGGCCGGACAGCGTCTATGTGCTCCGCCGTACGCTCCTCGACGAGCAGGCGGCCGCACTGCGGCTCGTCGCCCAGGCGCGGACGGTCGCCGCGACGCTGACCGGCGATGTCGACAACCTCGTCAAGCATGTCGAGGCGCGAACGGCGCAGGCGGTCGCAGCCTCGAACCGCGCCATCGACATCGGCGAGACGACGCTGCTCATCCTCAACTGCGTGAGTATTCTCGGCGCGCTTCTCATCGGCTGGTTCTACGTGCGGCGGAAGATCACCGCCCCGGTGGTGAAGATAACCGACGCCGCAGCCGCCTTCGAGGAGTCGCGGTTCGATCCCGACGAACTGGCGAGCGTGCGGACGAGGACGGACGAACTCGGCGATCTCGCGCGCACCTTCACGCGCATGGCCGCCGAGGTCCAGGCCCGCACCGACACGCTCGACCGGCTGGTGGCGGAGCGGACGAGCGAGCTCAACAAGAAGAACGGGCTGCTCGAGGAAGCGAACCACCGCATGGACGCCGAGCTCGCCATCGCGCGGTCGCTCCAATCGGCGATGCTGCCGCAACGCTTGCCCGAGCACCCGCAATATACCGGCCAGGCGACGATGGTGCCGGCCCGCGAGATGGGCGGCGACTTCTACGATTTCTTCCCCGTAGGCGGGAATCGCGTCGGCCTCGTCATCGCCGACGTTTCCGGCAAGGGCGTACCGGCGGCCTTCTTCATGGCGATCTCTCGCACCATCCTCCAGGGCACGGCCCGCGAGCACGGCTCGCCCGGCGCCTGCCTCGCCGAGTCGAACGACCTCCTGTGCCAGCAGAACCCGCTCGACCTGTTCGTCACCGCCTTCTACGGGGTGCTCGACCTCGATTCCGGCGAACTGACCTACGCCAATGCCGGCCACAACCCGCCGATCCTGATGCGCGCCGGGGGCACGGTCACCAACCTCCCGCCGACCGGGGGCGTGGCTATGGGCGTGATGGTGGGGATGAGCTACGCGGAGCACCGCGTGACGCTCGCCGCCGGGGACACCCTGATCCTCTACACCGACGGGATCACCGAGGCGATGGACCGCGACGGGCACGAGTTCACCGAGGGGCGGCTGATGCGCTCGCTCGGCGAAAGCCATCGCCAGTCGGTGGAGATCGTCATGTCGTCGCTGATCGAATCGGTGCACCAGTTCGTCGACGGTGCCCCGCAATCCGACGATATCACCTGCCTGATCGTTCGCTACAAGGGGCCGCCGGCGGTGGCCGGCTTCCAGGAGGCCGCCGAATAGGCCGTCAGCGGCTGACCGCGGCTTCGGCCTCGGCGCGGGTGGCGACCACGGTGACAATCGAGATGAAACCGGAAATCTCGAACACCTCGCGGATCTGGGGCTTGAGGCCGCAGAGCGCCAGCTTGCCGCTTTTGAGGCTGAGCCGCTTGCCCATCATCAGCACCAGCCGCAGTCCGGAACTCGAGATGTAGTCGAGCTGCGACAGGTCGAGCACCACCCGCGTCTCGCCTTTCTCGAGGAAGGAGAACATTTCGGTCTCGGCAGCCGTGATGGTGTTGCTGTCGAGGCGGCCCACGGGCCTGATCACCAGCACCTTGCCGCGCGTCTTCTCGGTTTCGATCATCATGCGTCCCTTGTCACCTCAGGCTGATAGTCCGCGACACGCCGCCGGTCTAGCCCCTGCCAACTTTTGTCATGAGCCCGGTCCTGCGGGCCCGAAGCGCTTGTGCATCGTCAGGATGTTGCGGCCAGCCTCGCGGCGGTAGCTTACCTCATCCATGAGCGTCTTGATGAAATGGACGCCAAGCCCACCGACGGGGCGCGATTCGAGGTCCGATGCAAGGTCGGGCGGCGGCACCTGGAGGGGATCGAAGGCCCGTCCGTCGTCGGACACCTCCGCCATCACCACGCCCGCCTCGATCCGCATGGCGAGGGCGACTTCGTGGTCGCCGCCCTCCGGCCAGCCGTAGTTGATGGTGTTGGTCATTGCTTCGTCGAGTACGAGATTGAGATGGGCGACCGCGGCCATGGGCACGCCATTGGCCGCGCAGAACACCTCGATCTCCTCGGCCGTCTCGCCGATCGCGGCTAGGCGGTTGGGCAGGCGGCGGCTGAAGACCGGTGCCTCGGCGCCCATCACATCCCCGCTCCGGCGCCCACGGCTTCGCTGGAAGCCGTGGTCGGCAGCGCCTCGGCCAGCCGGCTGATCAGCCAGGATGCACGCTCGGTGAGATTGGTGAGGCTCAATATGATCATCTTGTCGGCGGCGGCGAGGTTCGCGTCGCTTTCGAGATACTCCTCCCGCAGACGCCGCATCAAGGCGCCGCGATTGCCGCTCATCTGGTGAAGCAAGGCGCGGTCATCCTCACCGTCGGGGGCCATCGCCTCGACCATGGTGAGGACCACGGCGTCGACGCCCTCGACAACGCTGCCGGTAAGCCGCCGGGTCGTCGGGTTCTCGCCGGATTCGGCCGCAGTGCGGGCGAGTTCGGCCAGGGTCTCGGCGAGGCCTTCGAGAATGCGTTGCACGTTGAGCACGTGGTTGAGCCGCTCATAGGCCGAGGGCGTCAACTGGGTCTCGCCCAGCCGCTCGAGGAATTCATCGATGGTTGAGGCGAGGCTCGCGATCACCGCGCGGCGCCTGGCCACCGCGGCGACCGCATCCTTCGGCTGGGTCCGGGCGATATCCAGCAGCGGCGACAAATATCCGGCCAGTCGCTGCTGCTCGCGGCCAACCAGATCGAGTGCCGTCTCGGGCTCCTGGACCGCCTGGTCGTAGATGTATTGAGGCTGGGCGTCGTTCTCCTCCGGCCGAGGCGGATAGAGCCGCCCGAGGAGCCTCGCCGTGGGGCGGATCACCAACGCGAGCAGAATCGCGCCGCCGACATTGAAGGCAACCATCACGTAGGCGAGCTGGAGGGACTGCTCGCTGGAGAGCTGCTTGACGAAGGCGATGACCAGCGGAACGCCCGCGGAGACTTCGATGTAGAAGAGCGGGAGCATCAGGAAGGCCGCGACGAAATTGAACGCCACCTGGAACATGGCGACCTGGCGGAGCCGTCCCCTCAGTCCGCTCGAAAGCACGAAGGTGAGGACGCTCGATCCGACATTCAGTCCGTAGATCGCCATCACGCATTGTTCGAAGCTGAGCACGCCGGCGCTCGCAAGCGTGATCGACAGAAGCGCAATCGAGGTCGAGGCCTGGGTGACGAAGGTGAGGATCGCAGCGATTGCGAAGACGAGCAGATAGGAAGACCCGGCGCTCGCGAGCAGATCCCGCACCCATGGCTCGTTCGCCAGCGGAGCGACCCCCTGCTGCAGCATCGAGAGGCCGAGGAAGACTAGGCCGATGCCGAAGATGGCGAGGAGGAGGGAGCGGGCGGAAGCGGTGCGGTCGATCGCAAAGGACAGACCCGCGACGCCGAGGATCACGAGCACGAAAAGGTGGATGTCGAGCGTCGCGATGACGACGACGATGGTGGCGCCGACATTGGCCCCGATGAGGATGGCGAGTCCGCTCTCGACGGTGAGCAGGCCGCTGCCCAGCATGCTGACGATGATGAAGGTGATCGCAGACGTGCTCTGCATGACCGCGCCGGCGGCGAAGCCCCACAGGATCCCTGCCCACAGGCTCTTGGTCCACGCCGCCACGGTCCGGCGGAAACGGCTTCCGGTGAGCTTCTTGAGGTTCTCGGCGAGGAGATACATGCCGGCAAAGAAGATGCCGACACCACCGATGCCACTGGCAATTATCGACAGCATCACGCCCCCCTCGCCGCGCACTGCTGGTCAACATACGTCGCCTGTGGCGTCATTCTAACCACGATTCGTTAAGGCCTGATTCCTGTCCGACGTCATTAGAGCCCGCACCATGAACTACCGCCATGCCTATCACGCTGGGGGCCACACCGACGTGTACAAACACGCGGTGCTGGTGATGCTGCTCGAGCACCTTCGCAAGAAGCCGAAGCCCTTCATGGTGCTCGACACCCATGCCGGGGCGGGGCGCTACGATCTCGCCGCGATCGAGGCGGAGAAGACCGGCGAGGCAGCGGACGGCATCGGCCGGATCCTGGCGCGGGGCGTTCCCGCAGCGGGCGCCTATCTCGACCTGATCCGGAGCCTCAACCCCGATGGCCTCCGCATTTATCCCGGGTCGCCCGCGATCATCGCCGCGTTTCTCCGCGCCGACGACCGCCTCGTCGCCTGCGAGCTGCATGAGGAGGAGTACGCAAAGCTCCGCCGGGCCTTCCGCGACGATCCGAGGGTCGCCGTGCACCACCGCGACGGCTACGAGGCGATCAAGGCCTTCGTGCCGCCGCCCACCCGGCGCGGGCTGGTCTTCATCGATCCGCCCTATGAGAAGGACGACCATCACGCCTATCGCCGCCTCGCCGAGCGGATGAATGCGGGCTTGCGGAAATGGCCGGGCGGCATGTTCGCCGCCTGGTACCCGCTCAAGGACCGAAGCGGCATCGGCCAGATCCGGAAGGCCTATGCTCCCGGCAACCCGCCGACGCTTGCGGCGGAATTCCTGCGCCAGCCGGCCGACGGAGTCGCCTTCGCCGGCAGCGGCATGCTGATCGTCAACCCGCCCTTCGGGATCGAGGCGGGGCTTCGGGCGCTGGGCAGGGAATTCGCGGCCGCCTTCGACGCACCGAAGGCAAGCCTCGACCTGGACTGGTGGATCCGGGAGACCTGAGCGCTCAGCTCACGCTCTCGCGCGCGAGATCGAGGGGCCTGAGCCGCGCGGGGTCGAATGGCGCGAGATCGACCTTCCCCGGACGGCCGTCGAGGATCAGCCCCGCCATCGCCTCGCCGGTCGCCGGCGCGTTGAGCATGCCCCAGACGCTGTGGCCGGTGGCGACATAGGCCCCGGCGAGGCCGGGGATCGCCCCGATCAGCGGCAGGCCGTCCTCGGTCACCGGGCGGAAGCAGGCCTGGGTGGCGATCACGGGCGCGGAGGCCAGCACCGGTGCAATCTGCGCCGCGACCGCCTTGAGCCGGTCGATGGCGCCGGGGTCCGGCACGACATCGGCGGGATCGACCGGCAGCGGGCTGTCCGAAGAAATGGCGCAGACATAGGTGGTGCCGTCCGGTCGCGGGAACACCTCGGGCGACAGCACGCCGCCGCCTTCTTCCCCCATCTCGAGGAAGAGCGCCTCGGGCGGCACCGCATCGCCGGTGCGAAAGACAATGCTGTGGCCCTTGAGACCATAGACGGCCGGGAGCGGCAGCCACGCCGCAGCGAGGATCGACCATGGACCCATGGCGATGACCACCGCATCGGCCGCGACGGGCGCGCCGTTGACCATCGCCCCGGCGACGCGATCGCCGACGCGGACAAGGCCGGTCACGGTCCCCATGCGAAGTGTCGCACCGTGGCCTTCGGCGGCCCGCATCAGGCCGCGGGTGAAGGCGGCGGGATCGATCTGGGCCGTTGTCGCGGTGGTGCCCAGCCGGCGTTCGATGGCGATCCGCGGCGAGATCCATGTCCCGGCCCTGGCGCGGCCGCCGGAGCTGGCAAAGCCGCCAAAGGTGGTGAGCCGCCGGTAGCCACCCTCCGGCACCGCCTCGGCGAGTTCGGCATGCAGGGCGTAGCTGCGGCGGGCCAGCTGCGACAAGCGGCTGCCATCGCACCAGTCGAGCGCGAGGAACCCGCCCGACTTGCCGGAGGCGGCATTGGCGACCCCGGCGCGTTCGATCACCAATGCCTCGGCGCCGCGGAGGCCGAGGTAATAGGCAATGGCGACGCCGATCACCCCGCCCCCGCAGACGAGCACGCGCACCGGATCACCCGACGAGGGTGTGGTAGAGGTCGGCATAGCGCCCGGCACTGGCGTGCCACGACAGGTCCGACTTCATGCCGTTCTGCTGAAGCTTCCGCCACGTCTTGACGTCGCGGTGCAGGTCCACCGCACGGCCGATGGCACGGTCGAGGGCCGGCGCCTCGACCGGCAGGAACTGGATGCCGGTCGCCGCGCCGCGGTCGAGGGCGGCGAGATTGGCGTCGATCACCGTGTCGGCAAGGCCGCCGACCCGCGATACGACAGGCACGCAGCCATAGCGGAGGCCGTAGAACTGGGTGAGCCCGCAGGGCTCGAACCGCGACGGCACGAGGATCGCATCGCACCCGCCCTGGAGGAGGTGCGACAGCGACTCGTTGTAGCTGGTGACGATAGCGACGCGGCCCGGGTGGCGGGCGACGGCGGCCCGGAACATGCCTTCGATCGCCGCCTCGCCGGCGCCGAGCACGGCAAGCCGCGCACCGCGCGCGACGAGGCCGTCGATGCAGTCGCCGAGGATGTCCATGCCCTTCTGCCACCCGAGCCGGCTGACTACGCCGAACAGGAAGCCGTCGTCGCGGGACAGCGCAAAGGCATCCTCCACCGCGCGCTTGTTCTGGGCGCGGCGGGGAAGCGTCGTCGCGGTGTAATTGGCGGCGAGGTGCGGATCGGCCGCCGGGTCCCAGACCGCCGTGTCGATGCCGTTGACGATGCCGGAGAGAGCGGCCCGTCGCGCCCTGAGCAGGCCGTCGAGCCCCATGCCGCCCGGAGGCGTGCAGATCTCCTCGGCGTAGGTCGGGCTGACGGTGGTGATCGCATCGGCGTAGTGGAGGCCGGCCTTGAGGAAGCCGACACCGCCGTAATACTCCACCCCCTCGACGTTCCACGCCTCCGGCGGCAGCCCGAGGCTCGCGAAGATCGAGGCGGGGAAGCGGCCCTGGAAGGCGATGTTGTGGATGGTGACCACCGACTTCGCCGCCTTCTGCCCGGCTGTGCGGAGATAGGCGGGGACGAGGCCCGCCTGCCAGTCGTGACAGTGGACGACATCGGGGACGAAGGCGTCGACCATGCCCTCGCCGATATCGGCAGCGGCCCGGCAGAGCGCCGCGAAGCGCTGCCAGTTGTCGGGCCAGTCGGTGCCGTCCGGCGCGAGATACGGATTGCCCGGGCGATCGAACAGCTTCGGCGCATCGAGAACGATGAGGTCGAGCCCGCCGGCGGTGCCCGCCAACAGACGAGCCTCATGGCCGAACAGGCTCTTGTAGCGCCGGAGGATCGTCTTCTCCCCGATCGCGCCGAGCACCTCGCGGTAGCCGGGCAGCATCACCCTCATCTCGACGCCATGCTCGGCCAGCGCCGCCGGCAGCGCGCCCGCGACATCGGCGAGTCCGCCGGTCTTGATCAGCGGGAAGACTTCGGAGGCGACCGAGAGAACGCGCATCGGAAGATCAGCCGAGCCGGTCGATCATCGGCTGGGTGATGAGGCAGATGCCGCTTTCGGTGCGGCGGAAGCGGCGGGCGTCGAGCTCGGGGTCCTCGCCGACGACCAGGCCTTCGGGAATGCGGACGCCGCGGTCGATCACCACCTTGCCGAGCCGCGCGGACCGGCCGACATCGACGTAAGGCAGGATCACCGCCTCCTCGCAGGCGGCATAGGAATTGACCCGGACGTTGGTGAAGAGGAGCGAGCGGCGCACCGAAGCGCCGGAGACGACGCAGCCGCCCGAGACGAGCGAACTGACCGCCTGGCCGCGCCGTCCGTCCTTGTCGTGGACGAACTTCGCCGGCGCGGTCAGCTCGACATTGGTCCAGATCGGCCAGGCGCGGTCGTAGAGGTCGAGCGCCGGCACGATGTCGGTCAAGTCGAGATTGGCCTGCCAATAGGCCTCGACCGTGCCGACGTCACGCCAGTACGGCTCGTCCTGCTCGTTCGCCCGCACGCAGGAATCGGCGAAGCGATGGGCCATCGCCCGCCCATGCTTGACCACGTAGGGGATCAGGTCCTTGCCGAAGTCGTGGCTGGACGTGAGGTCCCCGGCATCGCGCCGGAGCAGATCGAACAGGAACTTCGTCTCGAACACGTAGATGCCCATCGAAGCGAGCGCCATGTCCGGCTTGCCGGGAATGCCGGGCGGGTCCTTGGGCTTCTCGAGGAAAGAGATGATGCGGTCCTGTTCGTCGACATGCATCACGCCGAAGCCGGTCGCCTCCATGCGCGGCACCTCGAGGCAGCCGACGGTCACGTCGGCCTTGCTGTCGACGTGCTGCTTCAGCATCCGCTCGTAGTCCATGCGGTAGATGTGGTCGCCGGCGAGGATCACGATATGCCGCGGAGCGTAGCTGGCGATGATGTCGATGTTCTGGAACACCGCGTCCGCCGTGCCCTCGTACCACTGGCTCTCGGAAACCCGCTGGCTCGCGGGCAGGATGTCGAAGCTCTCGTTCCGTTCCGGCCGGAGGAAGTTCCAGCCGCGCTGAAGATGGCGGATCAGGCTGTGCGCCTTGTACTGCGTGGCGACGGCGATGCGGCGGATGCCGGAATTGAGCGCATTGGAGAGCGCGAAGTCGATGATCCGGGCCTTGCCGCCGAAGAAGACGGCGGGCTTGGCGCGCTTGTCGGTCAGTTCCATCAGGCGGCTGCCGCGTCCCCCGGCAAGCACATAGGCCATCGCATCACGCGCCAGCGGCGCATTGGATCCCCGGTCCGGCACGGCCATTCCTCCCCCGTTTCTTTCCGACACGATACGCGAAGGAAAGGGGGGCCGTCGAATGGTGTTCCGGGGGGGGCGGTGGTCGCCTCCGGCCGTCGGGTCCCCGGCCGGCACATTGCCGGAGACCCCGATCGACCGGACCCGCCTCGGGAGACATCCTCCGCCGGGGCTAAACCATCGCCCGGATCGCGTCCTTCTGCCCTTCGAGGAAGGCCTTCACCGTCGTCGGCTCGCGGCCGGCGAGGTCCTTCACCGCCGGCGTCGCGATGGCGTGGTAGCCTTCGGCCGCGTCGTTATCGAAGGCGACGAGGACATCAGCATAGAAGTCCGGCAGGCCGGCGCCGATCAGGCCTTGGCGGAGTGCCT
>JAESFN010001248.1_pt1 | contig 12304 bp, 8 predicted proteins | sample 9269411 | NCBI WGS metagenome assembly JAESFN01 (sample SAMN14505399, study PRJNA617100) | algae metagenome | isolation source: Iphinoe sp. HA4291-MV1 and co-occurring heterotrophs from trail next to... | place: USA: Maunawili Falls, Hawaii | collected 2009-07-25
CGGACGACGTAAAACGGACGACGGATAACGCCGTTCTGTTACCATGCCTTGGCTAATCATTCGTTTGTCGCAGTAGGTGCCATCCTTGCTTCAGCAGCGCGTCAATCAAAAAATCGCCGTCGCCGTGGTCTACGTTTGCTCGATGCTGCTGAACTCGATCGATTCGACCGTCGTTAACGTCGCCCTGCCGACCCTTTCCAAGGAATTCAATGTCGAATCGACGGCGATCGAATCGCTGATCATCGGGTACCTGGTCAGTCTCGCCGCATTCATGCCCGCCTCCGGTTGGCTGGGCGATCGATTCGGTTACAAGCGCATCTTTCTACTCGCGCTCGCGATCTTCACCACTGCCTCCGCGCTCTGCGGGTTTGCCCAGAGTCTCGATCAGCTGATCCTGTTCCGCGTGATCCAGGGCGCCGGCGGCGGATTGCTCACCCCGGTCGGGATGGCGATGCTCTATCGCACCTATCCGCCGGAAGAGCGCGTGGCGGTGGCGCGTATCCTCATGTTTGTCACCATCCTCGGGCCGGTGTCCGGCCCGGTGATCGGCGGGTACCTGATCGAGCATCTCTCGTGGCGCTGGATTTTCTACGTCAATCTGCCGGTCGGGGCCGGGGCCTGGATTTTCGGTCTGCTCTGCCTGATCGACCGCCGCGAGCCGACCGCGGGACGGTTCGACATTCCAGGGTTCTTTCTCGCCGGTAGCGGCTTTGGCTTAACCATGTACGCGTTAAGTGAGGGGCCTTCGAAGGGCTGGAGTGACCCGATGATCATCGTCACCGGGTTGCTTGGAATCTCGATCCTTGCCGTCTTCGTTTGGGTCGAGCTGCACGTTGCGGAACCGATGGTGAAGCTGGGTCTTCTCGGCAATCATCTTTTCCGCTCATGCGTTTCGGTGTCGGTGTTCACATCGGCAGCATTCCTGGGCACGCTCTTCGTGGTGCCGCTCTATCTCCAGGAGGCGCGGGGTGCGTCGCCGCTCGATTCGGGATTGGCGACATTCCCGGAAGCGATCGGCGTGGTGGTTTCCACGCAACTCGTCGCCCGGCTCTACCCGCGCATCGGCCCGCGCCGCCTGATGATGATCGGCGCCGGTTGGGCGGCCGCGGTGATGATCGGATTGAGCTTCTTCAACAGCGGCACCAGCTTCTGGCTCTTCCGCTTGATGATGTTCCTGCTCGGCTGCGGTATGGCCTACATCTTTCTCTCGAATCAGGCCGCCAGCATGGCGACGATTTCGCGAGCCGACACCGGGCGCGCCTCGATGCTGTTCAGCGTGCAGCGCCAGCTTGGCTCGGCGCTGGGCGTGGCCGTGATGAGCACCGTGATGTCGGCAATCGGCGCCACGAAACTCAATGCCAGCGGCGAATCCGTGGTCAACCTCGATGCCTACCAGGCCGCTTTCGTGGCAGCGGCAGTGCTGGCCTTGATCGGCGCCTTCAACGCGCGGCGGATTCCGGACGAGGACGCGGCCGCGACGATGGTGCGCCGCCCCCGGGACCGCAAAGAGCAAGAGGAGCTCGCCCCAGCCCATTAGCGCGCACGAAGCTGGCATCTCCAACACAATCCAGTAGGGGAGCCCCTTGTGGGCTCCCGTCGTGGTGACACCGACATTCGCGTTTCCAACCCGGGAGCCCACAAGGGGCTCCCCTACGGAAGGACATAGCGATAACGGTGGATTATGCAAAACGGCCCGGTCCTGATGGACCGGGCCGTTTTTGGTGCGTTGTTCTGGTCTAGAGCGAGCTGGAGTCGTCGTCGATCGAGAGCCAGCCGCGCTTGAGCGCCATCACCACGGCCTGCGTGCGGTCGTTTACCGCGAGCTTGCGCAGGATCGAGGTAACGTGGTTCTTCACCGTCTGAGCGCTGATACCGAGCTCGTAGCCGATGGCAGCGTTCGTTTTGCCCTCGGACACCAGCTTCAGGATCTGCAATTCCCGATCGGTGAGCGGAGCGAACGCCTGCGACTGACCGAGCTGATCCGAATTGCTGCGGAACTGCTCGAGCACGCGCGAGGCGACATACGGTTTTTCCAGAAGTTGCTCGTTGATCACCCACTCGCCGTTCTTGGTGCGGCGGATCAGGGAGATGATCTTTTCTTCCGCGACATCCTGGGCGCAGTAGGCGGATGCCCCGGCGCGAATGGCGGCAAAGAGCTCGTCATCACTCTCCTGCGGGGAAACAACGATGGTTGCCAATGCAGGGAAGCGCCGGCGGAATTCCGATGCTGCCGAAACATTCGGTGCGTCAGAAAGCGTGGTGCCTACGAGCACGACGTCTGGCAGCTCGTCGTCCGCGACGCCATATCCTTCTTCGGCTGAACTTGCCATCCCGACGACTTCGATACTGGGATCGGTGTCGAGAATCGATTTCAAGCCTTTACGAAAGAGGGCCTCGCGACCGACGATGAGGACGCGGATCGTGTCCGACATCGCGGATCGTCTCCTATCCATAGGTCTGCCTCACCCAGGAGATAACACCCCTTCCCATTTCTCCCCCAGGTGAACGCGAAATGTTCGAGTGGCGTCGGGACGAAGATCGCTCCCCGCCCCGATCGGGTTACTCGGGTGTGCAGGTAGTGTATCGCAGTCGTGCGATCATGGCATCGCATACCGCCCGAATTTTAAGTCTCATACTCCTAGTCAATCTAGGAAAGTTAGGTCACTCGTAGCCCCGGCTGGCATATGACGAGTGCACAGGCGGCGTCAATTGCCCCGCGCGCGAATGCACCGCGGCTCAGCGCGCGATGAGAAATTCGTAATTCCTCGTCGTTATTGGCGAAAAGTACCGAGTGTTCCCCAGGCAGTGCCCCGGCGCGCAGGGAGTGAATCCCGATTTCATCCGGTTGCCGGAGCGACTCACCATACCGACCGTACTGGGCGTGCTCCGCCAGCGGAAGCGATCGTCCTTCTGCGATAGCCTCAGCCAGGATCAGCGCGGTTCCAGATGGGGCATCCCGCTTTCCGCGGTGGTGGGTTTCGGTGATTTCGATATCGAAATCACGTAACCGCGCGGCAAGCTCGCGCAACAGATCGGCGATCGCCGGAATGCCGATGCTGAGGTTGCGCGACCAGTGCACGGGGATGCGCTGGGCCGCCTGGGTGAGCGCCGCAATCGCATTGTCGTCGAGCCCGGTGACGCCGCAAAGAAGCGGCACCCCGGCATCGGCAGCCGCGGAAGCTATCGCCGGTACCGCTGCTGGCAGCGAGAGATCGAGCAGGCAATCGATCTGCGAAAGCAACTCAGCAGGATCGGCGGTGACGAACTCACCGGGTTCGAGCTCCGGAGCGGCGCCACTGCGCGTGACCCCACCCACGAGTACAACACGGGGATCGCGGCGGGCGGCGCGCGCCGTTTCGCCGCCGATTCGCCCGTTGATCCCGACAATGCCCAATCGAACCGGCGCGCTCATAGTGCTCCTCGTTCTCCGAATTTAGGCCGCGATCGGCGTGCGAGTGTAGCTCGATGCGTTGAGCGCGGCAGCGACGCGGTCGCGATTGGCCGGGCTCATGGCCGTGAGTGGCAGGCGCAGCTCGTCGCTGCACAGCCCCAGCATCGCCGCGGCGGTTTTGACCGCGGTCGGGTTGTTTTCGATGAACACCGCGCGCATCAGCGGGAAGAGTTCGTTGTGCAGCGCGCGGGCACGGGGGTAATCCTCGTGGTGGCAGGCGCTGGTGAGCGCGGCCATCGCGGCGGGAACGATATTGCTCAGCACCGAGATCACGCCGTCCGCGCCGACGCTCATCATCGGGACCGTGAGTGAGTCATCGCCGGATAGCACGACGAATTCCTCAGGCGCGCCGGCGATCAACTCGCTGACCTGATCGAGCGAGCCGCACGCCTCCTTGATACCGGCGATCATCGGGTGTTGCGCCAATTCGAGCGTCGTCTCGGCGATCATGTTGATACCGGTGCGGCCGGGCACGTTGTAGAGAATGATCGGGAGATCGCTGGCATCGGCGATCGCGCGATAGTGAGCGAGCAATCCGGTCTGGGTCGGCTTGTTGTAATAGGGCACCACCACCAGCGCGCCGTCGGCACCGGCGGTGCGCGCGTGCCGGGTATCGGCGATCGCCTGGCGGGTGTTGTTGCTGCCGGTTCCGGCGATCACCGGCACGCGACCGGCGGTTTGCTCGATCACGATCTCAATCACGCGGCGGCGCTCGTCGGCGGTCATTGTCACCGATTCGCCGGTGGTGCCGCAGGGCACCAGCGCATCAACGCCACCGGCGATCTGGAAATCGACCAGCCCGCGCAGTGCGACTTCATCAATTTCGTCGTTACGAAACGGGGTAATCAACGCGGTCATCGTGCCCTGAAAACGAGGGGTGCGAAGTGTTGCGACCATGATCTGCTCCATCAAACACCTGGCGGCGGTTTCACACGAAAACGCCACACCGCGCCCGCACTCGTGTGCGGACGAAGGGTTGCAACGGCGCCGCGATCCAACCGGACCGGGCGCCTAGCGCTTGTTGGAGCGTTTACAGTTTTGGGGAATTGCGAACCCCAGGTTGAACCCAGGGGCTAACACGCCGAAGCCCTTCCGGGGCTGAGGGCCGCTTCTGTACTGCGTACTTTGCACTCGGTACTGTGCACTCACGTTTGTCACCTCCCGTGGTCGATGCGACCAATCGGAACGTGACACCTGCGCTGAGGGCCGGCGGCAACAAAAAAACCGCCGATCCCTGCAAATGGGGACGAGCGGTGTCTTGCTCGTGGTACCACCCCACTTCGCCATTCGGATCGAACGGCCTTTGCCTCCACGGTGCACGCGCAATGGCACGATGGAGTGGCTCTGTAACGGGAGCCGTGATTCGTTCGAATCATCCCGTCACCGCCTACTTACGCCCGTGGGCGCGTTGGGGGTGAAACTCTGGGGTCTTATCCGCCGGCGATCCCGATCCCGCTTTTCAGCCTACCGCGGTTCTCTGCATCGCTTACGCCGGAGACCTGTCCCCGTCATCGCTTGTACCGCTACTTTTTCACGCTCTAGCCCTGCTGTCAAGCGGCGGACGGATGATTCGCGGGAAGAAGGTAGACTGAAATCCTTGGTAAGCGGAGTTCTCCATACCGAACTCGCGTTTGTTCGCTCACGAGCCTGGGATCAAAACATGCCGCATCTCTTCGATTCATTCCGCCTGCGCGGAGTCAACTTTCGCAATCGCATCGGCATCGCGCCGATGTGCCAGTACAGCTACGACAACGGTTTCTCGAACGAATGGCAGCTGATTCACCTCGGCTCGCGCGCAATCGGCGGAGCCGGGCTGGTGATGGCGGAGGCAACCGCGGTTGAGGATCGCGGCCGCATTTCGCCTCAGGATCTCGGCATCTGGACGGACGAGCACGTCGAGCCGCTGGCCCGGGTTGTGCGCGCGATCGAGGAGCACGGCGCGCTTTCGGGAATCCAGATCGGGCACGCCGGTCGCAAAGCGTCCGTCGCTCGCCCGTGGGATGGCGGAAAGTCGCTCGCCGACGACGATGGCGGCTGGCCGATCGTCGGGCCGAGCGACCTCCCGTTCGCGGATGGCTATCGCACCCCGCACGCGCTGACCGTCGAAGAGATTCAGGAGGTGCAGGCCGCCTTCGTTTCCGGGGCGACGCGTGCGCTCGCGGCGGGGTTCCGCGTGCTCGAATTGCATGGTGCCCACGGCTACCTGATCCATAGCTTTCTCTCGCCGATCTCGAATCAGCGCGACGACAGCTATGGCGGTTCGTTCGATAACCGTATCCGCTTTTTGATCGAAACCACCCGTCAGGTTCGCGCCGTTTGGCCTGAGGAGTTTCCGCTCTTCGTCCGCCTCTCCGCGACTGATTGGGTCGATGGGGGATGGACGCTGGAGGAATCGGTCGAGCTCTCGACGAGATTGGCGGGGGAGGGGGTCGATCTCATCGATGCCAGCTCCGGTGGCAGCTCGCCGCGCCAGGCCGTACCAACTGGAGCCAGCTACCAGGTGCCGCTCTCGGAGGCGATCCGTCGCGGCGCCAACCTGCCGACGGCGGCGGTCGGCCTGATCACCGAGCCGATGCAGGCGGATGAGATCGTCCGCAACGGCCGCGCCGATCTCGTGTTGCTGGGCCGCGAATCCCTCCGCAGTCCCTACTGGCCGATCGACGCCGCCCGCGCTCTCGGCCACGCCGACCTGCTGCCTCGCCCGAACCAATACGCGCGGGCGTAGCGACCGACCACCCGAATCCGTCTCCCATCCCACCACCTGTAGGGGAGTCCCTCGTGGGCTCCCGTCGCGGTGACGCGAATCGGTGCGTTCCCAACCCGGGAGCCCACGAGGGACTCCCCTACAGAAACGTCAACATCGCATGACGCTGGGTTCAGGCCTCGGTTGCGGGTGTCGCTTTCTTGCGGGTGCGTTTCGGTTTTTCGGCGTCGCCGGTGGTGTTCTTTTCGGCTGAAGCTTTCGCACGCGATCGCTTCTTCGGCGCGGGTGCGTCCTCAGCAGTTTCCCCGGCGACCGTCACCGTGTCCGGGATGTCCGGTTCCGGTGTTTCGATCGGGGAGAACCCGATCGTCAGCGACTGCTCGACGATGCCGCGACGGAGCAGATTCTCCGCCTGCGCCAGCGAAAACCGCAGCGGATGATCGGGCAGCACGTTGGTGAGCATGTCGCGCACCTGCCGCATCAAGTCGATGGTTTTGTTGAACGTCATCACCAGATCGCCCTCGGAGAGATCAATGGCATTGGTGATTTCGGCCATGGTGCGGCCCTGGCACCAGGCCCGGGCGGCCCCGTAGAACGTCGGGTTGTGCCCGTCGGAAATAGCGAGCCCGTTGTCGCGCTCCTCGCCCAGGATCGCCTGTTCGAGGTCCTCCAGGCGGCGGCGAACCAGGATCAGTTGATCCGGCAGGTTGAAGGCGTTGCCGTAACGGAAATCGCGATCGAAGCTGAACCAGGAAAAGACTTCGGCGAGATCTTCCGGCGGCAGGCGATCGAGAATGCCGCGATCGACCAGCTCGCAGAGAATCAGCCCGTCGCTATCGAAGATATCGGCGAGCATGTCCGCTTTTGGCGTGGCGTAGCCGCGATGGACGTAGCCGAAGCGGTGCAGCACTTCGCGGATACCGCGAATCACGCCACGAATCCGCGCTTCCTCGGCATCGACCTCGCGTTCGAGAATTTCGCCGAGCACGCTGCGCTCACGATCGAGGTTATCGATGCGGGCGAGATTATCGCGATGCTCTTTGCGGCGCGGGCAGGCGTGGCAAGGGTGCTGCTCGCGCGCTTCGTGGAGCAGGCGGGTTTGCTCGGTGGCGCCGAGGTAATCGGCTTCGATCGTGGCGAGTTCGCGGGCGATGCGCTCGGCTTCGCGCGCCTGGTGCTCGGAGGCCATCCGCTCCAAGTCGGGCAGCTTCAGCCGTTTCACCCGCCGCCAGAGATTATCGATCTCCTTCGCCTCGATCAGCTCGGTAGCCGATTCGAGATTATCGGGTGGCGAGATCAGCTCGACCGGCATTTTCGCCAGTTTCACGTCGGGAACGTAGTCGACCGAGCGGTATTCCGGCACGAAAACGATCGAGCGTTTGTGGAGAAACAGCCCCACGCCGCCTTTGCCGCTGCGCCCGAGATAGACGACCCAGCCGAGCTCGCGGTGATGCACGACTGTGCCGGGGTGCGCGTTGCGGAACACCCGGCGCAGTGCCTGGCGTCCCGGTTCCTGCCAGGGCGAGGCGGTCATTTCGGCGCGGGCGGTGTCGAAATCCTTGAGCGCGCGCCGCTCGTGCTGTTGCGAGGTGGTGAAGCTGCTGACCAACCGCCGGTAGTCGTCGAGCAGCTCATCGCCGCCGTCGAGCCCGATCAGGCAGCCGGCGGGCACTCCGGCGATATCGCCGCCGATCTCAACGATGTCTTCTTCGAGCTGACGGATGCGCTGGCTGGTCTGGAACTGCGCCAGACTCTGCTGCAGCATCGCGCGTACGCGATCGCCGTGGGGCGGGTCCCAGAGATTGAGCACGGTGTTGTACCGCACCGCAAAGGCCGAGCGCACGGGTTCGAGCGGACCGGTGGCGACGGCGAGCATCTCGCGGAAGGTGATCCAGGGCGAGTAGGGAACGACGACGTGGCCGAAGGCGTCCATGCCACGCCGCCCGGCGCGACCCGCCATCTGCTGAAACTCGTTCGAGATCAGAATGCGGCGGCGGCGGCCATCCCATTTGGTCATGCGCCCGATCACCACGCTGCGCGCTGGCATGTTCACACCGAGCGCCAGGGTATCGGTGGCGAACACGACCTGCATCAGCCCGCGCGAAAAGAGCACTTCCACGAGTTGCTTCAGCACCGGCAGCAAACCGGCGTGGTGGAAGCCGATGCCACGGCGAGCGAGCGTCGTCACCGCACGCACCTGCTCCAGCTCGTGATCCTCTGGGCGCATCGCCGCCAGATAGGAGGCGATCGTCGCTTCGATTTTTGCTTCCTGCTCGGCCGAGATCAGGTGCGGGCGCATCAGGGCCACGCGCTCGGCGTAGGCCTGGCAATCGTTGCGGCTGAAGAGGAAATAGATCGCGGGCAGCATGTCGCGTTGCGCCAGCGCGTCGATCACTTCGCGCGGCTGCGGTTCGTCCATCTCGGCGGTTTCGCGCTCTTGCAACCGGCGCGATGAACCGCCGCGGCGCGCCTGCCGCCGGAGCTCGCCGCCGACATTGGCGAAATCCTTGATCAGGGTGCCGTTGTGATCGACCGAGCGCTGCAACTCTCCCTCGACGAAGTAGTAGAGCGCCAGCGGCACCGCGCGTTGGGTGTGGGTGATCAGGCGGATCGGGCGATGGGTGCGGCTGATCCAGGCGGCGATCTCATCGGCGTTGGTGACGGTGGCCGAGAGGCAGATCAGCTGCACGTGCTCGGGGCAGAGGATGATCGCCTCTTCCCAGGTGGTACCGCGCTCGGGATCGGCCAGGAAATGAATTTCGTCGAAGATGATGCAATCGACGAGATCGAGATCCCAGGGTGTTTGCAACAGCATGTTGCGCAACACCTCGGTGGTCATCACCACCACGCGGGCATCGCGATTTTCGGTGACATCGCCGGTCAGCAGACCGACCTCATTACCGTAAATTGCGCGCAGATCGCGGAATTTCTGATTCGAGAGCGCTTTGATCGGGGTGGTGTAGATCACCTTACCGGTGCGGCGGAACGCTTCGTAGATGCCAAACTCGGCAACTACCGTTTTGCCGGTGCCGGTCGGGGCCGCCACCATGACGGAATCGCCGTGGAGCAGCGTGCGCATCGCTTCGCGCTGGAATTCGTCGAGGGGGAAGGGAAAGAGCACCCCGAACTGGTCGATCTGGGCTTCAATGAGGGGATCGGGTTCCCGGACGTTCCAGCTGTCGAACGCGCCGCTCTGCGCTACGGTTGATGAGGTCATGAGGGCCGAATGGCTCGCTCTCCGGAGACGAAATCGTTGAGCGCGTCGCCCGGGAGATCGCCGGACGGTCCAGAGAACGCACTCGCGGGTGCTGCGATCGCCAGAACACGAAGGCAACCGCCGGACCTACCGGACGTTAGGATACCACGGCAGAATCGGGGAATCGGCGCCCCGGCGTACCGGTTGGATGGGAGAAGCGCGGGTGCGAGTCGGGCTAGACGCAGTACTGATGGGGGGCAAAAGCGGGGTGCGGCGCACGGGGATCAGCCGCTATGAGACCGAGCTTGCCCGCGCACTGCTCGCGCTCGCCCCCGACGACGACTTCCGCCTCTACGCGCAGGCGAAACTCGATGATTTCCCCCGGAGCGCGATCTGGGGAATACCGCCAGTTTCGGTGGCAAATCCCGCGGTGCGCCTCGCCTGGGAACACAGCGGGCTGGTGGCGCAGGCGGCGCGTGATCGCATCGACCTGCTGCACGGGATGGCCTTCGTGATTCCGCCGCTCTGGCGCGGTCCCGCCGTGGTGACGGTGCACGATCTCGCCTTTCTCAAAATTGAGGGACACGCACCAAAACGGCGGCAAATCTACCTACGCTCGATGATCGGGCAATCGGTGCGCCGCGCGAAAAAGGTGCTCACCGTTTCGGCGCACGCCGGTCAGGACGTGGTGGAGCTCTTCGATATCGATCCGGCGAAGATCGTGGTGACGCCGCTCGGCGTGTCGCCGGGGTTGGCGCCGCTTTCGCCCGATGCGCGGGAGGAGTTTCGCGCGCGGCGCGGGCTGAACCGGCCAACGCTGCTCTACCTCGGCACGCTCGAACCCCGCAAAAACATACCGAATTTGCTCCGCGCATTCGATCGTGTCGCGGATCGTATGGAAGTCGATCTGGTGCTCGGTGGGGCGGAAGGGTGGCTGACGGAGGAGCTGCACCAAACGCTTGCCGCGATGACGCAGCGCGAGCAGGTGCGGCTCACCGGATTTATTCCCGAGAACGAGCTTGCGTCGTGGTTGAGCGCTGCTGATGCGTTCGTGTTTCCGTCGCGCTACGAGGGGTTCGGGTTGCCGCCGCTGGAGGCGATGGCCTGCGGCACACCGGTGATTGCCTCGACCAGTTCCTCACTGCCCGAGGTGCTCGGCGACGACGCGTTGCTCGCTGATCCCGACGATATCGATGGCATCGCTGACGCCATCGAGCGCCTACTCGGCGATCCGGCGCTCGCCGCCGATCTGCGCGGGCGTGGAATAGCGCGGGCGGCTCGCTTCACCTGGGAAGCGACCGCCTGCGCCACGCTGGAGGCCTACCGCACCGCGGTTTGAGCCAGCACTCCCGAGAAGAAATCGGTAACTGCCGGATACATCTCCCGGCCGTTGTGGGCGAAGCCGGGAATGATGTCGTGGCGTACGGAAATACCGTTGCGCACGAACGAATCGCGCAGGCTGACCATCCGCTCCAGGCGGTTCACACCGGCGCTGTTCGCACCCGGCATCCAGGTGCGGCTTTCCGGGGTGATCGTAATCTCCCAGGTTTCCGTGTCTTCGCCGCCGATCACCATCTGCACCGGCACCTGGCGCATCGCATCGAGATCGATCGCCTGGCCGAAGATTTCTTCGAAATTACGCACCCCGACCCACCAATCCTGCTCGAAATCGAGCATCGAGACGACCCCCGGCGCGCCGATCGAGGCGGCGAGCAGGCGCTGTGGTTGCAGGTAGAAAAAGCGGTGGGTGAAATGCCCGCCGCCGGAGAAACCGTGCATCATCACGCGGCTGCGGTCGATCGGGGTGATCTCAGCCAGTTCATCGAGCATCGAGAGCAGGATGTGATCGAAACGGATACCGTCGGTCAGCATCCATTTGTAGCTATTCAGCTCCCAGGGGCCGGTGATGCCACCGGGGAAGAGGGGCGCGAGGATGACGACATTGTGTTCTTCGGCCCACGAAGCGAAGAGATCGCGATACCCCTCCGCAGTCCGACCGGTGCCGTGAACGAGCACCAGCACTTTGAAGTTCTCGTTCGATTGACCGTCCCAGCTGGTGGGAACGTAGGCGCAAAACGAAAAGCGCGGATCGGCGCGGCAGGCCCAAAACGGGGTTTTGCCGCGTCCGTAAAACAGGCGCTCGGTCATTTTCGGGGTTGTCACGCGGGTCCCTCCAGAGCATCGAGAAAACGAGTCACCGGTATCTCCATCTCCGCCGTTTCGTGGCGGCAATCGGGTACGAGCACGAGTTCGGCGTCGACGCTGTGATTCGCCAGCGATTGTTGCAGCGTGCGGGCGCGATCGATGCGGGTGATGCCAGACTCATTGGCGCCGGGCATCCACAGCCCGCTCTCCTTCGCGACGGTGACATCCCAGGGATCGGTATCGCTATCGCCGACCACGATCTGAATCGCTACCCGCCGCATCGCGTCGAGATCGATCGTCTTGCCGAAAATCTCCGCAAAATTCTGCACACCGGTCCACCAGGGGCGGTCAAAATCGAGCAGGGTCGGGAGGGCAGGAGCGCCAATCGAAACAGCGTGCAGCCGCTCAGGGTGCGCAAGTAGGAAGCGATTGGCGAACTGCCCACCGCCGGAGAAGCCGTGGAGCAGGAGATTGTTCGTATCGATGTGGAATGCCTCCGCAATCTCATCGAGCATCGCCAGCAGCACGAGATCGTAGCGAATGCCGTCCGCGAGCAGAAATTTGTAGCTGCTCAACTCCCAGGGCGCGGTGATCCCGGCGGGGAAGAGCGGCGCGACGATGAACCAACCGTGGCGCTCCGCGAGATCGGCGTAGCGATCGCGCAGCACCTCGGGGTTGCGGTCGGTGCCGTGGACGAGCACGAGCACCGGCCACGGTTCAGCGCGGTCCGGATCGTAGCTCGTGGGTACGCGCGGGCAGTAGGAGAAGCGGGGATCGGAGCGGCAGGCAAAGTGCGGTTTCGCGCCGC
>JAESFN010001249.1_pt1 | contig 12292 bp, 7 predicted proteins | sample 9269411 | NCBI WGS metagenome assembly JAESFN01 (sample SAMN14505399, study PRJNA617100) | algae metagenome | isolation source: Iphinoe sp. HA4291-MV1 and co-occurring heterotrophs from trail next to... | place: USA: Maunawili Falls, Hawaii | collected 2009-07-25
CGCGCTGCGCCTGATCGGCGCCTCGACCAAGCGCGTCAGCCTGCTCGCCGCCTCTGAAACCGCCGCCACCAGTCTCGTCGGAGCGATTCTCGGCGTAGCGCTCTCGATGGCAGTACGCCCGATCGCCGCGATGATGCCGGTCAACGGTCTGCGGATGTACGGCTCCGATTTCGCGATCGCCGCACCAACGGTCGTGATCGCGATCCTGCTGATGACCGCCGTCTCCACCTACGCCGCCTATCGCAAAATCAGCAGCGCCGAGGTGAGCGCCACCAACACCGTGCGCGACATGCGTGAACCACGTCCCTCGCTGGCTCGCGCCCTCCCGCTCTTCCTCGGGCTGTTCCAGATCGTTGTTTCGACCGTGGGTATCCGCGCCGACGTCGCCGGGGGCGTGCTGATCTGGGGATTCATCCTCGGCTTCTTCCTCACCCTGGCCGGGATCGTGGTGGTCGGCCCGCTGCTCACCTACTGGCTGAGCCGCCTGGTCAGCCGCCGCGCGCAATCGGCCGCCACGCTGATCGCCAGCCGCCGCATCAGCGCCACCCCCAGCGCCACCTTCCGCTCGGTCAGCGGCCTCGTGGTGGCCGTGTTCATCGTCACCGTCTTCGCCGCCTCATCAACCTCCGCCGATAACATCGACACGAAGGTCGACAACAAACCGGGAATGCTCCCGATCGACGCGATCAGCATGCAGCTCCGCCCCGGCACCCAGGAATCAGACCTCGCGGTCCTTTCCGGTCAGCCAGGGATCGGCGCAATCGTTCCGTTGTTCACCCCCGATACCCAGCGTGAGGACGATTTCGACCAGGCCATCATCCGCCGCAGCGACGCCATCGCCCTCGGTTTCGACGATGTTCCCGAGACCGAATTCGTGACCTTCAATACCTACGAGCTCCTGCTCGGCAACGACAGCCAGCGCGCTCATGCCGTCGCCTCAACCGTCACCAGCGTTGAGAATCGATCGGTGAAGCTGGTGGTCGTGCGCACCGATGGCAGCGAATCAGCGATGAATCAGGCGATCACCACGCTCGAAAACTCCCAGCTTGGGAACCACGTTGCGGTATCGCGCTCGCAGGCACTCGATCTCGCTAATAACCAATCGCTGGGCGAGTTGAAGGTGCTGGCCTACCTGGGTGCGATTCTCAGCATCCTCATCGCCGGCTGCAGCCTCGCCATCGCCACTGCCTGCGCCCTGCTCGATCGCAAGCGCGTGCTCGGCCTGATGCGCCTGATGGGCATGCCGGAACGCAATCTCCGCCGCATCATCGCCATCGAAGCAGCGATGCCGCTGACCGCCGTGCTCGGTATGGTTGTTGCGCTCGGATTCGGGGTCGCCTGGTGCATCATCGATGGCACCTCCGAGTACAGCATCGGGTTGCCCGACCGCTGGTACGTGCTCAGCATCGCCTTCGGGCTCGGAATCGCCCTGGTGATGATCGCTGCCACCTTCGGATTGATCCGCAGGAACACCATGGTGACGGTCACCCGCTTCGAATAGCGAAGCGCTTCCGCAGCCAAACGATTCGTGCGATCATCGGGCCACTCGTCACGTTCGAGACCGAGGAGGCACGAATCGTTGGCTGCCAACCCCTACGACAGCATCGCGCCGGGAATCAAAATCGCGGCGCAAATCACCCCTGAACCAACCGAAACCGAGCTCAATTTCCTTCGCCAGATGGGGATCGGGCACGTGGTGCTCTGGACCGATGCCTCGAAATCGAGCGGCGAATATTACGCCGATCGCAAAGCCTTCTACGCCGCCCACGGTATCGACGTCTACGGCTTCGGCAACGCCGATGTCCACAACCAGGAATCGATCGTGCTCGGCCTGCCGGATCGCGACGCCAAGGTCGAGGAGTACGTCGGCCACATCCGCTCGCTCGGCGCCGCCGGGATCCCCTACACCACCTACGCCCACATGCCGAACGGGATCTGGAGCACCGAGCGCGAAGCGACTCGCGGTGGCGCCTCCGCCCGCGCCTTCGATGAATCGGTCGCCATCGCCGGGCAGTGGCACGGCACCCGCTTTGAGCTTCCGCTGACCAACGGCCGCGAGTACAGCGAGGACGAGGTCTGGCGCAATTTCGAGATCTTCATCCGCGCCGCCGCCAAAGCCGCCGAGGAAGAGGGCGTGTTGATCGGAATTCACCCCGATGATCCGCCGATCAGCCGCATGGGTGGCTGCCCGCGCATTTTCAGCACCTTCGAAAACTACAAGCGCGCGCTCGAAATCGCCGATAGCCCGAACGTCGGCGTCTGCCTCTGCATCGGGTGCTGGCTGGAGGGCGGCAGCGAGCATTGGGGCGCCACCCCGGTGGAAGCGATTCGCTACTTCGCCGGGCAGAAAAAGCTCTTCAAAGTCCATTTCCGCAATGTCGATGCCCCGCTGCCACACTTCGTCGAAACCTTCGTCGACGATGGCTACGGCGACATGCGCGAAATCATGGCGACGTTGCAGGAGGTCGGCTTCAAAGGCGTGGCGATCCCCGATCACATTCCGCAAATGGCCGACGATCCTCGCCTCGGCACCGCTTACACCATCGGCTACATGAAAGCGCTCGCCGATTGCACCCGTCCCGCCTAGTTATTTAGGAGGCGCGCTGCCGCGCCAGGCGCACGAAATTGCGCAGCGTCGGCAGCGCGTTGTCCCGCCGCCAGATCAGCCCGGTCTCGATGCTCGGCGTTCCTCCGGCGATGCGAAAGTAACGCACCCCGCTGCGCTGCAGCTTGCGCAGCGATTCCGGCACAATCGCGCCCCCCATTCCGGCCGAAACCAGGCTCACGATCGTCTGCATCTGAATCGCCTCCTGCCCGAATCTGATCGCCAGCCCCCGCCCCGTCAGGCAGCCGGTGATCGCATCATGCAAACCGGGTGCCACCCGGCGGGGGAAGATCAGTAGCGGCAACTCCGCCACCTCCTCCAGCGCGATTTCGCCGCGGCTGGCCGCAATTCCCAGCGATTCCGGTACCGCCAGCATGAGAAGTTCATCGTGCAGCGGCAGGTATTCGAACGACTCCGGCAGCGAAATCCGCTCCCGCCCGATGATGATCCCGGCATCGATCTCCTCCGCGATCAGCGCCTCGATCTGCCGGTCACCGGTCGCTTCCAGCAGCGACACCGCCACCTCCGGATAGCTCGCGCTGAAACCACCGAGCAATTCCGGTAACACCCCGTAGTCGGCGGTGCTGACGAACGCCAATCGCAGTTGTCCCCGCAACCCACGGAACAACTCATCCGCCAGCCGGGGCAGTTTGCCCGCCGCACTCAGCACCTCGCGCACGTGCGGCAGCAGCGCCGCCCCAACCGGCGTGAGCTCGACGCTGCGGTGCGTGCGCTCGAACAGGCGCACACCGAGCTCAAGCTCGAAGCGCTGAATCGCCTGGCTCAGCGGCGGCTGCGTCATCCCCAGCCGCTCCGCCGCCCGCCCGAAGTGCAGTTCCTCGGCGACCGCCGCGAATTGTTCCAGTTGCCGGAGTTCCATTGCATCCTCTCATATCCAAAACGTCTCAATTATCGCTGATTCATATATTTCACATTCGCGATTGCGCCGATTAGGCTCGTTCCATGTATCTCGTCGCACTGAAGGGAGCACGGAAGATGGCGGGCAATCGCCGGTCGCGGCACATCACCAGCGGAATCGAGCGCGCGCCAAACCGCGCCATGTACTACGCCCTCGGCTATCAGGAGAGCGATTTCGAGCGCCCGATGGTCGGTATTGCCAACGGTCACTCCACCATCACCCCCTGCAACGCCGGTCTCCAGCCACTCGCCGATATCGCCGTGGAGGCGATCCGAGAAGCCGGAGGCAACGCCCAACTCTTCGGCACCCCCACCATCTCCGACGGCATGTCAATGGGCACCGAGGGGATGAAGTACTCGCTGGTTTCCCGCGAGGTGATCGCCGATAGCATCGAAACTGTGGTCATGGGGCAGTGGATGGATGGGCTGCTCGTGCTCGGCGGCTGCGACAAAAATCTCCCCGCCGGCATGATCGGCATCGCCCGCGCGAATGTCCCATCGATCTACGTCTACGGCGGCACGATCAAACCGGGGCGCTGGAAGGGCGAAGATCTCTCGATCGTTTCGGTGTTCGAGGCGGTCGGCGCCTACAGCGCCGGGCGGATGTCGAAAGAGGATTTCGACGGTATCGAGCGCTGCGCCATCCCCACCACCGGCGCCTGCGGCGGCATGTACACCGCCAACACGATGAGCGCCTCCTTCGAAGCGCTCGGCATGGCGCTTCTCTATTCCTCCACCATGGCGAATGTCGACGAGGAAAAGCGCGCCAGCACCGCCGCATCGGCCCGCGTGCTCCTCGATGCCATCGCCCACGATCGCAAACCGAGCGATATCATCACCCGCCACTCGATCGAAAACGCGATCTCGCTGGTGATGGCGACCGGCGGCTCGACCAACGCCGTGCTGCACTACCTCGCGATCGCTCGCGCCGCGAAGGTGGAGTGGTCGCTCGATGATTTCGAGCGCATCCGCCGCCGCGTGCCGGTGCTCTGCGATCTCCGTCCCTCCGGCCGCTTCATGGCCACCGATCTCCACCGCGCCGGTGGCATTCCGCGCGTGCTGCGCGAGCTGCTCGCGGCGGGGCTGCTGCACGAGGATTGCCTCACCATCACCGGGCGCTCGCTCGGCGAGGAGCTCTCCGAGATTCCCGATCAGGCGTCACCGGAAACCGAGGTGATTCACCCGATCGCGCAACCGCTGCACGCCGAGGGACACCTGGCGGTGCTCCGCGGCAATCTCGCTCCGGATGGTGCAGTGGCAAAAATCAGCGGGCTCAAGCGTTCGGTGATGCAGGGTCCGGCGCGAGTGTTCGAGGATGAGCAATCTGCCATGGACGCCATCCTCAACGGCATCGTTCAGCCCGGCGACATCCTCGTGCTGCGCTATCTCGGTCCGAAGGGCGGTCCCGGCATGCCGGAGATGCTCGCCCCTACCTCGGCGATCATCGGGCGCGGTCTCGGCGAATCGGTCGGCCTGATCACCGACGGCCGCTTCTCCGGAGGCACCTGGGGGCTCGTGGTCGGCCACGTCACCCCGGAAGCGTCCGAGGGCGGTCCGATCGCCTTCGTGCGTGACGGCGATCTCATCACCATCGATGCCGGGCGCCAGACCCTCGAAGTCGCGCTCTCACCCGCTGAGTTCGCCGAACGCCGCGCTGCCTGGCAACCACCCGCCCCGCGCTACACCAGCGGCGTCCTCGGCAAATACACCGCCCTCGCCCGCCCCGCCAGCGAAGGCGCGCTTTCGGGATAGAAGCGGGTGCAGGGTGCAGGGTGCAGGGTGCAACGAAGTTTCGTGCCCTCTCCTGCCGCAGCGGGAGAGGGGTGGCGCGCAGCGCCGGGGTGAGGGTTGTTTGTTCAACGAATCACCCTCACCCGCCTGCTATGCAGGCACCCTCTCCCGTTGCGACGGGAGAGGGCACGTTTGGCACTCTGCACTCTGCACTCTGCACCCTAGATCGGTGACAATGCATTGCAGCAATTGCACCGATCCGGGGACCGACCAACGTGAGCGAAACAACCGGCGCGATCGGCGCCATCAGCGCGCCAATCGAGGATGCAGCCAGCGATGGCTTGCCGCAGCCTCGCCGCCGCATCGCCAATTTTGCCAATCTCGCCGCCACCGCCATGTCGGTGCTCGATGGCAGCATCGTCAATATCGCCCTGCCGACCATCGCGAGCGATCTCCACACCTCCGCCGCCTCCACCGTCTGGGTCGTCAGCATCTATCAGCTCGCGCTGGTGATCTCGCTGCTGCCGCTCGCCGCCCTGGCCGAGCGCATCGGTTACCGGCAGGTCTTCACCGGCGGGGTGATCGTGTTCACGCTCGCCTCGGTTGTCTGCGCGCTTTCGCCGTCGCTCTGGGTACTCGTGGCGGCGCGCTTCGTGCAGGGGCTCGGCGCATCCGGGTTGCTCAGCATCAGTTCGGGGCTGACTCGCCACACCTTCCCCGCGCGCTCGTTCGGACGAGCGATCGGGCTGACCTCTCTCGTGGTGGCGCTCAGCTCCGCCGCCGGGCCGTCGATCGGCACCGGCATTCTCTCGATCTCGTCCTGGCAGTGGCTTTTCGCCATCAATCTGCCGCTCGGCGTGATCGTGCTGCTCACCGCGCGCGCCCTCCCCGATGTCGAGCGCAAACCGCGCCAGATCGATCCGATCACGGTCGGTCTCAACGCGGCGATGTTCGGCTTGATCATTCTCGCGGTCGACCGGCTCGGCGATCAGCCGCAAGTTGGCGTGCCGATGCTCGCGGTCGCGGCGATTTGCGCGGTGCTGCTGGTGCGGCGGCAATCGGGCAAACCCAACCCCCTCATCCCGCTCGATCTCCTGCAGAACTCCACCTTTCGCCAAACACTGATGGCATCGATGTGCTCGTTCTCGGCGCAGATGCTCAGCTTCATCTCGCTGCCGTTCTTCCTCGAACACCGGCTCGGCTACACGCCGTTCCGCTCCGGGCTCTTCATCACCCCCTGGCCGCTGGCACTGGCGCTCACCGCCACCTTCGCCGCGCGCCTGGGCGAACGCGCCCGCCCGCTGATCATCTGCACCTTCGGCATCCTCGGCGTGGCAACGGGTCTGCTCGGTATCGCCGCCTTCCCGCTAGAGCGCACGATCTGGCCGATCGTGCCGTTCATGATGCTCTGCGGTATCGGCTTTGCCCTGTTTCAAATCCCGAACAACCGCGTCATGCTCACTTCCGCGCCCAAAGAGCGCAGTGGAGCCGCCAGCGGCGCGCAGGCCTCGGTCCGCCAGTTCGGCATGGCGCTCGGCGCGGCGATCATGGCGGTGCTCTTCACCCTCGCGGGCGATAACGCGCCGCGGCTGGCGCTGGCAACGGCCGCGGCACTCTGCCTCGTGGGTGCGGGTATCACTTATCTCAACAGCCGCGATGTCGTGCTCTTCTCCCGGAGCTCGCGACAAAGCGTGAGCGCGAGTTAGGGAGTTTTTCATTGGCGTGGAAGCCATTGACCTCGGAGAGGTCATTCTTGCCTGAGCGCCGGCCCTCAGGCCCGGCGTTTACGAATCGAAGAACCCGGCATCCTCCGGCTTCAGGTAGCGTTTCGCCGCATCAACGATGAAATCGACGCCCATGCCGGGCCGCGTCAGCACGTCGATCATGCCGTCGACCACAATCCGCTCCGGGAACCCCTCGACAATGTCGTACCACCACTCCGGTTTGCCGGTCGGATACTCGAACGCGATGTAGTTGGCGGGCAGTGTCGCCGCCACCTGCACCAGCGCCGCCAACCCCAATGCACCGTTGCCGGTGCCGTGGGGCGCCATCAGGATGCCGTGGAGATCGGCGTACTCCGCGATCCACTTCAGCTCGGCGATGCCGCCGACATCGCAGGGATCAGGCCCGACGATCCGCACCGCTTTCTGCTCGATCAAATCCTTGAAGTTCTGCCGGAGGTAAATCTGCTCGCCGGTGTGAATCGGGGTCGAGGTGGCGCGCGTCACCTCGCGGTACACATCGGCGTTCACGAACGGGACGTAATCGCCGGTGAGCAGATCCTCCAGCCACATGACGTTATACGGTTCGAGTGCTCTGGCCAGCCGGATAGCATCGGTGACCACGAAACCGGGACCGCAATCGAGCGCCAGCCCGATCTCGTCCCCAAGCACCTCCTTCATCGCCGCCACACACTCGACGATGTGATTCAGCCCGCGCTCCGTGAGCAATCCCCGCGTCAACTGCCCACCATGGCTGGAGCGCTGGACATCGCCGTACATGAAATCGGGCAGCTCGTACTTCATCTGGCTGTGGAAAGCGACGCCCTGCTTCACGATCGTGAACCCCTCGGGCGATTCCTTCATCTTCCGCACGTTTTCGGCGTAGTCGGCGGGGGTTTGCCCGGTCATCGGTTCGCGCACCGCGCCGTTGTAGACGCGCACGCGATCGCGCACTTTGCCGCCCAGCAGTTTGTGTACCGGCAAGCCCGCCGCTTTCCCGGCGACATCCCACAGCGCCATCTCGATCGCGCTCACGGCGCTGCCCCACGGCTTGAACGCGCCACGATTGCGGATGCGCAGCATCACCCGCTCGACATCGGTCGGATCCTGGTCGAGCACCAGCTCACGCAGCAGGAGCACGAAATCCTTGAGATAGGGTTTGTAGGCTTCGATTTCGCCATACCCGCTGATCCCCTCATCGGTGACGATACGCACGATCGGGTTATTGCCGATCACCGCGCAGCGCAGGTCCGTGATCTTCACCAGCCACCTCCATTGGTCCGACAACTCCGGGCTCATTCTATCGAACGGAACCAAACTCGCCTGAGCGGTGTGCTCCGGTCAACATCTGAGTTCAGTGAAAGGACAGGCCGTGAAGCGCGCCGCGACGCTATTCGTTCTTGCTCTCATCGCGATCGTTGCGCTGATTCCAACCGGCGCCGCGAACTCTCCGGCAACCCCGGCCGCCACCCCGGGTATCTGCCCGGTAACCCAACCGATCACCTCGGGCGAACCTCCCGCGAAAATCGGCGGCCCTCGCGGACCAGGGGGGTATTGGAATGACGCCCTCTGGACCAATCTCTGGATGTGGGGTGAGGACGGGGTCCGCCTCCCGGTGGATGATCTGCACGTTTCCGAAAACGGGATTTATCAGCTGAAGTGGGCGTGGTACCGCTTCAAAGATGGCAAGCTCGAAATCACCGGGCGCCGTCTCGACGGCCCATCGAAACCGCTCGAAGCCTGGATTCCCGATGGCTATGGCGAATCGGGATTTCAGGTGACGGGCATCAGCTTCCCCACCGCCGGGTGCTGGGAGGTCACCGGCCGCCTCGGTGACGATACGCTCACCTTCGTCGTCTGGGTCGAGATCATTCCGCAGGCAACACCGATCAGCCGCTAACGAAACCGCCCCCGGCCGAATCGGCCGGGGGCGGTTTGCCGCGTGTTTACTGCGTATTTGCTGAGGGATTACCAGATCACCACGCGATCTTCAGGTGGCATGTACTCGGCGTCACCCGGCTCGATCCCGAACGCGATGTAGAACGCGTCCATGTTGCGAGCCGGTTGCACCGCGCGCACTTCACCCGGCGAGTGTGAATCGGTGGCGAGCAGCATGCGCGCGTATTCCTCGCGATCCATGCCGCGCCACACCGTCGCCGCCGAGATGAAGAACCGCTGGTTCTGCGTGAAGAACCAGGGCAATTGCGCCTGCTCCTCCGGCGACATCTCACCCAGCACCACCTGCAGCGCGTCGTACGCTGTTTGCAGACCGCCGAGATCGGCCACATTCTCAGTCAGCGTCAAATCGCCATCGATGAAGGTGTCGGGGAAGATCTCGATCGATCCGTACTGCTCCACCACACGGTCATTGAGTGCCTCGAATGCCTCGCGATCGGCGTCGGTCCACCAGGAATTGATGTTCCCCTCGGCGTCGAATTGCGAACCGCTGATATCGAAGCCATGGGTAATCTCGTGACCGATCACGTAGCCAATCGCGCCGTAGTTTGAGGCGGGATCGGCTTCAGGATCGAAGAACGGCGCCTGCAAAATCGCGGCCGGGAAGACGATCTCGTTATTGACCGCGCTATAGAAGGCGTTGACCTCGAACACCGGCGTGTCCCAGGCGCCGCGCTCGATTGGCTTGCCAAGCTCGGCTAGATTCGCCCGCTGCTCCAACCCGCGAATTTCGTTCACCGTCGCCCAAACGGAATCGAGAACCTCGACATCCTCGTAGGTCTGCCACTCATCCGGATAGCCGACCTTGATCCCCATGGCGTCGAGCTTTTCGAGCGCCTTGACCTTGGTCTCTTCGCTCATCCAGGTCGACTTTTCGATACGAATCCGGAAGGCAGCGATCAGGTTCTGCACGAGCTCTTCGATTGCCGCCTTCGCCTCCGGCGAAAACGCCTGCTCGACGTAGAGCTTGCCCAGCACGTCGGGGAAGGTGTAGGCAATCAGCGACAGCGCGCGCTCCTCGGGGGTGCTGCGCTGTTCCACCCCGGAAAGCACGGGGCCAAGGAATTCGAACGCCGTGTCCCCAATCTCTTCGCTGAGATCGCTCGACGACTCCCAGATCAGCTGAACCTTGTAGTAGTCCTTGAAATCCTCGATCGAGAATTCATCCAGAATCCCCGGCAGCGCCTCCATGAACTTGATGTCATCGACCAGCAGTGTGTCGACATCGCTCCACCCCGCCGCCGCAATCAACGCATCCCAATCGAGTTGCGGAAGCAACTCCTTCAACTCCGCCAGCGTGCGGGGATTGTTGTAGGTCTGCAGATCGTTGCGGTCATTTTCCGGGGTCATGGCCTCGGCGATGGCGGTTTCGAGCTCCATCACCGCACTCGCCGCTTCCACCGCATCCTCTTCGGAATAGCCGAGGTGCACGAGCAGGTCGGCGGTCGTATTGATCCACTCCTCCCGCACCAACTGCATCTCATCGCTGTCATCGAGGTAGTAGTCGGTACTCGGCAGAATCAACGTCGGCCCGGCGATACCGGCCACATTCAATCCGCTTCCGTCGAATCCCAGCCCGGCATAGAGGTAGAACAGACCGTCGATCCCATCAAAATAGGCCTGCTGCTGATAATCGAGCGCCTGCTCCATCGTGTGGATGTCGTCGATGCGATCGATCGCCGGTTGAATCGGTTCGATCCCCTGATCGTCCCGCTCATCGACATCCATCACCATGTCGTAGAGCATCTGCATGCGTTCTTCATCGGTACCCGGTTTTCCATCCAGATCACCGGCGATGTCGAACAGCAGCGACGCGACATTTGAGCTCAGCTCATCGAAGGTGCCATAGCTGGGGAAATTCGACGGGATTTGCAGCCCGTCCAGCCAGCGGCCATTGGAAAAGTGATAAAAGTCCTCGCCTGGATCGATGTCGAGATCCATATTTTCTGGATCGACACCGTGCGTCCGGGTCGAGCTGGCTTCGGAATCCTGCGTTGCCAGCGAGTTCTGCGCCGATGCGATCGGTGCAATCAACCCACTGCTGAGCAGAAACGCGGCGAGAAGCAATTGCCAACGCCAGATTCGCTTTTTCATCAAGCTGTTCTCCCGGAACGCCACTCCAATGTGCCGCGGTGTCGCCATCGACACGAAGCGTGGGGCGGTCCGATCGCGACCGCCCCACTTCTCCTCACTTTTACCAGATCAGGATGCGATCGTCCGGCGCCAGATACTCCGGATCGCCCGGTTTGATCCCGAATGCGGTGTAAAACGCGGCCATATTCCGCGCCGGTTGCACCGCCCGCACCGATGCCGGTGAGTGCTCGTCCGCCGACAGCAGGTACTGGATGTACTCGGGACTCGCCTTTTCCCGCCAGGTGGTTGCCGCGGCGAGGAAGAAGCGCTGGTTCTGGCTGAGGAACCAGGGCAGATTCGCGCTCTCCTCATCGGATTGCGCCGCCAGCGCCACCTGCAATGCGTCGTAGGCCGTTTGCAGACCGCCGAGATCGGCGACGTTCTCGGTCACCGTCAGCGCGCCATCGACGTTGCTGCCGGGCAACACTTCCAGCCCGTTGTATTGCTCCACGACTTTATCGTTGAGCGCCTGGAACGCGGCCCGGTCTTCATCGGTCCACCAGGAATTGAGATTGCCGTCCTTATCGAACTGCGAGCCGCTGAGATCGAACCCGTGCGTGATCTCGTGGCCGATCACATAACCGATACCACCGTAGTTCGCGGCAGGATCAGCCTCGGGATCGAAGAACGGCGCCTGCAAAATCGCGGCCGGGAAAACGATCTCGTTGAACGACGGGTTGTAGTAGGCGTTGACCTCGAACGGCGCCATGCTCCATTCCGTGCGGTCCACCGGCTTGCCGATATCCGCCCAGTTCTTGGTCAGCGCGTCGTTCGCCGCGTTGCGCATCGATTGCCAGAAGGAGTCGCCGATCTCGACCCCGGTGTAGCTATCCCATTTGTCGGGATAGCCGACCTTGATCGTCATCGCTTCCAACTTTTCGATCGCCTTCGCTTTGGTGGCGTCGCTCATCCAGGTCGAGTTTTCGATGCGAACCTTGAACGCGGCGATCAGGTTATGCACCAGTTCTTCGATCGCGGCTTTCGCTTCCGGCGGGAAGGCCTGCGCCACGTAGAGCTGGCTCAGCGCATCGGGGAACGAATTCTGCACGGCGGTCAGGCCGCGCTGCTCCAGGGGAGCCCGCTGCGCCTGGCCGGAGAGCACCGGTCCCTGGAAGGCGAACCAGGTGGCGCCGACTTCTTCACTCAGATAGGGCGCGGCCGCCCAGATCAGCTGCGTTTTGTAGTAGCTCTTGAGATCGTCAACCGTGTAGTTGGCGAGCAACCCGCT
>JAESFN010001250.1_pt1 | contig 12291 bp, 8 predicted proteins | sample 9269411 | NCBI WGS metagenome assembly JAESFN01 (sample SAMN14505399, study PRJNA617100) | algae metagenome | isolation source: Iphinoe sp. HA4291-MV1 and co-occurring heterotrophs from trail next to... | place: USA: Maunawili Falls, Hawaii | collected 2009-07-25
GCTTGGGCCTGCGTGACCTCGGGTTTGCCAGGGCCACAGGGTTTGTACCCTTTTGCGCCACTGTAGCCTTTTGGCTTGCCTTTGGTCCGCACCACCGACCGTCGATGGGTAAGCGTATCTTGCGTTCGGGCTGGAACTTACATCAGAGCGGGCGATCGGATTCGAACCGACGACATCCAGCTTGGGAAGCTAGCGCTCTGCCAACTGAGCTACGCCCGCGAAAACTGCTGGACAATTGCGTTTTTCTCGGCGTTTTTTGTCCTTGCGTCTCTGGAACTGTTCCGGCTCCCGGAATGAATTGTCATCGTAGCTGTCGCCGTAAGTGTCGTCAATTAGGCCCCTTCAGGGCGTTGTTCCAGGTGAGCAATCAGGGGCAAAGGTCGAGCAGCCCAGATACTACCCAGTGACTTTCTAGTTACCGCCCAGCCGCGTGCCGTCGGACGCAGGCGAGGCGGACTGACGACGAAGCTCCATGCGGCGGTCGATCGCTGCGGTCGTTTACTGAAGCTGCGGGTGACGGCCGGACCGTGTGGCGATGCCCCGCAGGCCGAGCCGCTGCTCGAAGGGCTGCAACCGGGAATCGTCGATCACGTCATTGCCGACCCCGCGTATGGCAGCGACGCCATTCGTCGACGCGTGCGACAATTCAAGGCAAGAGGTTGCATCCGGCCGAAGCCGACGCGAAAGGGAAGGCTCTGCGAAATACAACGCTTCAAGCAATGCAACATGATCGAGCGATTCTTAGGCCGAATCAGACGCTGTCGCAGAGTTGCGACCAATACGAGAAAAAGCCACTCAACTTCGCCGGCTTCCTCTGGCTCGCCGCCCTACTCGCACAGGATAGATGACCGTACTACCGACATCGCCGAAACCTGTCCTTTCAAACTTGGTCGACGCCGCACTTCGATACTCATCAGGGCGACGGTATCTCGGGAGGTTTGCGTCGCAATCTAGGGTTGTCGTCACGGAGTGGCGTACTGGCGCCCAGTTAGGTCGTAAATCGGACCGGCAAACGGCCTTTCGCGGCCTGTTTCCCCGGCGGATCTCGCTGGCGGCAGTTTGGCCACCGGGATAGAATTCCACCAGAGTCCGTGGGCACGCCGCCTGGCAGGTCGGAATGGCGAGTTCGCGCGGTCGCGCGGCCCGGGCTTCCCATCCACCGCTCCATCCCTTCACGGAGGCGTTTGCTCATGGCCACCACGCTCGAAACGGTTGCCCGCCCTCACGTTCGGCAAACTCAGTGCTTCATCGGCGGCCAGTGGATTCCGGCCGCTTCGGGCAAGACCTTCGACACGATCCACCCGGCCACCGAAGAGGTGATCGCCCAGGTGGCCGAAGGGGACGCCGAAGATGTCGACCTCGCCGTGAAGGCTGCCCGCAAGGCGCTCGAGACGGGCCCTTGGAAGAAGATGGACGCCCGCGACCGCGGCCGGCTGATGAACCGCCTGGCCGATCTGATGGAGGAAGAGGCCGACGAGCTGGCCGCCCTGGAGACCTTGGACAACGGCAAGCCCATCCGCGATTCGCGCGGCGCTGATTTGCCGCTGACGATCGACTGCATCCGCTACTATGCGGGCTACGCCGACAAGATCCACGGCCAAACGATCCCGGTCCGCGGCAACTACTTCACCTACACGCGGCGAGAGCCGGTGGGGGTGGCAGGGCAGATCATTCCCTGGAACTTTCCGATGCTGATGACGGCTTGGAAGTGGGGCCCCGCCCTGGCCGCCGGCTGCACGATCGTGATGAAGCCTGCCGAGCAGACGCCGCTGACTTGCCTACGGATGGCGCGGCTGGCGCAGAAGGCGGGCATTCCCGACGGCGTGATCAACGTGATCCCCGGCTACGGCCCGACGGCCGGCGCCTCGATCGTCAAGCACCGCGGCGTCGACAAGATCGCCTTCACCGGCGAACACCGCACCGCGCAGATCATCATGCGCGACGCCTCGGAAACGCTGAAGCGGCTGACCTTCGAGTTGGGCGGCAAGAGCCCGAACATTGTCTTCGCCGACGCCGATCTCGACGCCGCGGCCGCCGGCGCTCACTTCGGCCTGTACTTCAACCAAGGCCAGTGCTGCTGCGCCGGCAGCCGGCTGTTTGTCGAAGACAAGGTCTACGACAAGTTCATCGACAAGCTCGTGGGCATGAACCGCGATCGCCGCCTGGGCGACCCGTTCGATCCCGAAACGCATCAGGGCCCGCAGGTCGACCAGGCCCAGTTCGACAAGATTCTGCACTACATCGAGGTCGGCAAGAACGAAGGCGCCGAGTGCCTCACGGGCGGCAAGCGCTGGGGGGACCGCGGCTACTACGTGGAGCCGACCTTGTTCGGCGGGGTAACCGACAGCATGTCGATCGCCACGGACGAGATTTTCGGCCCCGTGCTCTCAGTGCTGCGGTTCAAGAACGTCGACGAGATCGTGGAACGGGCGAACAACACATTCTATGGCCTCGCGGCGGCCGTGTGGACCCGCGACATCGGCAAGGCCCATCGCTTGGCGGCCGAGGTGAAGGCCGGCACGGTGTGGGTGAACTGCTACGACGTGTTCGACGCGGCAGCCCCCTTCGGCGGCTTCAAGATGAGCGGCCTGGGCCGCGAACTCGGCGAAAAGGGCTTGGACGCCTACACGGAGACGAAGACGGTGACGGTGAGCCTGGCGTAAGCCCGGCCGGCACGCAACTGCGTAACGGTGTAGGTGTAGGTTATGCTTCAGCATAACGCCTCCCGCCGCAAGCAGTCCTTGCCGGCGCGAAGTGTTCAGCGCGCAAGTAGTTATGCTGAAGCATAACCTACGTGTGCAGTAGTCCGTAGTTTGGATAGAGTACGATCATGGCGACCACGCAATCCCTGCTCACCGCGGAGGAGTTCCTGCTGCTACCCGATACGGGCGAGCCCCTCGAGTTGGTCTGCGGAGTGCCGACGCCGATGAATCGTCCGAACACCGGCCACGGGCTCATCTGCTCGGCGATTGTGGAGTATCTCGCTCCATTCGTGCGTGAGCGCGGATTAGGTCGGCTCGTGGCCAATGATTCGGGCGTTATCACGCGACGCGGGCCCGACACCGTGCGCGGACCGGATGTGGCCTACTTCAGCTTCCAACGACTGCCTGTGAGTTCCGACCGATCGGGATACCCCGCCGCGGTTCCAGAGTTAGTATTCGAAGTTCGTTCTCCGAGCGACTCGCCGCGCAAGGTTATCGAGAAGGCGCTCGAGTTCCTCGACGCTGGAGTGCTCATGATCTGCGTGCTCGATCCCGAGGCTCGAACGGCGACCATTTATCGTTCCGAACTCGCGGAGGAAACCGTGCTGGCGGATGCAACCCTGGCCTTTCCCGAGTTGCTCCCCGGCTGGGAACTGCCGCTCGGCAAGTTGTTCGAATGATTGTTGGACTTGCAGGTACGAGCCATGTCCAGCCTTCACGAAGCGATGCCTGAACCGCTGCAGCCGTTCGCCAACGGCGAGCTACCGCTCTATCGCTTTTCGGTAGAGCAGTTCGATCGCCTCGTTGCTGATGGCCTATTTGCGGAGGATGCTCGCATCGAGCTTCTGGAGGGAGTTCTTTTTGAGATGACTCCGATTGGGCCCGATCACTGCCACGTCAACTCCCGGCTCGTTCGCCTGCTCCGAGCCATGCTGGAACCTGCGGGATTTCGAGTTGAAGCAGATTGGCCTGTTATTTTTTCGGGTAGTCGGCCACAGCCCGACGCGATCGTGTTGCGAAACGCGCTTGATGAGCCGGAGGACCGACTTCCTCAGGCCGGCGACATGGCCCTGGTCATCGAGGTTTCCGACAAGTCACTGGCCACGGACCGCAAAGTCAAGGCAAGGCTCTACGCTGCGGCCGGCATCGAGCAATACTGGATCGTCAATGTATTGGACCGCCAAATCGAGGTGCTGCTGGGCCCCGAGACGGACGATCAAAGGATGCCCTGCTATCGACACCGAGCAGTAGCCCAAGAGCACTTGGAAGTCGTGCTGGACGGTCAAACGTTCGGCACTATTCGGGTCGCCGATGTTTTCCGTTCGAGGTAGAGCTTGCCATGCTTTTGACGCACGAAATGAGCGCCATCGACGCGTCGCCAATTCGGATTGCCCCACAGATCGTTCGCTAGCGAGAAAGGGTTGCAACCCCATGGCCACTAGCCCTTCACTCGCCGACCTGCCGATCTCCCTCGGTCCTCCGCCAACCTTCGTCGATCGTCCGGTGCTGCGGTTCACCGTGGAGCAGTATCATCAGATGATCGCCGCCGGGTTGTTCCCTGAGGATTTGCGCGTCGAACTGTTCGAGGGAGCAATCGTTCACATGACGCCCGTTGGAAGTACACATCGGGGATCGGTCGTTACTTTGCTCGCTTTGCTGAGCAAGCTAGTTGATGGGTGCGGTTGGCACGCGTGTTCGCAACAACCTACTACGCTCTCGAACTCAGAGCCCGAGCCCGATTTGTCGATTGTGCGCGGATCGCCCCAGGACTACTTCAAGCGTCACCCGTCGCCGAGCGACTTGGCCCTCGTCGTCGAAGTCGCCGATTCCTCGCCAGCCTTCGATCGCGGCCCCAAGGCCAAGCTTTACGCCGCTGCCGGCATTCCCGAATACTGGATCGTGAACCTCATCGACGGGCAAGTGGAAGTGCATACCAATCCGCGACCGGTGCAAGGCGAAGGGCCGACAACCTACACGGAGATGAAAATCTACTCCGCCACTGATCGCGTCCCCGTTTCCTTGCTCGGCAAGCCGCTTGGCGAGGTCCCCGCGGCCGAGTTCCTACCGTAGCGCTTCGCCCGTCAGCTTCCCTCTCCCCCTCCGCCCTCGTCCTACCATGCGAAAAGTCTCTGCCGGCGGCGGTTGGCCTGCCATTCGATACTCGTTCACCAAGGCCCGCGAAGTCGGCGGGTTCTGGAAGTTCTATCAGGCGCTCCGCTCGAAGAACGCCTGCAAGACTTGCGCGCTGGGCATGGGCGGGCAGAAGGGAGGCATGGTCAACGAGCTTGGCCACTTCCCCGAGGTCTGCAAAAAGTCGATGCAGGCCATGGCCTCCGACATGCAGGGCGCCATTCGGCCCGAGTTCTTCGACACCTACGCCGTGGTGCAGATGCAGCGGTTCACGCCGCGCGAACTCGAAACTTGTGGCCGAATCACGCGGCCGCTCGTGCTGCGGCGCGGCGAAGCCTACTACCGGCCCATCGAGTGGGAAGACGCGCTGGGCCGCATCGCCGCGAAGCTGAAGAGCCTCACTCCGCAAGAAACGTTCTGGTACTTCAGCGGCCGCAGTTCGAACGAAGCCGCGTTTCTGCTGCAGCTCTTCGCCCGCATCTACGGCACGAACAACGTCAACAATTGCAGTTATTACTGCCATCAGGCGAGCGGCGTCGGCCTGACGAGCACCATCGGCACCGGCACCGCCACCGTGGTGCTCGACGACGCCGAGCGGGCGGACCTGGTGTTCGTCATCGGCGGCAACCCGGCCAGCAACCACCCCCGCCTGATGCGCACGCTGATGACCGTGCGCCGCCGGGGCGGGCGCGTGATCGTGATCAATCCGGTGGTCGAAACCGGCATGGTCAACTTTCGCGTGCCGAGCGATGTCCGCAGCCTGCTCTTCGGCAGCCAAATCGCCAGCCTCTACGTGCAGCCTGACATCGGCGGCGATCTTGCGCTACTGACCGGCGTGGCCAAACACGTGCTCGAACTCAAAGCTCACGACCCCGCTTACCTTACCGAACACTGCCACGGCTGGCCGGAACTCGAACACCGTCTGAAAGATGTGTCTTGGGAAGAGCTCGAACAATCGAGCGGCGTGCCACGGGCCGAGATCGAAGAGATCGCCCGGCAATACGCGTCGGCCAAGAATGTCGTCTTCAGTTGGACGATGGGCATCACCCATCACGTCCACGGCGTGCAAAACGTGCAGGCGATCGTCAACCTGGCGCTCATGCGCGGGATGGTAGGGCGGCCGCAGGCTGGCCTCATGCCCATTCGCGGCCATTCGAACGTGCAAGGCATCGGCTCCGTCGGCGTAACGCCCAAGCTCAAGGACGTTGTGCTCGCTCGACTCGAGAGTCACTTCGGCGTCAAGCTTCCCACCGAGGTCGGCCTCGACACCATGGGCTGCATGGAAGGCGCGGCCGAAGGGCGGCTCAAGTTCGGCCTCTGCCTGGGCGGCAATCTCTACGGCTCGAACCCCGACGCCACGTACGCGGGGCACTCCCTGTCGAAGCTCGAACAGTTGGTGTATCTCAACACCACGCTCAACACCGGCCATGCCCACGGACTGGCCGAGGAGACGATCATCCTGCCGGTGCTCGCGCGCGACGAGGAGCCCGAGGCGACCACGCAGGAGTCGATGTTCAACTACGTGCGGCTGAGCGACGGCGGCCCGCGCCGGCATGAAGGGCCGCGCGGCGAGATCCAGATCGTTGGCCAGCTTGCCTCGGCGGTGCTGGGCAATGGGGGCCCGATCGATTGGGGGCGTCTGTCGCGCGCGGATCACATTCGCCGGGCGATCGCCGCGATCGTGCCAGGATTCGAGAAGCTGGCCGAGATCGGGGAAACGAAGCAAGAGTTTCAGATCGCCGGCCGCACCTTGCATACCCCCCGCTTTCCAACGGCCGACGGCCGCGCCCGACTGTTCGTCCACGAATTGCCCGCGCTGCCCACCAGTTCGCAGGGGTTGCGGCTCATGACCGTGCGGAGCGAAGGGCAATTCAACACCGTGGTCTATGAGGACTACGACCTGTACCGAAACCAGGACCGCCGCGACATTATTCTTTTGAACCCCCAGGATGTGGAGCGGTTGGGGCTCGTGGAAGATCAGCGCGTCACCGTTCGGAACGACACCGGCAGCTTGGGCGGGATCTTGGTCCGCCCGTGGGCACAGATCAAGCCAGGCGCGGCCCTGATGTACTATCCCGAGGCCAACGTACTCGTGCCGCGGGGGCTCGATCCGTCGTCGAAGACGCCGGCCTTCAAATGCGTGCCGATCGAAATTGAGGCCGAGTTGCCGCGGAAAACGGCGGCTGCGAGTGCAGCGCCGCTGGCGCAACCCGCGCCACCCGTCGTCCCGCTCGAAGTCCGCTAGGCTTGGCCAAGTCGCCCCGTTCGCGGCCGCCCTGCCTCACGCTATGATAAGGGCTTTCCGGACCATTCCGTGTAGTGCAGGCCCAGGTCCCTGTACACTAGGAGTCAGTCCACCCTCCACCAGCCCTAATACGATACCCCTTCATGTTGGCCCCGACCGACACGACGTTCACCGGCGTCAAGCTGAATCGCCTGTTCGCCCTCACGGTGTTCCTCAGCGCGTTCCTGCTCTTTCAGGTGCAACCCCTGATGGGCAAGGCGATTCTCCCCTGGTACGGCGGCGGCCCGGCGGTTTGGACCGCCTGCATGCTGTTCTTCCAGTTGGTGCTGTTCGCCGGCTACATGTATGCCCACTTTGCGGTGAAGTACCTGCCGCCAAAAACGCTGGCGATGCTGCATATTGCCTTGCTGGCCGTGGCGGCGATCACGTTGCCGATCATTCCCCACGAATCGCTCAAGCCGACGGACAGCGTAAACCCCGCGGGACATGTGTTGCGAACGTTGGCGTTCAGCGTCGGGTTGCCCTATTTCGTGTTGGCCGCCACGGCGCCGCTCGTGCAGGTGTGGTTCAGCCGCACGAATCGAGTCGGTTCGCCTTACCGGCTCTATGCCTTGTCGAACGTTGGCTCGCTGCTGGCGCTGTTGAGCTACCCCTTCGTCATCGAGCCGCTGCTCGGCGTCAAGCTGCAGGGGTGGACCTGGTCAGCCGGATTCGTAGCGTTCGCCGCCGCATGCGGCTTTAGCGGCTGGGTCGCTGCGAGACTTGGCAAGGCGGATGAGTATGCGGTTGAAACGGACAAGTCGGCCGCGAAACGCGAAGCCGAAATGCCGGCGCCCAACTGGGGGCGAAGAATCTTGTGGCTGGCGCTGCCCGCGGTCGCGTCGCTGCTGCTCTTGGCGATGACGAACTACATGTGCCAAGACGTGGCCTCGCTGCCGCTCTTGTGGATTGCGCCGCTAAGCTTGTACCTGCTCACGTTCATCCTGTGCTTCGACAGCGACTGGTGGTATCGCCGCTGGCTGTACATGCCGGGCGCCGTGATTAGCTGCATCCTGCTGTACTTCGCCTGGGAACGCGGCACGCGTCTGCGGCTCGAGCTGCAGGTCGGCGCCCATCTGCTCGCATTGTTCACCTGCGCCATGGTTTGCCATGGCGAGTTGGCCCGGCTGCGTCCCTCGGCCAAGTATCTGACTTCGTTCTACTTGTTCGTTTCGTTTGGCGGCGCACTGGGCGGGATCTTCGTGGGCTTGATTGCCCCGATGATCTTTCCCGACTTCTACGAGCTCTATCTGGGGCTCCTGGCCGTCGGCTTGCTGTGCATGGTCGTGGTGTTCATCGACAACAAGTCGCTGTTCTACCGTGGCAACTACTACTGGGCTTGGGCCGTGATGGTGGCCCTGTGGGTCAACGCGGCGATCATTCTGGTGACCTACATGCGGGGCACCCGTTCGGGCACGGAGTTCGTCGACCAGCAACGCAATTTCTACGGCGTGCTGACGGTGCTCAACAAGACCGTGGTCGACCCCAGCCAGGCCTATCGCCTGCTGCGAAACGGCCGCATCACGCACGGTTCGCAATTCTGGGCCGAATCTCGCCGCCGTACGCCGACCCAGTACTACGACCCCAAGAGCGGCGTGGGCGAAGCGCTACTGGCCCTGCGGCAAAGCTTGAACCGGCCGCTGCGGGTGGGCGTCGTCGGCCTCGGCGCCGGCACGATGGCCGCCTACGGGCAGGAGGGCGACTTCTTCAAGTTCTACGACATCAATCCCATCGTTCCGCAGTTTGCCGAGAAGCACTTCACATTTCTCGGGGATCTGAAAAAGGCGGGCGGCGAGTGGATCGTGAAGGATGGCGACGCGCGGCTCTCCATGGAGCAAGAATTGGCGGCCAAAGAACCGCAAAACTTCGACCTTATCGTGCTCGACGCCTTTAGCGGCGATGCGATTCCGATGCACTTGCTGACCAAGGAAGCCTGCAAGATCTACCTCGAGCATTTGGCGCCAGACGGGGTGCTGGCGATCCATATTTCGAACTTGCATCTCGACCTGGCGCCGGTCACCCGAGCGCTCGCGGAAGACAACGACCTGTCGGCGTTCCTCGTGAGCAGCGGCCAGAACGCAGCCACCGGCGCGGCCGCGGCCAACTGGGTATTGCTCTCTCGCAATAAGACGTTTTTCGAGCAGCACGGAATTGGCGCGCCGCTCAACATGACGGAAAAGGGCGACAAACCTCCGGTGCCTTGGACAGACGACCATAGCAGCATCTGGTCGATCTTGCTGTAGTGCCGAATCGTAGCCCGCTGTGTGGGCCGGTCGTTCGTGGCTAACGTGGGTTAGCCACGGCCCGGCTGCGTCCGATCGTCAGAGTGGCTATACGCGTAGGCGACCCACGGTTATCACCTCGAGAGCGACGAGATATTCTTTCGCAGTTCTCGAGCCACGCGCCTGCCCAGCACGTCGGCCGCCAGACTGGTATTTGCCGTCGAAGTCGCGGGCCGGCGAGTGGCCTTGTACTTCCCCTTTGCGCGCGCTGTTACGATAGCGGGCATGGAGCCACTTCTTCTCCGCGTACTCATTGCCTGCGCGCTCTGGACCCTGGTATGGAGTTGGTTGGTCTGGCGTCGACGGTTTCGCTTCGGGGTGCTGTCGTTGATGTTGCTTGTGGCAGGGTATGCGATAGCACTGGGCGTAGCGACAGAGTCTTTGCGGATCGAGGGACGCCCGCTGCAATTCCGAGGGTTGCGGTGGTATTTCGAGCGAAACGTTCGGCTAGAAAGCGCGATCGCGGCGCTTCAGCATGATTCCCCTAATGCAACCGTGGTATTCGACCCGGAGCGCGGCGTCCTACTCGCAGTTGGAGCGGGAGCGGTGTCGCTCGACACGTTGAAGGCTCTCCGCGACGCAGACCTAATTCGCGCCGCGATCATCGAATGCAGCAATCAACGGCCAGGGGTGATCAGTCCGGCACTCCGAGTACCGGACGGTTGGTTGCATCTGACGGGCGGCTTCGAATCCGTCGGTTGGTATTCTTCCGGCCCGAGCGACAACATGCGCAGCCTGCGTCTCTTTAGATCCAAGTCGGAAATGCCCGACCTTTGGGGTTGGATCGCTTCGCCGGCCGCCCCCATTCAGGTGCTTCCAGAGAATCCCTAAGAGCGCCTAGCAGTTCGTTGAACTAACCGGCCTTTTTTGCTGGGTTAGCGGAGAGCGAACCGTCGGGGGTGAGCGTGTCACGGTTTGCCGGAGGGTTTGAGCGGCGATCCACAGCGTCAGCGCCATTCGCGCGAAGAACTGGGCAAGTACGGCAAGGCCGCCGCCCCCTTGCAGTGTGCGCGTTTGCTAATGCAACAAGTCGGCGCAGGATGCGGCTCAGATTGTAGGCCGCGGCAGCAATCGCGTGGCGTTTGCCGGTATCGACCAGGCAGTACAGCCAAGTCCGCCGCATGTCGCCCGAGTCGCAGACATGCGGCTTCTATGTGCTCGTGAGATTGCAGGCCCGATGGGGCCCCAGGGTCCGAGGCGCCCCAGGAAGGACAAAAGTGCGGAAATCCGCCCCAAGGCATCCCCAAGGCCTTTAAACGACAGAAGGGGCTTGCATCGCGTGGACGCAAACCCCTAATCTGTATCGTCTTGCGGAATGTGGAGCGGAAGGGAGTCGAACCCTCGACCTCTGCATTGCGAACGCAGCGCTCTCCCAACTGAGCTACCGCCCCGGGCGGGGGCTAGCCCCGCGGGAACGTGAGATTCTAGAAGCCCCTTGGCCATCTGTCCAGGCGCGTCCGACAGCAGCCTTGGTCCTCGGCTCCGCGCGGCCTAAGAACGCCTGACAATTCCTGTCCTTCGACGCAAACCACTAGCAGGGCGAAGTGTTCCGGCAATTGGAGCCTTTCTAGTAATTGCGAGCGACCGGGGTTCCGTCGCCATGAATCCGGCCGAGTTCTTCGGGCCACCCCTCGGTTTCCATCGCCAACACAACGGTCTGCTTGCCCACTCCCCTAGCTCCGACTACGCTGAAATTAGGGGTTATAGTGAAGGTCTCATCTCCGCGGCGGGGCTCGTAGGGCACATGCGCATGGTTTCTCGCATCCGGTACGGGCTCGCGATCGCGCTGTCGCTGTCGACGGCGCAACCCCTTACAGCCGCGACCATTTACTGGTCCACCGGCCAGGGCGGCAAGATCCAGCAGGCCGCGCCGAACGGCACGAATCTGGTCGATATCGCCAACACCCCGGGAGCTGCCCGCTCGATCGCGCTCGATGTCGACGGCGGCTACATGTACTGGGCCGAAGCTCAGTCGGCTACGATTCGCCGTGCCTGGCTCGATGGCTCGAACCCCGAAACGCTCATTAGCGAGGGGCTGACGCGCCCCAGCAGTGTGGCGGTCGATCCGACCGGCGGCAAGCTCTACATTCTCGACAGCCAAGCCAACAGCATTCACCGCTCGAACCTCGACGGGTCGAACGTCGAGTTGCTCACCACACAGCTCATCGGCTCCTCGTCGCTCGCCTTGGATACGACGGCCGGCAAGCTCTACTGGACCAATGTCGGCGGCGGCGGCGCCATTCGCCGCTCGAACCTCGATGGCACCAATGTCGAGACGGTCGCGATTGGCAACATTGGCTTTCCGTCGATCTTGGCGGTCGATCCCGTGGGCAGCCAGATGTTTTGGACCAACTTCGACGCGCAGTCGCAGGCCGGCGCCAATATCAACCGCGCCAATCTCGATGGCACGAACATCTCGGTCATCGCTCCGGATGTCGCCGGAGGTTTGGCTTTCGACGCTGCCGCAGGCAAGCTGTTTTGGTCGGCGTTCCCCGGCGGAGCAGTCGTGTCGGCCGATCCCGATGGGTCGGATCGGGCCACGCAATTCAACGTGGCGGGGTCGCTGCCGATCGCCCTGGCGATCGACAACAGCGTACTTGGCGACGCGAACTTCGATCGCTTGGTAAACGATACCGACCTGGCCGCGCTGCAGGGCAATTTCGGCACGGGCGTGAAACGCTCGCAGGGCGACTTTACGGGAGACCACAAGGTCGATCTCAGCGACTTTGGCGTCTACAAGAACGCCGTGACGCCGGCCGGAGCGGCCGCTGTGCCGGAGCCAACGACGTTTGGATTGGCCGCGATGGGCTTTCTCGGCTTGCTAGGGCTGGCGAAGCGGCGGCGCGCGTCTCGTTGACGTGAGGCTCTAGAGAGCACCGGCTGTCTCGAGGCA
>JAESFN010001251.1_pt1 | contig 12279 bp, 12 predicted proteins | sample 9269411 | NCBI WGS metagenome assembly JAESFN01 (sample SAMN14505399, study PRJNA617100) | algae metagenome | isolation source: Iphinoe sp. HA4291-MV1 and co-occurring heterotrophs from trail next to... | place: USA: Maunawili Falls, Hawaii | collected 2009-07-25
TCGGCATCAGTCAGGGCGGCTACTGGGTGCCGCGGGCGGTCGCCTTCGAGAAGCGCATCGCCGCGGCGGTAGCCGACCCCGGCGTGGTCGACGTCTCGACCTCGTGGACCACGACCCTGCCGAAGGAGATGATCGATCTGCTCCAGTCCGGGCAGAAGCAGGCCTTCGACGCGGCGTTGGCGGAAGCCCTGCCGCCGGAGATGAAGGCCGGGCTCGCCTTCCGCATGCGGCCCTACGGCCTTGCCTCCTACTACGACGTGTTCAAAGCGGCGATGACCTATAACCTGACGGATGTCGCGAGCCGGATCACCTGCCCGATGCTGGTCACCTCGCCGGAGGGCGAGAGCTTCTGGCCCGGCCAGTCGGAGCGGCTCTACGATCTCCTCCCCGGGCCGAAGACGCTGGTGCCGTTCACCCGAGAGGAGGGCGCCGACCTCCATTGCGAGCCGAAAGCCGCCGGGCTCCGCGATCTCCGCATCTTCGACTGGCTCGACGAGACCCTTGCCCGGGCCTGACCCGGCGCCGCCGGCCTATGACGGGCTCGCGGAGAGGCCGCCGGGCCACCAGTCCCTGTCCGTCCGGGCCGCCCCGGTCGAGCCGCGCAGGATCAGGTGCGGTGCGATGATCTCATGGCGCGGCGGGCCGTTGGCGAAGACCATTCGCGCCGCGGCGAGGCCCTTCTGGGACGACATGCCGTCGATCGTGGTGAGGGGCGGATCGGAGCGGACGGCGTCGGGGATGTCGTTGTAGGCGACGACGGAAAGGTCGCGCGGCACGGCGATGCCGCGGCGCCGGGCTTCCTCCAGCATCGCGAGGCCCTGCTGGACGCTCATGGACAGGATCGCGGTCGCCTCCGGCGCCGCGTCGAGCAGCATCGCCGCCGCGGTCTCGTCCCAGGGGTCGGCCTGCACCATCGGCACGTCGGCGATGTCGATGCCGGCCGCGGCCAGCGCGTCGGCATAGCCGCGGTACTTCTCCTGGTCGGTCGGCATCCCGGCCGCCTCCGGGCCGCGCGGCGCCCCGGCGCGATGAAGTCGCGCCGCGGCCCGCTGGCGGAGAAACGAAACGATGGCAAAGCGGCGATGGCCGAGGGCGAGGAGATGCTGCGCCGCGGCCCGGCCGCCGGCACGCGCATCGACCCGCACCGCGCCGACCCCGGGGCCGGGATCGAAATCGACTACCGCGAAGGGCAGGCGCCGGAGGCGCGCCGACTCGATCTCACGGAGGTGCTCGACGCGGCCGAAGATGAAGCCGTCGACGAGCGCATCGCGAATGCCCTCGCCGCCGGTGGTCTCGGAGATGATCACGAGATTGGCCCCGGCCGCATCGCACGCCTCGCCGACGCCGCGGAGGAACAGGTTGAACACCGGGTTGCGGAGCGAATCGACGATGCCCCAGTCGCTTGGCGGCATCACGGCGATGGCGTTGAACTTGCCGGCGCGAAGCAGGCGCCCCTTCGGGTCCGGCCCGAGATAGCCGAGCTCCCGCGCCGCGGCCTCGACACGCTCGCGCAGGCCCGGCCTGACCACGTCGGGGTTGTTGAACACGTTCGACGCCGTGCTCCGCGACACCCCGGCCGCCTTGGCCACATCGATCAATCGGGTCACGATTCGGCATCCATCCCCAGCATGGTTCTAGCGGACGAGATGGATCGGTCCAAGAAAATTCTGGACCGATCCAAATGAGAGTTGACACGTGAGGCGAAGAGTCGCAATCTTGGCGTCTAGGATCGATCCAAGTACGAAGATCGGCGATTTGGATCGATCCTGATTGGCAGTTGACAAAAAGGGAGGGAAGGACACATGAGCAGTCACGAGACCTCGGATCCCTCGACCTGGGATCCCGCGCTGGACGCCGTCGTCGCGGCACCGAAGCATCACACGGTGCTGTTCGAAAACGACCACCTCCGCGTCCTCGAAGTCACGCTCGAGCATGAGGACGAGGAGCCGATTCACCACCATCGCTGGCCCTCGGTCTTCGTCTTCGACCAGGTCGGCGGACCCATCCACGACTTCGGCCCGGACGGTACTCAGCTCCCGCCCAACCGCGACGTCATCCAGGCGGTCCAGTCATGGGACGGCAAGGGCTGCCTCGTCGTCAACATGGCGCCCCAGCCGGCAGGCCGCGTGCTCAACCAGTCGGGCAAGACGATCCACGGCATCCGCATCGAGATGAAGAAGGACCGTTAGTCCGTCGAAACCCCCGGTCAGCCCCGCCGGGCGGCGCCAGCCGCCGGCGGCAGTCTCCGGCCCCTGCGAGGAGGAAGCCACCATGCACACCCACACCGTCTTCTTCTGGCTCAAGGACGGCATGAACGAGACCCGCCACGCCGAGTTCCGGCAGGGACTCGATCATCTCGCCCGGGAGCCGCACATCCGCAACCGGCGGATCGGCACGCCGGCCCAGACCCGGCGCGACGTCGTCGACTGGAGCTATGCCTATGCCTTGGTGCTCCAGTTCGACGACCTCGCCGCCCACAATGCCTACCAGTCCAGCGACGAGCATCGCGCCTTCCTCGACCGCCATCTCGGCGTGATCGAACGGGTCCAGGTTTACGACGTCGCCGAGGCCGCGTAACCGCGAACGCCGCATGCCGGGGCGGGCTTCCGGCCGCCCCCGACCGTCGAGTCGCATCCGGTCCCGCCGCCCGACCCCGCGTCGCCACCCTTGCCGGGCGACGCCGTGGTGGTTCACTCTCCCCGCGGCTACGGGCGCCGATTCGGGGTGGGGATGGAGCGGCGGAGCTTCCTCAAGGCGGGACTCGCTCTCGCGGGCGCGGCGCTCTCTTCGGCCGGGGCGCTCGGCGCCGTGTCGCCCGTCACCGCGCAGCGGCTGGGATCGCTGGGGGACCGGCTGAAAGGCCGCCTGATCCTCCCCGGTGCGCCGGACTATCACCTGTACAGCCAGCTCTGGAACGCCCGGTACGAGGATGTGCTGCCCGCGGCGATCGTCATGGCGGCGGATGAGGCCGACGTCGCGGCGGCGATTGTCCTCGCCCGCGGCGAAGGGCTCGACTTCGTGCTTCGGAGCGGCGGCCACAGCTTCGCGGGGTTCTCGACGACGCCGGGGATCGTCATCGACGTGAGGGGCCTGACCACCGTCGCGGTCGATACGGCCGCCGCCACGGCGCGGGTGGGGCCGGGGATGACCAACCTGCCCCTTTACGAGGCGCTCTGGCCGTACCGCATGGCCGTGCCGGCGGGCACCTGCCCGACCGTCGGCATCGCCGGGCTCGCCCTCGGCGGCGGGTTCGGGCGCCTGTCGCCGATCCACGGCCTCACCAGCGACAACCTGCTCGGCCTCCGCCTGATCGACGCCGAGGGCAAGGTGGCGGTCGTCGACGAGAAGCAGAATCCGGACCTCCTCTGGGCGAGCCGGGGCGGCGGCGGCGGCAACTTCGGCGCCGTGACGGAGCTGACCTTCCGGCTGCAGCCGGTCGACATGCCCTTCACCAACGTCGATTACACCTTTGCCTGGCCGGCGGCGCTGAAGGTGTTGCGCGCCTGGCAGCAATGGACCGCCGATCGCCCTCCGCAAGGCCACGGCTACCTGCAGCTCATCACCGGCGCGCCGGCCGACGGCGCCACCATCTCGGTCGAGCTTACCTTCGCCGGCGACCCGGAGCAGGCGAAGGCCCTCGCGCGCGATTTCATCGCCGCGACCGGCAACGATCCCATCCGCACGAGGGAGCTTTCCGGTTCCTTCGTCTCGACCGAGCGCGACTGGCTGTGCGCCGGATTGCGTCCCGAGGAGTGCGGCTATGCCGGCGTGACGCCGGGCGGCACCATCCCCCGCTATGCGCTCTCCGGCAAATCCGATTTCGTCCGGTCGCCGTGGCCGGACGAGGGGTTGGGGCTGTTGATCGAGGCTTTGGGACGCCGCCAGGCCGACCGGGTGCTGACGCCGCCCGACTTCCAGCCCGGCGTGCACGACGGCAAGGTGCTGATGGAGGTCTGCGGCGGCGCCATCGACAGGATCGGCCCGGCCGACACCGCCTTCGCGCATCGCGGCATGCTCTACCTGTCGCAATACCAGGCGCGCTGGCTGCCCGGCGCCGCACCTTCGGTGGTCGCGGCGAATGTCGACTGGGTGCGGGCGATGTTCGCCTCGGTCGCGCCCTACCGGTCGGGGGCGAGCTACGTCAACTACGCCGACCGCGACCTCGCCGATTGGCCGGAAGCCTATTACGGCGCCAATCTCGACCGGCTCCGCCGGATCAAGGCCAAGGTCGATCCCGACTACGTCTTCCGCTTCCCGCAGTCGATCGCGCCGGCCTGAGCGGCCGCCGGTCAGGCCGCCTTCGGCCGCCGCGGGCTCCCGCCGATATTGGGCAGGAAGACGGTGACCAGCCCGAGCGCCGGCAGGAACGAGCAGACCTTGAAGACGAAGGCGATGCTGGTGTGGTCGGCAAGGATGCCGAGCGCGGCGGCGCCGATCCCGCTCATGCCGAAGGCGAAGCCGAAGAAGAGGCCCGACACCATGCCGATCCGCGACGGCAGGAGCGCGTGGCCCATCACCACGATCGCCGAGAAGGCGGAGGAGATCACCACGCCGATGATCGAGGTCAGCACCACCGTCCAGAACAGGTTGGCGTAGGGCAGCGCCAGCGTGAACGGCAGCGCGCCGAGGATTGATCCCCAGATCACCACCTTCCGTCCGAAGCGATCGCCGACCGGGCCGCCGATGAAGGTCCCCGCGGCCGACGCGACGAGGAACACGAACAGGAGGAGCTGCGAGGCCTGCACGCCCACCCCGAACTGTTCCATGACGTAGAAGGTGTAGAAGGTGGTGAGGCTCGAGACGTAGAGGAATTTCGAGAAGATGAGGAGCGCGAGCACCGCCAGCGCTGCTCCGACCTCGCGTCCGCCGAGCTCGACCCCGCCGACCACCGCACGTCTTGCCGGCGGCGCCGGCAGCGGCAGCCGCCGCCGGTACCAGCGCCCGACGTTGAAGAGAAGGATCATGCCGGCGAGCGCGATCGCCGAGAACCAGGCGATGCTGCCCTGGCCGAACGGCACGACGATGAGCGCCGCGAGCAGCGGCCCGAGCGAGGACCCGACGTTGCCGCCGACCTGGAACAGCGACTGGGCGAAGCCGTAGCGGCCGCCCGAGGCGAGCCGCGCCACGCGCGAGGATTCCGGGTGGAACACGGCGGAGCCGAGCCCGACCATCGCGGCGCCGACGACCAGCATCACGTAGACATGCGCCGAGGCGAGCACCAGGAGGCCCGACAGCGTGATCCCCATGCCGATCGTCAGCGAGAAGGGCAGCGGCCGCCGGTCGGTATAGAGGCCGACCACCGGCTGGAGGAGGGAGGCCGTGATGTTGAAGGCGAGCGTGATCAGCCCGATCTGGGTGAAGTCGAGGGCGAACGAGTCCTTGAGCACCGGGTAGATCGCCGGGATCAGGGACTGGATCATGTCGTTGAGGAAATGCGACACGCTGATCGCCACGAGGGTGGCGATCGCGGTCGCTTCGGCCGCGGGAAACGGCGACTCGGCGGGGCTGGCGGTAGCGGTCACGGGAGCGGCATCGTGGCTTTGGCCGCGGGGGGCGCGGCGGAGACGCCGGTCTATAGCGAATTCGAAAGCGGCTGGCGAGACATCGTGGTCCGACCCCGACACCGGCCAGGCGCTGGAAGGATCACCGGCGTCGGCCGGACGATCGGCCGGCCGACGCCGCGGCGCCTACAGGCCCCCGACGATCCTGCGATAGGCGTCCTCGCCGAATGCCTTCAGCGTGCTGGTGCGGACACTGCCGGTCGAGCCGAGCGCCAGCGAGAATCTCGCCGCCGACTCGTCGTCCGGCGCTTCGAGCATGGCCACCATGTCGTAGGCGCCGATGGTGAGGAAGAAGTGGGTCATCTCGCACCCGTATTTCCGTGCGAGCTGACGCGCACCATCGAGGCGCCCCGGCGAGTCCTTGACGTTGCGGATGCCCTGATCGGTCCAGTTCACCAGCGAGATGTACAGACCCATCGTCATACCCTCCCTGTTATGGGCAATAATGCCCTTGTTAGTTACGTCGATATCCTAGCACGCTCCGTGGTTCGTGGATTGCCGGTCCGCTGCGTGCGTGGCATGGGGAGCCGGGGTGCAAGCACGAGGTCGGCAGGATGACGGACAGGGTGGCGGTGGTGGTGGCGGGCGGCAGCGGCATGGGCGCGGCGGCGGCGCGGCGGCTCGCCGCCGACGGCTATGCCGTGGCGATTCTCTCCTCCTCGGGCAAGGGCGAGGCACTGGCAAAAGAACTGGGCGGCCTCGGCGTCACCGGCTCCAACCTCGTGACGGACGATCTCAAGCGCCTGGTCGATGCGACGATGGCGCGCTGGGGGCGGATCGACGTGCTGGTCAACAGCGCCGGGCACGGGCCGAAGGGCAAGATCCTCGAGATCACCGACGAGGACTGGCACAAGGGCATGGACGTCTACCTGATGAACGTGATCCGGCCGACACGGCTGGTGACGCCGATCATGGTCGGGCAGAAGCGGGGCTCGATCGTCAACATCTCGACGGCCTGGGCGTTCGAGCCGAGCGCCATGTTCCCGACCTCGGGCGTGTTCCGCTCCGGGCTCGCCGCCTTCGCCAAGGTCTTCGCCGATGCCTATGCCGCGGACAATGTGCGGATGAACAACATCCTGCCCGGCTGGACCGACAGCCTGCCGCAGACCGACGCGCGACGGGACGGCGTGCCGATGAAGCGCTATGGCACGGTCGATGAGATCGCCGCGACGGTCGCTTTCCTTGCCTCCGACGGCGCCGGCTACATCACCGGCCAGAACATCCGTGTCGATGGCGGCCTGATGCGGTCGGTGTAGCCCGCGCCTCAGGTCCTGCCGGTAATCCAGAACAGCGGCTCGCCGACGACGCCCGCGGCCGCCATCGCCGCCTTGAGATCGGCATTGCCGGCGAAGGCGCGCGCGGCATCGAGCGTGGCGAACTCGTGCACCACGGTGACGTCGTTGGGCTCGTCCTCGCCGCGATAGACGGTGGCGGACGTGATCCCGTGCTCCTTCTGGAAGGCGCCATACTTGTCGTAAACCGCGCGCCAGTCGCCGTAGTCGCGAACGCGGTGCTTCAGGAATAACGTCGCCATGCCGGTTCCTCCCGAACGTGCCGCCGGGCTGGTCCCGGCGGCGGCCACCGCGGGATGATACCTCAAACCGCAGCCGGACAGGAGTGACACGCCTCGCGCGGAGGCCGCGGCCGGAAAGCCGCCGCGGCGGGCGCTCCGGCGAGTGCCGTCACGACCCTCGCCGGGCCCGCACGGAACCGGCGAGATGCCCATCCCTCGTCCGGCGCCGCTCCGGACGTGATAGCCTCGGAACACCGGTCCACGTCATTCCGGAGGCCTTCATGAACGACCCCATCACCGGCATCCATCACATCACCGCGATCGTCGCCGACACCCAGCGCTGCATCGATTTCTACACGCGGATCCTTGGCCTCCGTCTGGTCAAGCTCACCGTCAACTTCGACGATCCCGGCACCTACCACCTCTATTTCGGCGACGAGGGCGGCCGCCCGGGATCGATCCTGACCTTCTTCCCCTTCGCCATGGCCGCGCCCGGACGGAGCGGCTCGGGCGTGGTCGACACCACCACCTTCCTCGTCCCCGCCGAGGCGCTCGAGGACTGGATCGTCCGCCTCGAGGGCCACGGCATCGTCACCGAAGGGCCGGCCGAGCGCTTTGGCCAGCCCTGTATCGCTTTCGCCGATCCCGACGGCCTGAAGCTCGAGCTCGCCGCCGATGCGAGCGGCAGCGGCGACGCGATCCTCGGCTTCGCCGGGGCGACGCTGTGGAGCATGGCGCCGGACCGCACGCTTCGCCTCCTCACCGAGGGGCTCGGCTACGGCATCGTCGGCGAGGAACCCGGCATGACCCGGCTCCGCGCCCCAGGCGACGCCGCGCTCGGCCGCCAGATCGACGTCATCACCCGGCCCGGCGCGACGCGGGCGCGCCCCGGCGCCGGCACCGTCCACCACATCGCGTTCCGGGTCCCGGACGACGCCGCACAGGAGGACTGGCGCGAGAGGATCGCCGGGCTCGGCTACGAGGTGACCCCGGTGATCGACCGCCAGTATTTCCACTCGATCTATTTCCGCGAGCGGGGCGGCATCCTGTTCGAGATCGCCACCGACCCGCCGGGTTTCGCGGTCGACGAGGCGCCGGACCGGCTCGGCACCGCCCTCATGCTGCCGCCGCGCTACGCGGCCGACCGCGAGCGGATCGAGAAGCGGCTGCCCCCGGTCCGCCTGCCCGGCGGCGGAACGGTCGGCGGTTGAACGCCCTGCCCGCGGCGGAGTACACCGCTCGCAACGTGGTCGATGAAAGGGAGGGTGGCCCATGGCACGGGTTGTGGTGATCGGCGGAAGCGGCCATGTCGGCACCTATCTCGTCCCCCGCCTCGTCGCCGCCGGCCACGACGTGGTCAACGTCGCCCGCGGCGAGCGCCAGCCCTACAGCCCGCACAAGGCGTGGGACGCGGTCGAGACCGTGGCCATCGACCGCGAGGCGGCCGAGGTCTCCGGCACCTTCGGGGCGAAGATCCGCGACCTCCGCCCCGACATCGTCATCGACATGATCTGCTTCACCCGCCCGAGCGCCGAGCACCTGGTCGCCGCGCTCCGCGGCCACGTCGCCCATTTTCTCCACTGCGGCACGATCTGGGTCCATGGCCACGCCGTCGCCGTCCCCACCACCGAGGCGGCGCCGCGCCGGCCCTTCGGCGAGTACGGCGTCCAGAAGGCGGCGATCGAGGCCTTCCTCCTCGATGCCGCCCGCCGCGACGGCTTCCCGGCCACCATCGTCCATCCCGGCCATATCGTCGGCCCCGGCTGGCGGCCGCTCAACCCCGCCGGGCATTTCCATCCCTCGGTCTTCACCACCCTCGCCCGCGGCGAGGAGCTGGCCCTTCCCAATTTCGGCCTCGAGACCGTCCACCACGTCCATGCCGACGACGTCGCCCAGGTCTTCATGCAGGCGATCGCCAACTGGGGCGCCGCGGTCGGCGAATCGTTCCACGCCGTCTCGCCGCAGGCGGTGACGCTCCGCGGCTATGCCGAGGCGATGGCGGCCTGGTTCGGCCGCGAGCCGCGGCTCGCCTTCGTGCCCTTCGACGAATGGAAGCGCCGGCATCCGGCCGACGAGGCCACCGCCACGTGGGAACACATCGCCCGCAGCCCGTCATGCAGCATCGCCAAGGCCGAGCGGCTCCTCGGCTACCGCCCCCGCTACGGCTCGTTCGCAGCCGTCGAGGAGGCAGTCGCCTGGCTGATCGAGGACGGCCAGGTCGAGGCCGCCGGCATTCCCTCGCGCCGCGCAAACGACTAGAAGAGCGGGCCTCCACGAGCACCAAGGGCCGCCGGATTGCGCATCCTCCTCCATGTCGGCATGCCGAAGGCGGGTTCGACCGCGCTCCAGGCCGCACTTGCCGACGCCCGCTCCCGGCTCGCCCACCAGGGCATCCTCTACCCCCGCGGGCCGCTCATCTCGCGCACCCATAACTTCATCATGGCCGGCCTCGAGGAGCGGCCGCGGGAAATGCCGCGGCTGCTGCGCAACGCCTATCGCGGCCGGCTCGACGAAATCGCGCCGGCCTTCGATGCGTGGCTCGCCGAGCTCCGCTCGGGCATCGCCTCCCGCCGCCCCGGGACGCTGATCCTCTCCTCAGAATGGCTCTTTCGCCTCCGCGGCGAGCAGCGGTTCGACCGCCTCGCCGAGATCCTCCGCAGCCTCGGCGACAGGATCGAGGTGATCGCCTATGTCCGCCGTCCGTCCGACCAGTACCTCTCCTCGGCGCAGCAGATCCTCAAGGGCTCCCACATCATCAAGCCTGTCGCCCCGATCCGCTATCGCGGGCCGATCGAGGGCTTCACCCGCATCGCCGACCAGGTGCATGTGCTGAAATACGACCGTGCCGCATTCCCCGACGGCGACATCGTCCGCCACTTCCTTGCGACCTTCACGCCCGGGGTGGTCGCCGCGGGCGGGGGAGGCGGCGACAGCGCCGTCGCCGCCGTCAACGCCACGATCAGCGCCGAGGGCATGGCGATCCTCGCCGCCTACCGGCGGATCAACCATCGCCGGCACCGCAACCGCTTCACCGCCGACACCGACCGTGTGCTCCGGGCCATCCGCGCGGCCGATCTTGCCGTCGGCGGCAATGTGCGCCCACGCCTGCGCGCCCCGGTCCGCGACGAGATCGACCTTGCTTCGGACGATCTGCTCTGGCTCCGGGACGTCTACGGCATCGTCTTCGACGGTATCGACTATGGCTGCATCGTCGCGCCTGACCTGCCCATTCGCGAGACGAAGCGGCGGCCGAAGAGCATTGGCGAGATCTGCGAGATCGACGCCGAGCGCTACGACGATGTGCTGATGCGCACGATGCATGCCCTGGCCGGTGGTGAGTCACCGGCGAGAGCCTCCGGCGGCTTCAGGACCCTCGGCCTTTGGTTAACAGGTCGTAAAGCGTCGGCGAAGCGATGATGCCGCGAAACAGGGCGGTGAGGTCGTCCTTGCCGAGCGACGCGGGTGCATCGGCGTTGGGCTCCGGGTGCGGCCCGTCGATCCCCCGGCGGTAGTCCTGTTCGAGGGTGTCGCGGTCCTCGGGCGACAGCCACGCCTTGATGGCCTCGAGGTCGGCGCGGTTGCGCTCGAGGATGCGGACGCGGTCGGCGGCACCGAGCGTCACAACCTTCGGGCTCCTCGAGAGCTGCGCCTCGATCGGCGCCAATGCGAGATTGAGCTCGTGCCGCAAGGCGCGGTCGATCTCGATGTTCCGCTCCGCGATCCGGTCGAAGATCATGCCGCGGATGACGTGGCCGTTCACCGCCATGGGCGCATTGGCGTAGACCTCGGTCACCACCCCCGGTCGCGTCACATCGATTCCGGCGACGGCGAAGAACCGCCGGATATATTCCTCGTAGCGCTCCTTGGCGAAGTAGAGGACGCGGACCTTGTCTTTGCCGAGGCGCGCGCTCCAGCCTTCGATGTCCGCCCGGTAGTCGACGAGTTCGCGGCTGCGCGTCCGCCCGCGGCCGGCCCGCAGCATCTGGTTGTTCATCGAATCGATCATCTCGTCCGGCCGCCGGATGGCGTAGACCAACGTGACGTCGCCGCCGAGGCCTTCGAAATAGCCGAGAAACCGCTCCTTGATCGGCTCGGGTGCGAAGGACAGGAGTTCGGTCGATATCAGCATCCGGCCGGCGCCGCTCTTGCTCGCCTCCGCGGCAAGCTTGGACCGATGGCCGGCGAAGGGGGAGTCGGCCCCGGGCGGAGCATCGCCGGCCGCCTCCAGCGAGCCCTTGGCGGCGTGGAAAAGGAGATGATGGGCGATTGAATCGGCGTCCGGAATGCCCTGGTTGGCACGCGCGCCGGTCTTGGGATAGAGGACGCCGAAATCCTTGAGGAAACGCTCGCGGTTCTTCTGGGCGATGGCCTGGATCGTGCTCGTGGCCGTCTTGTAGCAACCCGCGTGGATGACAACCGTTGGCATGTGGTTCCGCATTGTCCTCAGAGCCCGGAACGCCCGTGGGAGGCGCGCGGTGCGCTATGGATAAGCGCAGCCGCCTCCCAAAGTCGAGGGTCGAGGCGCGCCCATGCACCGCGACCCCGCAGCGGAAAAGGTTGCACACCCGCGCCTGCGGGGGTTACCAAGCAGGGCTTCACCTTCCTGCCGCGGCGCGCCAATGACCATCGTACTCCATATCGGCACCCATAAGACCGGCACGACCGCAATCCAGCGTTTTGCCGCCTCGAAGCGCGGCAAGCTCCGCTCGCGGGGGCTGTGGTACCCGTCCTATGATGAGATCGGGCTTTTTGTGCATTACGGCCACCATCACGTGGCCCACGCGATCGCCAACGAGAATGGAAACCGGCTGTCGATCGACGACACGCGCCGCTTCGTCGACTACATCCAGGCGAAGAAGCGCCGCGGCGAGACCGTCCTCATCAGCGCCGAACCCTTCTACCGGCACCTGCTGCCCGCCGAAGGCGGCTATTGGGCGGAACGCAAGGCCTATATCGAGCGCGTCCGCTCGTTCTTCCCCACCGACGACGTTCGGGTGCTGACGATCATCCGGCGCCAGGACACCTTCGCCCGGTCGCTCTATCAGGAACGCATCAAGGTCACCAAATATCGCCTGAAGTTCCGTGACTTCCTTTCGACGGAGCGGCCCTCCTTTGAATACTACAACCACCTGCGGTTGTTCAGCGATGCCTTCGGCAAGGTCGAGGTCCTGACCTACGAGGACCTGGCAGCGAGCGGGCTGATCG
>JAESFN010001252.1_pt1 | contig 12260 bp, 13 predicted proteins | sample 9269411 | NCBI WGS metagenome assembly JAESFN01 (sample SAMN14505399, study PRJNA617100) | algae metagenome | isolation source: Iphinoe sp. HA4291-MV1 and co-occurring heterotrophs from trail next to... | place: USA: Maunawili Falls, Hawaii | collected 2009-07-25
TGATCAAGCTCTGCCAGGACCGGCGCGGGACGCAGAAGGAGCTGACCTATGTCGGCAGCCGCGCGATGGTCAAATACGACCTGCCGCTCAACGAGGTGGTGTTCGATTTCTACGACCGGCTGAAGTCGGTGTCGAAGGGCTACGCCTCCTTCGACTATCACCTCACCGACTACCGCCCCGCCGACCTCGTCAAGATGTCGATCCTGGTCAACGGCGAGCCGGTCGATGCGCTGTCGATGCTGGTCCACCGCAGCCGTGCCGAGACCCGCGGCCGCGGCATGGTCGAGAAGCTCAAGGAGCTGATCCCGCCGCACATGTTCCAGGTGCCGATCCAGGCCGCGATCGGCGGCAAGGTCATCGCGCGCGAGACGGTGCGGGCGCTCCGCAAGGACGTGACGGCCAAGTGCTACGGCGGCGACGCCACCCGCAAGCGCAAGCTCCTCGAGAAGCAGAAGGAGGGCAAGAAGAAGATGCGGCAGTTCGGCAAGGTCGACATCCCGCAGGAAGCCTTCATCGCCGCGCTGAAGATCGAGGATTAGGGTGGGTGACCGTCCGTATCCATCCCCACGCGCGCGAGCGTGCCTCCGAGCGGGGAGCGGCGGAAGACGAGATTGTCGAGACGGTAGAGTCCGGCATCCAGGTGCCGGCGAAACTCGGGCGAACCGGATTCAGGCGTGACTTTTCGTTCGGGAAGACCTGGAGAGGACGCCAGTATGATACAAAACAGATCGAGGCTTATGCCGTTCGGGAAGACGGCGGGTGGCTGGTGATCACCGTCATCGTGAAATTCTTCTGAGAGGCTCTGTCGCCATGAAGCTCACCTACGACCGGGACCTGAACATCGCCTATCTCCGCCTGAAGCCGAAGGGCGACGAGGTGGAAACAATCCGCGTGAGCGACGAATTGAACGTCGATCTCGCTCCCGATGGTTCGGTCTATGGCATCGAACTGCTCAACGCCAACCACCAGCTCCGCGAGGCGGACGATGGGCGTCTGGTTGTCGTCGATCCCAGGAGCGGCGAGGAACGCAGCCTCGAGGTCGCCTGACCGACGACGTGGGGAACAGCCCCGCACCGCAGCCGATGCTTGGGACACGGCGAGGGAACAGTGACCGTCGCCCTCCCCCGATCCCCTGACGGCTTCGCCTTCTTCCTCGACATCGACGGGACGCTGATCGAGATCGCGCCGACACCCGATGCGGTGGCGGTGCCGCCGGGCCTGCCGGGGATGCTCGTGGCGCTCGGCGCGCGGGCCGGCGGGGCGCTCGCGCTCTTGACCGGGCGGGACATCGCCACCGTCGACCGGCTCTTCGCGCCGGTCCGCCTCCCGGTCGGCGCCGTCCATGGCGCGATGCGCCGCGACGCCGCCGGCACCGTGACCGGCGGGGCACCCGCGGCGGCGCTGGCGGGGGTGCGGACGCGGCTCGCGGCCTTCGTCGCTGCCCATCCCGGCGCGCTCTTCGAGGACAAGGGCATCGCCGTCGCGGTCCATTTCCGCGCCGCGCCGGACCTCGCCCCGCTCGCCCGCGCGGCAGTCGACGAGGCGGTTGCCGCCGCCGCCGGGGCGCTCGCCGTGCAGCCGGGCAAGATGGTGCTGGAGGTGCGGCCGGAGGGCGCCGACAAGGGCGCGGCGCTCGCCGCCTTCATGGCGGCGCCGGCCTTTGCCGGCCGGCGGCCGCTCGCGGTGGGGGACGACCTCACCGACGAATCGATGTTCCGCGCCGCCGTGGGTCGCGGCGGCCTCGCGTTCCGCGTCGGCGAAGCGGCGGGGACGGGCAGCGCCGCCATGCCGGCCTTCGCTGCGCCGGCCGATGTCCGCCGCTGGCTCGCGAGCCTCCTCGACGGCTGACGGGCGACGCCCCGGTCCTGCGCGACGCGGGACGATCTGCTATCCTCGGCGGCGCAAGCGGATGAGGGTCATGCGATGGCGGTGCTGTTCGTCGAGATCAAGTGCGACCTGGGGAAGGCCTATGACGTGGCGAATGCCATCGCCGACGCCGAGATCGCCTCGGAGATCTATTCGACCGCGGGCGCCTTCGACCTGATCGTCAAGTTCTACGTGCCGCCGGAGGAGGATCCCGGTCGGTTCGTGACCAGCGTCGTCCAGCAGATCCCCGGCATCCGCGACACGCGCACCATCGTCACGTTCAAGGCGTTCTAGGGCCGCTGACGGGTGGCCCAGAAAAGAAGTCCCGGCGCGGGGCCGGGACTTCGGAAATCTCGCGCTGACCGCTGCGGGATCAGGCGGCGCGGTCGAACAGCCGCCAGACCGCCGGCACCGCCGCGGCGGCAAGCACCACCTTGAGCAGGTCGCCGAGGATGAACGGCGCGACGCCGCCGCTGAAGGCGCCGGCCACGCCGAGGCCAGTCGCCCCGCTCGACAGCGTCGCGAACCAGGCGAGCCAGGCGAAGCCAAGGGCGAGCATCACGATTTCGGCGACGATCATGGCGCCGAACAGTTTCGGGACGGAGCGGCTCCAGCCGCGGTCGGCGGCGGTGCCGACGATCCACGCCATCACCACGAAGCCGAGCAGGAAGCCGCCGGTCGGCCCCATGAGATAGGCCGGCCCGGCAACGGCCGGGGGCGTGTTGGTGAAGACCGGCAGGCCGAGGGCGCCCTGGGCGAGGTAGGCGAGCACGGTAATGACCGCGAGGCGGGAGCCATAGGTCGCCGCAATGCCAAGGACGGCGAGCGTCTGCAGCGTCATCGGCACCGGGAAGAACGGAACCTTGATCTTGGCGGCGATGGCGAGGACCATCGTGCCCGCGATCACCAGGAGGATCGCCGAGACGAGGCGCGCGGCGCCCTCGGGAAGGTACGTTTCGGCGAGCGCGGCACGGCGATCCGGAACGTGTGACTGCATCGACATCCTGACTGACCCCCGACGGTTGATTTGGCCTGAGCTATAGGAAGAATCGCCGCCGTCCACAAGCCGAAGCGGCAGGCAGGTGCGGCGCTTTCGGCGGCAGCACCATGCCTGTGTCGCATGGCATGGACCGGCGGCGGGGAGGCCCTATGTTGAGGCGCCGGCCCGGAGCCGAATGTCACCACCATGCGGGACGCCGGCCCCGCCAGCGACGGAACCACAGGAATGGACGCGTCTTCCCCGAGGCCCGACGGCGAGGCCCACTTTCCCGAGGGGCACCCGAAGGTCGCGCACGGCAAGATCGGGGTGCTCGTCGCCAATCTCGGCTCGCCATCGGGCACCGACTACTGGTCGGTGCGGCGCTACCTCAAGGAGTTCCTCTCCGACCGCCGGGTGATCGAGGCGCCGCGGCTCCTCTGGTGGTTCATCCTCAACGGCATCATCCTCTCCACCCGGCCGCAGAAGTCCGGCCATGCCTATTCGATCGTGTGGAACAAGGAGCGGGACGAGGCGCCGCTGATCACCATCACCCGCTCGCAGGCGGAGAAGCTCGCCGCCGCAATGGGGGACGCGCGGATCGTGGTCGACTGGGGCATGCGCTATGGCGATCCCTCGATCCCGTCGCGGATGTGGGCGCTCAGGGAAGCGGGGTGCGAGCGCATCCTCGTCGCCTCGCTCTACCCGCAATATGCGGCCGCCACCACGGCAACCGCCAACGACGCCGCCTTCGCCGCGCTCGAATCGATGCGCTGGCAGCCAGCGGTGCGGACCCTCCCGCCCTATCACGACGATCCCGTCTATATCGATGCGCTCGCCGCCTCGATCGAGGCGCATCTCGCCACGCTCGATTTCGCGCCCGAGGTGGTGATCGCCTCGTTCCACGGCCTGCCGAAGGATTATCTCGACAAGGGCGACCCCTACCACTGCCAGTGCCACAAGACGACGCGCCTCCTCCGCGACCGTCTCGGCTGGCCGAAGGACCGGCTGCAGCTGACCTTCCAGTCGCGCTTCGGGCGGGCCGAGTGGCTCCAGCCCTATACCGACGTCACCATCGCCGAACTGGCGAGGGGCGGCGTGCGGCGGATGGCGGTGGTGACGCCCGGGTTCTCGGCCGACTGCCTCGAGACGCTCGAGGAGATCGCCATCCGCGCCGGCGAGACCTTCCACGAGAACGGCGGCGAGAGATTCGCCGCCATCCCCTGCCTCAACGACACCCCCGATGGCATGCGCGTGATCGAGCATGTGGTGCGGCGGGAGTTGATGGGGTGGATTTGACGGCGCGCCGAGGATCGCGCCGGCTCGCCCTTCGCTACCGCGCGACCGCGACCTTGTAGACCACGGTCTCGCCGATGCCGACGAAGGTCTCCGGCACGGCCGCCTCGAGCGTGCCCTTGAGGCCGGCCGCGGTGCCCTTGAGGGCGACCTTGTCTCCCTTCCGGAAGAAGGGCTCCTCGGCGCCGAGCGGGACGTCATGGGTGACGTGGCCGGCGAGCCCGCAGGCGTCGTCCTTGCACCGGAAATCGCCCTCGATCGGCACGTTGAGGGGGCCCTTGCCGGTGGCGAAGGTCAGCCAGCCCGTGGTCAGCCGGCCCTCGGCATCGCGGCTGAAGGCGAGGATCGCCTCGCCCGAGACGCCGCCGCCGTCGAACGCCCCGACGTACCGGTCCGGCGCGAGGAGCGGGGTGTCGGTCTGTTCCGGCAGGGCGAAGGAGAACGAGCGGAGGAGGCCCCAATTGGCGAGGAAGTAGCCCTCGAAGAGGCCGCGCATCGCCTCCGCCCCGGCGGCGGCCGCCTCCGCGGTGATGCCGAACATGAGGATATCGGCGCCGCCGAAATTGGCCGGATACTTGGCCGCGAGCGCCGCGGCGACGCCCGCCGGCGGCCGGGTCGGGTCGATGCCGTCCTCGACGATCCGCCCGTCGGTGAAGATCACGGCGCGGGTGGTGGAACGCTTGTCGTCGAAGCGGTTCTTGTCGAAGGCGAGCGCGCCGATGATGTTGCGGCGGGGCGCATTGCGGTCGAGCGCGATGGCCTGCTCGCGGATGCTGTCCATCGCCTGCCGGAGGCGCGAATCGAACATCTCGAGGTTCTCGCGCTGCTGCTGCTCGGGATCGAGTTCGGTGAGCTGATCCCAGAAGGAGCGATCTTCGCGGAGCGCCGCAATCTCCTCCTCGGTGAGCGTCGGGTAGCAGAGGCTGAACACCTCCGAGACCGAATAGTCGATCGAATTGACGGCGAGCACCGTCAGCCACTCGCGGGGGGCGAGCTCGAGCCGGTTCAGAATAGTCAGGCCCCATTCGAGCTGGTCGGGATCGATCGCCGCGAGATCGAGATAGGCGATGGTCCGGCGGTGCGTCAGGGGCGGCTGGCCGCAGACCTCGTCGAGGTCGGCGGTCACCACGATCTGGGAGAGGGCCGGCGCCGCGGGCAGGCACGCCGCGGCAAGGAGCGCAACGGCAGCGAGGCCGGTGCGGAAGACAGGAGGCATCATCGCAATCCTCGCCATGACCGGTGTCGCCGGGTTCATTCGGAGAGACGGCCGATCGCCGCCCTGACTTCGTCGAGGAGGCCATCCTCCTCGCGCTTCACCACCTCGTTGCTGGTCCGCTCGCGGTCGTAGGACGCGGCGATTCGCGTCACCTCCTTCTCGAACGGCGCCTTCGCGCGTTCGATCCGGCGATCGGTCGCCCGCATCTGCCGGTAGCTCTTCCGCAGGTCCGGGATGCTCTCGTGCAGGCGCCAGGAATAGAAGGTGCCGATGCCCCAGATCGCCACGTTGAAGACGATGGTGGGGAGCAGCAGCGACCACACCTTGGAGGCGTTGACGCCGCCGAAGACGCCGGTCCCGGTGAGGTCGGACAGGCCGAGCTGGTCGGCGATGGCGGTGTAGCGGAGCCAGGTGATCGAGCCGAGCGCGAGCAGGAGCACGAAGGTCGTAATGAAGAACATGATCTTGCGGTCGATCACCGTCCGGTACTCGACCGAGGGATGCATGATCTCGCTGATCTGCTTGATGAAGGCGCCATGGATATCGCTCGCCACCGCGAAGACGACGGCGACCAGGACCGTCGCGGCGATGGCAAGGGCGGGGACGAGCTTGGCGGCGAAGGTGTTGTAGTTGACGAACCACTCGCCGACCCCGATCCCGATCAGGGGGATGAGGTAGAGGATGGTCGGCAGGTTGAGCGGATAGCCGCCGCCATTGAGCTGGCGCAGCTGCTCGAAGCGCTGGCGCTGGGCGGAGCGCTTCTCGTCGAGATGGCGGTGCCGGTCGGTGGCGTTGTAGCGGGCCCAGACCGCGTCGATGTCGCTCCGCTCCCGGCGCTCGAGCTCGGCCGGGTAGGCCTCCTGCCGCTGCTCGCGATCGGCGGCGAGCTGGTGCTCGGCCTCCTGCAGCCGGCGCAGGAGCATCTGCCGCGGCTCGGGCGGCTGGTTGCGCTGCCTGAGGAAGTCGAGCGCGCTCTTTACCGAGATACGGGTTTCGTTGACGATCACATCGTTGGGCATCGGCCTCTCCGCCGGGGGGTGGCTAGTCGGCCGATGGCCGGATGACGGGAAGCGGCGGCCGCTGGCGGGTCGCGGGCGGGAGCGGCTGGCGCGTCCGGTGTTCGGGCGGAGCGCTCGCGATCACCGCGCGGCCGACCTCGATCACCCGGGTCGGATTCCGTGCCTCAACGTCGACGCCGGTCATCACCCGCACCTGCTCGCCGCCGGGCGTGCAGGGCAGGCGGTCGCCCGCATCGACGATGCCGTGGTCGTTGCGGAAGCACGGATCGAAGGCGACGCTCGCCACCACCCGTAGGGAAGCCTCCATCACGTCCGAGACGAAGAACTCGACCCGCCGGTTGGTGGCCCGCCCTTCGGCCGAGGCATTGGTCGAGAGCGGCTGGGCCTCGCCCATCGGCACCACGCCGAGAACATCCTCGTCGATGCCGAGGGCGCGGAGGCGCTGGAAGACGCTGCGGGCGCGGCGCTCGGCAAGATCGACATTGTAGGCGTCGGGACCGACCGAATCGGTGTGGCCGACGATCAGCACCGACCTCAGGCCTTCGTCGCGGGCGATGATGCCGGCGAAATCGCCGACGATCCGGTCCGCGCTGCTCCGGAGCGCATCACTGTCGAAATCGAAGAAGAGGGCGCTGTCGTAGCGGATGTGGGTGACCGGGATGTCGAAATCGATCCCCGCGATCGACCCCTTGGGGAGATAAATGACGACGAAATCGAAACGGTAGGTCGTATCGCTCCGCTGCAGCGTCTCGAGGAGCGAGCGGCGCGCGGCAAACCGGTCGGTCACGGCCTTCTCGGTCAGCTCCGCGTTGGTCGCAGCCGGGGCGCCACCCGCCACCATCGAGAGACAAAGCCCTGCCGCCACCAGAATTCCCGATCGCCATGCCACGCGCCGTGGCTCCCATTCCCGGATGCCGCCCTCTCAGTTCTAGTTGTGTGTTTACTGATTTGCAACTTATAAGAGATATCGCGACTTTTCCCATCCGCCGGCTGGCACGCGGGCGCCCGATTCTTGTGGCCGCGCGGCTTCGCGCCGCCTACATCTCGCGACGAGGAACGCCGGCCGCCGCGGATTGCGCGACGCCGGCGGGGGCCGCATAGACGGGACTGCGGAAGCATGAGCCGCGCCCGATTCGCGGAGGTTCGTCTCGATGTTCGGATTCGACTGGGTCGTCGTCGCCATCGTCGTCCTGATCATCCTGGTGCTGATTGCCGGGATCAAGACCGTGCCGCAGGGCTATAACTACACCGTCCAGCGTTTCGGCCGCTTCACCCGCACCCTCAAGCCGGGCCTCAACCTGATCGTGCCGTTCATCGACCGGATCGGCGCGCGGATGAACATGACCGAACAGGTGCTCGACGTGCCGACCCAGGAGGTGATCACCCGCGACAACGCCACCGTCTCGGCCGACGGCATCACCTTCTACCAGGTGATCGACGCGCCGCGGGCGGCCTATGAGGTGACCGGCCTCCAGAACGCGCTGCTCGCCATCACCATGACCAACATCCGCACCGTGCTCGGCGGCATGGACCTCGACGAGGTGCTGTCGAAGCGCGACGAGATCAACGACAAGCTGCTGGTCGTGGTGGACGCCGCGGCCGCGGCCTGGGGGGTCAAGGTCACCCGCATCGAGATCAAGGACATCTCGCCGCCGCGCGACCTGGTCGACGCCATGGCCCGGCAGATGAAGGCCGAGCGCGAGAAGCGCGCCCAGATCCTCGAGGCGGAGGGCCTCCGCGCCTCCGAGATCCTCAAGGCCGAGGGCCAGAAGCAGTCGCAGATCCTCGAGGCCGAGGGCCGCCGCGAGGCCGCCTTCCGCGACGCCGAGGCGCGCGAGCGGCTGGCCGAGGCCGAGGCGCGGGCGACCACCATGGTGTCGGAAGCGGTCGCCAAGGGCGACGTCCAGGCGCTCAACTATTTCGTCGCCCAGAAATACACCCAGGCGCTCGAGAACATCGCCAGCGCCCCCGGCCAGCGAGTGCTGATGCTGCCGATCGAGGCCTCGTCGCTGATCGGCTCGCTCGCCGGCATCGCAGAGCTTGCCAAGGCCTCGTTCGGCAGCGAGGGGGAGACGCGGCGGAGCGGCAGGGTGCCGGCGACGCGGGAGGGAGGCACGCCATGATCCTCGATTTCATTCGCGACCTCGGGGCCTGGGCGTGGTGGGTCGGCGGCGCCGTCCTCCTCGCCCTCGAGATCCTCGCCCCGGGCAACGTCTTCGTCTGGTTCGGCATCGCGGCGGTGCTGACCGGGGCCGTGGCGCTCGTCGCCGGCGTCTCCTGGCAGGCCCAGCTCATCCTGTTCGCGGTGCTCTCGCTGGTCCTCGTCATCCTCGGCCGGCGCTGGTTCGCCCGCCCCTCGGCAAGCGAAGAGCCGCTTCTCAACGAGCGCGCCACAAGGCTGGTCGGCGAGAGCTACGTGCTGGGCGAGCCGATCGTCGGCGGCGCCGGCCGGGTCCGGATCGGCGATTCGACGTGGCGGCTGACAGGGCCGGACCTCCCGTCAGGGACGCGGGTCACCATCGTCGGCCACGACGGCGCCGTGCTGCGGGCGGCGAAGGCGGAGGGGTAGGGCGATCAGTTATCGCCACTAAGACGGCGATGCGTTTCGTCCAAGATTATTTTTGGTGGTACCAACGACTTCCTAAGCATAAGCTCCTCTGTGCCAAAATTAGCAATGGACTTTCTTAGCGCAGACTTGAACAATCTGCTTAACAAAAACGGAGGCGACGGATATCGTCTTAGAGACACCGGCTGCAACGCTTGATATGGGTAATCAGGTTCGAAGACTTCCTTTTCGTCCTTTTGCACGGGAACTATGTGCTCGGCGAACATCCAGCGGATGTCCGTTGCCGTTTTACCCTTAATTCTCGTCAGCAATATCCAATCTCGCTTAGATACGGTCCCGTGGGCGACATTTATGTATTCTGTAGGATCATCAACTCCATACTCCAATTTTGACTTACGCTTTGCCTCTCTGGACGCGACGGCATTTGTATCCCACCATCCTAGCTTCCATATTAGGCGATCAGGATCCAAATACCACTGGGAAAAATCGGTATCTGTTTGCTCAAATCCCGTTAGACCCAACTTTCTATTCAAAAATTTCGCCGATTCCTCCGATCGTCTGAGGCGATTAAGTTCATAATTACTTGGCGCTCTAGGATGAGCAGCTCTAATCAGTCTATCTATATCAACCTCAGAATCCTTTAGCAGGATTCCAACCTCTTTAAGCCCTCCAATTCCTAACGCACTGTGCGAAAGATTCGCAGATGAAATGACGCAACCTCTGCCTTGTGCCCAGTAAATCTTCTGATGAAGGCCTTTTGAAAATTCGACGATTGCACCTCTTCTTTGCAAGCCCTTGATACCCTTGAAACTCGTAGCGATCGGCGACGGGGAGCAGATGATTCGAACTCCCTCGGGTGAAGGAAGGAATTCCGTCGCATCTTGTCCAATATAAGCGACTATAATGACCCTCTTTGTTAAAATATCCGGTTCGGAAAATAATCGTCTTATGCAGTCGTTAACCTCGCCCGCTGAATAGAGAATCTTGGGTTCTTCTATCGATGTATGAGCTCTAGTGCGCTTCATTTTAAGCCACCCCCAGCCGCAGGAAATCGTGCATGTGGACGATGCCGATCGGACGGCCGTCCTCGACCACGAAGAGCACGGTGAAGGGCCGGTCGGCGGTGTTCATCATGGCGAGCGCCTCGCCGACCAGCGTGTCGGGCGCGATCGTCCTCGGCGAGCGGTTCATCATCTCGTCGACCCGGCGGGCGGGGAGATCGTGGGAGAGACCGCGGCGGAGGTCGCCGTCGGTCAGGATGCCGACCAGCGCGCCATCGGCGCCGGTGACGCCGATGCAGCCGAAGCCCTTGGCCGTCATCACGGGAATCGCCTCGCCCACCACCGTGCCGAGCGCCACCAGCGGCAGCGCGTCGCCGCGGTGCATGATGGCGCGGACGAAATGAAGGCTCGCCCCGAGCCGGCCGCCGGGGTGGAACTTGTGGAAGCTCTCGGCGGTGAAGCCGCGGCTCTCGATCAGCGCGACGGCGAGCGCGTCGCCAAGCGCGAGCTGCATGAGCGTCGAGGTGGTGGGGGCGAGCCCGTGCGGGCAGGCCTCGGTCGCCCTCGGCAGCACCAGCACGATGTCGCACTGGCGGGCGAGCGTGCTGTCCGGCGCCGAAGTCATGGCGATCAGCGCGATCTCGAACCGGCGCGAATATTCGACGATGCTGCGCAGCTCCGCCGTCTCGCCCGACCAGGACAGCGCGAGGATGACGTCGTCCGGCGTGATCATGCCGAGGTCGCCGTGGCTTGCCTCGGCAGGGTGGACGAAGAGCGCCGGCGTCCCGGTCGAGGCGAGCGTCGCCGCGATCTTCCGCCCGACATGGCCGCTCTTGCCGACGCCCGAGACGACCACGCGGCCCGGTGTGGTCCGGATCAGTTCGACCGCCGCCGCGAACGGGGCGGCAAGGCCGTTGTCGAGGGCGGCGGCGAGCGCCGTCAGCCCCTCGCGCTCGGTGTTGATCGTGCGGATCGCCGAGGCGGCGGCGCCGGCCGTGGGGGAGGCCACCGTCTCGAGGGACCGCTTGGCGGAGCTTGGCATGCAGAACTCGGCGCGCTCGCTTCGGGTGGCACGGTTTAGCAGCTTTCCGGGCCGGGGTGAAACCGTCCGGCGCATGTCACCCGACGACGATCGCATGCCCGGCATGAAAGGGCGTGCGGAGCGCCCCGCACGCCGGGGAGCCACGGCAACGGGCCCGCGGCGACGGGCGCCCCTTCCCAGGCGCCCTTTCCCGTGTTACTTAATTTAGTAAAGAAAAGGACGGCGGGATGAAGCTGAAGGGGGATTCGAGCACGACGCGGGCCTTGAACCGCCGGCTCCTCCTCGACCAGATCCGGCGGAACGGCCCGATGAGCCGCGCCGCGCTTGCCACCGCCGTCGGCCTCTCCCCCGCCGCGGTCACCTTCGTCACCGCCGAACTGATGGCCGAGGGCCTCCTGGTCGAGGGCAAGGCGCTGCTCGGCGCCACCGGCCGCCGCCCCATCCCGCTCGACATCGATTACGCCTCGAAGCTCTCGATCGGCATGAAGGTCAGCATCGACCGCATCGACGGCGTGCTCACCGACCTCGCCACCCGCGTCATCGGCGAATGCGATCTGCCGCTGCCCGACCACCGGCCGGAGACCGTGGTCGCCGTCGGCGCCGCCGTCGTCGCGCGCCTCCTCGCCGAGGCGGAGGTCGAGGGCGGCCGGCTGATCGGCGTCGGCCTCGCCGTCTCCGGGCAGGTCGATGCCGAGCGCGGCATCTGCCGCCAGGAGCAGCGCTTCGGCTGGCGCGACGTGCCGATCGCCGCGCTGCTGGCCGGGCGGCTCGACGTGCCGGTGTGGGTCGACAACGACGCCAATGCCTATGCAACGGCGCAGCATCTCTTCGGCCATGGCCGCGGCAAGCACAGCATCGCCGCGGTCGCCATCGGCCGCGGCATCGGCGCCGGCCTCGTCGCCGAGGGGCGGCTCCATCGCGGCGCGAGCGGCGCGGCAGGCGAGTTCGGCCACAATTTCGAGATGCGCGGCCGAGGCTGCGAATGCGGCCGCGACGGCTGCCTCGAGACCTGGATCGCCGACCACGGCCTCTTGCGGAGCTGGGTCGAGCACGACCCATCGGCGGAAGGCTGCGACATCGCCGCGCTCGCCGCCGCGGTTGCCGCCGGGGAGCCCGCGGCCAAGGCGGTGATCGCGGATGCCGCCGAGCGGCTCGGGCGCCACGTCGCCAACCTTGTCAACGTCTTCGATCCCGAGATCGTCGTCTTCGGCGGCGAGGGCGTCCGCTTCGGGCGCTACCTGATCGAGCCGGTCCGCCAGCATCTCGAGGCGATCTGCT
>JAESFN010001253.1_pt1 | contig 12243 bp, 13 predicted proteins | sample 9269411 | NCBI WGS metagenome assembly JAESFN01 (sample SAMN14505399, study PRJNA617100) | algae metagenome | isolation source: Iphinoe sp. HA4291-MV1 and co-occurring heterotrophs from trail next to... | place: USA: Maunawili Falls, Hawaii | collected 2009-07-25
TCTGGATGTTCTTCTCCTCGCTCAAGTCGAACACCGAGATCTTCGCGCTGCCGCCGACCATACTGCCGAAGGTCTTCACGGCGGAGGCCTATCGCTCGATCTTCTCCGATCCGGTGAAGCTCCGCTTCTTCCTCAACAGCTACCTCGTCGCCGGGGTGGTGACGCTCCTCACCCTCGTCATCGCGATCCTCGCCGCCTACGGCTTCAGCCGCTACGACTTCCGGCTGAAGAAGCCGTTCAACCTGCTCGTCATCAGCACCCAGACCGTGCCGCCCATCACGCTGCTCATCCCGTATTTCGGCATGGTCGTCGCCTTCGGCATCTTCAACACCTACTACGCCCTCATCCTCACCTATCTCGTCTTCACGCTGCCCTATGCGATCCTGCTGATGACCGGCTACCTCAACACGCTCCCGAAGGAGCTCGACGAGGCGGTGCTGGTCGATGGCGGTTCGAGCTGGACCGCACTGTGGCGGGTGATCGTACCGGTATCGCTCCCCGGCATCGTGGCGACCGCGGTCTATACGTTCCTCCTCGCCTGGAACGAGTTCCTCTTCGCGCTGACCCTCACCAAGTCGATGGACATGCGCACCGTGCCGATCGGCATCAGCCTGCTGATGGGCCAGCACGCCTTCGAGTGGAACGAGATGATGGCGATGAGCGTGCTCGGCTCGCTGCCGCTCCTTGTCCTCTACCTCATCGCCCAGCGCTACTTCCTCGCCGGCATGACCGCCGGCTCGGTCAAGGCCTGAGCCAAGCGGCTCAGTCCATGTGGAAGGCTTCCTCGATCGGCTCGATGGAGGGCGTGCCGTCGGGATTGTACTCCATGTAGGGCTCCATCATCTTCCACCAGCGGAGGATGATCGGGTCGTGCGGCCGGCCCTCCGGCTCCGGCTCGTCGCGCTCGAGATAGGCGAAGAGCGTCAGGCCGTGGCGGTAGATGCTGTAGTTGCGGACGCCCTGCCGCCTGAGCAGGTCGACCAGCTCCGGCCAGATCTCGTCGTGCTTCTGCTTGTAGATCGCCTCGCAGCCGGGCTTGATCTTCATCACCCACGCAACCCGCATCGTCTTCCTCCCTGTTGCATCGGCGCCGGCGAGCACTTTTGCCGCACGGCCGCGTTCAGCCTGCCTCGAGGATGCGCCGTGCGCGTGCGACCACTGGCGCGTCGATCATCGTCCCGCCGAGATTGGCGGCGCCGCCGGCGCCCTCGGCGGCGATCACCTGGCGCGCCCAGTCGATCTCGGCTGCGCTCGGCCGGAAGGCGTCCTTCACCCAGCCCACCTGGCCGGGGTGGATGCAGAGCTTGCCGCCGAAGCCGAGCATCCGCGCGTAGCGGGCTTCCTCCGTGGTCACCGCCGCGTCGCGGAAATCGAAGGAGGGGCCGTCGAGCGGCGCGGCGAGCCCCGCGAGCCGCGCGGCCAGGACGAGCGTCGAGCGTGCGAGCAGCATCGCCTCCGGCGCGCTGCCGCAGCCGAGGTCGTTGCCGAAATCGGCCGGGCCGAAGCCGAGCTGGGTCACGCCCCCGACGGCCGCAAGCTCGACGGCGCGGTGCAGGCCGAGCGCGGTCTCGATCAGCGGGATCAGGTGTCGTCCCTGGAGGCCGCCGGCGATCCTTTCGACCACCTTCGGGTCCTCGGCCTTGGGCAGCATCACGCCCACCGTGCCGAGGCGGTCGACGAGGGCGACGTCGCCGTCATGCCACGGCGTGCCCACGGCGTTGATCCGGATCACCACCGGCCCGGGGGGCAGCGCTGCGGCGAGCGCCGCGCGGGCCGCCTCCTTGGCCGTCGGTGCCACCGCATCCTCGAGGTCGATGATCACGGCGTCCGCGCCGCTCGCCGAAGCCTTGGCGAAGCGTTCCGGCCGGTCGGCCGGGACGAAGAGCGGTGCGATCAGCCCTCGTGATGCGGTCATGCTCGGTCCCTGTCTCCCTGTGGCCGCGCCGCGGCTCTCCCGAATCATCCTGCCCTTGTGCTCATTTCAGCACGCCCGCCCATCTCAGGCCGAGTAGGGTCAGCACCGATGACAGCGTGGTGACGCCGACCGCGATCCAGAACCCGGCCGGCGCGCCGGAAAACGGGGCGCCCGGGAGGTTCATCCCGAACAGGCCGGCGATGAGGGTCGGCGGCAGGAAGAGCGCCGTGAGAACCGCGAGCAGCCGAAGGTGGCGGTTCGTCTGCTCGGAGACCCGGGCCGCGAGCTCCTCCTGCAGCAGCCGGGAGCGGTCGCGCAGCTCGACGACCTCGTGGTCGAGCTCGTCGAGCCGCTGGATGAGGATGCCGGCGGACGCCTTCAGCGCCGTCACGAGCCCGGGGGCGGAGGTTGCCGCCGCCCGCCGGAACAGCCCGCGGAGCGCGTTGAGCCGGCGATGAACCCGCACCGTCGTCAGCCGCGCGCGTCCGAGCCTGACGCGGTCGTCGCGGTCGCCCTCGTGCAGGATCGTGTCCTCGACCAGGTCGATCTCGCCGGCGATCTCCTCGACCATGGCGTCGATCGTGGTCGCGATCTGCTCGACGATGGCCGTCAGCAGGTCGGCCGGCGAGGCGTAGCGATGGCCCGCCTCGAAGCGCCGCCGCACCGCTTCCACCGAGCTCAGGGCGCGCCGGCGCCCGGTGATCAGCACCCGCTCGGTCAGGACGAAGCGGACCAGGCCGAAGTCGTCGGTGGCGCGGTCGAAATCGTGGGCGAGATCGAAGAAGACGCCGGCGACGCAATCGCCGAGCGGCACCAGCTCCTGGACGTCGTCCTTGGACAGGAGCCGTTCGAGGCCGGGTTTCGGCACGAGCGTGCAATCGGCCAGCCATCGCTGGGCCCGAACGTCGGCGAGGTTGAAGTGCAGCCAGAGCCACCCGCCGTCGGGCGGCAGGCCGGCATCCGCATCGAGCGGCGTGACGTGGCCGCCCGCGCAACACACGCCCCAGACGAGGCCGGGGAGAACCTCGTCGGGCACGGCCGCGGCCGGCTTTGTCCCGAGGCGGAAATCCGCGGCAATCGTCATCGTGATGGAATCGGGAAGAGGGCGACTGCGGCAGGATAGGCCGCTTTCGGCCGTTTGCCAAAGCGGGCCACCACCGTCCACGGTCCTGTCGATGATCGCCGCGACATCAATAGGCCGCCGGCGAGAGGTCGACCACGCCCCAGATGACGATGGCCATGTAGGCGAGGGCGGCGAGCGCCTGCACCCGGCGCGAGCCGAGGAAACCCGCGAGCGGCACGACGGTGAGGGCGACGTTGATCCGCACCGCCTCGGACAGCGGCCCCGCGCCCCAGATCACCCAGTTGGCGAGGATCACCACGAGGTTGAAGGCGGCGAGGGCGACGAGCGCCCAGCGGCCGTCCTTGTCGAAATAGAGGCGCAGGCTGTCGCCGGCGGCCATGTCGCTGCCGGGCAGAGCCAGCGAGGCCGCGAGGAACAGGGCCAGCACCAGGAGGACCAGCATCAGGAAGGCCCCGAGTGTCCACGTCGGCAGCCGGACCGCGGCCTCTTCGAGGCTCCACCAGAACGCCACCTGCTGGATGAAGATCGCCGCCGCCCAGATCAGCGGCACCCAGTCGAGAACGGCATTGCCGCGGGCGCGGAACACCACCAGCGCTCCGGTCAGGAGCCGGGCGACGCCAAGGCCGAGGATCATCGAGATGACGACGCTGATCCAGCGGAAGGTATCCATGTCTGGCTTCGGCCTCCAAGTTCGCCGTCGTGCCGCGGCCGACGCCTACCACAGCTTGTGCACGTGGCTGCGGGGGGCGTCCGGCTCCGAGATCCTATCCGGCCGCGGCGCCGCCTCGGATCGACTCGATCGCCGCCATGCGCTCGCGGCTCGCATCGCCGCGCCGCGCCGTCACCTCGGCGATCAGGGCCTCGATCAGGGCGAGGAGGGCGACGGTCGAATCCCACGCCGAGGGTACCGCGACTCGCGCCGGCAGGACATGGCGGGCGCTCCGCGCCGCCGGCGAGAGCCACTGGTCGGTGAGGAGGATGGTGGTGACGCGACGCCTCGCAGCCTCGGCGGCGAGCTCGACCAGATCGTCCTGGTAGCGGCGGATGTCGATCAGGAAGAGGACATCGCGCGCACCCATGTCGATCAGCTGGTCGCGCCAGTTGGCCCGCTGGCCTTCGAGGTGGCTGACATTCGGCCGGAGGATCCGGAGATGCGCCGTCATGTAGCGAGCGAGCGGGTCGGTGAAGCGGCCGCCGAGGAGGTGGAGCGGGCGGCGCGGATCGGCGAGAATCGCGGCCACCGCATCGAACTCGCCCGCCGGGAGCCGGCGGAAGGTCTCCGCGACGTTGTCGGCGACCGCATCGGCGAATGCCGGGCGGAGGCGCGGCCGCGCCTTCCGGCCCCGGTCGGCCTCGGCCTTCTCGAGCGGCGAGAGCAGCCGCGCCTCGACCTCTTCCTTCAGCCGCCGTTGGAAGCCGGCATAGGAGGTGAAGCCGAGCCGGGCGACGAAGCGGAGGATCGAGGGCGCGCTGACCCCGGCCTGGCCGGCGAAGCGCGCCACGGTCTCGAGGCCGAGCAGCGGGTAGTTGGCGAGCAGCGCCTGCGCCGCGCGCTTCTCCGAATTGGTCAGCGTCGGCAGCGCGGCCCGGACGCGCTCCGCCACGAGGTCGTCGTCGCCCCGCACCACCTTCCGCTTCGCGACCAAGGATTGCCCCCGTTGACAATTGCTCCGGCTGCGGATCAGATATTACAGAATTGCGAGGGGCAAGCCAGTTTGTAACGGAACATCCACTTCCCGCGGGGCGGCGGCGGGGTGGGTTGGGGGGATATGGCGGACGACGAGCGCAGCATTGTTCGCGTGGAGAATCCCGACGGCGCCGGGCCGTTCGTGATCGTCTGCGACCACGCCTCCCGGCGCCTCCCGTCCGAGTACGGCTCGCTCGGTGCTTCGGACGAGAACCTCGTCAGCCATATTGCCTGGGATCCGGGCGCGCTGCCGGTCTCGCGGTCACTGTCGGCGATGCTTGACGCGCCGCTGCTCTGGCCGGACGTTTCGCGGCTCATCGTCGACTGCAATCGCGACCCCGACGCGCCGGACCTGATCGTCGCCGAGAGCGAGGGCCGGGCGGTTCCCGGCAATCGCGATCTCGATGCGTCCGAGCGGCTTCGCCGGCTCGCATTGGCGCACGATCCCTATCATCGCGCCATCGAACGGTGCCTCGATGGCCGCCGCGCCGCCGGCCGCCCGAGCGCGCTCGTCGCCGTCCACTCCTTCACGCCGGTCTATGGCGGCCGCTCGCGGCCCTGGCAGGTCGGAATCGTGTTCGATGACGATCGCCGGCTCGCCGATGCGCTCGTCGCACGGCTCGCCGCCGACCCGGCGCTGACCGTCGGCGTCAATCAGCCTTATTCGCCCGCCGATCGGGTCTACTACACGGTGACCCGCCACGCGCGTCCGCGCGGCCTGCCGGCGGTGATGATCGAGATCAGGAACGACGTCATTGCCGACGAGGCGGGGCAGGCGGCGTGGGCCGATCGTCTCGGCGCAATCCTTGCTTCGCGCACGGGCATCGTTTCGGAGGCCGCCGATGCAGTGTCGTAGCGTGGCAACGGGGTGGGACGCGGGGAGGCGGCGATGCCGGGCCCGATAGTCGCCTTCGTTCGCGCCGTCGATGCGGTCAACTACCGGGTCGGCCGCTTCGCGATGTACCTCATCTTCGTCATGGCGGCGATCCTCCTCGCCTCCACCGGCTCGCGGTTGATCTTCGGCGTCCCGATCAACTGGGCGCTCGAGATGTCGCAGTTCCTGCTGTCCGCCTATTATCTGCTCGGCGGCGCCTACACGCTCCAGATGGGCGGCCATGTGCGGATGGATCTCTTCTACGACCGTCTCTCGGCGCGGAAGCGCGCCGTCACCGATGCGGTCACCATCCTCTTCGTGATGTTCTACCTGGTCGTCCTGTTCTGGGGCGGCGTGTCGAGCACCGAGTACGCCATCTTCTACAACCAGAAGAACTATTCGTCCTGGGCGCCGGTGCTGTGGCCGGTCAAGGTGGTGATGACGCTCGGCATCTTCCTGATGCTCCTCCAGTGCATCGCCACCTTCTTCAAGGACATCGCCATCGCCCGCGGGAAGCCGATCGCATGAGCCCCGAAGCGATCACCATCTTCATGTTCGTGACGATGATGGTGCTGCTCATGACCGGGCAGCGCGTCTTCGGCGTCATCGGCTTCGTCGGCGCGGCGGCCGCGCTCTGGCTGTGGGGCAAGGGCTCGTTCGAGATGCCCTTCAACGCCAGCTTCCAGGTGCTCAACTGGTACCCGCTGATCACCGCGCCCTTCTTCATCTTCATGGGCTACATGCTCGCGGACTCGGGCGTGGCCGACAAGCTCTACCGGCTGTTCCACGTCTGGTTCGGCCCGGTGCGCGGCGGCCTCGCCCTCGGCACGATCGGCCTCATGGTGGTGATCGCGGCGCTCAACGGGCTCAGCGTCGCCGGCATGGCGATCGGCTCGACCATCGCGCTGCCGCAGCTTCTCCGGCATGGCTACGACAAGCGGATGGTGACCGGCGTCATCCAGGCCGGCAGTTCGCTCGGCATCCTCATCCCGCCGAGCGTGGTGCTCGTCCTCTACGCCATGATCGCCCGCCAGCCGGTGCTGCAGCTCTGGCTCGCCGGCATCATGCCCGGCCTGCTCATGGCCCTGATCTTCGGCCTCTACGTCTATATCCGCTGCCGCATCAATCCCGAGATGGGACCGGCGCTGCCGGAGGAGGAGCGGCGGTCGATCACCCGCGCCGAGAAGTTCAAGCTGCTCCGCGAGGGCATCCTGCCGATCCTGGTCTTCGCGATCATGATGGGCCTGTTCCTCTCCGGCATCACCAGCCTCGTCGAGAGCTCGGTGGTGGGCGCGGCACTCGCCACCATCGCCGCCGCGATCGAGGGGAAGCTGACCCGGAAGGTGATCGAGGACACCACCCGGAACACGCTGGCGATCAGCTGCATGTTCCTCTGGATCATCCTCGCCGCGCTCTGCTTCAGCTCGGTCTATGACGGGCTGGGTGCGGTGCGCGCGATCGAAGCGCTGCTCCTCAACACCTGGGACCTCAGCCCCTGGGCGATCCTGATCGCGATGCTGCTCTCATTCCTGGTGATGGGCGCCTTCCTCGACGACACTGCCATGCTGGTGATCGTCGCCCCGCTCTACATCCCGCTGGTCGGCGCGCTCGACTTCAACCTGATCTGGTTCGGCATCCTCTACACCATCACCTGCCAGGTGGCCTACATCACGCCGCCCTTCGGCTACAACCTGTTCCTGATGCGCGCGCTGGCGCCGCCCGAGATCTCGCTCGGCGACATCTATCGTTCGATCATTCCGTTCTTCGTCTTGATGGTCTTCACCATCATCATCATCCTGGTCTTCCCGCAGGTCGCCCTCTGGCTGCCCGATCTCTACACGGCAGCGCGATGAGGACGGCCGGCGGGATGCGGCGGCGGAGTCCGCGGCGGCAGGGGTTCCATGCCGCCCCGTCAACCGGTTTCAGGCAGTGTCCAGTCCGTAGGCAACGATGGGAGAGATTTGAATGAGCCAGACATCTTCGATGAACAAGCGCGACTTCCTCAAGAAGGCGGGGCTGGTCTCGGCCACCGCGGCGACGTCGCTCGCCGCGCCCCACGTCGTCCGCGCCCAGGACGCGCCGATCCGTTGGCGCATGCAGACCTATGCCGGCCCGGCGCTGGCCGAGCACGTGATCAAGAACTCGATCGACTGGTTCAACACCGCCGCCAATGGCGAGATGGTGATCGAGCTCTACACCGCCGACCAGCTGGTGCCCCAGGGCGAACTCTTCCGCGCCGTCCAATCGGGCACCATCGATGCGGCCCAGAGCGATGACGATTCGGCCGCCGCCCCGGTCGACATCAAGGTGTTCGCGGCCTACTTCCCGTTCGCCTCGCGCTACTCGCTTGACGTTCCGGCGCTGTGGAACTGGCACGGCCTGAAGGAGATCTGGGAGGAGGCCTACTCCGAGATCAACGGGGTCACCTGGCTCTCGACCGGCTCGTGGGACCCCTGCAACTTCGGCACCACCAAGCCGATCAAGTCGCTCGAGGACCTCAAGGGCCTCCGCGTCTACACCTTCCCGACCGGCGGCCAGTTCATGTCGCAGTTCGGCATCGTGCCGGTGACGCTGCCCTACGAGGACGTGCAGCCGGCGATCCAGACCGGAGAGCTCGACGGCGTCTGCTGGTGCGGCATCACCGAGATGGTGACCGTGGGCTGGGCCGACGTGCTCAAGTACTTCCTCACCAACCCGATCTCGGGCGCATGGGCGGGCTCCTACTTCGTCAACACCGAGAAGTGGAATGCGGTGCCGCCGCATCTCCAGCAGCTGTTCAAGCTCGCGATGGATGCCTCCCACTACTACCGCCTCCACTGGTACTGGGCGGGCGAGGCCAAGTACCGCACCACCGGCCCGCTCGAGCTGACCTCGATCCCGGACGCCGAGTGGAAGACGGTTGAGGACGCCGCACTCGTGTTCTGGGACGAGATCGCGACCCAGAGCCCGCGGAACGCCAAGGTCGTCGAGATCCTCAAGGCCTACAATGCCCAGATGATCAAGGCCGGCCCGCCCTACCGCTACGGCGCCTGACGCCTGCAGTGACCCGATCCCCGGGGGCCGCGGCCCCCGGGACACCACCTCCCAGTCCAACCCGCGGCCGATCCCGATGCCAGGCAATCTCACCCTCGACCAGCTGAAGCAGGCCGTTGCCGACGGCGGCATCGACACCGTCGTCGTCGCCTTCGTCGACATGCAGGGCCGTCTCATCGGCAAGCGCTTCCAGGCCGAGTATTTCGTCACCACGGCGCACGAGGAAACCCACGGCTGCGACTACCTGCTCGCCGACGACATCGACATGGAGCCGGTGCCCGGCTATGCGGCCGCAAGCTGGGCCAAGGGCTATGGCGACTTCGTCATGAAGCCCGACATGGCGACGCTCCGCGCGATCCCCTGGCTGGAGAAGACGGCGCTGGTGCTGGCCGACGTCCTCGACCACCACCACCACGACCTGAGCCACAGCCCCCGCGCCATCCTCAAGCGCCAGGTCGCCCGTCTCGCCGACCGCGGCATGACCGCCTTCCTCGCCTCGGAGCTCGAGTTCTACCTGTTCGACGAGGACTACGAGACCATCCGCCAGAAGCGGTATCACGACCTCGCCACCGCCGGCCGCTACATCCAGGACTACCACATCTTCCAGACCACCAAGGAAGAGGGCGTGATGCGGGCGATCCGCCTCGGCCTCAACGGTGCCGGCATCCCGGTCGAGAATTCAAAGGGCGAATGGGGCCCGGGCCAGGAGGAGATCAACGTCCGCTACGCCGATGCGCTGGAGATGGCCGACCGCCACTCGATCCTCAAGAACGGCATCAAGGAGATCGCCTGGGGCAAGGGCAAGGCGGTCACCTTCATGGCGAAGTGGGACTACGGCCTCGCCGGCTCTTCCTCCCATGTCCATGCCTCGCTGTGGGACAAGGCCGGCAAGAAGCCGCTCTTCCTCGATCCCAAGGGCGAGTTCGGCATGTCCGAGCTGATGCGCCGGTTCATGGCCGGCCAGCTCCGCTATGCCGGGGACATCACCTGGTTCCTCGCCCCCTACATCAACTCCTACAAGCGCTTCCAGGCCGGCACCTTCGCCCCCACCAAGGCGATCTGGAGCCGCGACAACCGCACCGCCGGCTTCCGCCTCGTCGGCGAGGGCTCGAAGTCGATCCGCACCGAATGCCGGATCGGCGGCGCCGACCTCAACCCCTACCTCGCCTTCGCGGCGCTGATCGCGGCCGGCCTCGCCGGCATCGACGAGAAGCTGGAGCTCGAGGCGCCCTTCGTCGGCGACGCCTACTACGGCAAGCGCCTCCGCGAGGTGCCGAAGACGCTCCGCGATGCGACCGCCCTCCTCGACAAGTCGAAGATGCTCCGCGCCGCCCTCGGCGATGATGTCGTCGACCACTATGTCCACACCGCGCAATGGGAGCAGTTCGAGTACGACCGCCGGGTCACGGATTGGGAGCTGAAGCGGGGGTTTGAACGGTATTGACGGGATGGCGGTTGACTAAGACTTAAACAGTGTGTATTTAGTGTGTGTCTATGATGGGAGGACACACAATGAGCAAGTATGCACCTCTAAAAATCTATCTCCGGGGACGGGGCGCTGAGACCGTGCCCATGTCGTTCGAGGAGATCGAGGCAATCCTGGGCTTTCCGCTGCCGAAGTCGCAGATATACGCCGCATGGTGGAGCAACAACCCCACCAACAATGTCATGACGAATGAATGGCTGGCGGCCGGCTACCGCACAGAGCAGGTCGATCTCGAGGGGCGGAAGCTGGTCTTTCGGCGCGCTGAAGAGGGGGCAGTGAAGCCGGTACAATCGCCGTCATCGCCCGATGCATGGGGCCAGGAGCTGACCGGCGGTCGCCATCCGATCATCGGCTTCATGAAAGGGATGATCACGATCGCGCCGGACGTGGATATCACCGCGCCGGTCGATCCCGAATGGGGCGACCTCGCATGGGGCGATGGCGCAACCGCCGAGAAGGCGCGCTGATGCCGCTCCTTCTCGATACCTGCGCTGCGATCTTCGCCTCCGAGGACAGATTGTCTGCGGGAGGTGTGGCCGCCTTGGGCCGCGCGCAAGAAGACGACGAGCCGCTTTTCCTGTCGCCCATAACCGCCTGGGAGATTGGCCTGCTCGCGGCAAGAGGGCGGCTCGCGTCGCCCCTGTCTCCGCTCGCCTGGTTCGAACGTTTCACGCGCCGAACCGACGTCCGGCTTGTTGATCTCTCGCCTGCAATACTGGTCGCTTCTTCCTTCCTGCCGGGATGGACGGCGCGCGACCCGGCGGATCGCATCATCGTAGCAAGTGCGCGCGAGACTGGACTCACCCTTCTCACGCGCGACAGCACAATGCTCGCCTATGCACGGTCGGGCCACGTGCTTGCAGTGGAATGCTGAGGGATTGGCCGAATGAATGACCTCACGAAGCCTTTCGACATGGCCATGCTATCTATACACCATCGTGCCAAGACGGAGGCCGGGTACCGGGCCAGCGCGTTCCTTGGCATGCTGAACGCGCGGGGTGGTTTGGAGACCGCGCGTCGACTCATCAACTCCACCAAGCCTTCCGAGGGCTATACGCGACTGTGGGAATTGGGCCGGCTGGATCTCACCGTTGAGGCGACCATAGTCGACAATGCCCGATGGCACCCGCTCTTTCGGCCGGAAGAACTGGACAGGGCGCGGAAGCGACTGCGCGACTATGGATACGAGGTGTCGACAATGAAGGCAGCGGGGACGGACCGGCAATGACCGAGACCATCAAGATCATCTCCCCCATCGACGGCTCGGTCTATGCCGAGCGGCCGGTCGCCACCGACGCCGAGGTCGACGCGGCCGTGTCGGCGGCGCGGGCGGCGCAGCGGCAATGGCGAGGCGTGAGCATCGCCGAGCGCGGGCGGTATGTCCTTGCCGCGCTCGAGGCGCTGCTTGCGATGAACGACGAGATCGTCACCGAGATCGCGTGGCAGATGGGCCGGCCGGTCCGCTACGGCGGCGAGAAGGGCGGCGTCGAGGAGCGGACCCGCGCCATGGTGGCCTTGGCGGAGGAGGCGCTCGCGCCTTACCTCCCGCCCGAGAAGGCCGGCTTCCGCCGTTATATCGCCCGCGAGCCGCTCGGCGTCGTCATGGTCATCGCGCCGTGGAACTACCCCTATCTCACCGCGGTCAATTCGATCGTCCCGGCGCTGATGGCGGGCAACGCGGTCATCCTCAAGCATGCCTCGCAGACGCTCCTCGTCGGCGAACGCTTCGCCGCCGCCTTCGGAAAGGCCGGGCTTCCTGCCGGGCTGTTCCACAATCTCGTGCTCTCCCATGCGCAGACCGAGCGGCTGATCGGCTCGGGCAAGATCGATCACATCAACTTCACCGGCTCGGTCGAGGGCGGGCGCCAGATCGAGCGCGCCGCCGCCGGCACCTTCGCCTCGCTCGGCCTCGAGCTCGGCGGCAAGGATCCCGCCTATGTCATGGCCGACGCCAAGCTCGACCATGCCATCGAGAATCTCGTCGACGGCGCCTTCTTCAATTCCGGCCAGTGCTGCTGCGGCATCGAGCGCATCTATGTCGATGCGACGGTCTATGACGATTTCGTCGCCGGCGCCGCTGCGCTGACGGCGAAGTACGTGGTCGGCAACCCGCTCGACCAGGGCACGACGCTCGGGCCGATGGCGCGCGCCAAGTTTGCCGATC